>Ga0164294_10002136_pt1 | contig 18046 bp, 14 predicted proteins | sample GEODES005metaG_FD_111479 | JGI IMG/M metagenome (GOLD analysis project Ga0164294, IMG submission 111479) | Oligotrophic lake water microbial communities from Sparkling Lake, Wisconsin, USA - GEODES005 metaG | ecosystem: Environmental > Aquatic > Freshwater > Lake | place: USA: Sparkling Lake...
CGTGGGCGAGCCGGTATCGGCATCGGTGAAGGTGTAGTTGGACTGGATGCCGAAGCCCCAGAACAGATTGGCGTTCGCAGTGAGCGAGAAGCCGGTGACTTTCGCCTTGCCGCCATTGACCGGGCGCGAAATCGAATAGACCAGCGTCCGGCCGGTCACCGTGTTGGTGAGGCTGACGCCGTCCTGCACCGCGTTGCCGATATAGTTCGACACGTCGCGGTAGAAGACTTCACCCGAGATGTAGCTGGCCGGTGCGAAATACCATTCGGCGGAGAGGCCGAAGTTGGTCGCCGCATAGGGCTTCAGGTCCGGATTGCCGCCGCTGCCCGAGCGGGTGGTGTCGTCGAGCGACAGCGAGCCCGCGAGGTCCGAATAGCGCGGACGCGCCATCACCTTCGCCGCCGAGGCACGCAGCACGACATCCTCGCCGGCCTGGAAGATCAGGTTCGCGGAAGGCAGGAAGCGCTTGTCGTCGGTCGAGACGGTGGTCGGCGCGAAAACGCCGCCGCTCTGCACGTAGAAATCCGAGCGGTCGCGGGTGAAGACATAGCGGCCACCGACATTGCCCCGGAAACGGCCGGCCTCGAAATTGGCCTGCACATAGCCGGAGACGATGGTCTCCTTGACGTGGAAATACTGGTCCTTCGAAAGGCCGCGGCTCACGCTGATATTGCCGTACTTCTCCAGCGTCCGGCGGATCGCATCGGCATCGAGCGTGGCATAGGGCGTACCGTTGCCGCTCACGCCCAGGCCGCTGAACAGGTCGCCGTCGAGGACATACGGCCCAAGATCGGCGAGCGTGAAGTTCTGGTTGGTGAACGTCGCGCCGCCAACGGTGGTGTTGCTGTTGGTGTGGCTCGCGAAGCGGGCGCCGAACAGGATCTTGTTGATCGGGCCGAGATTGACGGCGCGGGCGACATCCGCCTGGCCGAACAGCTCCTGGTCGCGGGTCTTCTCGGCATAGGTGATGCCGCCGATCTGACGCCCGAAGAAGGTGTTGCCGCCATTGGCCGCGCGCACTGCCGGCTCGCTCTGGACCTCACCGCCGAGCGCGGTGAAGTTGCTCAGCCAGCGCGATGCGTCGCTCGCCGGATACTGCCAGTTGACGACGGTCGACTGGCCGTTGGTGCCCGAGGTGAAGCCCTGCTGGGTGCGGAAATCGAGCAGATATTCGGGATCCTTGCCGCCCGAGGCGCGGGTGCCGCCGAAGTTCGCGGTGACCACCCAGTCGCCCGGCTTCCAGTCGACCATCCAGGTAAGCGAGTCGTTCTTGACCCGGGTCCGGCGGAAGTTGGTGTCGAGCTGGCCGGTGGCGCCGGTGCCGCTGGTGATGCCCGAGAAGGTGGCCGAAGTGACCATGCCGTCGGCATAGGTCGCGCTCTGCAGCAGCGAGCCTTCATAGCCATAGGTGTACTGCGAGTTCGACAGGTTGTCGTAGTTGCCGCGGATCACCAGCGCGGTGCCGGTGATCGTCAGATTGTCGGCCGGGCGAACCTGCAGCGCGCCGGAGAAGCCGATGCGCTCGCGCTCCTGCTTGAAGAACTCACGGGCGAGGAACGAAGCGACGCGCGCCTTGCTGAACTCGGCGATCATCGCCGCATTGGGCAGCTGGCCGTTGAGCGTCGGACCGCTGGTGACGCGACCGTCCGCACCATAGATGATGTTGCCGTTGCCATCCTTGGGATAGCGGTCGAGCAGGGCATCACCGGTACGATACCAATAGACCGCCGAACCTGCGCGGCTCAGCTGTTCCTTGTCGTAGTTGACCGCGCCGAGGAAGCCGATCGTGTCATCGGCATTGTGCCAGCTGTACAGCGCAGAGCCGCGGAAGCTGCCGCGCTTCGCACGGCTGTTATATTCGCCGCCGCCGGTCACTGCGACCGTGTTGGGAGCGAGATCGAGCGGCTTGCGGGTGACGATGTCGACGCTCGCGCCGATCGCACCTTCCTGAAGGCGCGCCTCGGGCGTCTTGTAGACGACCGCCTGGCTGATGATCGTGGGCGAGAGCAGCGAATAGTTGAACGAACGGCTCGAGCGATCCGAGGGGTTGCCGCCCCAATCGGCGGAGGCGACCGAATGGCCATCGATGGTCAGGCGGTTCAGCGCTGGCTCCACGCCGGCGATCGAGAGCTGCTCGCCTTCGCCGAACTGGTGGTCGACCGTCACGCCGGGCAGACGGGAGAGGGACTCGGCGACATTGCTGTCGGCCAGCTTGCCGACGTCTTCGGCACTGATCACATCGACGATCGAGTCAGCGCGCTTCTTGGTCGCGATCGCGTCCTGAAGGCTCTTGCGGATACCCGTGACGACGATCTCGCCATCGCCCTGCTGCGCGGGCACCGTGTCCTGCGCAAAGGCCGGAACCGCGACACAGGTAAGCGCCGTGCCGAGCATAAACTTAAGTCGTAGATTCATTGGTCCACCCCCGTCGCTTGCATCATTGGACTGGCACCGCCAGCCCGCATTTCCTGCGGATACAGAACGTCTCTCTCGCGCCTCTCCCGCTCGATTCTGTGGAATCCGGGCATCGGGGCGCCGTGGGACCAGTGTGTAACCACGAAAGAACCAATCGCGCAACGAATTTTTGGAAGTTTGTTTTGTGTATAAAAACGAAGCGTGATAATTGGCCAATCATCCCTTGATGTTGCGCCGTGCAATCCGAGCCGAATGAGAGAAAAAATGAACGACACGGAGATATCTGCGCCGCTCTCGCTCATGCGGACGACCGGCACGCGCGCGGCGTGCACCACGGATGCAATTGGGCTTTCGGCCGAGCCCATCACAGCGGGAGTCGCGGCATGAGCATGGGCGCTGCGCTACAGGGCCAGAGACCGCCCGCGATGCGTGCCGCGGCATCCCCGCCGGGCCCGGACAGCCGCGCGCTGCTCGGCGAGCTCGCACCGCGCGATCGCCGGCCGCTCTACGCACAATTCGCCCATTTGCTGCGCAAGGCGATCAGCGACGGCCGGCTCGAAGCCGGCACCGCGCTGCCGCCCGAACGCGACCTCGCCGCCGAATATGGCGTGTCGCGCATGACCATCCGCAAGGCCATCGCCGACCTGGCGGAAGACGGGCTGCTGACGCGCAAGCAGGGCGCGGGCAATACGGTGGCCCGGCGTATCGAGCAGAATTTCTCGCGGATCAGCTCCTTCTCGGAAGAGATGGCCGCACGCGGACAGGTGGCGAGCAGCAGCTGGATCCTGCGCGCCCCGGGAACCGTCACCCCGGCCGAGGCCATGCAGCTCAACCTGTCGCCGGGCGCCCCGGTCCTGCGCTTCCACCGCGTCCGGATCGCCGACGGCGCGCCGATGGCGCTCGAATATTCGACCGTTCCCAGCTATTGTCTGGACGGGATCGATGACGTTTCCGAATCCCTATACGCTGCCCTCGCCCGCACCGGCCATCGCCCGGTACGCGCGCTGCAAAGGCTTTGTGCGGTGCCGTTCACCGCATCCCAGGCAGGCATGCTCAACGTCGACACGGGAACGCCTGGGCTGCTGATCGAACGGTGCGGTTTTCTGCGCGACGGGCGCCCGGTCGAATACACCCAGTCCTATTATCGCGGCGACGCCTATGACTTCGTCGCCGAACTGACGGATATCTAGCCAGTAATGATCGCCCGCCCCCGTGAAGCGGACATGCCTTGCGGAAGGCATGACAAGCCGTTTTTGCTGCGCTAGCACTGCCCGATGCCTTCGAAACCAGCATCGCAGATCAAGCCGGTCGCCAAGAAAGCCAAGTCGGACGAGAAGTCCGGGTCGCCCAACTACAGTGCACCCGCCCTGGAGAAAGGCATCGACGTGATCGAGCTGCTCGGCAACGAGCCGTTCGGCCTCACCATCACCGAGATATCGCAGCGGCTCGGCCGCTCGGTGAGCGAGCTCTTCCGCGTGGTCGTCGCCCTGGATCGCCGGGGCTGGCTGCACAAGGATGCCGCGAGCGACCGCTACCGCGTCACCTACAAGCTGCTTGAGCTCGCGCATCGCGCCACGCCGACGCAGGAGCTCAACTATGTCGCCGCGCCGCGCATGCACAAGCTGGCCGCGGCCACGATGCAGTCCTGCCATCTCGCCGTCGTCAACGGCGGTCGCGGACTGATCGTCGCGCGCCAGGAAAGCTCCGGCCCGACCGGGTTCGCCGTGCGGCTGGGCACCGAGATCGTGCTGGAAACCAGCTGCTCGGGCCATGTGCTGCTGGCATTCATGGACGAGGCGACCCAGCAGGACGTCCTCGGCCAGGCCCCCGCCCCCAAGCTCGCCAAGCGCCTCGCCGCAGTACGCGCGCAAGGGTATGAATCGATCGCCAGCTCGCGACTGGCCGGTGTCTCGGATCTCTCCTGCCCGATCTTTGGGTTCAACGGCAATGTGGTCGCGGCGCTCACCATTCCGTTCCTGGCGGTGATCGACGACGCACCGCACCTGTCCGTGGAAGAGACGCTCGAGCTGCTGAAGGCCGCCGCCCTCGACATATCGACGGTGCTGGGCTGGTACGACCGAGAGGAAGCGCCGGTGGTGCCGAGCCTTTCGGTACCCGCGCCGAAGCGCCCGCGCCGGACCCGCAAGGCCGGCTAACGCTCCCCGGCGCTGCGCTCCGCAACGCACGAAACTCGCTTCCGCGCAGCAAGCCGCGAACGCCATGCCGGCGATCGCGGCTTGCTGCGCGTTGCCCGAAGGGGCTTATTCCCGATAGCATCAAATATGCGCAGCTGCCGCAGCAGCATCCGCGCCTGTGCCCGCGTGCCCCGACACAAGCGGAGCGACATACGGATTTTATCTGGAAACTATATTTCCATATACAAAATGAATGTGGCCCCATATGAAAAGCCATCCATTAGTGCCCGACGCATGATTTCCCTTGTCACAGAGAAAAAACACCAATGACCGTGATCACCGGCCTGCGCGTTTTGGACATCCGCTTCCCCACCAGCCTTTCGCTGGACGGCTCGGATGCGATGAATCCCGATCCGGATTACTCGGCGGCCTATGTGATCCTCGAGACGGACACGCCCGGCCTTAACGGGCATGGCCTCACCTTCACGATCGGTCGTGGCAATGAAGTCTGCGTCGCGGCGATCGAAGCGCTGCGCCCGCTGGTGATCGGCCAGTCGCTCGATGCGATCCGCGCCGAGCCCGCTGCCTTTTGGCGCCACATCACCGGCGACAGCCAGCTCCGCTGGATCGGCCCCGACAAGGGCGCGATCCATCTCGCGACGGGCGCGATCGTCAACGCTGTCTGGGACCTCTGGGCCAAGGCCGAGGGCAAGCCGGTGTGGCGTCTGGTCGCCGACATGTCGCCGGCCGAGCTCGTCCGGGCGATCGACTTCCGCTACATAACCGACTGCGTCACGCCGGAAGAGGCACTCGCGCTCCTCGAAGCGCGCGCCGCCGGCAAGGAAGAGCGGATCGCGCAGCTCCGGGCCGAAGGCTATCCCTGCTACACCACCTCGGCCGGCTGGCTGGGCTATGATGACGACAAGCTGCGTCGCCTGGCGCAGGAAGCGATCGACGCGGGCTTCCGCCACATCAAGCTCAAGGTCGGCATCGACCTCGAAGACGACAAGCGGCGCGTCGCAATCGCCCGCGAGGTGCTTGGCCCCGATCGCACGCTGATGATCGACGCCAACCAGGTCTGGGAAGTCGGGCAGGCGATCGAATGGGTCAACGCCCTCGCCTTCGCCAAGCCCTTCTTCATCGAAGAGCCGACCAGCCCTGACGACGTGCTCGGCCATGCGCAGATCCGCGCCGGCATCGCCCCGGTCAAGGTCGCGACCGGCGAGATGTGTCAGAACCGCATCCTGTTCAAGCAGTTCATCATGAGCGGCGCGATCGACGTCGTGCAGATCGACGCCTGCCGCTTGGGCGGCGTCAACGAAGTGCTCGCAGTGCTGCTGATGGCCGCGAAGCACGACCTGCCGGTGTGGCCGCATGCCGGCGGCGTCGGCCTGTGCGAATATGTCCAGCATCTCGCGATGATCGACTATCTGTGCTTCTCCGGCACGCGCGAAGGCCGCGTGATCGAATATGTCGACCACCTCCACGAGCATTTCCTCGATCCCTGCGTGATCAAGTCGGCGGCCTATATGCCCCCCGAGCGGCCGGGCTTCTCGATCGAGATGAAGCCGGAGACGCTCACCCGCTACCAGCACCTGCCCGATCGCGGGCGGGCGGCCTGAGCGCGGGGCGAAGCCCCGGCCTCGCCCATTCCTGTATCGAGCTGCGATGCGTGACCTCGGCATGCGCCGGGGAGCACCGGCACATGCACGCCTTGGCGCGAGAAAATGGGTCCCGCATAACGCCCCGGTCCCGAATGACATGGAGCAAGAAGCAGATCGGCCTTGATGATGCCGCGACTACCTCGTCCAAGGCGCACATGGATAGCGTCGAGAGGCAGCAGGGCAGGTTCCGATTCGCGGCAGCACGGCCGGGCGGAAAGCACCGCTAAGGTCACGATCGCCGGAACATGTCGGCCTTGTTTTTTCCTATGAACTTGTATTTTAAATACGCAATTATAAAAGAGCGCATCCCGCTCTGCCCCGGGGAGGAATCCGAAAATGGCTAGCCGCGCGTCCGTTGCCGCACCGCCAATCATCGAGCGCCGCTATGCGATCGCATTCGCGCTCATCACCTCGCTTTTCTTCTCCTGGGCATTGGCGGCAGCGCTCAATGACGTGCTCATCCGGCAGTTCCAGAAGGCGCTGGACCTCACCCGCACCGAAGCGAGCCTGATCCAGTTCGCCTTCTATGTCGGCTATTTCTGCGCCGCGGTGCCCGCCGGTCTGCTGATCCGGAGGCTGGGCTACAAGAACACCATCCTGATCGGGCTGGCCTGTTATGCGGGCGGCGCGTTCCTCTTCTATCCTGCTGCGGCGACCGAGCGGTTCGGCCTGTTCCTCATCGCGCTCTACGTGATCGCGATCGGGCTCGCCTTCCTCGAGACGGCGTCGAACCCCTATGTGACGATCCTAGGCGCCCCCGAAACCGCATCCTCACGCCTGAACCTGGCGCAGTCCTTCTACGGGATCGGCGCGGTGATCGGCCCGATTATCGGCGGGCTCTTCATCTTCTCCGGCGACGAGCGCACCCAGGCGCAGATCGCGGCGATGGGCCCTGCTGAACGCGCCGCCTGGCGCACGGCAGCCGCGACTGCGGTGCAGGGCCCCTATCTCGCGATCGGCGCGGTGGTCTGTCTGCTCGCCCTGCTCATCGCCCTCACCCGCTTCCCGGTTCTCGAGCGGGCAAAGGCAGCACCCGGAAGCACGCGATCGCTGTTCGCGGTGCTTCGCCATCGCCGGCTGCGCGCCGCGATCCTCACGCTGTTCCTCTATGTCGGCGCCCAGGTTGGCGTGTGGAGCTTCTTCATCGACTTCACCAAGGCGCAGGCCCCGCATCTGAGCGAGCGCACGACGGCGTTCCTGCTGTCCGCGAGCCTGGGCATGCTGATGATCGGGCGCTTCAGCGGCGCGTTCCTGCAGAAGCGGATCGCACCGGCCCGGCTGCTGGCGATCTATGCCGCGGCAAGCGTGCTGCTCTGCGGCTTCGCCGCGATCGCGACCGGCATGCCCGCGGTGGGCTCGCTCTGGCTGACGAGCTTCTTCATGTCGATCATGTTCCCGACGATCTTCGCGCTCGGCGTCGAAGGCCTCGGCGACGAGACCGAGAGCGGCGCGGCCTTCCTGATCATGGCGATCATCGGCGGCGCGGTATTCCCCCCGCTGATGGGGATCGTCTCCGAGCAGATCGGCGGCGGCGTGCATCACATGATGTTCGTCCCGATGCTCGCCTTTGCCGGGGTACTGGTCTTCGCCGCGCTGCGGCTGCGCGAAGGGATCGCCAAGTGAGCCGTGCCCTGTTCGCCCTGGACCTTGCGAACGATCCCGAGCTGATCGCCACCTATGAGGCGCGCCACGCTCCCGGGTCGGTATGGCCCGAGATCGTGCGCGACATCCGCCAGCGCGGTTATCGCGAGATGGAGATCTGGCGGGTCGGAAACCGCCTGATCATGCTCGCCGAGGTCTCGCCGGAGGGTCTCACCGCCTCGGACCCCGAGGTCCAGCCGGTGGTCGACCGCTGGGAAGCCGAGATGGACGTCTATCAGCGTCCGATCGATGCCGAGGGCCCGAAATGGCTGCCGATGACGCGGATCTTCTCGCTCGAGGAGCAGCCCGAGTCATGATCCGGCGCAGGATCATTCCCCGTGCGAAGATCGAAGTCAGCGAGATCGGCTTCGGCGCCGCGCCGCTCGGCAATCTCTATCATCCGATCACCGACCACGACGCGAAGACCACGCTCGAGCGCGCGCTCGCGGCGGGGATGAACTATGTCGATACCGCCCCGCATTACGGCCATGGCCTGAGCGAGCGGCGAACGGGCGATACGCTGCGCGCGCGGCAGGACATCGTGCTGTCGACCAAGGTCGGGCGGCTGCTGCGCGCGGACCCCGCGCTTCGCGGCGATGCCGGCGAGCGGGAGGGCTTCCGCTCCCCGCTGCCCTTCGCGCGATATTATGACTATACATATTCCGGCGTGCTGCGTTCCTATGAGGACAGCCTGCAGCGGCTGGGGGTCGCGCGCATCGACCTGCTCTATGTCCACGACATCGGGGCACGGACGCACGGCGCGGACAATGCCCGCTATTTCGAGCAACTGACCGAGGGCGGCGGCTTCAAGGCATTGGAGCGCCTGCGCGACGAAGGCGCCATTGCCGGCTTCGGCGTCGGCGCGAACGAATGGCAGGTCGGCCTAGAGGCGCTGCTGCACGCGGACTGCGACGTGATGCTGCTCGCCGGCCGCTACACCCTGCTCGAGCAGGAGGCGCTGCAGCAATTCCTGCCGCTCTGCCTCGACCGGCAGGTGTCCGTCATCATCGGCGGCGCATATAATTCCGGCATCCTCGCCACCGGCACCGCGCAGGGCGGCCCGCTGCGCTACGACTATGGCGACGCGCCCGCGGACATCGTCGCGCGCGTCGCCAGGCTGGAGGCGCATTGCCGGGAGTTCGACGTGCCGCTCGCGGCCGCCGCGCTCCAGTTCCCCCTCGCCCATCCCGCCGTGGCAAGCGTGCTGCTCGGCCTGGGCTCGCCCGAGCAGGTCGAGGAGACGGTCAATCTCCACGCGCTCCGCATTCCTTCGCAATTCTGGACCGGGCTCCGCGATGCGGGCCTGATTGCCGAAGATGCGCCGATTCCGACGGATCGCTGATGCGCGTCGATTCCCACTTCCACCTCTGGCGCCCCGGGCGCGGCGACTATGGCTGGCTGACCCCGGCGACCGGCATCCTCTACCGCGATTACGAGCCGGGCGAATTCGCCCCGCTGCTGATGGTGCAGGGCATCGATGCCGCGATCCTGGTCCAGGCGGCGCCCAGCGAGGCCGAGACCCGCTTCCTGCTCGAACATGCCGAACGGCGCCCCTGGATCGCCGGGGTCATCGGCTGGACCGACCTCGCGGCCGGTGACGCCCCGGCACGCGTCGCCGCACTGGCGCAAACCCCGAAGGTTCGCGGGCTGCGCCCGATGCTGCAGGACCTGAGCGACCCGAACTGGATCCTGGGCGAGGCCGTCCGCCCTGCCCTGCACGCGATGGCGCAGCACGGGCTGGTCTTCGATGCGCTCGTCCGCACAGAGCAACTGGCCTCGATCGTAACCCTCGCCACGCAGCACCCACGGCTGTCGATCGTCCTCGATCATTTCGGAAAGCCCGAGATCAACGGTGCGCCCGACAGCGCATGGCTGGAGGCGATCTCGGCGCTAGCCGACGCGCCCAATGTGACGATCAAGCTGTCCGGCCTGCTCACCGAAGCGCCCGCGCAGGCCGACGCGGCGCTGCTTGCGCCCTTCTTCGATCCTGTCGCTGACCGGTTCGGCACGGACCGGATATTGTGGGGCAGCGACTGGCCGGTCCTGACCACTGCCGGCAGCTATGCCGACTGGCTCACGATCTCGCACACCCTCCTCGCCGCGTTCGACAGTCGTGCGCGCGAGGCCATTTTCGGTGCCAATGCGGCACGCGTCTATCAGCTCTAACGGAGACTATTGATGACTAAAGCTGGCCGGCTGGCGGGCAAGACCGCGCTCGTGACCGCTGCGGCGCAGGGCATTGGCCGCGCGACAGCGGAGCTCTTCGCGGCGGAAGGCGCCACCGTATGGGCGACGGACATCAATCCCCAGGGCCTGTCCGACCTCACCGGCTGCCGGACGGCGCGACTGGACGTTCGCGATCAAGCCTCCATCGCCGCGGCGCTGGCAGAGGCCGGCCCGCTCGACATCCTGTTCAATTGCGCGGGCGCGGTCCCGGGCGGGACCATCCTCGACTGCACGCCCGAGGACTGGGCGCTGGCGCAGGATATCAACCTCACCAGCATGTACCGGATCATCCGCACCGCCCTGCCCGAGATGATCGCGCGCGGCAGCGCCAGCATCATCAACATGTCATCGGTCGCCAGCTCGATAAAGGGCGTGCCCAACCGGTTCGCCTATGGCGTCACCAAGGCGGGCGTCATCGGCCTGACCAAGGCCGTGGCGGCGGACTTTGTCGGCCAGGGCATCCGGTGCAACGCGATCTGCCCGGGCACGATCGAGACGCCGTCGCTGCACGAGCGCCTGCGCGCCACCGGCGACTATGAAGGCGCGCTCGCCGCCTTCGTCGCGCGGCAGCCGATGGGCCGGCTTGGCCAGGCCTCCGAAGTTGCCGCCCTGGCACTCTATCTCGCCTCCGACGAGGCGGCGTTCACCACCGGCCAGATCCATGTGATCGACGGCGGCTGGACCAACTGATCCGCGTTTTGAAGGAGCTTTGATATGAAATTGCTGCGCTTCGGCCCCACCGCCACCGAGAAGCCCGGTCTCCTCGACGCCGAGGGCAAGATCCGCGACCTGAGCGGTATCGTCGCCGACATCGACGGCACCACGATCACGCCCGAGAGCCTCGACCGGCTTCGCGCGATCGATCCGGCAAGCCTGCCGCTGGTCGAGGGCGAACCCCGCCTCGGCGCCTGCGTCGCGCGGCCGGGCAAGTTCATCTGCATCGGCCTCAACTATGCCGATCATGCCGCCGAGACCGGCGCCGCGATCCCGGAGGAGCCGATCCTCTTCATGAAGGCGACCAGCGCGCTTTCGGGGCCCAACGATCCGATCGTGAAGCCCCGCGACGCGACCAAGCTTGATTGGGAAGTCGAGCTGGCCTTCGTCGTCGGCACCGAGTGCCGCTATGTCGACGAAGCGCAGGCCGAGGCGGCAATCGCCGGCTATTTCGTCTGCAACGACGTGTCCGAGCGCGCCTTCCAGCTCGAGCGCGGCGGCACCTGGGACAAGGGCAAGGGCTGCGACAGCTTCGGCCCGATCGGCCCCTGGCTGGTGACCGCGGACGAGGTCGGCGACACCAGCGACCTGCACATGTGGCTGGAGGTCAACGGCAAGCGCTACCAGGACGGCTCGACCTCGACGATGATCTTCCGTCCGGCCTTCATCCTCTCCTATCTCAGCCGCTTCATGAGCCTGCAGCCGGGCGACATCGTCACCACCGGCACGCCCCCGGGCGTGGGCCTGGGCCAGACCCCCAATGTCTGGCTGAACAAGGGCGACCGGGTCGCGCTGGGCATTGCGGGCCTGGGCGAGCAGCATCAGCAAGTCATCGACGCCTGACGTCTGGAGCCGGGCTGGCCGCGATGTGGCCGCCAGCCCGGCTCGGCCCATACCCATCAGGAGCATCCACCAGATGAACCGCATTGCCATCCGCCTGTATCTCCACGAGCCGGACGGTCGCCTGACCGACAGCGAGGAAGCGTTCGGCCTCGACGATTTCGGCGGCCAGCTGCCCGTAGTCGGCGACATGATCGTCGGGCCCGGCGCGGCCAGGCGCCCGGGGGAGACCGAGCAGGATCTCTGCACCGTGGTCGGCCGCGTGTTCAACCCGCGCGTGCCCGGCGAATGCATCGCATTGATCGTTGAGAAGCGCAGCGCATCGGCGCAGGATATCGACGGGGTGACCGAACGCGCTTCCGCAGCCTAGCCGCTACGCCTGCGCCTCCTCCCGACCCGCCTCACGGAGCCCCAATGCTCGAAATCTGCATCGACACGCTGGCCGGGATCGACGCCGCCATTGCCGGGGGCGCCGATCGGATCGAGCTCTGCGCCGCGCTGTCGGTCGGCGGGCTCACCCCGCCGCTGTCGCTGGTCACCCGCGCCGCTGCGGCGCCGATCCGCGCACATCTGCTCTCCCGCCCCCGCGACGGCGACTTCCGCTACAACGCTGCCGAGGCCGCGCTGATCGCCGACGACATCCGCCTTTCCGCGGACGCCGGGCTCGACGGGGTGGTGATCGGTGCGAGCGCCCCTGACGGCACGCTCGACGCCGATCTGCTCGCATCCTGGGTCGCCCACGCCCGCGCCGAAGGCACCCGGACGGGCCGGCCGCTGGCACTCACCCTCCACCGCGCCTTCGATCTCTGTCCGGACCCGCTCGAAGCGCTCGATACCGCGATCGCGCTCGGCTTCGACCGTATCCTGACTTCGGGCGCCCAGCCGCGCGCGATCGACGCGCTCGACATGCTCGCCGCGCTGGTCCGCCGCGCCGACGGCCGCATCCTGATCCTTGCCGGCAGCGGCATCGATCCCGCCAACCTGCCCGCCATCCTCGCGACCGGGGTGCCGGAGGTTCATGCCTCGTGCCGCAGCCCCGCCGGCACGCCCGGCGAGGCGGAGCAGCGCTTCGGTTTCCAGACCGGTCCCAGCCTCCAGACCGACCCCAAAAAGGTATCCGCGCTGCGACGCATCCTCGACGCGGATAGAACCTTGAACAATACCAATATATAACTTATCCAAGTCCGCTCTGGCAGTAAGACAAGGTGTATGATGGGGGCTCTCGAAGAGCAGACGGCGGTGAAGACCACGCTCATGGACGCGGAAGCGGCGGAAGCCGCGGAGGTGGTCCGCAGGCTGGTCAACGCCAACGGACCCAGCTTCACCGCGCTGGCCAAGCGGCTGCGGGAGAACCCGCCCGCGCGCATCGTCACCTGCGCCCGTGGCTCGTCGGATCATGCCGCAAGCTATGGCAAATATTTGATCGAGACGCTGATCGGCATCCCGGTCGCCTCGGCCGCCCCTTCGGTGGCGTCGGTGTTCGCCGCGCCGGTCACGCCCGGCTCGGCGCTGTGCATCGCCATCTCGCAGAGCGGCCGCAGTCCCGACCTGCTCGCCACCGTCCGCGCGCACCAGGAAGCCGGCGCGCATGTCGTCGCCTTCGTCAATGACGAGAGCTCGCCACTCGCCGCGCTCGCCGATACCTGCATCGGCCTCAAGGCCGGCCCGGAGCGCTCGGTCGCCGCGACCAAATCCTACATCGCCTCGCTCGTCGCCTTCGTCGCCCTGGTCACCGAATGGGCCGGGGACGAGGCACTCGGCGCCGCGCTCGTCCGCCTGCCCGAGCAGCTCGAAGTCGCCCGCGACCTCAACTGGAGCGACGCCGTCGAGGCGCTGCGCGACGCGACCAACCTGTTCGTGATCGGCCGCGGCTACAGCTTCGGCATCGCCCAGGAAGCCGCGCTCAAGTTCAAGGAGACCTGCGGGCTCCACGCCGAGGCGTTCAGCGCCGCAGAGGTCCGCCACGGCCCGATGGCGATCGTCGGCGAGGGCTTCCCGATCCTCGCCTTCGCCACCTCGGACACCGCGGGCGACAGCGTCCGCGAGGCGGCCAGCGAGTTCGCCGAGCGCGGCGCGCGCATCTGCCTGGCCGACGCCAGGGCCGGCGGCAGCCTGCCCGCGCTTCCCGACCATCCGGCGATCGAGCCGATCCTGATGGTTCAGAGCTTCTACCACATGGCCAATGCGCTCTCGCTCTCGCGCGGCCATGATCCCGATCGCCCGCTCTACCTGAAGAAGGTCACCGAGACGCGATGACGGCGTTTGCCTTTACCAACGGGTATATCGTCACGCCCGGCGGGGTGCTCGATCAGGCGACCATCGCCGTCACCGATGGCCGTATCGCAGCGATCGCGCCCGAAGCCTCGGCGGATGCTGCGGTCGACCTCGACGGCGGCTGGATCGTGCCCGGTTTCATCGACACCCAGGTCAATGGCGGCGCCGGCGTGTTGTTCAACGATGCGCCCGATGTCGAAGGAATCGCGGCGATCGGCAAGGCGCATGCCCGCTATGGCACCACTGCCTTTCTGCCGACCCTGATCAGCGACGTCCCCGAAGTCATCGCCCGGGCGCTCGACGCCACCGATGCCGCGATCGAGGCCGGCGTGCCCGGTGTCGTCGGCGTCCATATCGAAGGCCCGGTGATCAGCGCTGCCCGCAAGGGCATCCACGACGCCGAGAAGTTCCGCCGCCTCGACGCGGACTTCGTCGGCCTGCTCGCGCGCCCGCGGCGCGGCAAGGTGATGCTCACCCTCGCGCCCGAGATGGTCTCGCTCGAGGATATCGCCACGCTCCACCAGGCCGGCGTGATCCTGAGCATCGGCCATAGCGACGCGGACTACGACACCGCGAGGGCGGCGATCGCCGCCGGCATGACCGGCGTCACGCACCTGTTCAACGCGATGTCGCCGCTGCTTCACCGCGCCCCGGGCGTGGTCGGTGCCGCGATCGAGGACCAGAGCATCTATTGCGGCCTGATCCTCGACGGCTTCCACGTCCATGACGCACCGGTCCGCATCGCGATGCGCGCGCGCCCGCACGATCGCTTCCTGCTGGTCACCGATGCGATGCCGTGCGTCGGCGCCGACGTCGCCGAGTTCGATCTGCATGGCCGCCGCATCCTGATCGAAGGAGGACGCTGCCTGGGCGAGGACGGCACGCTTGCCGGCTCCGCGCTCGACATGGCCGGCGCCTTCCGTAACGCCGTCCAGCGCATCGGCCTGTCGCATGCCGATGCCGCGATGATGGCCGCGACCAGCCCTGCCGCTTTCCTGGGCCTGAGCAACGAGCGCGGGGCACTCGCCCCCGGCCTCGTCGCCGACTGGGTCCAGCTCACCAGCGACCTGATGCCTGCCGGCACCTGGATCGCTGGCACCCGCATCGCCTGATCTCCGGGAGACAAGCCCTGCCCACGCACTCGCCGCCGCCGCTCGACGAAACTCCCGCGGGGCGCATCGCCATCGTGTCTCCGCTGGCCGGATGGCTGTCCGGCCTGAACGAAGTCCCCGATCCCGTCTTCGCCGAGCGCATGCTGGGCGATGGCGTCGCGATCGATCCCACCGGCAATTGCCTCCACGCCCCGTGCGACGGCGAAGTGACGGTGCTACAGCCGAGCGGCCATGCCGTGACGATCCGCGGTGCCGACGGCGCCGAGATCCTCATGCATATCGGCCTCGATACGGTGGCGCTGAAAGGCGAAGGCTTCGGCCCCTGCGTCGAAGTCGGCGACCGCGTCGCGGCCGGAGATCCGCTGATCCGTTTCGATCTCGATGCGATCGCCTGCGCCGCTCCGTCGACGGTCACGCCGGTGCTACTGCTCGAGACGCCCGGTTTTGCGCTGGTCCGCACCCGTGAGGACGGCGCCGTGCAAGTGGGCGACGCGATCTTCGCGCTCGAGCCCCGCCTCGCCACCGACGCTGCCGCCACGCCGGTCAGCGGCGAAACCGTCGAGCGCACGATCACCGTGCCGCTCGCGCATGGCATCCATGCCCGGCCCGCCGCGCGCATCCGCGATCTGCTCGCCGCGCATGTCGCCGATGTCCGTCTCACCAAGCAGGACCGCAGCGCCAATGCGCGCAGCCCGGTCGGCCTGCTGACGCTGGCGATCGCCTATGGCGACGAAGTCCGCATCACCGCGATCGGCCCCGACGCAGCCGACACCGTCGCCGCGCTCGCCGCGCTGATCGAAAGCGGCATGGGCGAGAAGGGCCATGGCCCCGCCCCCGTCGCCACCGCGCCTGTCGCGCCGGTCACGACCGCGCCACCCACCCTCCCCGCCGACGGCAAGCTCCGCGGCGTCACTGCCGCCCCCGGCCTCGCCGTGGGCCAGGCCCGCCGCTTCCGCCTGCCCGAGATCCAGGTCGACCTCGCCGGCAAGGGCGTTGCCGAGGAACAGGCCCGGCTCGATGCCGCGCGCGCCACGCTCGCCGCCCGCCTTGATGCCGAGATCGGCCATGCCCACGGCGCCCAGCGCGCGATCATCGCGGCGCACCGCGCGATGCTCGACGATGCCGAGCTGCTCGCCAGCGCGGCCCAGGTGATCCGCGACGGCGCCAGCGCCGGTCACGCCTGGCGCGCCGCGATCGCACCGCAGGCCGCTGCGCTCGCCGCCTCGGGCGACGCCCGCCTCGCCGAGCGTGCCGACGATCTGCGCGATCTCGAGCGCCGCGTCCTGCTGGTCCTCACCGGCACCGACGAGGCCCCGCTCGCCTTTCCGCCGGGCACGATCCTGATCGCCGACGACCTGCTGCCCTCGCAGGTGACCGCACTCGATCCGGACCAGGTGATCGGCCTGTGCGTCGAGCGTGGCGGCCCCACCTCGCACGCCGCGATCCTCGCCGCGAATATCGGCCTGCCGATGCTCGTCTCGCTCGGCCCGGTGCTCAATCAGATCGCGGAGGACACGCCGCTCATCCTCGACGCCGGAATCGCCCAGCTGCATGTCGGCCCGAGCGTGGAGACGCTGGACGAAGCGCGCCGCGAAGTCGCTGATCGTGCCGCCCGCCGCGCCGTCGCGCTCGCCGCCGCGGCCCAGCCCTGCCACATGGCCGACGGCACCCGCATCGAAGTCTTCGCCAATCTCGGCTCGCGCGCCGACGCCGAAATCGCCATCACCAACGGCGCCGAAGGCTCAGGCCTCCTGCGTACCGAATTCCTCTTCCTCGACCGCGAAACCGCACCGAGCGTGGATGAGCAGGCCGCCGATTATCAGGCGATCGCCGATACGCTGGCCGGCCGCCCGCTGATCGTCCGCCTGCTCGATATCGGCGGCGACAAGCCCGCGCCCTATCTGCCGATCCCGGCGGAGGAGAACCCGGCCCTCGGCCTGCGCGGCATCCGCGTCGGCTTCGCCCATCCGCGGCTGCTCAAGGACCAGATCCGCGCAATCCTGCGCGTCCAGCCGCTCGGCCAGTGCCGGATCATGATCCCGATGATTGCCGGGGTCGATGAGCTGCGCCGCGTCCGCGAAATCCTCGATCGGGTTCGCGCCGAACTCGGCATCGCGGAAAAGGTCGAACTGGGCGTGATGGTCGAGACGCCGGCAGCGGCGGTCACCGCCGATCTGCTCGCCGCCGAGGCCGATTTCCTCTCGGTCGGCACCAACGACCTTACCCAATATGCGCTGGCGATGGACCGCGGCAATGCGAGCGTGGCGAGCGCAATCGACGGGTTGCATCCCGCCGTGCTGCGCATGATCGCCGACACCTGTCGCGGTGCCGCCCGCCATGGCCGCTGGACCGGCGTGTGCGGCGGCCTCGCCTCCGATCCACTCGCCGTGCCGATCCTGATCGGCCTGGGCGTGACCGAATTGTCGTCCACCGCCGCCATCGTACCCGAGATCAAGGCGCTGGTGTCGGGTCTCCACCTCGACGCCGTCCGCGCCCATGCCGAAGCCGCGCTCGCCTGTGCGACCGCCTCCGACGTCCGCACGCTTGCCCGGGAGTTCAACGCATGAAGTCGATCCTGGAACTGCTCCAGCCGCTGGGCCGGGCGCTGATGCTGCCGATCGCGGTTCTGCCGGTCGCCGGCCTGCTGCTCCGTCTCGGCCAGCCCGATCTGCTCGACATCGCCTTCATCAGCGCCGCGGGTGACGCGCTCTTCTCGCATCTCGGCCTGCTGTTCGCGATCGGCGTCGCCACCGGCTATGCCAGGGACGGCAACGGTGCCGCCCCGCTCGCCGGCATCACCTGCTTCCTGGTCGCGACCGAGGCGGCGAAGGTGCTGCTCACCGTTCCGGCCGACGTCACCGCCGGGATGGACGGCCCGCTGCTCGAGCTGACCACCGCCGCGTGGAAGGCCAAGGCGATCACCCGTCTCGACGTGCCGATCGGCATCCTGTCGGGCCTGATCGGTGGCCATTTCTACAACCGCTTCTCGACGATCAAGCTGCCGGAATATCTCGCCTTTTTCGGC
>Ga0164294_10002137_pt1 | contig 18035 bp, 27 predicted proteins | sample GEODES005metaG_FD_111479 | JGI IMG/M metagenome (GOLD analysis project Ga0164294, IMG submission 111479) | Oligotrophic lake water microbial communities from Sparkling Lake, Wisconsin, USA - GEODES005 metaG | ecosystem: Environmental > Aquatic > Freshwater > Lake | place: USA: Sparkling Lake...
ATGGATAGGTATAATAATGACGACTGAGACATTCCAGACAGACACGGCAAGTGGAGTTCGCCCGACGGGTGGATGCGGGTGCGGAGGTGGCCGCCGCCACCGCCACCGCACATCGAAGCGTGGAGGTGTCGGAATGGTTGACGATGCGGTGTTTGCCTTGGGAACGTCGTATGCTGCGGATAAGTTTGGGCGCAAGGGGGCGATGGGTGGACGTCGCCGCCGTCGTACGTCCAAGCGTGGAGGTGCGGGTATGATTGACGATGCCATCGTTGCTGGCTCGGCACTCACACTGGCCCACTATTTTGGCAAGAAGCGTGGCGGATCAAAGAAGAAGCTCCCCCGCCGCCTCACGAAGAAGGATCTAGTATAAAACGGATATAGAGATATTCATAAACATTCATAGCAATCAAATGTTTCGTAAACTCTTTCGTCTTGCTATCCGACCCGATGCTCCGCTTGGGCGTTGGAGCCGAACAACTGAGAAGATGAACGCTATCAAGATCTTCTGGGCAAACGTTGATCACTGTGGAACATGCAGTGCCGAGATACTGGATAAGCCTGCCGATACTAAGAATCCTACTCCTACTTCACAATCTCCACCGGTGGTAAAGGAAATCCGTTGAATTCTGAAGCCGAGACCCACGAATACGCTCCAATATTTTTGACTTCAAGGATGTCTGTTTCACCGATATCGTCCGGTAACCACACATCTTCTGCGATCTTGTCCGCCGAATCGCACGTCCTTCCGAAAATCGTGAATTGGGAACTGTGCGCCCATGGTTCACGGGTGATACACTTAAAGTCGGGTTTGAAGCCATCGAACAAGACCCCTGAGAATAGGCCATAGACGGATTCGTCCAGCGTTATACATTGTTTCCCATTCGGAAGCTGTTTCTTCCCGATTACCGGGACTCGCAGCGTACAACTTTCTTCTGCGAAGAACCGCCCTGGCTCTGCAATCACTTTCTTGAATGGAAGATCGCCGACCCGCTTGAGAATATAGGGAGCAAGTTCACGGAAGAAATCGTCGTTCTTGGAACTGCCTGAGAATCCACCGCCAATATCCAGGAGTTCCGGCGTGAACACGTCTGGACGACTCGAAAGCATGCTCAGGAAATTCTCGACAGTATCGAAGGCTGATTCGTAGGGAATACGGGATGAACAATCGCTACCTACGTGGAATGCTATGCCATAGATACGATACGGGGGTTCACGCCAGAGGAGATCGTAGGCACGAGAATACGGAAATCCAAACTTGGAATTCAGGGGAATGCGCACACCGCCTTTATCATCCACAAAAATCCGCAGAATCGGTTTCGTATCTTTGGGAAGCTTGTCTATTTCTGCAGGATTGTCAAATGTCATATACGGTATCTTGTCGTTTTTTACTTTGAATAGTTCGTTGCGTGACTTGCAGGGGTTCGCATAGATGATATCCGACCCCTTTGTTCCGAACGACACGACCCGCCGGACTTCGTCGCTGGATGCACAGTCAAACCCTGCCCCGCCCCTGTGTAGCTCCTCCAGAATAGGCTGCAGATTGTTGCACTTCACGGCATAGTGCGGACGAATACTGGGAAGGTTCGTGTTCCATAGGGCGAGGCGGCGGCGAACTGCCTGGAGGGACACGAGAAGGTTCGCCAGTGTTATTGATTTGTAGAAAAGAGAAGATTTGTGTCTAACGCATTTTCACATCCCCTGTCTGTATATATAAACACATGAGCACGGTTGAATATTTTCCATACAACCCCAAGAACTGTCCCTTGACTGCAGAGGATGTAAACCGCATCCTCTGCATTCCAGGATACAAGGTGATGAATCTTGCAATCTTCCAGAAGGCGATGATCCACACCACCTACGTCCGGAGGTCGGAGTATACGACCTTGACTGGTGAACCCTCTGTTCTCGGCCCCTGTCCCCCTGGCGTTATGGATCTCCAGGATGAATCGTATGAACAGCTCGAGTTTCGGGGCGATTCCATTCTTGGTGCTGTAGTGGCCAATTATCTGTGCGAACGATTCCCCAGCGAGGCCCCGGGATTTCTCACCAATACCCGCAAACTCATTGTGCGAAACAAGACGCTCGGAACCCTGGCACGGGACAAGCTCAGACTTGACAAGTTCTTTATCATCTCCAAGCACGTAGAAGAAATGAAGCCTGAACACGGCCGTCAGAATATCGAGAAACTCGGCGATGTTCTGGAGGCGTTTATTGCGGCTCTCTGGATTGATTCGGGAATGAATTTCCAGATGGTCAACGATTTTGTCATCAACATGATCGAGACGCACCTGGATATTCCCCTAATGCTGCGTGAGGACGATAATTACAAGGACCGGATGCAGAAGTACTGTCAGCAGAAGATGGGATTTACCCCCGTCTACAAGATGATCCAGGACGGGGCAGCGGGGTTCACGATGGCCGTGTGCAAACCTGAAGGCGAGATTCTGGGAATGGGGAATTCCACGACTAAGAAACAGGCGGAGCAGAATGCGTGTAGGCACGCACTCATGAAGATGAACCCCGAGTAGGTAAAAAAACAGGGCAATATAGTAATGGATGCGAACGGAAAGAATCTATTCCAAGCTGCAAGATATGGAGATATCGCCAATGTGCGAAAGTATCTGGATTTGGGGGCAAACATTGAGGTAAAAGATTACAGAGGACTTACGAGTCTGCAAATCGCATGCATCTACGGTCACCTGGACGTCGTGCGTTTACTCCTCGACCGTGGTGCCAATATTGAGGCGGCAGGTGGGAGCACCGGGCAAACAGCTTTAATATTCGCCAGCATGGAAGGAGAACTTGACGTCGTAAAAGAGCTCCTGGATCGCGGTGCCAACATCGAAGCGGCCGATACTTTGCACGGCTGGAATAGTTTGATGTTGGCTAGCTGGAAGGGAAAACTCGACGTTGTGAAAGAACTTGTTGATCGCGGTGCTAACATTTTTGCAACAAATGTTGCTGGAGTGACGGCACGTAAAATAGCACAAACAGATGTTCCAGAGGTCGAAGAATTCCTTCGTGAAAAGGAACAGGCTATTGGTCGCAGGGGGGTGGCCGAGGCAGTTGTGTATAACAGGCGCACCGGTCCCGATGTTCCAACCGATGTACAGAAGAAGATTGTAGGGTATCTTGGTGGTCGTAAAAAGGGAACTAAGCGTAAGATCGCACGTCGCAAGAAGCAGAAGAAGGCAACCCGTAGGCGGTGAAGTATATATTTTTGACTGGATAGTGATAATGTACTGGCCCAAGCGTTACTTCAGCGGCCTAACCCGAAAACAGAACAAGCAACGTAAAAGCACAGCCACTCGTCGTCGCAAGATGTCGTGGAAAGATCCTCGGGCATACGTTCCATTCAAGTCGGATCAAGGGATGAAAACGAGAAGGTCAAAATACATCCGTGAATGGAAGAAGAAGTTCCCTAATGCCCATGGTCTCCAGGCGTATTCTAAAGCTACCGGCGTGCCTCTACCCATAGTGCGGGCATCCTACAACCGGGGAATGGCGGCGTGGCGAACGGGGCATCGTCCGGGGGCGACGCAGCAGCAGTGGGGGTATGCTCGTGCCGCCAGTATGCTGACGTGCGGCAAGACACATTATACGACCGACGCTGATTTGGTCCAGAAAGCCAAAAAGACAGCCAAAGCTCGTGCTTGGTTTAGAAAGACGTGTAAGCATTAAGATAAATGGGCTGGCGTTACGTTCTCGTCAATCATACCCGCAAGGTTATCTGCGAGGCGTCCCTACATGGTATTTGGCACCTGATGAGCCACCTCATTCGGGAGCAGGGATGGGAGGCGGCTGATGATGTGGAGATGATGTTTGAAGATGGTCGGATAGAAGAGATCGGGGAGCTTGTTGTGAACAAGGGATACAAGAGCCACTATCATGCTTGGAGCTTTGATGGTATTGTGCCTCGTCGTCAGGGTCAGTGAATTAGGCGGGCATGCGTCACCTTATACGTCTTGCGGTGGTCACGTTTCCTCTTGCCGTTGCGGCAGGTCTTTCCACGATTACACGAGCTGGCGTAGTATCCGTAGCGCTGGTAGACTCCAACAAACGAGGGCAGGAGTTTCTCTGACCCAGTCGCCTCTGTCAATTTTTTCATGAGGGTGTAGACACTCTTCATGACCGCCCGTTTGTTTCCGTAGTGGAAGGTGTGTCCTTGAAAAATCTTGCGTAGGGAGTCGTAGGGGTAGTGTTTCGCAAGCATAGCAAAGAAGTGGCGGTAAATACCCTCCTTCTCTGGTGTGTAATTGTAGGCGATGCAAAAGAGGAAATCCATTCCGGGAGGTGCGTCCGGTTCCTTCTGTAAGAGTTCCTCGTAGTGAGCAGATACCTTTTCAAACGACGGATCGGGGGGCGGGCAGATGACACGAGGATCTTCCTTACACTGGTCCCTCAGCTTCTTGTTCACACGGTTGTGGAAGTCGTAGAGCCACCTGTCGGCGGGGGATTTCGGGGGCATGTCTTCGAGGAACTTTGCGGTGCTCTCACGGCAGAACTTGCAGGGAAGGATATCTTTCAGATTCGGGAAAAAGTAGTTCGCTTTATCGCCTTCGTAATGGGCGATCAGATGTAACATCTGCCACCCACTCGGGCCCCAAGCACGAGTATCCATTACTCTACACTCTTATCTTTTCTCGTTTGAATGTAATATATCATGGCTTCGCAGAATCCGTCTACTGCCTACGGTGCCGCCCCGGAGAAGCCCAAGTCGTTCTTCTCCTCGTTCCCCTCGTTCAGCCTGCCGAAGCTCCCCGATTTCTTCGGAACGGGATCTACGCCCGCCTCGGCTCCGACTCCGGCCTCTGCCCCTGCCCCGGCCTCTGCCCCTCTCGCCTCGGGCCCTGCCGGCCAGTCCGCTGCCGGTCGTCGTCGCCGTCGTGGATCTAAGAAAGCCGGTCGTCGTGGCTCTAAGAAGGGAGGTATAGGCATCCCCCGGCGGTTCATGCCAACATACGCAATCCCCACTTCCACGTCACCGCAGCCTGCAGGGGAGACAAAGACTGCGTTTGGTCCCGTCCAGGTTCGTAAGGGAGGCCGCCGTACCCGTCGGGGCGGGCTGACACCAGCGGAAGGTGTTAAGTGGAAGGAGTCAGATATCAGGTATATGACGCAGGGATCGAAGGCCGATTTCCCTCCCACCCAGGTCCGCAAGCCGACGGGCAAGGGCCGTCGCACCCGCCGCGTTAAAAAGCATTCTCGCCGTTAAATAAACAAAAATGTCCAATCTTATCTCCGGAATCGTCAAGAAGACCATGCGTATGTTAAAGCTCGGTGGTCGTCGCCGGAAGACGGTGAGGGCCGAGGGCGGTCGCCGTCGTCGTCACCGCAAGGGAGGAGAGGAGCCGAAGATGTCCTTTGCCCCCATGCAGACCCGCAAGGGCGGTCGTCACCGTGGCCGCAAGCACTAAACTCAATCCACATCATTGCGCAGCTGGAATGTTGTCCACCCGCCATACGCATACTTCCCATACTTGGTCTCAATCTCCTTGAGCATGCCTTGGATACTCCAATCTCGAGTTCCACGATTTGTCTCCCACCACTGCTTGAACTTGTCCGAGAGTGTCGGTCGCCGCACCGGAACCACTTCCTCGCCCTCCACCGTCTCTCGAGTATACTCGTTGATGAAGCGCATGATCGCATTGCTCTCCTCACGATACTCGTTGGTATACTCCAGAATCTCATCCGGAGGATTCAGGTCCTCGTGTGCGTGCTGCTTGTACGTATGAATGAGGTAGGCTAGGAAACACTTCCCCCATTCCTCCGACTTCACCTTGCGCTCAATCGTCATATCCATCTTGTACTGGTTCGGACCCGCAGGTGTCTGAACGAACTTTGAGATGAAGTTGATGACGACGAATCGGCGCCACGTGCCGCCATCATTGGTATTGATCTTCGGCTTGTCGTTACACGCCAGATGTAGCTTGGCCTGGAGCTCAAACTCCACCATCGCCTTGGATCCTGCATACAGATCACGAGCAATGATCTTCTCGCCCGACGTCAGTTCCTTCATCAATCCGGTATTCAGGGGAACTGCCTCGTCGGGCTCCTGCATCGTCACGAACCGCCGACCCTTCAGACGAATGACTTCGGGCGCAGCCGCCGCCGACTTTCCACGGCTTTGTGTGAGCAGCGAGATCGGGACCTTACACGCATAATCCCCCAACGCCGACTCCATCAGACAGATGAGCATGGACTTTCCGTTCGACCCGACACCCGTCCACGTATGAAACTTCTGATTGCCCTGGCCGTTCAGGCACCGTGCGAGATGCTTGATCTGGTAATCACGCACCCGCTTGATCGGGAAGATCTTGTGGAGGAAATCATTGATCTCCGTCCACTCACGATAATCCTTGTAGGACTTATCCTTCTCGTAATCCAGGGACGTGGAGAACGACACGTAATCTTCGGGCTTTCCGTCCCGGAACTCGCACGTATTCATGTCAAACACACCGTTCGAGCATGCGAGGAGATGCCGGTTCTCGTCAATCTTCTTAGTGAACTGCTCGTCGAGGAACAGCTCAGAACATTCACGCATAACGTTCGCCTTGAAAGGAGTCTTCTTCAGCTGAACCGCAATCTTATTGAGATCCTGACCCATGATGAATGCCAAGCAGTATGGGCACCCGCACGCCTTGGGTTCCTTGGCATTACAATCTTCCAGCGATCCGTCCGTCAATTTACTGTTCCAATACTTTGAGCGATTGATGTACAACTTGAAGATTGTGATCGAGAGTTCCTGCTGTAGCTGAACGCCCTTGTCCAACTCAATCCAGCCATGTCCAACGTAGCGATACCATACATTCTTCCCGAAATTCACACACTTGTAATTGTCGTGGAAGCGAGAGTAGACCACGGACGCCACGTCATACTCTGCACCGCTTCGGGAGATATCAACCTTGCGAAGAATGTTCTTCTCCTCGATCTTGGTATACTCCTCAGGATCATCGAGGCGAGACCAGTAGAGTAGGGTGCCCATTCCACTTCGCTGTCCATGGTTGCGGAATGAGAAGGAGTTCCACTTTGACATACACTCACGGACATTGAACTGTGGCGACCGCCGACTGAACTCCTCAAATTCGTCATACAGTTCCGGATGGATATTCTTCAGCGTGAGACCCACCTCAATCCACTCCATATACTCGTTGGCACGATGGTCAGAGAGATTGCCAATGTGGTCACGGATGTTCTGGAGTTCCTCAGGGGACAGCGGGCGGATCGCAATATTGTTCGGCGACGACTCACGGGATCCCGGGATACGACGCTCAGCGGGTCGGCCACGAGACGGAGCAATTGCTCGGCCGCCCGAGATCCGCACGTTGTCAACACTGGTCTCGGGGAGGTTGCCATACTGCTTCTTTGCATCCTCGGTCATCGGGGTCTCCTTCGCAGGATCCCGCTCACGAATATCGAACTTGGCTAGCAAGTCAACCGTGAACGGAACAGGCGACTCGTCGACCCGCACATTGTCACCATCCACGAAGACACGGTAGGTGATCAGGTAGGGAAGACCCTGAGGCTTGGCAGCGCCGTACATTGTCCAACCAATTGACCGCTGGGCCACACCCTTGTCGTACACCTTGGACCACTCCTTTTCCTTGAGCGGCAGGTCGTCGAACATGGACATCTTGGTGAGCATGATATCACGAACCGCCATCTCAATATACTTGTTCGTGCGCATAGACGGAACCATGAGGTGAACACCCCCCGCCATTCCATCACGCTTCTTGACAGGTTCCCGCTTCTCCATGATGAAGACCTCAGTCTCGCCTGGAGATACTAGAAACGTCTTGAGTGTCTTCACGTATTCTAGTGCAAACTTCACAACCTGGTCCTGGGTATGCAAATGTCCAGTCGTTCCCTGCTCATACTGGAAATCAAGATCGACTTTACATGGGCCTAGAGCGGGATACGGTGCCTCAATCAGCCAAATCTTGTTACGATGGATTTCAACATATTTGTAGTAGTGGTCATAGAATTCAGCAAGATCATCGTCGCCTATGAAATACTTGCCAGCCGCCGAACCGGCGGTTGTGTGTGTATGCAGTTCGCCAGCAGTCGTGATCTTCTTCCGATCGAGGAAATTGATGAGTCCACCCGCTGCCGACATTTTCAGTGGATGTGTGTTCCTCCAAGAGAATGTTACGGCGACGGGTCGGTTTTGAACGCACCGATCTGTTCTTCTGAAGATAAAACGAATAGAATTACGGGTTAGTGTATAATAAGGCACAAGGATGAAATTCTGTCCAGACTGTGAAAATTTCCTGTATGCCCTCGAAGAGAATGCGGAGGGGGTGGGCTTCAAGTGCCGCAAGTGCCCGTATGTTGAGACAATCACACATGCAAATCCCATGGTATACGAGCACAACCTCAAGGAGGACAAGGCTACCCAGCTTGTGATGAACCCGTACTTGAAGGACGATCCTACCCTCCCCCGTCTGAATACGGTGAAGTGCCCTGCAAAGGATTGCCCATCATCAGAAGTTGTGGCTGTCAAGTTGAGCCGGGTGGATCTGATTTGGATGTATCAGTGCACAACGTGTGGAAGTTCGTGGAAACAGTCCTCTCGTAGGTAAGATACGTTATAAAATAAATTACGTGGTGTAAGAGTAATAATCATAAACATGATTAGGAAGCTGTTCTTTTTTGCTTTGGCAGTTTCGGCAGGGTGGGCACAGACCCCATTTCCGTCTTCCGCTGGAGGTAGTTTGACTGCAAGCGCTACCGCTACTCGTTCCCGTATTCCTGCTGGTGCCGGCTCTATTTCGGCTACCGGCACCCGTTCTCGTCTCCGCCCCGCTGGTACTGTTTCCCCCACAATTTCCCGTTCCCGTGCTCCTGCCACTGCCGGCTCTATTTCGGCTACCGGCACCCGTTCCCGTATGGCCGGTCCTGTTTCTGCCACGGTGACTGCTACTCGTTCCCGTGCCGGCGCCTTATTTACCCCTACGGTGACTGCTACTCGTTCTCGTCCTGGGGCTACTGTTTCCCCGACGATGACTGCTACTCGCTCTCGTGCCGGGGCTACTGTTTCCCCAACGGTGACTGCGACTCGCACTCGCTCTCGTGCTGGAGCTACTGTTTCCCCTACGGTGACTGCTACTCGCTCTCGTGCCGCTGCCACTGTTTCTCCTACGGTCACCGCTACTCGTTCCCCTTCGGCCACCAATACGGGAACTCCCGCCGAATCTCGGTCAGCCACGGCAGGTTCGTCTGCCTCAAATACTTTCACCAATACCATGACTGCGTCCCGCTCATCAACTGGATCCAATACCCCCAGCTTCACTGGAAGTCTCACTGCGACACCCAGCCTTACTCAGAGTTTTAGCAACACAAATACTCCTGGACTTGTTCCTTCGGTCTCGACCTCCCTGTCGCAGACAGGAACTCAATCGGTCACAAACACTCCTTCCAACAACCCTCAGCTTGTCTCTGCTAACGCTGCAGCCACCGCTTCCAACAATATCGGAATGATCGTGGGGTCCGCAACTGGGGGTGCTCTCTTGGGTGTCATAGGAACTCTTCTTGTTGCTTACCATATTGCGAACCGCCCACGCCGTATCGCCTCACCGCCGCTATTTCCAGTTGCACACACGACCGTCGATATCCCTCCTCCCTACTTCCAAGACGAGCACCAGGCTCCTCAAACTATGATTGCTCGGCCACGAAGCTTTTCCATTCCTCCGATCAGCAACCAAAAAATACCTAAATTCAACTCTTCTCGCACAACCTTCAACCCCCTTCCTACTCAGACCACGCACAACCCGTTCATGAAATCGTCATCTCTACAACCGCCCCCGCCCCCGCCCCCGGACGAGTAGAACTATTTGACGAACGTGCGGGTTCAGCTTGCCGTCGCTACGATTGATCTTGCGACGATCGTAGATCTCGATCTCCCGACTCTCAATATCAAACATCTTACGAAGCAGTGCAAACAGACCGTTGTTGAACGTCAGGTCTAGCGGAACGCCATTCGGAAGACGCTGACGCAGGCGTGGAGACTCCGTGTCCACATCCGTGCGGTAATACTCAAACAGAGGGATCCGGCGGTCGTTCTCGGGATACCCGATCGCATCACGAAGACCCTCGATGATATCGTACATGTTCATGTGCTGCATGGCATACAGCTGGGCCTGCGAAAGAGTGGTGTGGTTCTGGACGATAGATGCGACGGAGCCGTTCATTTCGTTATATGCCATCAAAAACGGGAAGGGAGCACCCGATCCGTTTTTCCTGGTTTCATAATAACAATGGTAGGAACCCGTGCCCAGAAATTTTGCCGGTGTATTAAATCCGTTCGAAAGACTATTAAAGCCCGCAAGGGATCATCGAAGGAAAGTGGGGCTATTGCAGTATGCACTACACGCCTGCTCTGGCCGCACGGTAAGACACTGCGTAAAGTTCGGTGTATGAAGGGGCCCAAACTTGACGTTCAGAAGCGGCGAAAGTAAGAAGAAATTGGCAACAACGGTTGCGATCATGGTTATACAAATACCTTTCCAGTATCCGTGCCAGTGTCCCCTGCGATACCCTACCTCTTCTGCTTGGTCTGCCTCGTCTTCTAGGATCTTCTCTAGTTTGTCGATCAATGTCATACTTACTTACTTACTTATAGTTGTGGTCGTGTCGTGTAAAACGAATAAAGAAAGAACATTGTGTGAAGAATAACAATACCAATGACCGAATTCATCCATCGTTCGGATGTAGTCAAGGCCCAGGAAACTCCACGGATTACTCTGCCTTACTTCAGTAAGTATGAGTATACTGCCCTCCTGTCTATGCGCACCCAGCAGCTGTATGACGGTGCTCCCCCGATCGTCCCCGTCCAGGAATTCAACCGTGACGATCCTCGTTTCTTCTGGAAGATTGCCGAACGGGAGATCCTAGAACGCAAGCTTCCGTTTATTATGCGCCGCCATCTCCCCGACGGTTCTTCGGAATATTGGAGCGTCTCGGAACTTGAACTCGCATGGTAATAAGGAAGTGGATGGAAGAGTCCCTCAAGAAATTAGAAGACACCTCTGAATCATCCAGCGATATTGCCAATAGCTGGAATAGCGCTCATGAAACTCTCCTGGCATCCATCGGAGACAAGGCAAACTGTATGCGATGGATGCATACCCAATCTCAAGTGTATTACGACCGATGGAATTTTTGGCTTTCCGTTCCCAGCGTAACCCTAACTGCCCTAGCAGGGGCAACAACGATCGGACTCACACAACTTAACCCTGTAGCCCAAACATATGTCACAATTGCTGTGGGAATTACCACCATCGCTACTGGGGTTCTGACATCTATCAACCAACTTCTGAAAGCTCCGCAGTTTGGAGAAGGTCATCGCATTGCCTCCATCGCCTACGGAAAACTCTATCGTGTTATTTCTAACGAACTCGCACTGCGACGAGACCAACGCACAAACGCCCAAGAGTTTTTGAAGATAATTCGTCTAGAACAGGATCGTCTAGAAGAATCGTGTCCTGTGATTCACGGAAACATTATACGCCGCTTCAACAAAAAAGTTGAATCTAACGCAACCCTAGAAAAACCCGAGATCGTTGGAGAATTGGACCACATACGAGTGAATATGTCGACCAAGCCTGCGCCAGGAATGGTTCGGCAGGTGTCGGAACCCCCGGCCTCTCCCGTTCTAACCTATTATAAAAAGAACCTTCCTCATAATCCTCTGAAGAATCCTATTTCTCCAGCGTTTCAGCTACCACCTGCGCCGTCCTCACTTGCCGTTGTTCCCGATCAAGGATAGCTGCTGCGGGGTCGGGGGAAATAGGAGAAGCTGGACCGGCGAACGGCCAGGATCCATCCACCGAGCCGGATCAAATATTAGAGTTTCATTCGCCATCTTAAGATCAATCTGCTTCGCCGCATCAAACCGAGGATCCTTCTTCTGCTGAGCCTCATACTCTGCCAGAATTCCGTCGTGCGAGAAGCTGTAAGACGAATTGCTCTCGAACGATACACGCAGGGCTAGAACGACGGCTAGAACGGCGGAGAGGTAGTTCTTTGTGAATAGAAGTGCGCAGATGAAGAAGAGCCATATAATTCGGGTAAACGTGGGTTGTGTCAACACTGCGTCTAGCATAGTCTTGGGGATTCCAATCAGTGCAGTGAACGCATACAGTGCAATGAGTGCGACAGCGACTTGGATGTCTCGCGTTGTGGCCAGCATCTATCTTTGTTAAAACGGAACAAGAAATATGGGAGCGGAAGACAATACAAGTCAAGATGCCAATTGATATTCGGTGTTACACGTGCGGAGGAATTCTCGCCGACAAGTGGCTCAAGTATGTAGAACTTGTCGAGGAGGGAAAGAAGAAGGACGGGCGCAGCGATACGACGATTCCGTATCTTACCAAGACGACTCTCAAGACTGCTGAGGGTCGGGCAATGGACGAACTCGGACTCACACGTGAATGCTGCCGTCGTCATGTGCTGACACACGTAGAACTTTTGTAAGGAGTATATAATTACATGTCCGTGTCATCACCCAGCCCATGGCCCCATAACAACAGTGCTGCTGCTGGACGGCCAACCTTCCAGGCTCGCCGGCCTTTTTCGTCGTCCGAACTTCTCGCCCTCCAGCGCAAGAAGATCGAGCAGACTCTGAATGCTCCCCCCATCAACACCGTCAACCTCCAGACCAGCTCGGAACAGACTGCACGTGTTCGAAAGTTGGCGTCTCGTGATTCCGATCCTCTATTCAAGGCAGGTCGCCCGCTTGTCACGCCAGAGACCAATCCCGTCATGAAAGGTGGTGGCACCATCCCCAATCGCACATCCGCAAACGTCACGGCTCGTGTCGCTGGAAACGCTTATGCCTCTGACTTTTTCAATTACACCCCTGTTCCCGAGTTACAGTCCGCCGGATGCTCCAACCTCCTCACGGACAATGTCACCTTCCCCAAGGCGATCCAGTGTGCCCTCCCTGTTCTTCGTCCAGCTTACCATGTTGTACAACCGTACAATCAGGTCAACCGTTTTGCACAGCGTCAGAATGATAATAATGTCGTGGTAGCCGCCAAGACTACGCCCCCTGACGGAGCCTGCGGTCTAACCACCATCTATTAACTCATCGAGCAAATTCTAGACTAGAATATTCATCGAAATTGTTGTCCAGTAACTCGAGTTCCAGGGTGAAGGAATGCTCCCCACCGTTGAAGTCGATCGTGCGGCCGTCATGGCGCCGCCACTTGATTGCCAGCCGATCTAGACGTCCGATAGGAGGGTTGTATATACGCTGATTGAGCGGCGAAGGACCTGAGGTGTCCGCAAAAAACAGATAATCTCCAGCATTCTGCGTCAGGGGGATCTTGGCAAAGGCTCCGTCAATACGTCCAGCAATACGCCCATCCAACCCCGTCTCGTCTAACTTGTTGAGCCCGGCAAGTTCGAGGAGAATGTAGGTATCGGGATTCGGATTCAACATGAAACTGCTGGTAATGCGTCCGTCGGTAGACGTATACGTCTGCGGATAGAATCCCAAGAAGTATCCCAGCCCCCATCCGGTGGATGCAGGGACATTGTTTCCAGCCCCACAGTTCACGCTAGACGCCCCTGACAAATTCAGGACAATTGTGTCCCCAGTATTCGTGCTCGCAATCGTAGTCAACAGCGTATTTGACGACCAGGTTGCCGACAATCCTGCTGAAACCGTTTGGAGGGCTGTTGTCAGCGTTGTCGGGAGAGTTGTAGTTGTGTAATTGCCATCGGAGATCGTTACTGTGGATGTAGATGGAGATCCTCCGTTCGGAGTATACGTCACACTCATCGTTGTATTTCCCTGGCAGCTGGAAAATGTGTTGTAAGACAGCGGGATTTCATAGGATCGGAGAGTAATAGAGTAAACGTTGTTGTAGACAGCAGGCAGAATCACGTTGTAACTTCCCGGGGATCCAGCGGCAGTAATCTGGCGATCACGGGAATCGATAAGAACGGTCTTCTTCACTTTGCGCCAGACCTTTTTGGCGGTTGATGTATTGTGGAACTGCATTATTATTCTAGAAGGCATATATAAATGTCGGGGGAAATACTCCACGTTATGCTTATTCTCCGTAATCAGGTGAAGCTGTATCACTGGCAGACGATGTCCTTTGGACGTCACAAGGCGACCGATGATCTCGTTACCAGCCTGGATACCAATATTGATAAGTTCACCGAGTCCTATATGGGACGCTACGGTCGCCCCAAGATGACGGCAGCCACTGGCAAAATTCAGATCTATGATACCAACGACAAGCGGGCTCCCCAGCTCATGAAGGAGGCTGTGCAGTGGCTCACCAAGAGCTTACCGAAACTGCTGTCCAAAGACGATACAGATCTCCTCAATATCCGTGATGAAATCCTGGGAGATATTCAGCAGGCCCGTTACTTGTTTACGCTTCATTAAGGGATAGTATAGTAAGAATGCTGTGGGTCTATGCCGGCCTTGATCTGGTAGAATGCGATCGTATCGCAAGAGCTGCACTCCCAGCCGGATACATTGACGTCTCAAAAACTAGAGCAACTGATTTGTCAGAAACCATGATGACAATTTACTCCCACCATCCTGGTTCAGCCATGTATCTTGGATTCGTGGATCCGATCTTGATGCTGTCTCCTCCCCACGAAGCTGCTTGTCGCCGAGTATTCCGGGGATGCACAGTCGGACTCGTAACCAGCAATCCTCTGCTTCTCCCCTATTCATGGAAAAACGGAACCTCTAAGCTGGTAGTGGTGGGTAGCAAGAACGATAGAGATGCTAGTGACTCCGAGATTGTCAACAACGGTAGTGCTTCACTCTTACAAGATGAAGCTGGACACGGACGAGATGCTCCGGAACACTCCGCTTGAGGGCGGAATTATCAAGATTGAAAAGAGGGGAATCATGCGTCGTGGCGAGTCGAAGCGGGATCGTATTAAGCGTCGGAATCCAAAGGTTGTGACTACATCTGGATTCGGACACAATTCTGTGACGATCGTGGTTCTGAACAGCGGTGATGGGGCTCTGCCTGAAAAGGAGATCACAATCAAGATCTTCCATAACGGTGTATTCCATATGACGGGGGTTCTGGATCCGCTATACGAACTATCCAGTCTTCGGATTCTCCAAGAGAAGTTGACCCCTGCATGTTTCAAGGAAGGCGGGTGGGAACACATTGAACGCCGAGTTCTCCTCATGAACTATTCCACCTCCTTCACCAACTCTCTCAATATTTCCAGGGTAGCGCTCCAGCGATACTTTCAGGAAAAGGGAATCCAGGCAGAATTTGAGCCTGACGTTTCTCCCTGTGTCAAGGTCGTCTTTCCCCAACGGTGGACAGCGTGTATCTTCCGCACCGGCAAGATCAATTTGACAGCTCTGAAATCTCACGAAGACTGTGCGGACTTCGTGAAACTCCTTCTTCCTCATTTCGAGGCGTATGCAAAGACGATTACGGTTACACCGTCACCGTAGTGCTGAACTGCATCTCATAATAGACTTTTACAACAAGGTAGGCTACCAGAGCCAGAGCGAGAATAAAGAGAACAATGAAATAGTCAGAGCGGATCATCATTTTTTGGGCGAACATGAAGTAACTACCGGCGATGACGACGAACACGAAGAGTGCGGAGAGAAGACCCCCGATATTTGCGTACACGTCGGTGCTTAGTCCGAGAGCCATTCTTCTTGTGTTTTAGCGTCTTCTTTTTCGTGCGCCGCCGACCTCCAGCTGGAGGTAGGACTTTCGGTGCAGCAGTTCCCAGATCGTCAAATTGAGCATCTGCGGCTACCTGGTGCTGCACTTCCAGCATCTTGCCAAACGTCGCTTTCGGATCCACTCCTCCCGCACTCGGCATATTCGGGACGTTCTTAATTTCGACATCTCCACCCTTCATCCGCATCATCCGGATTACACGGCGGAGATTGGCAGCCCGACGACGGCGACTGCGCCCCCCGATCTTTGCACCCAGAACACCTATGGCTTCGGCCTGTGTTTCCGTCTTATCATTCACCGCTGCTGCTGCTGCCTGAATCGCCGAACCTGGAACGACTTGGGCAATCGCACCGGGGTGGTCGGGGGCATCAACTTTCGGAACAATTGTTCCGTCGCTTAGAACTTCCTGCGTCGGCATATGCGTATTATTTACATGGAAGAATAGAAAAGGAATAATGAACGATAAAGACTACCCGGCCACGGAGATCCAGAGTCTTGTTCGGGATATGGACGATAGCAAGAAGAAGCACAAGGCGCTCAAAACTACCGATAAGGCCAAGTATCTTGAAAAGCTAACCGAGGAGAACCAGACTCTCCACTTCAACTACCCCTCCATTTTTGAACTGCATGTAGATGATAAGCTGGATGCGACGTTTTTCTACATGCTCAACCAGAAACGCCGGATTGAGCGTGGAGAAATCACGGAAGACCAGGCCACCAAGGAAGTTGGAAAAAAACTGGCAGATCGATGGGTTGCTCCTGTTCTCAGCAATACAGCCGTACAGAAGGAGGAGTCGTATGAAGAGTATTACAAGCGCATTTCTAAGAGTAAATAACTTTGCGAAGACCGTAGTCGTCCATACATTTCTGTAGGAAATTGTGACAGTTCTCGCATGGCTTGGAAGACCTAAGCGTTCCATCCACTCCGTGCCTGACGACAATGAGCGTGGCACCCCTAAGTAATGACATATCGCCCAGACTCTTGATAACATTCACCTCTGCGTGAATCGTCTTTTCCGAGTATCCCCATCCCCTTGAACGAGACCCGACCTTGTTAAACGCCGAAGCGAGAACCTTACTGCCCTTGAGAATGATAGCATGATGCAGTGATGTATTGAGAGGGTTCGTAGCAGGGATGTGCTGGGAGTAAATATGCTTTTCCATTTCGTCTGTTCTTAAACAACACAGGTTGACTATAAATCCGTTTTACTCCGCCCTGATCGCCGTTCGCAGTTCCATCAGCATCACGCCCAACTTGTTCTCTCCCTTCCACTTCTTGGGATCTTTGGCCATCGACGTATTCGCCGACGTTCCGATTCCCCAATATTTGTCACGAGAATCCGCATTTGCCAGAACTTTATCCTCCGTATCCAGCAGCTTCTTCCGCAGCTCTAGATTCTGGGTGAACTTTGCACGCAATACCGTCTTCATCACTTCATCCTGCTTCTCTTTCCACGTCTCCTCCTTGAAATCCTTGACTTTATTGCCGAACGATTTAGCTGACTGGGCAGATTTGGCTTTCAGGATCTTCTCGAACATCTCTTCGTCTCCGAATGTCTTGGCCTTCACTGCCTCGAACGCATGTTCGGCCGACTTGTATTTCACGGCATCCAGCTCAAACTCCGTCTCGTAGAAGTTCGAGAATTCCTTGTTCTCTGGCTCCTTGGAGAAGAAGAACAGAATCTCAGGAAGAGCAGCGACGGGCTCTTTCGCCTTCACGATCCGTTTGCGGCGCACGGGCTCCTTCTTCTCCTCCGCTTTAGGCTCCGACCCCTCCACCTCGGGCTCCACCTCAGATTCCTGCTTCTCACGAGGCACAAGCTGTCCCGTCTCATCCTCGAGCTGTGGCATCTCCATCTCTGGCTCCGGCTCCGGCTCCTTCGCCTTCTCTACCCGCTTGAATGCGAACGTGCGATACAGGAAACTGAACTCCTGCTCCGCCTTGTCCAGGACCACCTGATTCTGTGTTGAGTAAATATCCTTGAACGATTTCGAATCAATCAGTTCCAGCCCTGCCTCGCCCATGATCCGCTTCACTGCATCGAACGGCACCAAGTATTCCGGAGAAGGTTTGACCGTGGACTCCAGCAGCACATCAATCTGCTGTCCGAACTCGTCCTTCCACGCCCCTGCATCCTCATACTTCTTCGTAATCTCCGCCAGTGTCTTGCCGTTCGAGCGGAATGTGTGCCTCTCCTTGCCCATGAGCAGCGAGTATACCGCCTGCCCGTCCAGAACCGTCCCGAAGAAGATGGTCTTACAATGCTTCAGATTTCCCACGAACGTCTTGAACATCTCCTCCGACGCACACGCATAATGCATCGCAAATTGGCATGCGAC
>Ga0164294_10002138_pt1 | contig 18033 bp, 13 predicted proteins | sample GEODES005metaG_FD_111479 | JGI IMG/M metagenome (GOLD analysis project Ga0164294, IMG submission 111479) | Oligotrophic lake water microbial communities from Sparkling Lake, Wisconsin, USA - GEODES005 metaG | ecosystem: Environmental > Aquatic > Freshwater > Lake | place: USA: Sparkling Lake...
CCTGGCTGGGAGTGGAGCGGCGGCCGCCTCGACCGGTCCGATCGGCGTTGAAGGCACCTTCACGGCGGCTTCGGGGGGACGAGACACCGCCGCTGGCGCCACCTCCGGCGGGGCGGACCCGTCGGCGAGCGCGAGCAGGGTCGCGGCGAGGGCCTGGTGCTCGGTCTCGCCCTCGTTTCCGTGGTTCTCGATCGCGCGGAGCATCTCGCGGATCACGTCCACCATCGTGAGCAGGGAGGCGGTCATGCGACCGACGAGCGCGAGCTCTCCCTCGCGGATCCGCGAGAGCAGCGTCTCGCCGGCGTGCGCGAGCGACTCGAGCCGGCGGAATCCCAGAAAGCCCGCAGTTCCCTTGATGGTGTGAATGGTGCGGAAGATGCTTGCGATCTGGTCTTTGGTCGGAGGTGCGGCCTCCATCGCGAGAAAGTCGCGATCGAGCTGGTCGAGGTTCTCGTGGGACTCGACCAGGAACTCTTTCGTGACGTCGTCGAGGGGGGGCATCGTCTCCCTGCTCCGGGTGGCCCGAAGGTCGGACAATAGCGCATGCGCTTGAGGGTGTCCCGCGACGATTCTGCGGTGGCGCGACCGGCGGGGGGTGCGTCTGCGGGGGATGACCCTCTGACGCCGAGAAGCAAGCCGTGCATGAGACAGAAGGAGCGATCGAAGAAGATCGCGGTGGGGAGGACGCGACTGTCGGCCCGTGGCGCCTGGGCTGCGGTCCGTTCAGCTGAGCCCGAGCAGCCGCGGCACCTTCTCCTCCAGCAACGCGAGCTCGTCCTGGGACTCTCCGAGGTAGGCCACGAGTCGCAGGTCGTCGCGGGTGACGGCGCCACCGCGCAGAAGCCACGCGCGGGCGCGCAGCAGCCGGTAGAGCTTCACCACCTTGCGGTCGGAGACGACGAGGCCGTCCTCGCGGGTCAGGGTCCGCAGCAAGCGCGCGAGCTCCTTCAGCAGCGGCTCCGGAAAGAAGCGGTCGCGATCGCGCAGCGGGGCGCCATCGGCCGACTCGCCGCGCCACGCAAACTGGGACGCGAGGTGTCGGTGGGCCGCTTCGAAGTCGTCGAGGGTCGCGTGGCCCTCGACCCAGGGACGCTGGCCGAGATCCCGCGCGGACTGGCTCGCCAGGCCGCTGTCGATGAGGTCGAGAAAGCGGTCGTCGGCGACGGGATTGCACGCGATCTTCAGCGGGAAGCGGTCCGTGAGCGCGACAAGGTCGCCGGGATCGGGGATCTCGTTGGTGGCCGCAAACAGCACGCGCAGCCGCGAAGGCACGGCCTCCCCATCCTGGTAGAACTTGCGCTCTTGAAGGAGCGTGAGCAGGCTGTTCAAGATGGCGGAGTTCGACTGGAAGATCTCGTCGAGGAAGGCCACGCGGGCGGTCGGCAGCTTCCCCTGCACGCGGCGGAGGAACCGACCGGCCCGCAGCGCGTCGAGGTCCATCGGCCCGAACAGCTCCGATGGCTCGGTGAAGCGGGTCAGCGCGTACTCGAAGTAGTCGCCGGGGCCGAGGCTGAGGGCCTCCTGGAACTTCACGGCGAGCTCGGACTTGGCGGTACCGGGGGGGCCGACGAGCAGCAGCGGCTCCTGCGCGACCGCACAGACCGTCATCAGGTCGATGATGGGCTGCTTGTCGACAAAGTGCCGCCCCAGCGCGAGCCGAAACCGGTCGATGCGCATCCGCAGCGCGCTCGGATCGGGATCGCTCGGGCTGGGTGGTGGGGAGTCGCGATCGGGGGGCGCCATCTCTCCCTCGGGGCCGGGCAACCCGGCGGACCCGCGTTAACCCGGGGGCGACGGGGGGGCCGTGCCGCTGTTCGACCTCGACATCCCGCGCGTACCCGACGCGGCCATCACCGTCGACGCGATCGCCGACGAGCGGGCGTGGGCGGACGCGCTCGTCCTGCCCGAGTTCGTCTCGTTTCGCCCCGTCCCCGATCAGGTCCCGTCCGGTCGCACGGTGGTGCGGGTGGTGGCCGACGACCGCGGCATGTGGTTCCACGTGCAGGCCTTCGACGCCGAACCCCATCGGATCCGCGCGGGCTACGGTCGCCGCGACGCGCGGACCTCCGACGACGCGGTCGGGGTGTACCTGGACCCGGCGGGCGAGGTGCAGCGGTCGTACAAGTTCCAGTCGAACACGCTCGGCGTCCAAACCGACGGAACCAACGCCGCTGGCGCGCCCGAAGACCTGTCGTGGGACGCCCGGTGGTGGTCGGCGGGTCGGGTGACCGACACCGGCTACGAGCTCGAGATCGGCATCCCGTGGCGGGCGGTTCGACACCCCCGGCAGGCCGATCGGATGGGGATCTGGGTGTACCGCGTGGTGCCGCGGACGGGGGAGCGGTCGTCCTGGCCGCGCCTCGACCCGAATGTGTCCGGCCTTTTGGTTCAGGAAGCCATCGTCGGCGGACCAGGCCTCCTCCCGCGCGACATCGGGCTCGATCTCATCCCGGAGCTCACCTACGGAGCGACGCAGGACGGCGCCCCGTCCGGGCGGTTCACCTGGCAGGGCATCGGTCCCGCCGTCACCGCGCGCTACTCTCCGTCCGCCCGGCTGCAAGCCCTCGCCACGGTCAACCCCGACTTCAGTCAGGTCGAGTCGGACGCGTCGATGATCAACCTGAACCAGCGCTTCGCGTTGTACTTTCAGGAGAGGCGGCCGTTTTTCCTGGAAGGGCAGGAGGCCTTCACCCACGCCCTCGACAACCTGCTGTACACCCGCTCGATGTCGGCGCCCGTGTACGGTGTGCGCGCGACCAGCGAGTTTGGCGGCACCACCGCGGCGGTGCTTCATGTGCTGGACGCGGCGCCGCTCCCGTCGGTGTCGGAGAACGGGGGTTGGACCGAAGAAGATGTCGCCGGGTACCAGGCGCTCGACACCGTGGCCCGCGTGCGTCAGTCGATCGCCCCGGACTCCTTTGTGGGCCTGCTCGTCTCGGACAAGACGCTGCTCGGCACCGATCGCTTCAACCGACTCGGCGGGTTTGACCTGCGCTACCGGCTCTCGCCGCGCTGGGCGATGGAGGGGAGCGCGCTGGCGTCGGTCACCCGCGCCGATGGCGTGGGCGAGGGGCTGGCGCCGGCCGGCAACCTGGCCGCCTACTACGGCTCGCGGGCGTTGTCCTACTGGACGACCACGACCTATGTGCACCCCGACTTTCGGGCGGAGAACGGCTTTATTACGGCCGCCGATCGGCTCACCGAGTCGACGGGCTTCGGGATCGACTTCTACCCCGGTGGTCGGTGGATCCCGACCTGGGGCATCTCCCCGGCCACGGTCAGTGGGACGCTGAACCACGACGGCCAGCTGCGCCTGTTCTCCTACCTCCCCGAGGTCTGGCTCCAGCTCCGCAACGGCGTCGAGGTGACGATCGGTGCCGCCCACGCGGGAGACCTGTACGCGGGCGAGCTGCTGGTGACGGACCGCGCGGTCGTGGAGGTCACCGGGGCTTGGACCGAGTGGCTGCGAACCACCGCCGCGGCGAGCACCGGAACCGGGGCGCTCTACGATCCGGTCGCTCCGACGGTGGGGTGGAAGGAGGCGGCGTCCTGGAGCGTCACCCTGCAACCGTGGGAGCGGCTGGCGTTGACCGGGTCGGGCAGCGCGGAGCGGCTGGACGTCGGATCGGTCGGCTCCTACGCCGGCTGGGTGGGGCGACTGAAGCTCGAGGCCTACGCCAGCCGTCGCCTCTGGGCCCGGGCGATCGTGGACCGGACCACCTTCTCGGACCGCGACAGCGCTGAGCTGCTGACGGCCTACGAGTACTGGCCGGGCTCGGCGGTCTACCTGGGCGGCAGTCACCAGTGGTATGGCGACCCAGGTGTGGCCAACACCTGGGCGGTGTTCGCCAAAGCGAGCTGGGTGCTTCCCATCTGACGCAGCGGTCGGGTCAGAAGGTCTCAGACCACATGACGCGGTTGCGGCCGGCGCGCTTGGCCGCGTACAGCGCGCGGTCCGCCGTCTCGATGATGCGCCGCATGCACATCGGCGCGTCGTCGCGTTGGAGGCCCGTGGTGTACTCGGTGGTGCCGCCCAAGCTGGCCGTCAGCGGCACCCGGCCGTTGGGGCCGTCGAGCACGACCCGCTCAATGGCCAGGCGAATCCGCTCGGCGGCGCGCTGTCCGTCGATCTCAGAGGCGTCGGCCATGAGGATCGCCATCTCCTCCCCGCCGAACCGACTCGCGAGGTCTCCCTTGCGCAGTGTGCGCTGGATCGCCTCCGCCACGGCCTTCAGGGCGCCGTCGCCGGTGGGGTGGCCGTGGTCGTCGTTGACCCGCTTGAAGTGGTCGAGGTCGACCATCAAGAGGGTCAGGCACCCGTTGGTGGACTTCAGCCGCTCGATCTCCTCGAGGAAGCTCTCTTCGAAGTGCCTTCGGTTGGCGAGCCCCGTCAGCGGATCGAAGTAGACCAGCTCCCGGAGACGCTGGTTGGCCTTTTGCAACTCGCCGGCCAGCTGCTCCTTTTCCTGCAGGGTGCGCTCGAGCCGGACGGTGAGCTCTTCGTAGGAGAGGTTCAGCTTCGTGAGCGCCCGGTTGGCGTCTTGCAGCATGTCGATCTGGCTCGGCGCCTGGCGGACGCGGATCCCGAAGGCGGCCGCGGCCTCCGTCACGTCGGCCGACACCGCCCCGACCAGCTCGTCGAGGGCTTGCGACGAGATGATCCCGCTGGCGCCGAGCGCCGAGCGCACCGACGCCAGGGCCTGGTGGCTGTCGTGGGCGGTGAAGATGGCGCCGATGCGGTCGCAGATCAGCGCCAGGGCTGGGAGGCCGAGCCGCCCGCCTTGGAGCACCTCGGCTTGGTGGTGCTGAGCCACCGCGACCACCAGGGCGTCGGGCAGCCCCCAGATCTTCAGCAGCTCTTGCGCGACGGCGTCGTGGGTGGTTCCGAAGAGGCTCCGTTCGCGCACCCGCCGGGCGTCGGGCAGCTCTCGGCGGGCCAAGCGCCAATCAGCGAGCTTGCCCCGATGCTTGCTCAGGAGGACGACCACGCCGAACTCGAGCAGCAGCCCGACGGTGAACGCCTCCTCGGGGTCGGCCTGACGGGTGAGGCGCGCGAGGCGGCGGGCCGCTGTGCCGCGGCGAAGGGCGTCTTCCCAAAAGTCGGCAAGGTCGTCGGGGCCGAAGCCCAGCTTGCCGATCACGTCGCGCGCGGCAAAGCAGATGGCGAGGCAGCGCACGGTCCGGTCGCCGAGCACCACCAGGGCGCGCGAGACCGTCTTCACGGTGGCCATCAGGCCGTAGAAGGGCGAGTTCGCGACCCGGATCAGCTCGGCGGCGAACATCGGGTCGGCGGCGATGACGCGGGCCAGCTCTTCCCGCTTGACGTTGGCGTCATTCGCCAGGCGCATCACCTGAGTGAGCACCGCGGGCGGGGACGGAAGGTCTTTGGGTTGGAGCGGCTCGTTCTGCGCGGCGTCGAGGGACATGGGATCCCCATTCGGGGTGCGCCCGCCTGGAGTAGGGGGCGGAGGCTGGCTTCAGGATATGCCAAAAGCGCGGGGGATGCGTGTCGGATCCTTGGCTTCAGACGGGATGGTCGATTGGCGTTCTAGAACGCCTGGAATCGAGCACGGATCTCGCGAAGGTCGTCGACGCGGTTCTGGCGGCGCGTGGCGCGCTTCCCCCCTCCGGGCTGGTCGCCGACCTCGCGTCGCTGGCGCTGGGGGGGACCGGGAACCCGTCGGCGCGCGGTCGCGGCATGGGGGGCCGGCCGATCCGCGACGCGCTCCGGTCGGTGGAGGATTTGGCGCTGGCGCGGCTCCGCGTGGATCCGCTCCTCGACGAGGTCGCGGACGCGCTCCGGGGGTTGTCCGGTGACCTCCGGTGGGCCGCTGCCGGCTGGATGGTCGCGACCTGGCTCGACCGGGTGGGCGTCGCGGGCCGCGCGCCGCTCCCCGCGGCGGTCCGTCGGCTGGGCGTGGACGGTGCGGCCGGCGTGGACGCGGAACAGTGGCCGGACCTCGCGTTGGCGCTGCGACAGTGGGCGGAGGCGGCCGCGGGTGTCGCGCGTTGGATTGACCCCGATGACCTCCGGGTCCTGCGTGCCTTTCCCCACCTCGACGGCGCAGCGCAGCGGCTCGCCTTTCGCCAGATGGTCGATCTTGCCACCTCGTTGCAAGCGGGCCTGCCCTCGCCGAAGCGCAGGTCGGTCGCAGGCAACCGCTCGTCCGAACGTCCGTCCGCGGGGGCGCCGATGGGGGAGGGCTACGCGGAAGTGGCCCGAACGTCGCGGCTGACCGCGTTGTTGCCGTCCGAGTGGGCCGACGCGCTCGCGGTGGGGGACTCGGACGGCCTGCCGGATCGCTTCGCGGCGCGGTGGGCGCAGGGCGAGCTGCTGGGGTTCACGGCCGACGCCGCGGTGGGCGGTACCTCGCCGCGCACCTGGGTGCTCGCGATGGATCCCGGTCTTGCCGCCCACCGGTTTCGAGATCCGGGCGCCCCTGCCCAGCGGCTGGTGCTCGCGCTGGCCAGCCTGGTCGCGGCGGCGCGCTGGCTTTTGGGAGCGCGGGTGCCGATCTGGGTCTACTTTCCTCCCGATGCCTCGGGGAGCTCCCCGCTGGCACGGGAAGCAGAGCGGGTCGGCCTGGCGCTGCGGGGCGTGCGGGGGGCCGGCCTGCGCGCAGGTCGGGTGGTGCAGGAGCCGGTTCCCACGGCCGGGATCGCCGGCGTGTGGTGGTGGACGGCGGCGCGCACCCCCGTGGTCGGGACCGCGCTCCATCCGGTCGGGCCAGCGCTGTGGCTGGACCCATGCGCCCTGGGGCAATCGCTCGCCCCCGCCCTTCGCTGACCGTCGGCAGGAGGTGGTGGGGGCGGTCGAGGGCTGCTAAACTGAATCTGCCGTGGGAGACCGAGATGCTTTGGATCGCGGGTATGTCGCTGGTCGCTTGCTTCAATGTCGATCTGGTGTCGCCGCCGCCGCCTCCGGAGCCTCCGCCTCCAGCACAGGCGCCCACGGTGACGCGCGCTGAGCGTCGCGGACCGCCCGATCGCGCGACAGTCGGCATCCTTCGTGCACAAGACGGCGATTGTGCGCTGCAGGTGCAGCTGTTTCCCACCGATGAGACAGCCCCGCTCGGGTTGCTGCCCGGGTCGTGTCCGGAGCGGGTGGCCACGGCCGCCGACGCCGAGCGGGTCTTCTTGTTGACCCAGTCGCCGGAGCGCGCCGGACTGTGGGTCTACCGCGCGGGGACCGACGCGGCGGTGCCGCTCGACCTCCCCCCAGGTCGGCCGCGGGATGTGGCGATCATCGATGGTGCGTTGTCCCTGTGCGTCGGCGCGGCCGAAGACGCCGCCGAAGCGCAGCCGGTTCGGCGGATGGACCGCGCAGGACAGGGTTGGACCGAAGCGGCCGATGCGGGCGCACCGGTGAGCTGCGGCGGTCTTGCGGGATGGCCTGCGCGTACGGCGGAGCGCGCCGGTCTCGGCGACGGTTGGCACCCGCCCGAGGCCGACGATGCGGGGGCCCTGGCGGCGTTGGGCGATCACCCTTGGTCGGTCGACACGGGCAACACGCTGGCGGTGGCGCGTGGGTCCGACGGGGCGCTGGTCGCCGTGGCCGGCTGGGCTGCGGGCAGCTGGCGCATGGTGACGGTCGACGCGCCCTGGCAGCGCGCGGACATCCTGCCAGACTGGATCTTTGCGGGGGAGCAGGCGCGTTCGTCGCTGGTGCTGCGGCGTTCGCTGGCCCCGGTGTGGCAACAGGAGACCGGTACGACGGTCTTTCTGTGGCCGGCAGAGGTCGGCTTGCCGGCAGCGCGCTTGGCGCGTGCGGCCCCCGTGGTCACCGATGGCGGAGGGGGGGGCGGCGGCGCCCCCGCGGTCGGCGGCGTGCGGACCATCGGCGGGTTGACGCCGAGCGCCACGGCGGGTCGACCGGGCGGTCCGGGCGGTCCGGGTGTCGGCGGTGGCGGTGGGCCCGGCTTCACGGGTCCTGGACGCGGAAACCGCCTGAACCCTGCGCAAGGGCCGAACGACCTGACCCACGCCGACGACATCTACATGGGGCAGAACTGATCGGGCGCGGAGGAGCGGGGTGATGCGCGCCGCGGTTCGGCTCGCCGGTGTGGGGCCGCGCGGTGAGCGGGCGTGGTGGACGCTGGAGCGCGCGGACCGACGGGTGGTGGTGCGGCAGGGCGAGGAGGGCCGCTCGGGCACCATCGCCACGCGGGCCTATGCCTCGGTCGGCGATGCTTGGGACGACGCCGACCGCCAGGTCGCAGCTGCGCTCGCCCGCGGCCTGCGCTGGGATCCGCCCCTTCCGCCGCCTGCGCCCGCGCTCGCCGCGGTGGACGACGCGCCGGAGGACGGGGCGTCGTGGGCGGTGTGGGCCGACCACCTGTGCGCGCAGGGCGATTCGGAGGGCGAGCGGCTCGTGCGTGCGCTGCTTCTCGAGGGGGGCGCGCCTTTGGCAGAGCGCCTCCACGCGCTGGCCTATCGGTTGTCTGCGCGGCTGGGGGAGGGCGCATCGCCGCGTCCGGTCCGCGACGCGCTGCGGCAGATGGCGGGCGATCCGCGGGCGCGCTTCCTCGTGCGGCTGGCGGTGCGAACGGGTGGCGCCTGGGATCGGGCCGGTCTTGGGGAGGTGGCGGCGACCCTCCTCGCGAGCGCGCCGCCCTGGCCTTTGCGGTCACTCACCGTGGTGGACGCGTCCAATGCCGATCCCGGTCCACTGGCAGCGGCAATCGCTCAGTTTTGGCGACTGGAGTCGCTGGTGCTGTCGGGGCCCGCGACCCGCCCGGGTCCGCTCGACCTGCCACGCCTGGTCTCCTACAGCCGCGTCGGATTGACGGCCCATGACGCCGAGGATCTGGCGCGCAGCACCCTCCCGGCGCTGCGCGCGCTCGCGTTGACGGCGAGCCTGTCTGCGCCCGAGCAGCTGTGGCGGGCGGTGGGTGACCGGCGCCTGACGCGGCTCGGCCTGGGCCACGCGCGGTTGCCGTCGGTGGCGGCAGCGCTGGCGGGGATCGACACCTCCGCCTTGACCCACCTCGACGTGCGCGGGGCGGTGGTTTCGGACGACGACGCCCGGTCCTTGTGCGCGATGGCGCTCCCCGCGCTCGCGACCGTCGATCTGCGCGACGCGCACCTGTCTGCCCTCGCGTGTGCCCGCTTGACCGAGCGCTGGTCGGCGCCTGCGCATCCAGCGCTGCGCGCATGAGCCCACCGCGACGGTCCCATCGCCGCTGGCTGTGGCTGATGCTGCCCCTCGCGGCGCTCGCCTGGTGCGTCCGCCCGGCGACCCCACCGATCGATGCGCCGGCGCATCCGCCGACCGCCACAGCGCCCAAGCCCCGGGCCACGCCGCTCCCCGCCTCGCCCCGACCCACGGGGGAGCGGTTCCCACCCCCAGAGCCGGTGTCGCCCATCGCACCCCAGCCGGAGCGGGGGCAGCTCACGGTGCTCCCGCGCCGCGACGACGGCACCCCCGAGCCCGACGCGCGGATCCGGGTGCAGGGGTGCGGCGCGGCGCGACTCCCCGGGCCGACCGACGGCCCCGCGGTCTATGTGGTGGACGGCGGCGAACCCTGCGTGGTCTCGGGGATCCGCTTCGACGGCCTGCTGGCCGCCCGCGTCGGTCCGGTGGAGGTGGCGGTCGCAGCGGGCGCCGCACAGACCCTCACCTTGCGCTTTCCGACGGCGCGCACCGGTGGCATCGGCGTCACCATCGCGCCCGGCGACGATGGGGTGCGGGTGGTGCGGGTCATCCCCGGCGGCCCAGCCGACCGCGCTGGCCTGCAGGAGGGCGACGTCATCGTCGCGGTGGAAGGCACGTCGACCGCAGGCATGTCGGCTGACGACTTCATCACCCGCATGACCGGCCCGGAAGACACGCCGGTCCAGTTCACCCTGGCCACCCTCGGCGACACCGGCCTGATCGAAGAGGTCGTCGAGGCCGTTCGCTCGTTTGTCGACCGCCCCGCACCCTAGCCGGTCGACCTCGCGCGGTCAGGGGCTGTTCGGCCCGCCGGGCGTCGCGAGGATGGTGGCGCGGTAGTCGGGGTTGACGGTCGCGTTCCCCTCGGTCGCGGTGCAGGACTTCCATGCGGTGGACTGGTCGCCGGCGTTGTCTCCCGCCAGGCGCTCCATCGAGCGCACCACGGCGCCGTCGGGTCCGCCCGCGAAGGCCGGTCCACCATCGCCCGCGACATCGGCGATCTGCGCGTCGGGGTCCTTGAGAAACAGCTCCAGCGCGCCGTCCTTCAGGTACAACCGGGCTTGGCGGTTGTCGTTGAAGGCGTTGAGCACCAAGTCCCCGGTCAGGTAGGCCGTATTGCTGTCCTGCGGTTGGCCGTCGACATAGGGCTCAAGGACGTGGTCGACGATCAAGAAGGTTCCGCCAGCGGGAACGCGGCTCCCGGGCGGGAAGCCGACGACGACGTCGTCGGGGTTGGCGATCTGCCACAGGTCGAGGTTGATGTCGCGGTCCGTGCGGTTCTCGATCTCGATGAACTCGTCGAAGCCATCGGGGTCGGCGTCGGTCACGCCGTACCACATGACCTCGTTGATCCGCAGGTCCCCCGGTTGCAGATCCGCCCCGAGTCGGTCTCCGCCGAGATCCCGCGCCACCCCATAGAGGTCGTCGAAGTAGGCGGCGTAGGTCTCCGCGGCCCGCTCTCCGCGGAAGACGAGCAAGAACTCGTCGTTGCTCTGGGTGGCCGAAGCCGACCAGTTGAACGAGCCGCTGATGATCGTCGGGTGGTCGGTGCCGGCGTCGATCACCATCGTCTTGCTGTGGAGCCGCCCACCGCCGGCCTGGTAGTCGCCCGGGAGCAGGGTGCTGTCGATGGCGTCCATCCGAACCGGGATGCCGGCGCCGAGCAGGCGGTACACCTCGTGGTACTGGCCGTTGCTGTGCAGCTGGGACTGGTCGATCACGCCCGCGACCGACCGGCGCTGATCGAAGGGCAGGTCGGCGATGTCATCGGCGAGGTTCGCCGCGTCAAACTCGGCCTGTTTTTCAATAAGCGCGCTTCCGACCTGGTCTTTGGTGAAGGCGAAGATGGTGAAGCGTACCGAGTCCGTCGCGCCCTTGACCAGCTCGATGATGCGACCCATGGCGTCTTCGTTGGGTGAAAACCAGACTTCGACTTCAGTATCCCCGAGCTGGTAGAGGCGACCGTTGTCGATCTCCACCTTGTTGTTCCCGAAGACACCGTCGAACATCTGCAGGAACTCCGCCGTGAAGTCGGCCGCGACGGGCGGGGAGTCGACCAGGAAGAAGTTGTTGCTGTTGTTCTCGAGATCCGAACCCGACCAGTTCGACGTGCCGGCGAAGACGAAGCGTCCGTCGATCACCATGAACTTGTCGTGCATGATGTGCTGTCCGTTGCCCACCGTCATCGGGATATGGCGCTCGCGAAAGCGCTCGTAGCCCGCGTTGGTGAGGTGTCCGGCGTCTCCCACCATCCGCACGATGACGCCGCGGTCGTGCGCCGCCACCATCGCGTCGATGACCCGCGGATGGCTGAAGCCCATCACCGCGAAGTCGATGGTGGCGCCGGCCTGCTGGATCAGGTCGACCATGATGTCAACGACGTCTGGGTTCCACAGGTTCTCGAGGCGAGAGCCGGGATCATTGAAGAAGAAGTCGACGCGCGAGCCGCGGGTCCCCTCGAGATCGGCGGCGTCGGGCGGGGGATTGCAGCCGGCGAGTGCGGCGAGCAGGAGTGCGGGGCGCATCAGAGGTCCTCCGCGAGGTCGCGCTGAGCGGTGAAGAGGTCGAGGAGCGACAGCATGTCGTCCGAGGGTTCGTCGGTGTCCATCAGGGCCCAGAGCGCACCGTCGTAGATCTGGTCGGATGGGATCTCGGCGCCCTTCCACACCCGCGCGCTCGAGACGAGGTCGTGGGTGAGCACATACGCAGCCGCCTGGCTGCGCTGGCCGAGCCGGGTCTCTTCGAAGTCGATCAGCACCACCGTCGGCAGCTGGTCCACGTCGCGACGCTGGTACAGCGCCACATCCGGGGCTTCGGTCTCGAGGACGCGGGCTTGGACCGATGAGGTGAGCCCGAAGCGCGGCCCCACCACCACCTCGACCTGGAAGCCGTTGGCGGCCTTGGCCTGCAGCGCGCGCGCGAGGCCGTCGTTGGCGAGCTCGTCGGTGAGGATGCGCACGCTCGAGCGGGCACCGTAGACGGCGTCGATGACCCGCTTGGTGAGCCGCTCCTGGGGACCAAACCACAGCCCGACGCGCGTGTCGTCGGTGTTTCCGTAGGACCAGCGGACCTCGAGGATCGACTTGGCGGGGTTGGAGAAGGCGGTGAGCGCGGTGGCATCGGTCCCGCCGAACAGCTGGTTGTGCTCGGCCAGCAGGTCCTCGACGATCTCCTCACCCCGCACCGCCAGGCTGATCGCGGGCCCGTCTCCGAGGTCGCCGGCGTGCGTGCAGGCCGCCACGGTGGTGCGATCGGCGATGGCCCAGCAATCGGTCATGCGGACCTGGTCGCTGGTCCACGCCACGTCGGCGTTCACCGCGAAGTCGAAGTAGCCCATGGCCCCATCGGCGAGCGCGGTGGGGATTCCTGCGTCGATCACGGCCTGGATCGCCGGCTTGTCCCCCTCATCGACATCGGTCAACAGCTCGACGGCCACCCCGCGATCCCACGCGCGGACGAGCGCCTGGGGAACCGCATCGGCGTCGCCGGATGGGAGCGCCACGTGCAGCTCGGTGGTCGCGGCGTCGATCACCGCCACCAAGGCGGCATCCGCGCCTGCCGAGTCCGGCTGGACGGTGGCTGCGGCGGCGTAGAAGCCGTCTTCGTAGGGGGGCGGGGCGCAGGCCGCCAGGACGAGGGCGGGCAGCAGGATCCGGGTCATTCGAGGCTCCCGCTGGCGGTCGCGCCGGAGTAGTCAGGCGAGTTGGGCCGCCCTGGCGACGCGAGGGTGCGCGCGGCGCAGTCTGGCGCGATCCGGTCGTTGTTGGGGATCTCCACCTCGGCCTGCGTGTAGAAGTGCCAGGCGGTCGGCGACGTCCCTTCGGCGCCGAACATCAGCTCGACCCGCTCCATCGAGCGGCTCTCGACCAGGTCGTAGCCACCGGCGAAGGGAGGGGCGTTGTCGGCGCCGATGGGCTCGATGAGGCGATCGTCCGCATCGAGCAGCGTCACCTCGACGGGGTCCCCGGCGAAGAAGGCGAGCCCGGGCAGCACGGCGTCGGGCTCTGGGAAGCAGCCAGTGGCCTTTGCGGCGAAGAACCAGTGTTCGCCGACCTCAATGGCACGGCCGATGTCGGGGATCGGGTAGGTCTGCGTGTTCGCGCCGGTCACGACCAGCTGCCAGCCGGTGATCACCAGCGGGCGGGCGCTCTCGTTGCGGATCTCCACAAAGACGTCAGTCGGGTCCCAGACCCCTGACGCCGGCACGGCGCCGGACCACAGGACCTCGGTGATCTTCACGCTCCCGCGCTCGCCGGACTGGGCACCGCCGTCCAGCCCGTCGCGAAAGCCGACACCCTGTCGTGGCGTCTCGGGCGTGCCGTTGCACGCAGCCGCGAGCGCCAGGGCCGCCAGCGCCGGCCGCATCAGAAGCGCACCCGGGTTCCGCCCGACACGCCCCAGGCCATCCTCGGGTCGGTGGCGCCGAGGGCCGAACCGGCCACCCGCTCGATCTCGGTCTGGTAGAACGCACCCGGCAGGAGCACGCCGCCCACCGCGAGCAGGTCGAGCACCGACGTCAGGTGGCCCGCCACCGTGGCGTCGATCTCCTGGCCGAGGGTCTGGCCGTGGCGCAGCTCGGCGGCGAACTCCGCGCGGGAGTAGCCATAGGGCGGGGTGAGCGTGGCGAGCGCGGACTCGGACAGGTAGGTCACGCCCGTGTCTTGTGCCATCCACCAGCCCAGGCCCACCGACACCGGGCCCGGCAGGCCGACGTCGACGCCCGCGTTCAGCACCCGCGTCCCGGCCTTGCGGTCGGTCTCGTTCGGGCTGTCGGCGACCCCGTCGGTGCCCAGGTAGGCAGTGGGATGCCACCCGAGGTAGCGGTTCATGATGAGGCCACCGACCTGGCGCGCCTTCATCGACGTGTACCCGTGGCTGTACTGCAGGCCGTTCTCGGCGTAGGCCGGTCCGAGGCAGTCGAAGTAGGTCAGCTGCGCGTCGAGGCCCCGCTTGTCGTTCGGCTTGGCGTCGTCTTCGACGGTTTGGCCGCGGTAGGCGAGACCGCCGCCCCAGGCGAAACCATAGTGGTCGACATCCTGCGCCACCAGCTCCTTGCGGTCGCGCCCGGTGCTGAAGTCGAAGTGGGCGTAGGGCTGCAGCTTGCCGTCGAGCACGCGGGCCATCCCGCGGACACCGGCGTTCAGGATCCAGTCGTTGTCGGCGAAGTTGCCGAGCTCGCCGTCGTAGCTGATGTCGGCGCCGGTCCCGCGCGCCCCGACATCCGTGTAGAACACATAGCCGCGCAGGTCGACGGTGCTGGAGAGCCGGTCGGCCTGCAGGACGGCGCCGTGGCGACGGGTGGCTCGATCGCCGCGCAGGTTGAAGACCGGATCGTCCGACTGCCCGATGTAGTTGGCGAAGTCGGGACCGGAATCGTCAGCCGAGATCGCGACCATATTCACAGGCACCAGGATCAGCGTCCCGACGCCGGCCAGCGGAATGTCGGCGCGGACCCAATCGACCACGTCCGCGAGGACATAGTCGGCCGTTCCGGCCAATCCGCCGATTTCGTAGTACTGACGGCCAACGGTGAGCGACGGGCCGCCCTTCGTGGTGTGGGCGTTCACATACAGGTTGTTGAAGTACAGCCACGAGTTGAAGGCCGAGACCTGGCCAATCTGGTCGTTGCCCCACATGCCGCGGAAGCTGGTCGACACCGCGACGGTCGTGTGCGGGTCGACGTCGTAGGCGAGGTCGAGGGCGGCGCCCGAGAAGGCGAGCGAGCCGCGGTCGTCGCTGTCGAGGATGGCCTGGTCGCTCGATTCGTCGAGCGCGCGGAAGTCGAGGTTGTCGAACTCGTGCCACTGGGTCTCGACCTGACCGCCCACGCGCAGGCGGTTCGCCCCCTGCACCTGCCCATCGCGGTACTCGATGTCCTGGCCGCCCGGCTGCGCGAGACCGCCGGTCGCGGCGTCGGCTTCCACCGCATCGGGCGCCTGCGCGACCGTCGGTGCGGGCGCCGGCACGGCGGTCTCCGCTGGGGGCGGGGCGGGCGTGGGGGCCGGAGCGGCCTCCGGGATCGCCTCGACGGCGGGCGGCGGCGCGTCGACGGGAGGCGCGTCCTGGCCGAAGGCGAGGGCAGAGATCAGGACGAGCATGGATCAATCTCCTGTGGCGGGCGTCAGGACGTCCACCTGGCCCTTTTGGAGGACCACGATCGAGAAGGCGGAGTAGCTGTAGATGATCGGTCCGGTGACCTGCACACGGCTGCCGACGTCGTAGTGGACGCCCCGGCGGTTCAGGTCGCTGTCGAGGGCGATGGCCCAGGCGGTTCCGTCATCCCCGGTCACGGTGAAGGCGCCGAAGGTGTCGGGGTCACTGGTGACGGTGCCGGTGACGCGGCGAACCTGCGCGATGTCGGGGAGGTCGAAGGGACCGGTGGCCTCGACATAGTAGATCGGCTCGGGACCGCGCTGCACCTCGACGACGTCGTGGGCCGTGACCATGGTGAGGTCGAAGCGGTTGGTGATCCCGCGGATCGAGAGGGTGACCCGGTCACCCGCGTCGAAGTGGTTGACCTTGCTGTCGCCCAGCACGAAGACGCCCCCCGAGGCGTCCTGGACGAAGAAGCTGCCGTAGTACTTCTCTTCGTCCCCGTCACAGCCGTCCGTCTTGTAGTAGTACCGCGGGAGGACGGTCACGATACCGGTGATTTCGGCAGGAAGATCCGAGGAGCGCTCCCAGTCCGGGCACGCGGGCAGCGCACCTCCGTCTTCCCAGAGCACCTGGAAGGGCTCCGGTGCAGGCAGGTCGGCGATCGGGGTGAGGCCCGTAAAGGAGTACGGCTGGTCGGTGAAGGCCACCGACTCCGACACGGTGAAGTCGGCTCCCGGGTCGAACCAGGCGCTGGGATCTTCGGCGACGCGGGGCGCCCCGCAGGCGCCTACGAGCACACTCAGGAGCGGCAGGAGGTGACGCGGGGGCCCGGCGTGCATCAGTACACCGCCAGCCAGTCCCAGTCGGACAGGTCGAACTGGGCGACGCCGCCGAAGGTGCCGAGCGGCGCCGTGACCTTCACGCAGTCGCCGGCGAGCAGACCGAGCGCCGCGCCCACCCGCACGTCGACGGTGGCCGGGCCGCCGTGGTCGACGGTGTAGCAGTTCGACGCGCCGCCACACGGTCCGTTGTCGGTCAGGATCTCGCCCCACAACCGGACGAGCTCGCGCCCCTGGTTGGTGTAGTCGAGCGGCTGGCCGGCCACGTCTTGCACGAAGACGCTGTTGCCCGACGACAGGATCTGGAAGCCATCGGCGGCGGTGATCTCCAGCTCGCCGTTGTAGTTGTCGATCTCCGTCACATGCAGGGCGATCGCGTCGCCGACCTGCACACCCGGGAAGGGGATGCCGTAGGTGCGGAAGCCGCCGTTGCGGTCCGCGAACCAGACGGTCTCGGGGTCGGTGCCGGCGGGGTGGTAGCCGATGGCCGCGACGATGGCGCCGTTGACCATCAGATCGACCGCGGCGGTCATGCCGTCGGCCGGTCCGGCGGCGATCAGCGCGCCGATGCCGGCGTCTGCGCTGTAGTTGGTCGCCGTGGCGAGGGAGGCGTCCATCGTGCCGTACCAGGTCGCCAGATCGTTCGGGGTTGGGCAGCTGCTGGGCGACGTGGTGGTCGTCGTGGTGGTGGTCGTCGAGGTGGTCGGGTCGGTGTCGGCGTCGCTGTCGGCATCCGAGTCGGTGTCGGCGTCGCCCTCGGTGCTGGTGGTGTCCTTGTCGGTCCCGCCGTCGTCGGGCGCGGGCCGGCAGGCCAGGGCGAGGGGGAGCGCAGCAAGGGCGTAGGCGAATGAACGGAAGGACATCGGACCTCCTGGGACCTCTCGAGGGGCGCGCTCATATCGCGTTCGCCGCGCGCGCGCGTGTCAGGGGTGTGAAGTTCGTGGGCTGTCGCGCGATCGCGCCTCGGAGCGGCGCAGGGGCGCGATCGCATCCCACCCATTCGACATCGCCCGCTTGACAGGGAGCCGGCACTTCGGCGTAGACTGGTCGTCCCTGGGGAAGCGCCCCTCGTCCCGGCGGTGCCTGCGAATGGCTGATCGTCCTCCACATCTTCCGCCCGGAACGCCGGTCGGTGACCATTTTACCGTCGAGGGTCTCGTACGACTCGCCGAAGGTCGGATGTTCTACCTCGCCAACGATGCGCGTCCCGAGCGTCCCGTGCGACGTTGTTGGGCATGCGGCCACCTCGATTCGCCCCGCGCTGCCTCTCGGTGTGCGGGCTGCGGCGAGCCGTTGGCCGATCGGCGGTTCTTGCTCTCCGCGCGCTGGGACCCCACCATCTATGCGGCCTTCGAACAGTTCTGCGCGATGGGGATCGTCCATGACGGGCTGGCGGTCCCGGCCGACGTCTTCCAGCATGCTGGCGTGCAGTACGCGGTCGTCCCCTACACGGGGGAGGGCCTGATGATCGACGAAGCGGCCCCGTTGTCGAGCGACCGCCTCGCCTACCTCGGCCAGCGGGTGCTCGGCACCCTGGCGGCGCTCCACCGCCGGGGCGTGGTCGTGCGTGGCCTCACGCGGGCGAACCTGTTGGTTGCCCCAGACGGGTCGGTGCGCCTCTTCGATCTCGATGTCGCTGAGGTGCTCGCGGAGCCGGTGCCGCCTGAGCGTCAGGTCGAGGTGCTGGCGGCGGCAGCGGATGTGTTCCGCCGCTACTGCCATGTCGATGCGGTCGATCTGTCGAACGCCCTCGCGGCCTTCGAACTGCAGCCGCCGACGGTGCTCGCCTTCGGTCGCTTGATCGAGGCCGCACAGGCCAATGGGGGCGGTCGTGGGTGGGGAACGCTCGACGGCGCGATGTCGGATGTCGGCCTGATCCGCCAGCTCAACGAGGACAATTGGGGCTGGATGCGCTTGAGCGACCGGGCCCGGCTGTATGTGGTC
>Ga0164294_10002142_pt1 | contig 18020 bp, 14 predicted proteins | sample GEODES005metaG_FD_111479 | JGI IMG/M metagenome (GOLD analysis project Ga0164294, IMG submission 111479) | Oligotrophic lake water microbial communities from Sparkling Lake, Wisconsin, USA - GEODES005 metaG | ecosystem: Environmental > Aquatic > Freshwater > Lake | place: USA: Sparkling Lake...
AGGCGGCGCTCTCGGCCCTGGCGCCGGGCCCCCTGCCGGGGGCGGTGGGCCTGCGGCTGCGGGTGGCCCTGGGGGCGGTGCAGGCGCGGGCGGGCCGCGGGGAGGCCGCCGAGGCCCTGTTGGGGCCGGCGCGGGCCGAAGCCCTGGCCCAACGCCAGCCCTTGCTGGCCGCCCAGGCGGGGGTGGCGCTGGGCTACAGCGCGCTGCAACGGGGCGCCTTGGAGCTGGCCGAGCAGGCGCTGCGCGAGGCCATCGCGCTGGCCGAGGCGGGTCGCGATCGGCGCCTCCTGGCCGAGGGGCTGACCGAGCTGGCCCATGTGATCGGCATTCGCGGCGGCCGCTTCGCCGAGGCCGAGGTGGCGCTGGCCCGGGCCCTGCGTGAACAGACCGCCGTGGGCGACCTCGCCGGTGAGGCGCTGACCCGCAGCTACGCCGGGGCCCTGGCCAGCATCCAAGGAGATTATGCCGCGGGCCGCGCCGCCTACCTGCGGGCCTATGAGCTGGCCCAGGAGCTCGGCGACACCCGCACCATGGGCCTCGCGCAGGGCATGATCGGCTCGCTCGACGCGCTCACCGGTCGACTGACCGAGGCCGCCGCCGCCCTGTCGCGGGCGATCGCACTTCAGTCCTCGATCGGCGATCAGGTGCATGAGGCGATGCACATTCACAACTACGCGCAGCTGCTGGAGATGATGGGCCAGCGGGCCGAAGCCGCTCGCTGGCTGCACCGGGCGATTGAGATCGCGCGCCAGACCGGGGACCGGGTCTCGGAGGGCAACTGCCTGGGCATCCTCGGCTCGATCGAGGCCGAGAGCGGCGATCTGGCCGCGGCGCGGCGCACCCTGGCCGAGGGGGCCGCTCGCCTGCGCGAGGCCGGTGATCCGATGGAGCTGGCCAAGCTGCTCTGCCAGGAGGCGCTGGTGGCCTTGCAGGCCGGCGACCGGGGCGCGGCCGTGGCGGCCCAGGCCGAGGTCCAGGCCCTGACGGCCGGGCTTGGCGTGGGCGAGGGCTCCGAGCTGGCCCAGCGCATCGAGCGTCTGGCGGCCCTGCTGGGCTGAGCCACCGAGGCAGGCGCCGAGGAGGCCGCTGCCGAGCGGATCGCGGCGCAGCAATGGCGCGGTTCGCTGTGGACCGCGGAGAGGCCGCCCAGGCGGGGGCGCGCGTGGTTGTCGTGGACAGTGAGGTCGGTCTCCAGGCTCAGGACCTTGCTCCACCCGCCGAGGTCGATCCGGGCCTTGTGGGCGGAGATGCGCGGCCCGCAGCGCAGGACGTGGTGCCGATCGTCCCTTTGCAGCGCCGGAAGGGTTTCCGGGTGGTGAAGCCCCCCAAGCTCCCACCCCCCGTTCTTTCCCGCCGCCCCTCCCCGCGACCCCCCTGCGCGGGGGCCCCGCTTCGGGTAGGCTGCCGGCGCTTCTTCGCACGAGGTGCCTGATGGATCCCCGCTCTGCCCGTGTCATCGCTGATCTTCGCGAGCTCGCCGCGCTCACCTCCGACGCCGGCGGCGCCCAGCGCGTCGCCTGGGGGCCGATCTGGCGCACCACCCGGGCCTGGTTCACCCAGAAGCTGGCCGAGATCGGTGTTGTGCCCGAGCTCGATCCCGCGGGCAACCTCTGGGCGACGGTGGCCGGCCGCTCGCCGCGCTGCCTCGTCATCGGCAGCCACCTGGACTCGGTGCCGGGCGGCGGCTGGCTCGATGGCTGTCTGGGCGTCATCACCGGCCTCGAGGTGCTGCGCGCCGCCGTCGCTTCGGGCGAGACCCCGGCGCTGACCCTGCGGGTGGTGGACTGGGCCGATGAGGAGGGGGCTCGCTTTGGCCGCAGCCTCGTGGGCTCCTCGGCCTCGGCCGGCACGCTCAACCCCCAGGCCGAGCTCGCCCACCTCGTCGATCGCAAGGGGGTCAAGCTCCCCGACGCCCTCGCGGAGAACGGCGTGTCTCTCGACACGATCCTGGGGGCGGCCGACTACTTCCGGGCGCTCGACGCGGCGGCCTACCTCGAGCTGCACATCGAGCAGGGCCCGGTGCTCGAAGAGATGGGCGAGCCGGCCGGCGTGGTGCTGGGCACCATGGGCGTCGAGCGCCACATGCTGCGCTTCATCGGCCAGGCTGCTCACTCGGGTGCGGCGCCGATTCACCTGCGCAAAGACGCGTTTCTGGCCGCCGCCGAGTTCGCGATCGCCTGCCGCGACATCTCCACCCGCCACTCCGGCTCCGAGCCGCGCACCCGCGTGGTGGCGACCTGTGGGGTCGTGAACAATCACCCCAACTTCGTCACCGCCGTGCCCGGCTCCACCGAGATCTCGATTGACATGCGGGCGCTCGACGCGGGGGTGCTGGCCCAGATGTTCGCCGAGGCCCAGGAGGCCGCTCGCGTGGCTGCCGAGCGGCACCTCGTCGAGGTGGTCTGGACGCGCATCTGGGACATCCCGCCCCGCCTCTTCGACCCCACCCTGCTACGCTTTGTGCGGGAGTCGATCACCGAGGTGATCGGTCATGCGGTGGAGCTGCCCTCGGGCCCGCTGCACGACGCCGCCGAGATGGTGCCCCTGGTGCCCACGGCCATGCTCTTCGCGCTCAGCAGCCCGGGGATCTCGCACACCCGCCTGGAAGACACGCCCGAAGAGGCCCTCGACGTGAGCATCCAGGCCTTCTTGCGCACGGTCGACAAGACGGTGGCGCACCACGCCTGAGGGGGCGGTCGGTCGGTCGAGGACAGATTCTTCGGCCGGCCACCTCGCCTTTTGTTAATCCGGGGGTAACGGTGGCGGAGGCCACCGTTAACGAAGGGGCTCGGAGCGCCGCCCATGCACATCGCCCCCGACTCTCTGCCCTGGCCCCCCTCTCCCGCCGAGGTGCCGCCCGAGTCCGCGGTACCTCTGGCGCGCACGGGCGGCGGATCGCCTGTTTGCTGGTCAAGCCCGGCATCGTGGGCTGGTTCTCCTGGGTGGCGTGGCGATGGATCGCCGCGGCCGACGACCCGAACAATGACGACTTCGTCGGCTACCTCTTTGCGGTGCCGGCCCTGATCGTGGTCGCCTTCCGGGTGAAGGGCCTCTTCGCCCTTCAGAAGGGGGGCGTGAACGGTCGGATCGAGGGATCAGCCGCGGCTCTTCGGCCGCCTTTCTGATGGCGCCGCAACGGCCCTACCTGGGCCCCCCGGTCGTGGGGGACTGAGCGCATCCGTTCGCGGAATTCGGTCCATCAGTCCCCCGACGCGGCCTCGGCGAAGGCGCGGGCGCTGCCGCGCGCTCCGCCGAGGGCGGTGAACTCCTCCAGGCTGCTGAGGCCGTCACCGTCCAGTTCGCCATTGCCAGCGAGGGGGCTATCGTCCGCAGCGACACAGGGCTCCAGCTTGATCGCGCCGCCGTTCCAGGTGTCCACCACCGAGCGGGCGGGCCCGGAGAGGGTGGACAGACTTGCGCAGAGCACCGCCCAGTCCTCTCCCCAACCCAGACCGTCGCAGCGGGCCTCGTTGGCCGCCCAGGCCGCCTCCACCGCCGGATTGGCGCAGCGGGCCTCGACGAGGAGGCGCAGCGCCCAGCCTTCAGAGAGATCGTCGCCATCGGCGTCGGCCCAGACGATCTCGGGCCAGTCCCCAACGGAGGCGCCCGCGGCCTGGAGCGTGGTCCAGGCATCGTCCACGCAGGGATCGAGCGCGGGGACGATGTAGGGCAAGCGGAGGCGCAGGCTCTGCCCGGGTTCGAGGCGCTCGGTCTGGGCGAGGGCGTCGCGGGTGTAGCGCCGGCCAGTGGGCGTGGGGCTGAGGCCGCGCCAATTGGGCTCCGGTCGGGGTGGAAGCGGGGTCGGCGCCGCGATACCCGGGCAGGGCGAGGTGAGAGAATGGGACCCGCCGCCGATCCGAAGCCTGCTCGAGTCGACTGGGGCGCCGTTGCTGTAGGCGGCGTGCTGATGCTGGTCGCTGCCTTGGACAACCCCATCGGGCCCGACCCCGACACCGGCATCGTCGATCTGGGGCCAGTCGGCACCCGCTGGCTGCTGGGCGGCGGGGGCCTGGGGTTGGTGCTTACTGGTCTGTACAGGCGCTGGCGGGGCGGCGCGACCTAAATCGGCGTCCAGCCCAGGGTCAGCCCGACGCTCCGCCCGTCGCGGGTCTCCTGGCTGATCTCGCCGCCGGTGGTCTCGCGCACCGGCCAGTCGAGCAGGTTGGTGGCCTTCAGTCGCAGGCTGAAGTGCTTGCCCAGTCCCTGGGAGCCGACCAGATCGAGGCGGTGCACTGGCTCTTCGTAGGCGTCGGGGATGCCGGAGGTGCCGACCTCGACGATGCGCGGGCCAAACACATTGTAGAGCAGCGACAGGGCGCTCTTGCTGTCGGGGTCGTCATAGCCGGCCTGGGCGTTGATCACCCAGGGGGACTGACCCTGGAGGGGCCGCTCCTGGGAGGTCTGGTTGCCGCCGGCGTCGGACAGGTCAACCCGTGAACGGATGAAAGAGGCGTTGCCCGCCACCACGAAGCGCGAGAGGGGATCGGCGATGCGGTCGAGGCGCTGGCGCAGCTCGATCTCGGCGCCGAGGTTGGTGGCCTTGGTGGCGTTGGCGAAGGTGGCGACGCTGCCCGAGACCGCGCTCACCGCCACCACCGACTCGATGGGCTGGTCGAAGCTCTTGTAGAAGGTGCCCAGCGACAGGCTCTCGCCGGCCCGCGGGTACCACTCCCAGCGGGCGTCGACGTTGTGCATGGTGGCGCGCTGCAGATCGGGGTTGCCGTAGAGCAGGCGCCCCGAGCGGTAGTCGTAGAAGGCCACCTCGGACAGCTCGCGCAGCTCTGGCCGCGAGAGGGTGCGGCCATAGCCCAGGCGCACCAGCATCTGTTCTGGTTCTTTGTCGGGGCCCAGTCCATAGGAGAGGGTGGCGGCGGGCAGCAGATCGGTGGTCTGAAGGGAGGCCTCGACCGGGGTGAGGCTGGTGTCGAAGAGCTCGAAGGTCGACACCGACTGATCGCTCTGTTCAACGCGCAGGCCGACCAGGGTGCGCAGGCGGGGGTTGAAGGCGATGTCGCCCATCAAAAAGGCGGCGCGCTGAGAGACGGTCGCCGTGTAGTCGTCGGAGCTGGTGGTGTTCTCCTCCAGCTCGACGTAGCCGGTGTCGGCGTCGTCCTCCTTGCCGATGTTCTTGGCCACCAGCACCTCTTCGATCGGCTTGCTCAGATCGATGCCATCGCTGCCCTGGAACTGAAAGCCAAAGCGCCGGGCGGTGCTGGTGCGGCTGCGCTCCAGGCTCCAGACGCCGGTCTTCAGCGCGACGGGGCCGAAGGGCCGGCCGACATCCAGTCCCAGATCGGTGCTCTTGTCGGTGAGGGTGGAGTAGAGGATCTCATTCCAGGCCCCGCGCTGGGAGAGGATCAACCCCGACTCGGTGGAGAGGTAGGTGTAGTCGCGCTGATCGGGCAGGGCGCGGTCGGCCCGGGCCAGGGCGGCCCGCGCGTCGACGTTGGTAGAACCCAGTCGGAGCTGGCCCTTGATCTGTTCAAAGAGGAGCTGCTGCTCTTCCCAGCGGAGCTGGGTGCTCTCGCTGTCGTTGCTGCCGGTTGGGTCGTCGGCGGCGTAGACCAGCGCGTTGGCGCCGCTGCTGCGCATGAGCAGGGTAGTGGACTGAAGCTCGCCGGTGGGCCAGGTCACCCCCAGGCTGGTGACGCCGCCGAGGCGGATTTTGTTGCTGGTCTCGGTGAAGGTGGTGCGCCGGCGAAGCTGCAGGCCCGTGTCGTCGGTGCTGTAGTTGGCCTTGAAGCCCTCGTCGATGTTCCAGCCGTTGCTGTAGACGAGGCCGGTGAGGGCGCCGATCTTGACGGGGCCGATTGGGTGGCTGCCGCCAGCGCTCAGGCTGAGGCCAAAGTCGGGGGGCAGGCTGCGCTCGGTGAGGCCCCAGCGATTGGGGATCATCTCGCCAAAGGCCTCCAGCTCATCGGCCGAGTAGCCGGTGTCCGAGAAGATGCCGCCGGCCTTGATCGGCGCGTTGGCGCTGGCGGCGGCGAGATCGGGGGGCAGGGCGCGGAAGTCCTTGCCGAGGCCGAGCCAGTCGGTGGGACCGGCGGCGCCGACGGCGGCCGTCTCGAAGCTGGTGCCGGCGTCATAGCTGCCGCTCACCGACAGGCTGAGCACCGGATCGTCGGGGATGCTGCGGGTGCGCACCTCCACCACGCCGCCGCCAAATTCGGCGGGGCGGTCGGGGGAGAAGGTCTTTTGAATCACCACCGACTCGATGATCGAGGTCGGAAACAGATCCAGCGGCACCACGCGCTTCTCGGGCTCGGGGCTGGGCAGGGCCGAACCATTGAGCAGCGTGGCGGAGTAGCGGTCGCCCAGGCCGCGCACGTAGACATACTTGCCGCCGATGACGGTGAGCCCCGTCACGCGGCGCAGGGCGGCGGCGGCGTCGCTGTCGCCCGAGCGGCTCATCTGTTCGGCGCCCAGCACGTCGGAGACGGTGGCCGAGTCCTGGCGCTCGTCGAGGAGGGAGGCGGCGCCGCCGGCGATGCGGGGGGCGCGGATGGTCAGGTCGGCGAGCTGCAGACCCACCTTCTGCATGGAAATGTCGAGGGTCACCGACTGATCGGCGATCACCTGAACGGAGCTGGCGGCGGTGGCGTAGCCGGGCAGCAGGGCCGACAGCTCCCGGGCGCCGGCCGGCAGGCGCAGGCGGAAGCGGCCCTCGGCGTCGGTGCGGGCCTCGACGGGGCTGCCGCGCACGAAGATCCGCACCCCGGCGAGGGGGGCGCCGCTGGCCTGATCGAGGATGCGGCCGGCGATGTCACCGGGGGGGCCCTGGTCTTCGATGGGGGCGGCCAGCGTGGCGGCGGGGGCTTCGAGGGAGACCTGGGGCGGGCTGCCCTCGGTGAGCAGCAGCTCGGTGGTGAGGCCGGCGACGACCGCGACGGTGATCTCGGCGGCGGGGGAGCCGGGCAGGGCCACCCGGACGGTGACCTCGCCGGGCTCCACCTCCAGGCGCCAGGCGCCGTCGGCGTCGGTCTGGGTCTGTTTTCCTCCGGCCGAGACGGTCACTGCGGCCTGGGGCCGGCCTTCGGCGTCGAGGACGTGGCCAGAGAGGCCGGTGCTGGCCAGGGCGGCGGCGAGCCACAGGGCGATCATGGGCAGCCTTCGGCGGCGGCGCAGGCTGCCATCGCCTCGCGCAGGGCGGTGGCCTTGGCGAAGACCTCGGGATCGGCGATGCCCTTGAGGAAGGCCTCGGCCTGGGCGAGCTGGCCTTGCTGGAAGCTGGCGAAGGCCAGCCCGTAGGCGATGTCGTCGTTCCCCGCGAGGCCCAGGCGGGCGAGCCGCTCTTCGAGGGCCAGGGCCCCGCTCCAGTCCTCGGATTCGAGGAGCAGGCCCAGTCGCTGGCGGGCCTTGGCGACTGGATCGGCGACCCGTCCATTGGTGCGCAGGGCGGCCTCGAGATCGCCGGCCCGGCGGTAGGCCTCGGCGGCTTCGACGTAAAGCGCCGGTTCGGCCTCGGCGGCGCGCAGGAGGAAGCGGGCGGCGTTGCGGGGCTGGCCGTCGGCCAGGGCCACCCGGGCGGCCTGCACCAGCAGGGGGCCCTCGTCGGCGGCGCGCAGCAGGGCCGCTTCGAGGATGGTCAGCGCCTCGGCCGTCTCGCCGCCTTGGCGCAGGGCCTCGGCGATGGCGATGGCGTCGCGGCTGCTGACGTCGGGGCGGGCCAGCAGGGCCTCGCCGCGGGCGCGGGCCTCCCGAAAAAGACCGAGCCGCACCAGGAGAAAGACCTGTTGGCGGCGCAGCTCGGCCTGATCGGGGAAACGTTGGGCGCCGTCTTCGAGGGCGGCCCAGGCGGCGTCGGGGCGCCCGCGGCGCTCCTCGGCCTCGGCCCGCAGCAGGGCGGCGCCGGGGAGGCTCTGTCCAACGGCGCCGGCCCGGTCGAGGGCGGCGATGGCGCCGTCGAAGTCGGCGGTGGCCATGCGGGCCCGGGCGAGGTTCAGCTCGATCAGCTCCCGGCCCTCGGTGGCGACGGCGAGGGCCGACTGAAAGGCGGCGGCGGCCTCGGCGTGGCGCTGATCGTGCAGGGCGACGAGGCCCACCAGCGACCAGTAGCGGGCGACGTCGACGCCGGGGGCCCTGGGATCGATGGCGTCGAGCACCGCGTCGGCCCGGGCCCAGTCCCCCTCCCGCACCAACATGCCGGCCAGCGCGACCCGATCGTCGGCCGGCGCCGCGCGCCGCCGGGGGCCGGCGAAGGCGAGTCCGCCGATCAGCAGGAGGAGACAGAGGGCGTTGCGCAGCGCCATGGTCAGTCCAGCTCAAAACGGAGGGTCTGACGAACCCGCACGGCGACGGGAGAGCCCTCCTGGCGACCGGGCTCAAAGGTCCAGGCCGAGACGGCGGCCAGGGCGGCCTCGTCAAAGACGCCGGCGGGCTCGGACTCCACCACATGGACATCCTGGGCCGAGCCGTCGATGTCCACCACAAAGCTGACGGTGACGTAGCCGGTCTGTCCATCCTGGCGGGCCCGGGCCGGGTAGCTCGGCGCGGCGCGGCTGGCGGGCCGGGGTGGCTCCTCGACCTCCTCCTCGGAGAGCACGGTGGCGCCTACCTGATCGAGCAGCGCGTTGGTGGCTACCCCCATCGCGGCGTCGGCCCCACCGTCCATGCCAAAGTCGAGCCCGGCGAGGCCGGCGGCGAGGGCGGGGGCGGCGCTGGGTGCGGCGCGGGCGGCCTTCTGGACGGGGCTGCTGCGCGCCTTGCGGGTGGGGCCCTTGGGGGCTTCGCGGGGGGCCGCGGCCAGCTCCACCACGGCGGCCAGCTCTGGCGTCTTTTTTTCGACCTGGGCGTTCATGCCCAGGCTGAGCCCGACCACGCCCAGCGTGCCCAGGGCGCTGATCAACAGGGCGCCTCCGTGCTCGGCGAGGGTTCGGGCGCTACTCGGCATCGGTCACCACGCCCACATCCTTGGCGCCGGCGAGGCGGCACTTGTCGACCACCTCGATCAGCGTGTCGGCAGGCACGCGGCGATCGGTGACGACCAGCACGGTCTTGTCGGCGGCGCCGCCCAGGGCGTCGCGCACCCGGCTCTGCAACATCCAGGGCCGCACGGGGGCTTCGTTCACATAGACGTCGAGCGATCGATCGATGTAGACCCGCAGGGCCTTGCTGTTGGCCGGCGTGCCGCTTTGGGCGCCGGGGCGCTCGATCTGCAGCTCGGCGTCTTTGGCGAAGGTGGTGGTGACCATGAAGAAGATCAGCAGAACCAGAATACAGTCGATCAGCGGCACCACGTCGATGTGGGGGTCGGCGTGCTCCGCGCGGCCGCGCCTCATGGATACACCTCGGCGCCGCTGACCATGGCGAAAAGCTGGCGCAGCTCCAGGCTGAGGCGCTGCTGGCGGTGGTGGAGGTAGCCGCCCATCAGCAGGCCGGGGACGGCGATGGCGAGGCCCATCTGGGTTGCGTACAGGGCCTCCACGATGCCGCCGGCGATGCCCTCCGACGCGGTGGAGGTGCTGGACTGTCCAAGCGAACCGAAGGTCTCAATCAGACCCACCACGGTGCCCAGCAGGCCGAGCAGGGGCGCCATCGCCACGAGGCAGGCGACGAGGCCGGTGCCGGCGCGCAGCTCGTCTTCGAGGGGTCCGATGTGCTCGTCCAAGAGGCGCGCCGGGAGCGGGCCGCCGTGGCGCCGCAGCAAGGAGACGGCGCGCCGGACGGCCTCGTCGAGGAGCCCGTGGGCAGGGGCCTCGGGGCGGGCGCGGTAGTGGGCGAGCAGGGCTGGCAGGCTGCGGCGATCGCCCCGCCGGAGGCGCAGCAGGCGCAGGCCGAGGGCATACCAGAGGGCGGCGGCGGTGAGGAAGAGCGCGGGCATCACCGCGCCGCCGTAGCGCCAGAGGTCGACGACTTGCTGCCAGAGACTCATGTCGTCTCCGGCGGGCGGGACTGGCGGTGCTGGGCGAGGGCGTTCTGCAGGCTCAGCGCGCCGCGATCGAGGGTGGTCTTGATGCCTTCGCCCACGCTGGCCAGCACATTTCCGGCGAGGAGGGTGGGGATGGCGACGGCGAGACCAAGCGCGGTGCAGATGAGGGCCTCGGCGATGCCGGCCGACATCAGCTTGGGGTTTCCGGTGCCGTGCTCGGTGATGACGTCGAAGGTGGCGATCATGCCGGTGACCGTGCCAAGCAGACCGAGGAGGGGGGAGCCGGCGGTGATGACGGTGAGCGCGCTGGCGAAGCGGTCGATCGCCGGCGTCTCGCGGAGGATGGCGGCGTCGATCACCCGGTCGATCTCCTCTTCGCGCCGGTGGCGGGCGGCCAGCACGGCCTGGAGCAGGCGGGGCACGGGGCCGCCGCGACCGGTGACGAGGCGCTCGGCCTGCTCGACCTCGCCCGCGGCGACGAGGGCGTTCACCTTCTCGACCAGGGGCATTCCGCCGCGACGGGCGAAGACGAGGCCCAGGGCCCGAATGATCACCAGACTAAGGCTGACCATGCCGAGGCCAAAGAGGATCTGGCCCATGGTGCCCGACTCTTCGAGGAGTGCGATGAGACCGCCTTCTTCTTCGGCCTCCTCCACCTTCTTCTCGGCTTCAAACAGAAAGACCTCGAGCCGGGCGGGCTGGGAGTCTGACACAAAGGCGGTGGCGGTCTCTTTGCCAAATTCGCGGCGGAGCTGAAGGCGGCCCTCTCCTGCCGGCGCGAGGGCGCCGCGCCCGCTGGCGGCGTCTCCCCAGGCGGCGATCTGTCCCCAACCGTACACGCGGCCCTGGGTCAAGGTGCCGTCGGGCAGGAAGAAGGCCTCGTCTCGCCAGCCCACCGCGCGCTGGGCGGCGAGGCGCTCGGCGGCGGCCTGAAAGACGAGGGGCAGGGCGGCAGCGGGGTCGGTGGGGGGCGGCAGCTCCAGGGTCTCGCTGGCCTGGCCGAGGGTGGACGTGAGGAGGGACTGGGCGTCGTCCATCGCGGTGGTCTGTCGATCGAGGGCCGAGAAGTCATCCTCGGCCTGGTCGGCCCGGCGGGTGAGGCTGACCAGTCGGCCCTGAAGTCTGTCCAGCTCGGCCTCGGCGGCGGAGACGCGCTGTTGGGCATCGGCCTGCTGCTGCTGGCGGCGGCGCAGCAGCTCCTCTTTCTCGGCCTTGAGGTAGGCGAATTCCTTCTGGTAGGCCGCCTCCAGGGCGCCGCCCTCGGGGTTGGCCCAGGCGAGGGTGGCGATCAGCAGGGCGATCATGGCGGGCTCCCGGCGTCGGGATTGGGCAGCGTAAAGGCGCCGGTGCGCACGCCGTGGCGCAGGGTCTCAAAGAGGGTTTCGACGGCGTGCTGATCATCGCGGTCGGTGAAGGGGCGAAACACCCACTGTTCACCCTTGCGCTGGGCGGCGCCGACCTGCCCGCCGTCGGTGCGGTAGTAGAGGGCGACCATGCCCAGGCGGGCCACCTCGACCAGCACCTCGCCTTCGGGGAGGGGGATGATCTGCCGGTCGAGGGCGTTCTCGCGGCGCAGGCGGAGCTCATCTTCGGTGAAGGCCCAGAGGCGGGCCGCTCCGGTCTCTACGCTCAGATCGCCCTGATCGACTTGGGCCTTGAGCTTGTCCAGCTCGGCGATGCGCTCGGCCTGGCGGTAGGGCAGGCCCTGGGCCACCTCGGCGCGGATGGCGGCGATCGAGGCGGCGAGCGCTGGGGCGAGGGGCGCGGTGCTGGCGCTGTGGGCGACCAGCTCGGCGCGACGGCCGGCCCCTTCGCCTTCGATCTGGGCGAGGCGCAGCTCTTCGCGGCGGAGCTGCACCTCGATTTCCAACTTCTGTCCTTCCAGGGCGCGCAGGCGCCCCCGCAGCTCCTCCTTGTCGAGCTGGACCTCATCGGCGAGGGTCTCGACCTCGCGCCGCAGGCGGGCGAGCTCGGCGGCGCGCGTGTCGACCGCCTCACCGGCCAGGGCGGGGAGGCCCAGGCCGAGAAGAAAAAACAGTGCGGGGGCGCGCATGGTCAGTTGGCCGCGAAGGTGGTCCAGCCGGCGGTCCAGTCGCCACCGGCGTCGAAGGCGCCGATGTGGTCGGCGGCAGTGAACCAGCTGTCCGACGGCGTGGTGCCGGCGCCCAGCAGCGGCGAGGAGCCCGTGGGGACGAGGTTGGGGGCGGTGGCGTTGCTCGGGTCGGTGAGGCCGAGGGAGGCGCCGGTCTCGTTGCTGCTGTCCATGCCGAAGACGTCTTCTTCGGTGCCGACCTCGGTCTCCTCGGCGTCGACTTCGAAGGGGCTGGCGCAGGCGAGGTAGCTGCTGTTGATGCTGGCGGCGCCGCTGGCGAAGGCGTCGAAGGTGGCCTGATCGCGGATGGCGAGGCAGCCGACCGAGAATTCCATGGCGGCGAGGCTGTGAATGGTGGGCTGGGAGCCGCGGCGCAGCACGAGACCGAAGTTGTCTTCGGCGACGGCGGTGGAGCCGACCAGGGTGAGGTTGGAGATGGTGGGGGCCGACGCGGGCGTGGCCGTGTGGTTGTCGGCGTTGCTGTCGGTCTCCATGCCGTGGTTGCCAGCGTCGCCGGCCTGGATGACGGCGGCGAACTGGATCTTGCCCTGGAAGCCGAGGTCCCAATCGATGCCGTCGTCGCCGGGGTGGGTGATGAGCAGGTGCTTCACGCCGACGTTGCCGCCGAAGAACTCGATGCCGTCGTCGAGGTTGCGGTGGACCTGGATGTAGTCGATGGTGGTGCCGCTGCCGACGCCCTGCAGACCGAGGCCGTTGATCTCGTTGTCGGGGCTGATCTCGGTGCCGCCGAACTCGATGACCACGTACTTGAGCACGCCGCTGTTGTCGGTGGGGTCGTCGCCGCCGTAGACGCCGGTGCCGCCTTCGCCCTCCGCCTCGCAGGGGCTGGCGCCGTCGGCGCAGGCGTTGATGGGGGCCTTGCCGTTCAGCACGAGGCCGCCCCAGTCGCCGCGGGCGCGGGAGCCGACGGGCTGATCGGAGGTGAAGCGGATGGGCGCCGAGGCGCTGCCCTCGGCCATGATCTTGGCGCCGCGGGTGACCACGAGGAAGCCGTTGGTGGCGCTCTCACCGTAGATGGTGGTGCCGGGCTCGATGGTCAGGGTGACGGCGCTGCTGTCGTCGCCGACGGTGACGGCGCTGCGAAGCAGCCAGGGCTTGTCGGCGGTGAGCGTGACGCTCTCCAGGATGGCGCCTTCGAGGATGCAGGCGCCGTTCTCTTCGACGCAGTCGGCCGAGCCATCCGATCCGTCGGTGCCATCGGTGCCATCGGTGCCATCGGTGCCATCGGTGCCATCGGTGCCGCTGGTGTCTTCATTCTTGCCGGAGCAGGCGATCAGGAGCGAGAGCAGGAGCGGGAGGGCGCGCATGGGAGGACCTGTGTCCTCGGGGGAGGGCGGCAGGGCCGCGGTCCGAGGTGCGCCCGGGTTTATGCGGGGTCTGTGGCAGGTCCGGTTCGAGTTTGTTGCGCTTATGTGGCAATCAGATGTCGGGTTTGCCACACTCTTCGCCGATCGCGGCGGGCAGGCCCGAAGCGGGGGGGTGAAGACGTCTGGGGCGGATCAGTAGACCTCGACCCGCCAGCGCTTTTCGCGGCGCAGTTGGGCGAAGAGGGCGTTCCAATCGAGATCCCGGCGCTGGGCCGCCGCGGCGAAGGTGGCGGCGATGCCCTCCTCCATGCCGCGCAGTCCGCAGAGGTAGACGAAGGCGTTGGGGGCCTGTAGACGGTCGAGGAGGGCGTCGGCCTGCTCGGCGATGCGGTGCTGAACATAGAGCCGACCGCCCTCCGGCGCCTGCTCCTCGCGAGACAGGGCGCAGATCATGTCGACCTGGTCGGCGTGGGCCCGCTGGATGGCCTGGAGCTCGTCGCAGTAGAGGAGGTTGGCCTGTTGGGTGGTGCCGAAGAAGAGGGAGACCCGCCCGGTGAAGGGGGGCTCCTCGGGGCGGCGGGCCCGCTCTTCGGGGTGAAAGAGGCGGCGCAGATGGGCCCGGAAGGGGGCGATGCCGGTGCCGGTGGCGATGAAGAGGAGGTCGGCTGCGGGATCGTCGGGGAGCAGGAGGATGCGGCCGACGGGGCCGGTGATGGCGACGGTCTCGCCCGGCGCAAGGCGGCAGAGGTAGGACGAACAGACCCCTTCGTGGGGCTGGCCGTCGATCGCGTAGGTGAGGTGGCGCACACAGAGGGAGGCGGTGTGCCCGTCGAAGCGGTCGCCGAGCCGGGTGCTGGCCACCGAGTAGAGGCGCAGCTTGTGGCGTCGGCCTTCGGGGGTGTGGCCGGGGGCCAGGACGCCGATCGACTGGCCCTCCTCGATGCGGAGGCCGCTGCCGGCGATGTCGAAGGTGATGTGCTGGACGGTGCCGAGGCCGCCGGGGCCCACCAGGCCGGCGTTGGACAGGACCTGGGCGGTGAAGGGGTGATCGGGGCGGTAGACGGTGCCGGGCAAAGGAACCTCCAACCTGGGCTCCTTTTCTGTAACGGTGTCGCCGGGTGGTGGTGGTGGGGATCCGCGTCTATTCGTCGGGTTTGGGGTCGGGGAGCGGTGGGGGCGTGATGGGGGTGGCGAACCAGGCTTCTACGGTGCGGCGCATGGCGGCTTCTCGGAGCTCGAGGGCTTTGGTGATGTCGCCTTCTTGGAGCGCTTGTTGGGCGTCCGCTTCGAAGTACCAGGAGTGGAGGACTTCGGGGAATGGCTTGCGCACGATGTCCAGAGTTTGGACCCTACGTGAGTGCGGAATTTGGACACATGAGGTGGAGAGGCGCAAGTCTGATCAAGGGGTGAACAAATGCTATTTAATTGTGATTTTGGACAATCCGGATGCGAGTAGGACTGGCCTGAGCATGCTTGCCGCACGACAGGTCTGACTCAAACATCAATCACGGGTCAATGCCGGTCGGGCCGGGAGGGCGGCGCGGCCGTCGCCCTTCCAGTCCCAGGCATGCGAGAGCGCGTCAGCAGAAAATCCCAGCGTGATGGAGATCCCGCCGGTCCAGGCCACGTCAGACGCCTCGTCCCCGCCGAGGACGGGGGCGCCAACGGGCCACACGCCACCCCGAACCTCGGCGGCGGCCCGTGAGCGCGGTGATCATGCCCCCGCGACCCCCAGGCGGGCGGCCACTTCGTCCACAGAGGCGTCGACGGCGTCCATCGCCTCGTCGAGCTCGGCGTCGGAGAGGGTGAGGGGCGGCAGGAAGCGCACGCAGTTGCTGAACAGTCCGGCGCGGATGGTGATGACGCCGCGCTGCAGGGTCGCGGCGTTGACCTGCTGGGTGGCCTCGATCCAGGGCTCCTGGGTGGTGGTGTCTTTGACCAGCTCCATCGCCAGCATCGGCCCGAGGCCGCGCACGTCGCCGACGAGGCGGGGGTGGCGGGCCTGGATGGCCAGCAGGCGGGCCCGCAGGCGCACCCCGATCTCGGTGGCCCGGGCCAGGAAGGCCGGATCGGTGAGGGTGTCGAGCGCTTTGAGTGCGGCGACGCAGGCGAGGGGGTTGCCCGAGTAGGTGCCGCCCAGGCCGCCGGGGTGCGGGGCCTCCATCACCTCGGCCCGGCCGATGATCGCCGAGATCGGCATGCCGGCGCCCAGGCTTTTGGCGGTGGCGACCAGATCGGGGACCACGCCGCTGTGCTCGATGGCGAAGAGCGTGCCCGTGCGGCCCATGCCGCTCTGGACCTCGTCGGCGACGAGCAGGATGCCGTGCTGGGTACACAGCTCGCGCAGGCGGCGCAGCCAGCGGGCCGGGGCCGGCAGAAAGCCCCCCTCGCCGATGACGGGCTCGATCACGACGGCGGCGACGTGGCTGGGCTCGACGATGGCCATGAAGGCGTGATCGAGCAGGCGCAGGTTCCAGTCGATCCAGCTCTCTTCGGTGGAGTCGGCCGGGCGGCGGTAGAGGTTAGGGAAGGGGAAGCGGTAGACCTCGGGGGCGAAGGGGCCGAAGCCCTTCTTGAACAGATTGAACTTGCTGGTCATCGCCATCGTGAGGTTGGTGCGGCCATGGTAGGAGCCGTCAAAGACCACGATGCCCTGCCGTTTTGTGTAGGATCGGCTGATGTGAACACAGGTCTCCAGGGCCTCGGCGCCGGAGTTCATGAAGAGGGTGCGCTTGCGAAAGTCGCCCGGGGTGAGCGTGTTGAGGCGCTCGGCCAGGGCCACCAGGGGCTCGTAGGTGGCGACGATGGCGCACATGTGGATGAGCTCGGCGGCCTGGGCCTGGATGGCCGCCACCACGTCGTCGGGGGTGTGGCCCACGGCGAGGGTGCCGATGCCGCCGGCCAGATCGAGGAAGACATTGCCGTCGACGTCGGTGACCTGGGCGCCATGGGCGCGGGCGACGGCGATCGGGGTGAGGCGGGCGGCCCCCGGCGGCATGGCGGCGTCGCGGCGGGCGACGATGGCCTCGCTCTTGGGGCCGGGGATGGGGGTACACAGTCGGATGGCGGGCATGGGGGCTCCGGGAGGCGGCGTGGGGCTCCCTAACCAGGGCGCGGCTGTGGGATGATGCCTTCCATGGACCTCGCCTCGCCCGATCTGATCGTCTTTGGTGGCCCCTCCGTTCATCCCGTTTCGCCGGGCGGGCCCGCGGTGCCCGCTGGAGCGGGGCTGATCACCGCGCTGGCCGCTCGGGTGGCCGGTGCCGCCGCCGATCTGCGCGTGGGCCTCGTCTGCGCCGTGCCCTGGTCGCTGCCGGCCGCGGTGCAGCGGGCCTTTCGGCCGGGGGGCCTCGATCCGGGCGGGCTGCAGCCTTGCGCAGGCGCGCTGCCCGACTTTGAGATCGCCTACGACGCCGAGGGGCGCGCGCTCTACCGGGCCTTCTCGCCGGGGGTGGAGGGCCAGACCACGGTGGCCGCGATGCCGCCGCGGTGGTGGGGCGCCCGCTGGGTTCATGTCTGTCCGATGGGCGGCCGCACCGCGGCCCAGGAGGAGGTGATCGCCGCCTTGCGGGCCGGCGGCTTCGTCGGGGGCATCTCCACCGGCACCTTTCCCACTCCCGCCGAGCGGGAGCCGGAGGCGGTGCGGGCCCTGGCTTCCCGGGTCGACCTCTTCTTCTGCAATGAGGGCGAGGCCGCCGCGATCTTCGGCGAGGGGCGGCCGGGCGCGCTGGTGATCACCCGGGGCGCGGCCGGCCTGGAGCGCTGGCAGCAGGGGCGGGTCCAGGCCTTCGCCGCGAGGCCGACGGCGGTCGTGGACCCCACCGGGGCCGGCGACGCGGTCTGCGGCGGCTGGCTGGCGGCGCGGCTCCTGGGCGCAGACGAGGCCGGGGCGGCCCGGCAGGCCCAGGCGGTGGCGGGCCTCGTCCTCGGGGGCCTCGGCGCCGAGCCGCTGATCGCCGCCCTTCCGGCGGGGGCTCCTGTGAAGACGGTGGCGCCAGGCTCCTCCGCCTTGGGCCGGGCCTGGGTCGAGCCGGCGCGGGTGTCACAGATGGGGGCTCGGCTGGGGGCGGTGGCCCAGGCCGCGGCGATCGACTTCACCCAGCCGCCCTTTCCGCCGGCGGGGGCCGCCTGGGCCATCCCGGCCCTCTGTCTGGCCACCCTGCACCAGTATGGCTTCTGGACCGAGCAGAACGGCCTCTGGCAGGGCTCGATGGTGGCGCCCCTCGACGGGAAGGCCCGCAAGGGCTCGGACTTCGTCTGGGCGGCGGTGAGCCGGGCGGCGGCGGCCGACCCAACCGTGCTCGATCCGGTGCGCCTCGCGACCGAGCCCCTGCTCTTCGACCAGCTCCACCGCGATGATCACGGCCGCTGCCCGATCCCCGACGCGGCGAGCCACCGCAGCCTGCAGATGGCCTATGGGGCGGCCCTCCTGGAGCGGGGTGGGCTGGAGGCCCTCCTCGAGGCGGCCCGCTCGAGCCCGCGGCCCGGGGCGGCCTTGCGGGCCCAACTGTCCACCCTGCCGGGCTTCGCCGAAGACCCGCTGCTCAAGAAGGCCTCGCTGCTGCTGCTCATCCTGCGGGGCCGGCCTGACGCCCGCCTGCGCCTCGGCCCCGACGAAGCCCTGGCGCCGATCGTCGACTACCACCTGATGCGGGCCTGCCTGCGAACCGGCCTCGTCGGCGTCGATCCTGCGCTGGCCGAGGCCCTGATCGCCCGCCGACGGGTCAGCGCC
>Ga0164294_10002143_pt1 | contig 18014 bp, 12 predicted proteins | sample GEODES005metaG_FD_111479 | JGI IMG/M metagenome (GOLD analysis project Ga0164294, IMG submission 111479) | Oligotrophic lake water microbial communities from Sparkling Lake, Wisconsin, USA - GEODES005 metaG | ecosystem: Environmental > Aquatic > Freshwater > Lake | place: USA: Sparkling Lake...
GTGCGCCAACACCTCTCCAGTAGGTCAAACGGTCTTGGGCGATGCGGATGCTTTCTTCATTGGCGGTTGCAATGGGGTTGTAAAAACCAATGCGCTCAATAAAACGGCCATCGCGCCGGGTGCGTTTGTCTGCGACGACAATGCTGAAAAACGGGCGGGCTTTAGCACCACCACGAGCGAGTCGAATGACGACCATGATTAATCCTTTGGGTGGTTGAATGAGAATTCAACCATAAAATTCAGAGTTGAGACACGCAACTGGCCACCCGGCCAGAGACACTCGGAAAAGCCCATAAGTATAACTTCTTATCACCGCATGCCCATTATCCGCCCCAGCCAGGATCAAGATATCGCTGCTATTGCTGCGATTTACCAGCACCACGTTTTGCACGGAACGGGCACTTTTGAGATCGAGCCACCATCGGCCGCCGAGATGCAAACCCGCCGGTCGGACGTTTTATCCAAAGGGCTACCCTACTTGGTGGTCGAGTCACAGGGCACTGTGGTTGGCTTTGCTTACTGCAATTGGTTCAAGCCCCGCCCAGCCTACCGCTTCAGCGCCGAGGACTCTATTTACCTCGCCGCCAGCGCCATGGGCAAGGGCTGGGGCGCGCTGCTGCTGTGCGAACTGCTTGCAAGCGCGCAGCGCGCAGGGCTGCGCAAGTTGATTGCCGTCATTGGTGACTCCGAAAACCACGGTTCAATCAAGGTGCATTCGGCTTGCGGGTTTCGCCCCGTGGGGGTGCTGGGCGATTGCGGCTGGAAGTTTGACCGCTGGCTCAATGTAGTGCTGATGGAATGCCCGTTGGGCGCCGGTGCCAGCATGCCTGCCCCACAATCGGTTCCATGAAAAACAAAACCATCGCCGTCTGGGCCACCTTGATTACAGGCCCTCTGGGATTGCAGCGCATCTATCTTGTTGGGCGGTATGACTCCTGGGCCTGGATTGCGCCCTTGCCAACCCTGCTGGGTCTTTACGGCGTGTACCGCGCGCGCACGCTTGGGCTAGACGACCAGATCAGCTGGCTATTGATTCCTTGGTTGGGCTTTGCAATCGCAGGCTGCGCATTGGCCGCCATCCGCTACGGCCTGATGGATGCCGCCACCTGGAACCAGGACTTTAACCCCGGCTTGGATGCCGAACACCGCAGCGGCCAAACCAACGGTCTTACGGTCCTGGGCTTGGGGACTGCGCTATTTTCAGGAACCAGTGTTTTGATGGCAACGTTGGCGTTTAGCTTTCAGCGTTACTTTGAATATACGGCCTAAAAAACAGGCGCGCCGCGCTCTGACCTCACTTTGACTTGGCTTGCGTAGCCCGTAGTGATAAAACCAGCTGGTCATAGATAGAACCCAAATCAGGGTCAATGTTTTGCAGAGACTCTTGCAGTTCGGTCTCGGTCGCCGGCCGAGGCTTCACCGGCGGCTCCTGCGGCAGCCGCTGTGCAAACACCGCACCCGGGCTTTGTTGCACGGCACCAAAACTTTGCAGACCGGTCATTTCCTCGGAGAGCCGGTTAAACATCGCATCAATGTGCGTTTGACTGTGCGCGGGTGATGCAGCGGCCCTGCCTCTTTGGCGCTGGTCCATGCCACCGAGCAGCGCAAAACCGATCGACAAAACCAGATGCAACGCAGCGCATACGAGCCAAAGCGCCCAAAGCGCACCAGCGCCTACCGGTTGCATCGCCAAAACACCCCCACATTCCGTTAAAAAATACGCCCATGGCAGGTCCTGCAGCCACCCAAGTCCGTATTGCGTTTCCACATTGAGCGCCACAGCGACCAACAGAACCAATGTGTGAAGCAGGGATACCCAAAGGTATGCAGGAAGGTACATGGGGGAACCGGGTAGGGAATAAATTAACCGTTGAGATGCCAGAAAAAAAACATCGTACAAGCGACTGTTTTACTGGAACTCTTTCACAATTTTTTCGTGCAGCAAGGCGGCCAGGTGCGTTCGCGCTTCGGCAATGGCCAGTGTTTCTTTTTCGGCTGCAGCGGACTCACTGGCAACGGTTACCAGCTGCTGCTTGATGGCGGCAATTTTCGATCCCGACTCCTGCAATGCAGCGCGTAATTGCGACTCGCGCTCGTTTTCCTGCTTCAGCTGACCAAGCAGCTCAAAAATATCTTGCAAATAGTATTTGTTGCGCTTGCTTTGCTGCATGTCTGCCAGTGCCATGAAACTTTGCATTTGCTGACCTAAGGCCCCATAGGCCGAGTCCTTCGCCACGCCCACAGAAATATCGCGCACCACCGGCTCAGTTTTCAGGGCAACCGGGCTGTCGGGGGATGGGTCAGCAAACGTTGACATAGGTATAGAGTCCGCAAAAAAAGTGACCTGCGATTACGCCATGCAGGCTCTGCCTGGGGCGTCGGGCGGTTGTGTGGGGACCAGTTTAACCGGCGCACCACCGCCGGTTCTGCGGGCGCTCCCCGGGACCGAGGCGCTACTTTTTTTCTTGGCTCTTGGGCAGCCGCATGCATCTGGCATACAGTTACCCTGACCAGCCAACACGCTGGCGACCGACCAATTGTTCATGCGTACCAACACGTCCCACCCCCTGCAGACCGGTTTTATCGCGTTTCACAGCAACCGCGCCGAGGACTTGGCACGCGTGGTTTTTGCGTGGATGCACAAAAAGCCCTTGCTCGCGCTGGAAGAAGAAGTCATTTTGGTCCAAAGCATTGGCATGGCCGAGTGGGTCAAGATGGAGCTTGCGCGTGCCGGTGGCGTTTGCTCTGCGGCGCGGGTGGAACTGCCTTCTCGATTTATGTGGCGCACCTACCGCCAAGTTTTGGGACCGCAAGCCGTGCCCGGCGAATCACCCTTGGACAAAGTACCCATGACCTGGCGGCTCATGCAATTGCTACCCACCCTGCTGGACGAGGCCGTGTTCGCGCCCGTGGCCGGATTTCTGGCCGCCAATGAGCCCCAGCGCATGCTCCAACTGGCATCCCAATTGGCCGATCTGTTTGACCAATACCAAAACTACCGCGCCGACTGGCTCCAGGCCTGGGCATCGGGCCAAGACCACATCGCCCTGGCCAGCGGAAAGAACCAAGAGATGGCAGCCGACCAGCGCTGGCAGGCCCACTTGTGGCGCGCCATCCTGCAAACCCTGGGCGAGCACGCGCAACAACACATTCGCCCGCGCCTGCACCAGCGTGTGCTGGACGTTTTGGCGTCGGGGCAGGCGCTGGCGCAGCCGGTGGCGCGGCGTGTCACCGTTTTTGGCATGAGCCAAGTACCCTGGAGCACCATGGAACTGCTAGCAGGCCTGGCGCCCCACAGCCAGGTGATGCTGGCCATACCCAACCCCTGCCGCTTTTACTGGGGCGACATCATGGATGGGCGCGAACTGCTGCACGCAAGCCGTCGGCGCCAAGTACCGCGCACCTTGGCCGGGCAGGCTGTCCTGGCACCAGACACGCGTGCGCTGGAAGACATGCACGCCCACGCCCACCCGCTGCTGGCGGCCTGGGGGCGTCAAAGCCGCGACTTCATACGCCTGCTCGATGTATTTGACGATGTGGAACAAAGCCGCCAGCGGTTTCAGGAGACGCGGCTTGATCTCTTCGACGACCAGGAAGAGCAAGCCGACGATTCGCTGCTGCTGCGGGTACAAAAACGTATTCGCGACCTGGTGCCCCTGCACGAGGGCCTGGCAGCACCCCTGCGCAGCCAGGACCGCTCGATCGTCTTTCACAGCGCCCACAGCCCGGTGCGCGAGCTTGAAGTACTGCACGACCAATTGCTCCACCTGCTGGCCAACCCCGGCGATGCGGCGCTTAACCCGCGTGACGTGATCGTCATGGTGCCCGACATCGAGGCCCTGGCGCCGACCATTCGGGCCGTGTTTGGCCAATACAAGCGCCAGGACCCGCGCTTTATCCCGTTTGACATTGCCGACCTGGGTGCCAAGTCCAGCAGCCCGCTGATAGGCGCTGTCGCCTGGCTGCTGCAACTGCCCCAGCAACGCTGCCGCATGAGCGAGCTGGTGGATTTGCTTGAGGTGCCAGCGATTGCCGCACGCTTTGGCATAGCGCAAGACGATGTGCCACGCCTGACGCAATGGATGACCGGCGCGGGTATTCGCTGGGGTCTGAACGAGGGGCACCGCGCCGACCTGGGCTTGGCGGCCTGCGGCGACCAAAACAGCGCGTGGTTTGGACTGCGCCGCATGCTGCTGGGCTTTGCCAGCGGTGCCGTGGCCGTTGAGGACGCCCTGCCCAGCCTGGACGCGATAGAGCCCTATGCCGAAGTCGGTGGGCTGGACGCCGAACTGGCAGGCTCGCTAGCCCATATGCTCCAAGCGCTGGACCAATGGTGGCATCAGGCGCGCTGCGACGGCACGCCCGCCCAGTGGACGCAGCGCTGCCAGTCCCTGTTGCAATCGATGGTGCAAGCGCAGTCCGACACCGAGCGCATGGCCTTGCGCGCCCTGGAACACGGCTTACACGACTGGCTGCTGGCCTGTGAACACGCGGCCTTTGCGCAGGAAGTTCCTCTGGTCGTGGCGCGCGCGGCCTGGCTTCAGGCGGTGGAAACGCCAAAGATGAACCAACGTTTTCGGGCCGGTGGCGTCACGTTTTGCACGCTCATGCCCATGCGCGCCATTCCGTTTGAGGTGGTCTGTTTGCTAGGCATGAACGACGGCGACTACCCCCGCCACGATATGCGCAATGACTTTGACCTGATGGGCCAAGTCGGCCTGAGTCGGCCCGGCGACCGCTCGCGCAAAGACGACGACCGCCAGCTCATGCTCGAATCTTTGTTGTCTGCGCGCCGCGCCCTGTATGTGAGCTGGTGCGGCCACAGCGTGCGTGACAACAGTGCGCAAGCGCCCTCTGTTTTAGTGTCGCAACTGCGCGACTACCTCAGCGCCGCCTGGGGGCCGGCGGCCGTGCATGAGCGAAGCACCGAGCACCCCTTGCAAGCGTTTAGCCGCCGCTACTTTGAGACCGAAAGCCCCTTGTTTACCTACGCTCGGGAATGGCGCGCCCTGCACCAGGATGCGCCCAAGCAGCAGCAGTCCAGCGCGTCGGACACACCCTGGGCGCCCGACCCCCATGTGCCGCTGACCCTGGACCAACTCACCCAGTTTGTACGCAACCCGGTCAAGGCTTTTTTTCGCCAACGCCTGCTGGTGCGTTTTGAAACGGAAGAGGACACGGCATCAGACGACGAATGCTTCGGCGTGGTGGGCCTGGAGCGATACCGCCTTGTCGATGGCTTGCTCGCATCTGCCTCCACAAGCAGCGGCCTACAAAGTGGCCAATCCCAGCTAGATGCGTCCTTGGCCCGTTTGCGAAAAGCCGGGGCGCTACCGCTGCAGGGGCTTGGGGACTTAGAGCAAACCGCGCTGCGCGAGGCGCTCGGGCGAATGCTGAACGCCTGGTACAGCGCTCTATCTGAATACCCGCTGGCTGCGCCGCGTCAGTCTTTGCGGCTTCAGGACGGCCCTGTCCTTTTGGAGGACTGGATAGACCACTTGCGCCACGATGGCGGCACCGACACGCCGGCCACCTGGCTGGAACTCGATCCCGGCGAGGTAAGCGAAACGGGCACAAAGCCGCTTGCGCAGGCCCATAAGCTGCTCAAGTACTGGATTCGCAGTCTGGCCGCCGCCGCCAGCGGCAGCAGCGTGGCCGGCGTGGTGGTGGGGCGCGATGCCGTGCTGCGCATCAGCCCCATGGTGGAGCCTGAGCTGGCCCAGTCCACCCTGCGCATGCTCTTGCAGCTCTGGCTAGACGGCATGAACGCACCGCTTGCGCTGCCACCCAAAACCGCGCTGGCCTGGCTCAAGGGCAAAGACACAGCCGCAAAACAGCGGGACGCACGCGCCCGATACCAGGGCGACCGCCACCAAATCGGCGAAATGCAAGAGCCTTGCCTGGCGCGCGTGTACCCGGACTTTGAGGCGCTGGTGCACGATGGCCGCTTTCAACAACTTGCCCAGCAGATCTACGGGCCCCTGCTGACATGGCGAAACCAGCATGTGATGGTCCAACTCTTGGACCCAACCCAAGCTGAGCCCGCCGAGGTGCCTGCATGACTGGTTTGCCTCAAACCAAGCCCTCAGCCGACACCCCCGAGTCGCCCGGCGGCACCCACGTTTTGCGCCCGGAAACCTTCGACCTATGGGGCAGCCGCTTAATTGAAGCCAGTGCCGGAACCGGCAAGACCTGGACGATCGCCGCCCTGTACCTGCGCTTGGTGCTGGGCCATGGCGGCGCACAACACGGTTTTGATCGCGCCTTGCGCCCCAGCGAGATCCTGGTGATGACCTTCACGCGCGCCGCAACGCGCGAACTGTCCGAGCGCATCCGCAAACGCCTGCACGAGGCGGCCGCCTACTTTCGGGCAACACCGGGCGCCGTGGGCCACGCACCAGACCCTTACCTGGACCTTCTGGCCCAAGCCTACCCGCCGGGCCAACAGCGCCAGCGGGCCGCCTGGGCCTTGGCAATGGCGGCCGACACCATGGACGACGCGGCAGTGCACACCATTGACGCCTGGTGCCAGCGCATGCTCAAACAGCATGCCTTTGACAGCGGCAGCCTGTTTGACGAAACCCTGGTGGCCAATGAAGAAGCCCTGCTAACCGAAGCGGTGCAGGACTACTGGCGCCAATCTGTATACCCGCTGGCCGAAGAGCCCTTGCACCAAGTGCTTGCAGTTTGCAGCAGTGTAGGAGCGCTCTTGGCCGACATGCGCGCTTTGAAAGACCAGGATGTACCGGCCACCCCCGGCGATCAAACGCTGGCCCAGGCGCTCATGCAGGCTACGGACCAACGCGCCCAAGCGATCGCCTTGCTCAAGCAAGGCTGGGACCGGCGCGCGCTTTCCATGCAGTACTGGTTGGATGCCCAAACCGCAGCCCCGGGCAATGGATGGGACGGACGCAAACTGCAGTCCCGCCACTTCACGAACTGGCTCAAAGCCCTGCAGTGCTGGGCCGATGGCAGCAATGCCCAGGAGCTGCCCACGATCAGCGACACCGGCTGGGAGCGCCTGACCCCTGAAGGCTTGCTGCAAGCGCGCAAAGCCAGCGCGCCCGCGCTGCAAATTCCACCCGAGTTTTCTCAGTTCGCCGTTTTGAAGCAGTCTGTGGACGCGCTGCCCGGCATCCGGGTTGCGCTACTGATGCACGCGGCAGACCACACCCGCAGGCGCCTGCAAGTGCTCAAACGCCAGACCAGCAGCTTTGGTTTTTCGGACATGCTCGAACGCCTACACGCCGCCTTGCAGGGTGAACACGGCGAGCGCCTGCGCCAACGCATCCGAGAGCAGTACCCGGTGGCACTGGTAGACGAGTTCCAAGACACCTCCCCGCTGCAATACCAAATCCTCGACCGCATCTACCAAGTAGCGCACAACGACCGCAGCAGCGCCTTGCTGCTGATCGGCGATCCCAAGCAGTCGATTTACGCATTTCGCGGGGCCGATATCCAGAGCTATATGCAGGCGCGGCGCGCCAGCGCCGGGCGCCACTACGCATTGCAAACCAACTTTCGCGCTACTGGGGCCCTGGTGGATGTGGTGAACCACTGGTTTTCGCATGCTGAGCGCTTTTGCGACGAGGCCGCCTTTGCTTACCGCACGGCGCAGGACAACCCCCTGCCCTTCGTCCCGGTGCACGCCAACGGTCTCGCGGCGCAGTTGCGCAACGCACAAGGCGCCCTACCTGCCCTGACCCTGGTACACGACCTGCAGCCACGCAATGCAGACGGCATGCGTGCGCATCTGGCGCAGTTGTGCGCCGAACGCATAGTGCAATGGCTCAATGACCCGCAGGCTGGTTTTTACACGTCGGCTAGCCCTACCGAACCGGAGCGGTTCAAGCGCCTGCAACCGGCCGACATCGCCATCCTGGTGCGCACGGGCACGGAGGCCAACGCCGTGCGCCAGGCGTTGGAGCGCCGAGCCGTGGCCTCGGTCTACCTGTCGGACCGCGACTCGGTTTTTGACAGCGCCGAGGCACGTGACCTGGTGCTCTGGCTGCGTGCGGTGGATGCCCCGCAAGACGTGCGCCTGGCGCGCGCCGCATGGGCCAGCGCCATTCTGGGCCTGAGCTTGGAAACCCTGGCCGAACTGGCACGCGACGAAGAAGCCTTTGATGCGCGCGCCGAGCAGCTGCGCCAGCTGCGCATCGTCTGGCAAACCCAGGGCGTGCTGGCCATGCTGCGCCAGTCCTTGCACCAGCTCGGCTTGGCAGCGCAGTGGCTGAGCCAACCCCAGGGCGAGCGCACCCTGACCAATTTTTTGCACTTGGCTGAACTCTTGCAGGCCGCCAGCGCCCAGGTCGATGGCGAACGCTCGCTCATCCGCTGGCTGGTTTGGCAAACCCAACAAGAGCACGCCCAGGCCGACGAACAGGTCGTGCGACTGGAGAGCGATGCAGACCTGGTAAAGGTCGTGACCATTCACAAAAGCAAGGGCATGGAATACCCGGTCGTCTGCCTGCCCTATGCCAGCAGCTTTCGCGAAAAAGACGCAGCGCGCACCCTGTTTGTGCACGGCGCAGATGCCCTAGGGCAACGCACGGTTTTGCTGCACTACAGCAAAGACCAGTTGGCGCAAGCCCAGCACGAGCGCCTGCGCGAGGACTTGCGCTTGCTGTATGTGGCGCTGACACGGGCGCAGCACAGTGTCTGGGTCGGCTTTTCTGCCCTTACGGTGGGTCAGAGTACACAGTGTGTGTCGCACAAAAGCGGGGCTGGTTATGTCTTGGGCAGTGCCCAGGCATTGGAAGCAGCGCAGTGGCTGCAGGCGCTGCAGGCTTTTGCCCTGCCGTGCGCAGGAATGGTGCTCGAAGTGGGCCTGGCGCCCTCAGACCTGAGATGCACCCCCTTGGCACGCACCGATGCCACGACCAGCTTGCGCGCGGCACCGGACTACCGCGCGCAATTTGAACGCGACTGGAGCATTGGCAGCTTTTCGCGCCTGACCAGAGACCTCAGCGACCGGGGCTCCGAACTCTCGCCACTGCACAGTGCGCGCCCGGCCGACGACGAAGCGGTGTGGAGCGGCAACGCACCCGAACCGGCCACACCGGCGCCCACCGAAGCTGCGGCGCTAGCGCCCTGGCACACGGTAGCGCGGGGCGCCAAAGGCGGCAACTTTTTACACGATCAGTTGGAGTGGTTGGCCCGTGAGCGCTTTGCGCTGACCACCACCCCGGCTTTGGCCGAGCGGCTGCACAAGCGCTGCGAGCGCAGCGACTACGGGGTACACGCCACCGGCCTGGCGCTGTGGCTGGCAGAAGTCGTACAAACCCCGCTACCGGGCCCTGAAGCCGCCCTGGCGAGCCTGGACACGCTGCTGCCAGAGATGGAGTTTTGGCTCCCGGCGCGCCACATGCCGGCGCAGGCGATTGACGCCTTGTGCCAACAACACCTTTTCCCCGGGGTGGCCCGACCCGGCCTCTCGCACAGCCGCTTGCATGGCATGTTGATGGGCTTTATGGACCTGGTGTTTGAACATGGTGGCGTCTACTGGGTGCTGGACTACAAGTCCAACCACCTGGGGCACACCGACGCGGCCTACACCAGCGACGTCTTGGTGCGGTCCATGGCGGAGCACCGCTACGACGTACAAGCGGCCTTGTACCTCTTGGCCTTGCACCGGCTTCTCAAGAGCCGCCTGGGCCCGGCATACCAGCCCAAAAAGCAACTCGGTGGCGCCCTCTACTTGTTTTTGCGCGGGGTGCGGGGGCCACAACGCGGGGTGTGCCAGGTACCGGCCAAGCTGGAGCTGTTACAAGCCCTGGACGACATGCTGGAGCCCGGCTACCTATGACCACAGTTCGCCGCCCGGGCTCCACGGAGAGCGCAGCCATGTCACTGGCCACCTTGCAGCGCTGGGCCGACAAGGGCTGGCTGCGCCGAATCGACAGCGCCTTAGCCAATTTTGTGCATGAACACGACCCGCAGGCCCAGCCTGCAGTCTTGGTAGCAGCGGCCCTACTCACCCACCGCGAAGGACGCGGCCACACCTGCATGCCGCTGCACACGCTGCTGGTGCCGGGTGATGCCTTGTTGGAGGCACCCCCAGACGCCCAGCTGGAACTGAGTGCCCTGTGGGACAGCCTGCCACGTACCCCCGACGAGTGGCTGCAAGCGCTTCGCGCCAGCCCGCTGGTGCGCTGCATCGCCCACGCGGATGCGCAGGAGCCGCCGGCAGCCGACCAGGGTCAACCGCTGGTGCTCGGGGGCAGCGACCTGGCGCCACTGCTGTATCTGCGCCGCTACTACCTCCATGAACAGTTCGTCGCCCAGTCGGTTCTGGCACGCTGCGCCGCCAGCCACGTGGTCGACGAGTTGGCTGCTGCCCGTTGGCTGGGCGTTTTGTTTGATGGCACATCGCCGGCAAAGGCGCAGGCCCAGGCCCAGGCCATGGATTGGCAACAACTGGCCTGTGCGGTGGCGTTGCGGGCAGGCCTAACGGTCATCACCGGCGGGCCTGGTACCGGCAAAACCTACACCGCTGCGCGTTTGTTGGCCCTGCTATTTGCCCTGCAATCTGACGCAAAACCTCTGCGCGTAGGGCTGGCTGCGCCCACGGGCAAAGCCGCCGCACGCCTTCGCCAGGCCATTGACACCTCCTTGGCAGAACTCATCCAGCGCCTGGGCGGTCAACTCGACTTGGCCGCCTTCACCAGCCGCATCGGTGCGGCAAAAACCCTGCATGCCCTGCTGGGTGCGCGCCCGGATACGCGGCAGTTTCGCTTTCACCGGGGCAATCCGCTGGACCTTGATGTGCTGATCGTCGACGAGGCGTCGATGGTGCACCTGGAAATGATGTCGGCTTTGCTCGAGGCCATGCCCAGCGGGTCCCGGCTGGTGTTGCTGGGTGACAAAGACCAGCTGGCCTCGGTGGAAGCCGGGGCGGTCTTGGGTGATCTGTGCCGTGGTGCGGCCAGCGCGGTGTATGACAGCCAAACCGCGCGCTACGCGCTAGCAGTCACCGGGCGCGCACTGCCACCGGCCTTCGTGGCCAGCGCGCAGCCAGCGCATCCTCTGGCGCAACAAACGGTTGTGTTGCAACACAGCCGCCGTTTTGGGGGTGCAATTGGCCAACTGGCTCTCGCCGTCAACGCCGGCCTGAGTGCCCAGGCACTGGAGCTGCTGAACACTAACCGCGAGGGCGACTTGCAGAGCTATCAGCCGACGGAGCCCGGTACGGTGTGGCGGCTCGCAGTCCATGGACGAGCCGGTGCAAGCGCTTGCTACGCAGACTACCTGCACACCATGCGCGCGCGACCGGACGACAGCCTGCACAACGCTGCCAACCATTGCGCGTGGGTGCAGAAGGTATTGCGTGCCTTTGACCGCTTTCGGATTTTGTGCGCCGTCCATGCCGGTGACTGGGGCACGTTAAACCTTAACCGAGCTATCGAACAGGCGCTAGTCCAGACCGGGCTGCCGACCCCCGGCGGCGCGTGGTTTAGCGGGCGCCCGGTGATGGTGACCCGCAACGACCCAGAGCTCGGCGTTTTCAATGGCGACGTCGGCGTCGCATTGCCAGGACTGGGCCAGGGTGCGGCGCTGCGGGTGTATTTTTTGGACGGCGACCAGCTGCGCTCGGTCAGCGTCAGCCGCTTAGCCCATGTGGAAACCGCCTTCGCCATGACGGTGCACAAATCCCAGGGCTCGGAGTTTGAGCACACCGTGCTGGTGCTTCCAGCCGGGGGCAGCAAGGTCTTGGGGCGGGAGCTGGTCTACACCGGCATCACGCGCGCACGCCAGCAGTTCACCCTGGTCGAGGGGCAAGCGGGGCTGTTCGCGCAGGCAATAGCAAACGCATCCCACCGCGCCAGCGGTTTAGACCATTGGTTGACCTGATACCCAGCCCAGCGCTGCGACTCGCGCTGCGCTGGGGTTGGTTCAGGCGACAACTCCCTTGGCCACATCCGCGTACTCTTCGATCTGGTCAAAGTTCAGGTACTGGTAGATTTTGCTGCCGTCCTTGTTGATCACTCCCATGTCAGCCTGGTATTCGGCCACGGTGGGAATGCGGCCCAGCTTGGACGCAATCGCCGCCAGCTCGGCCGAGGCCAAATAAACATTGGTGTTCTTGCCCAGACGGTTGGGGAAGTTGCGGGTCGAGGTGGACACCACGGTCGCGCCTTCGCGCACTTGCGCTTGGTTGCCCATGCACAGCGAGCAGCCTGGCATTTCGGTGCGCGCGCCAGCTGCGCCAAACACGCCGTAGTGGCCTTCGCGGGTCAGCTCAGCCGCGTCCATTTTGGTGGGCGGTGCAATCCACAGCTTGACCGGAATATCGCGTTTGCCTTCGAGCAGCTTGGAAGCCGCGCGGAAATGGCCGATATTTGTCATGCACGAGCCAATAAAGACCTCGTCAATCTTGGCACCGGCCACGGCCGAGAGCAGCTTGGCGTCGTCCGGGTCGTTGGGGCAGCACAACACGGGTTCTTTCAGGTCATTGAGGTCAATTTCGATGACTTCGGCGTATTCGGCGTCCTTGTCGGCCTCCAACAGGCTGGGGTTGGCCAGCCAGGCTTCGACCTTTTGGATGCGGCGCTCCAGCGTGCGCTTGTCGGCGTAGCCGTCGGCAATCATGTTTTTCATGAGTACGACGTTGCTGGTGAGGTATTCCTTGATGGGCGCGGGGTTGAGCTTGACGGTGCAACCGGCGGCTGAACGCTCTGCCGAGGCGTCAGACAACTCAAACGCCTGTTCGACTTTCAGGTCGGGCAAACCTTCGATTTCCAAAATACGCCCAGAGAACACATTGACCTTGCCGGCCTTGACCACGGTCAGCAGACCGGCCTTGATGGCGTACAACGGAATAGCGTGCACCAAGTCGCGCAGGGTGATGCCGGGCTGCATCTGGCCTTTAAAGCGCACCAGCACCGACTCCGGCACATCCAAAGGCATGACGCCGGTGGCCGCGCCAAACGCCACCAGGCCAGAGCCTGCGGGGAAGGAAATGCCGATGGGAAAGCGCGTGTGGCTGTCGCCGCCGGTACCCACGGTGTCGGGCAAGAGCAGGCGGTTGAGCCAGGAGTGGATCACGCCGTCGCCCGGACGCAGAGCCACGCCGCCGCGGTTGCTGATAAAGGCGGGCAGCTCGCGGTGGGTTTTCACGTCCACGGGCTTGGGGTAGGCGGCGGTGTGGCAAAAAGACTGCATTACCAAATCGGCGCTAAAGCCCAGGCAAGCCAGGTCTTTGAGCTCGTCGCGGGTCATGGGGCCGGTGGTGTCTTGCGAGCCCACGGTGGTCATTTTGGGTTCGCAGTAGGTGCCGGGGCGCACGCCCTGCCCTTCGGGCAAACCGACCGCGCGGCCCACCATTTTTTGCGCGAGCGTGAAGCCAGCCTTGGTGCTGATGGGCGCCGTGGGCAGGCGGAAGGCGGTGGACGCAGGCAAGCCCAAAGACTCACGCGCCTTGGCGGTGAGCGAGCGGCCGATGATGAGGTTGATACGGCCACCTGCGCGCACTTCGTCGAGCAGCACATCGCTTTTCAGGGCGAATTTTTCGACCAATTCGCCGTTGCGCAGCAGTTTGCCTTCGTAGGGCAGCACGTCAATGACGTCGCCCATTTCCAGCTTGGTCACATCGACTTCAATCGGCAGAGCGCCGGAGTCTTCTTGCGTGTTGAAGAAAATCGGGGCGATCTTGCCGCCCAGGGTGACGCCGCCAAAGCGCTTGTTGGGCACAAAAGGAATGTCCTGGCCGGTGGCCCAGATCACGCTGTTGGTCGCGGACTTGCGGCTCGAACCGGTGCCCACCACGTCACCCACATAGGCCACCAGATGGCCTTTTTTCTTCAAGTCGTCGATAAATTGCATGGGGCCGCGTTTGCCGTCTTCTTCGGGCTTGAAGGCCGCGCCTTCGCGGGTGTTTTTGAGCATGGCCAGGTAGTGCAGCGGAATGTCCGGGCGGCTCCAGGCGTCGGGCGCGGGGGACAGGTCGTCGGTGTTGGTTTCGCCGGGCACCTTGAACACGGTCACGGTGATGGTGTGCGGCACTTCGGGGCGGCTGGTGAACCACTCGGCGTCAGCCCAGCTTTGGATCACTTCTTTGGCATGCGCGTTACCGGCCTTGGCTTTGACTTCCACGTCGTGGAAAAAGTCAAACATCAGCAGCGTCTTTTTGAGCGCAGCGGCGGCCACAGCGGCCACTTCGGCGTCGTCAAGCAAATCAATCAGCGGCTTGACGTTGTAGCCGCCCACCATGGTGCCCAGCAGCTCGGTGGCTTTGGACTTGGAGACCAGGGCGACAGCAAGGTCACCGTGCGCCACAGCGGCCAAGAAGGAGGCCTTCACTTTGGCCGCATCGTCCACGCCTGGGGGCACGCGGTGGGTCAGCATATCCAGCAAAAAGGCTTCGTCGCCCGCAGTGGGCGCCTTGATAAGCTCGATCAGTTCGGCGGTTTGCTTGGCGTCCAAGGGCAGTGGGGGGATTCCCAGCGCGGCGCGCTCGGCAACATGGGCTCGGTAGGCGTTCAACATGGTGTTTTCTCCTTATTCAATCAAACAAAATAATGCTGCAACTCGGCAGGAATGGCTTGGCCGGTGCGGTGCGCGCGCTCCAGCACCTGCCAAAAATAACGGTAACTCGCCCGGTCGTGTAATGTGCCATCGACCGCAATTGGCGCCCAGTCGGCCTGGGATGCCGCTTGCAGGATGCGTGCCGCCACATCCACCTCGGACGTCAAAGGCGCGAAGCCCCGCAGGATAGGGCGAATCTGGTCGGGGTGGATGCTCCACATGCGGGTAAAACCCAGCGCGGTGGCGGCGTAACGCGCGGCGCGCTCCACCGCTGCCGCATCCCTCAACTCGGTGACCACGCAATGCGACGGTACCTTGCCATAGGCGTGACAGGCGCTGGCAATCTCCAGCTTGGCCCGGCGCACCAAGGGGTGGTGAAACTGGTCCAAGGTGTATTGGTCCTGTTCATTGCGCAAACCCATGGCCGAGCCAGGAATGGCGCCGCTGTGCGCTGACACAAAGTCCATCAACCCAAAACTGAGCGACTGCACCCGGGGATGAGCCGCAATGGCAAACACCTGTTGAACTGCCGCAGGGGACTCGATCAGCACGTGCAACGGCACCTTGGTGTGACCGGCGGCAGCGTCAATCGCACTCAAAGCCTGCTCGACATCATCCAACGACTCCACCTTGGGAACCATGAGGTAACTCAGGGCTGCTGCCGCACCGCCCACGATGACGGCTATATCAGACGCGAACGACGAATGGCCCACGGCATGCACCCGTGCGCCCACACGCGGCAGAGCCGCCCGAACACCGCCACCCCTAGTGGTCGGCAACGCGTTCAACAACTCACGGATGGTGTGTGCTTGCTCGACTTCGCCGCCCGCCGGGGCTCCGTCCTCACAGTCCAAGGTGACATCGAACACGCAGGCGCCAATCTCCTCGATCAGTTCAGCCTGCAAGAGCAAACTTCTGCGCATGCGCGCCGGTGCGCCGCTGTAGTGGTCGCAAACCGGCAACACCCCGGTGCGCGCCTGGGCACCTAAGAGAATGTTGCGGGGGTGTTGCATTGCGCGCTAGCGCCCGCCCACGCACCCTAGCGGTGCGCGGGCTGGGGCGCGATCAGAGCAAGTGGGCGACGCCCGCTTGTTCGTCTTGCAGCTCTTTGAGGGTTTTGTTGATGCATTCCTGGCTGAATGCGTCCACGGGCAAACCGTCTACCACCGTGTATTCGCCGCCTTCGCAGGTCACGGCAAAGCCAAACATGGTGTCTGCGGGGATGCCGTACTGGCCGTCCGACGGCACGCCCATGGTCACCCACTTGCCGTTCGTTCCCAGCGCCCAGTCGCGCATGTGGTCAATGGCGGCGTTGGCAGCAGATGCGGCAGACGACACGCCGCGTGCGGCAATGATGGCTGCGCCGCGCTTGCCTACGGTGGGCAAGAAGGTGTTGGCGTTCCAGTCGTGGTCGTTGATCATGTCCTTGACGCTTTCGCCGTGCACGGTGGCAAAGCGGTAGTCGGCGTACATGGTGGGCGAATGGTTGCCCCAGACCGCCAGTTTTTCGATGTCAGCCACGGCTTTGCCGGTTTTGGCGGCCAACTGGCTCAGGGCGCGGTTGTGGTCCAGGCGCAGCATGGCGGTGAAGTTTTTGCGCGGCAGATCGGGCGCGCTCTTCATGGCGATGTAAGCATTGGTGTTGGCGGGGTTGCCCACCACTAGCACACGCACGTCGCGGCTGGCCACGGCGTTCAAGGCCTTGCCTTGGGCGGTAAAGATTTCGGCGTTGACGGCGAGCAGCTCAGCGCGCTCCATGCCGGGGCCACGGGGGCGCGAACCGATCAACAAGGCGTAGTCCACGTCCTTGAACGCGGTCATCGGGTCGCCGTGCGCTTCCATGCCCACGAGCAAGGGGAATGCGCAGTCTTGCAGTTCCATCATCACGCCTTGCAATGCTTGCTGGGGCTTCTCAAACGGAACTTCGAGCAAGCTCAGCACCACGGGTTGGTCTTTGCCCAGCATTTCGCCTGAGGCGATGCGGAACAAAATGGCGTATCCGATTTGACCTGCTGCGCCGGTAACGGCAACGCGAACGGGCTTCTTGCTCATAAAAAAACTCCAGGAAGTATTGTGAAAGCGTGGGCTGACCGGCACCGGCCCAGAGGCCATGGCAGTGCAGAAATTTCTACGAGTTTACCCTTGTTTCTGCGAAAATGTAAATCTGTCTTATGTCTTATATAAGATATGATTAGCCCCCATTTGATACTGACTTTGCGCTGACAAAAGTACCCCTCATGGCTGCTACGCTCCCACTTTCCGGCGACCCTGGCGCCTCAAGCCTGCAAGCGAATCCCTCGCCCGTCGGGCAAGGCGCAACGCATGGTCCAGCCGCAGCGCAAGCCACGCCGGCTTTTAGCCCGCTGTACCAGCAAATCAAAGCACTTCTGCTTCAAAGCCTGGAAGCGGGGGAATGGAAGTCCGGGGCCGCCATACCCAGCGAACAGGAACTGGCCACGCGCTTCAAGGTCAGTCAAGGCACGGTTCGCAAGGCGATTGACGAGCTGTCCATCGACAACCTGCTGGTGCGTCGCCAAGGAAAAGGCACTTTTGTCGCAACCCATGCAGAGCGCCAGGTGCAATACCGGTTTTTGAAGCTGGTGCCGGATCACGGCGACGCCAACCGCGACGGCCCGGCACAGCGCCAGATTGTGGAATGCAAGCGCGCACGCGCCTCGGCAGAAGTGGCCCGCGGGCTGGGGCTTCGCCCTGGGGACGCCGTCCTGCAGATACGGCGGGTGCTGTCCTTCGGTGCTTGCCCCACCATTTTGGAAGACATTTGGCTGCCCGGCATGCCATTCAAAGGACTGACCGCCGAGCGCTTGCGCGATGACGATGGTCCCATGTACGCACTGTTCGAGCGTGAATTTGGCGTGCGCATGGTGCGCGCCGAGGAGAAAATCCGGGCCGTCCTGCCCGACGGAACGCAAATGGAGCTCTTGGCTGTCACCTCCAGCACACCCCTGCTCAGCGTGGAGCGCATTGCCTATACCTACAACGACGCGCCCATGGAAATGCGCCAGTGCCTCTACCTGACCAGCACCCATTACTACCGCAATGACCTGCACTGACACCGCCCCTTCGTCAAACAGACCCTGCAAAGCGCGTGTCAGATTGGTGCAGTGCAATAGAATCAATTCCGCACCAAGCCAGAAGAATTACTAACCGGTTACAACCTAGAAAGCTTCCGCCCATGTCTGCGCCTCCCATCAGTCCTCGCCCCAAGCGGCCCGAATTTCGCAACATCAACGCCTTTACAGACCTTCCCAGCTACCGGCTTCCGGTGGCGGGCATCGTGTCTATCCTTCACCGGGTAAGCGGCGCTTTGATGTTTTTGCTGATGCCCTTCATCATCTGGATGTTCGACACCTCTATTTCCTCAGAAATTTCCTTTGATAATATTCAACTAAAAGGGAACTCAGAAAACTATTTTATGAGCTTACAAACATGCAGTGAGTACCCTTGACAATTGAACAAGAGTAAAGTTA
>Ga0164294_10002145_pt1 | contig 18010 bp, 19 predicted proteins | sample GEODES005metaG_FD_111479 | JGI IMG/M metagenome (GOLD analysis project Ga0164294, IMG submission 111479) | Oligotrophic lake water microbial communities from Sparkling Lake, Wisconsin, USA - GEODES005 metaG | ecosystem: Environmental > Aquatic > Freshwater > Lake | place: USA: Sparkling Lake...
ATTTCTATGTTGGAGGAAACGGGATATATGTCTCGGGTGATGTTTATCATGGATAAATTAATGCGCAGATTTGGATTAAATGGGAAGTCGGTCGTTCCCCTTCTGTCAAGTGTAGCCTGTGCGGTGCCTGCCATTATGAGTACTCGGTCGATCGGGTCTAGGAAAGATCGTTTGATTACTATTTTGGTGACACCTTTGATGTCATGTTCAGCCCGATTGCCAATTTACACCGTGTTGATTGCCTTAGTGGTTCCTGAAAAAAACACCTTATTTGGACTTTTCAACTTGCAAGGATTGGTGTTATTTATTTTGTATTTGCTCGGATTTTTTATGGCATTATTTTCTGCCTACATCATGAAATTGATTCTCAAGGCGAAGGAAAAGAGTTACTTCATCATGGAATTGCCCACCTACAAAGCACCGAGATTTAAGCATGTGAGCTATACAATTTTGAATAATGTGAAGGCTTTTGTTTTTGAAGCGGGTAAGGTCATTGTTGCTATTTCGATTATCTTATGGGTATTAGCCAGTTATGGTCCTGGTAATAGTATGGAGGATGCTACGAGCCGAATTAAAATTCAAAACCCAAATTTATCAGGTGTTGAACTGAGCAATAAAATTGCCGGTGAAAAATTAGAAAATTCCTATGCGGGTCATTTTGGTAAGTTTATTGAACCGGCTATTAGGCCTTTGGGCTATGATTGGAAAATTGGCATAGCACTGATCACCTCTTTTGCCGCGCGTGAAGTATTTGTAGGAACGATGTCGACCATTTACAGTTTAGGGGGAGAAATCGACAATGAAAATGCGACGATTAAAAATAGAATGCGTGCCGAGATAAATCCCCAAACAGGAAAGCCGATGTATGACATGGCTTTAGGATTTTCTTTGCTGATTTTCTATGCCTTTGCCATGCAATGCATGAGTACGCTGGCAACGACCTACCGAGAAACTAAATCGTGGAAATACCCGTTGATTCAATTCGGATACATGACCGCATTAGCATACTTATCTGCCTTTTTGGTCTATCAAACGCTTTCTTAAATTTTAATCGGGATCGAAGTAGCCGCTAAATTGCTCGTTCCTTTCGCCACAATTTTACCTTCCTGATTGTACATTTTAGCCTCTACATTAGCGATTTTTTTACCTACTCGGTAAACCTCTGACGTTACCGTAACTTTTTCACCAGCTTTAGCGCCAAATAGGAAGTCGACATGTAAATTAATCGTGACATACAGGTGATCTATCTGAACCGTAATTAGGGTCATGCCCATGATTTCATCCAACATGGTTGAAATAATTCCTCCGTGTAAAACGCCAGCATGATTACATTGGTCAGCTCTAACGTCAAATTCGGCTGTAATTGAACCTAATTTGGCCTGTTTCAAGGTGCCATCTAACCAAGAGGATACTGGATTCGGATTTCCGTCAACAATCTTGCGATCTAAATTTTGGTTCAAAAACTGAAGAACCGTTTCGTTTGGTTTCATATAATTTGTTAGGCGGAAAAATAATATTTTATGAGCGGGTCCATGTCGCCGTTCGGCCAAACATGGGTGTACCCACATATCCTCGGATTTCCAGGACTTTGTTATTATCCTTTACTTTCAAAATGCAATCGTAGGTTTTGCCTGATTTTGGGTCATAAATTTTGCCATCTTCCCAAGCAGAACCCTTAAACTTGAAATCTTGTAAAATAACCAATCCAATGAGGTCGCGATTCTTTAATTTGGCATCAGGATTATTAATGTCCTTTTTGCCAGGTGTTTTCCCCCATGAGATTTTGCCATAAAATTTATCGCCTTGTTTGAATATACTTATTTTTCCATCTTTTTCTTGCGAAAGCCATTCGCCTATAATAACATCAGGACCTGAGTTTGCAAACGAATTTGCATGTAGGATAAGCGTACCTAACAAGATTAAAAATGTTGTTTTCATCGATAGAAATTTTTTGAACGTGCAAATATATGGGGAAATCATGATAAATTACTAAACTAACAGAATTCAAAAAGGTTTGCTGACCTCATTCGGAATGCTTATTTTTGTACCAAATTTCTCTTTAGACTTACTTGGAGAAAATCATAGCCAATATCACATTATGAATTATAATTTAGATCAAATTCCAGAGAGAACTTCAAAGCCACGTCAAAAGGGATTGACGATGGTCATGGACAAAGGCTTGAGTTTAAGGCAAGTAGAAGATTTCATTGAGATGGGCGGTGCTCATTCTGACATTGTCAAACTAGGTTGGGCCACGTCTTATGTGACACCTAATTTGAAAGAAAAATTAGCCATTTATAAATCAGCAGGCATTCCCGTTTATTTTGGCGGCACCTTATTTGAGGCATTTTATATTCGGGGCCAAGTGGATGAATATCAGCGTGTCCTAGATCAATATGGCATGGAATATGCTGAAATTTCAGATGGATCCGTGGATATGCCTTCCGATGTAAAATGTGAATTTATTCAGAAATTATCGAAGCAAGTAATTGTTCTTTCTGAGGTGGGTTCCAAAGATGAAGCTAAAATAATTCCTCCATATAAGTGGATCAAATTGATGAAAATGGAATTGGAAGCCGGTTCTTGGAAAGTGATTGGAGAAGCTAGAGAAGGTGGAAATGTGGGCTTATTCCGTTCCTCAGGAGAAGTTCGACAGGGATTAGTGGAAGAGATTTTGACTGAAATTCCCGAAGAAAAAATCATTTGGGAGGCACCTCAGAAGTCCCAACAAGTTTGGTTTGTTAAATTAGTAGGCGCCAATGTGAATGTCGGGAATATTGCTCCTAACGAAGTTATTTCGTTAGAAACCATTCGTTTAGGTTTACGCGGCGACACATTTGACCATTTTTTGACACGATAAAATATTTATTTTAAGGGCCTATCCAACACAAATAAAGGGTGGTTTTGGGTTCATTTATTTTTCAAAAACATAAACATGCTTCAATTACTTTTGGATTTGTTAAAAGATCCCTTGCAATTTCTTACTGAGTTTATTTCAGCCAACGGATCTTTGACTTATGCTCTTTTATTTTTAATCGTGTTTGTGGAAACGGGACTTGTAGTTATGCCTTTACTTCCTGGAGATTCATTGCTATTTTCAGTGGGTTTGTTGGCCTCTGCTTCGGGCCAAATAGATGTTTATTATGTTATTCCTTTGCTTATTTTAGCAGCATTATCTGGGGATCAAGTCAATTATTTCTTAGGAAAATATTTCAGTTCCTGGATTAGGGAAAGGGAGCAAATTTTGTTTTTAAAACGTTCACATGTGGAACAAACAGAAACATTTTATGCTAAGTATGGGGCTAAAACGGTTATTCTTGCCAGGTTTATTCCTATCGTGAGAACGGTGGCGCCATTTGTTGCCGGTGCCGGCCGCATGTCGTATCCTGTTTATTTACTTTATGGATTTTTAGGCGCTTGTCTTTGGGTTACCTCCATTACCATGGCGGGGTTTTATCTAGGGGATAATGCCTTTGTCAAGGAAAATTTCGAAAAGGTAGTTCTTGGAATTGTAGGCGTTTCGGTATTGCCTATCTTGGTTGGATTGATCAAGCAACGCTTCGCTAAGTAGAATCTTATGGCTATTTCTTCTCTTTATGGCTTAATTGGCTTTCCCCTCGGTCACTCATTTTCCAAAAAATATTTTACTGAAAAATTTCAATTGCTAGGGTTGTCCCAATCGCATGCGTATGAACAATTTCCCATCGCATCAATCGATGAATTTCCTGGCTTATTGGCCCAGCATAAATCCACTTTAAAGGGTTTAAATGTTACGATTCCTTATAAGCAACTCGTCATGCCATTTTTAAGCGAGATAGATTCTGCAGCTAAAAAAATAGGTGCTGTCAATACAATTAAAATTTTATCAAACGGGCGTACCATCGGGTACAATTCAGATTATTGGGGTTTTAAAAATACACTTACTTCATGGACCGCTTTGGCCTATTTTAAATCAAAAAAAGCGTTGGTTTTGGGTCAGGGGGGAGCTGCTAAAGCCATTATTGTTGCTTTGGAAGATCTAGGAATTCCCGTGATTAAAGTTTCTCGAGTGGCTTCCGCCGACGCTATATCCTATGAAGAAATTCCAAGATTTATTTCTGAAATAGGTCTGATCGTGAATACCACACCCCTTGGGATGTTTCCAAATATTGATACAAGTCCACCATTGCCCTATGCGGCTTTAAATGAAAAACATTTTTTATATGATGCCGTTTACAACCCATTAGAAACTTTATTTCTTAAAAAAGGAATTGCCGCTCGCGTAGGTGGCACGCATACAGGAATTGACATGTTAATCGGTCAGGCCGATAAAGCTTGGGAGATTTGGCAATCTTAATGTAAATAGACGCCTCTTTTTTTTGCGTCCGAAATAATTACCTCAACGTGCTCAGATAGGGTAGTAGATAATTCGTATCCTTTGTAATCAGCTGAAATCGGAAACTTTCTGTAATTGCGATCAACCAAAACAGCTACTTGAATTTTTTTGACCGGAATGCTTAAAAATGGGGCTAAGGAATAAGAAAAAGTTCGACCTGTGTTTAATACATCGTCAACGACCACGATCACTTTGTTTTCAAATAGGTCTAATGAACAGTCAAAACTTACGGGTTGATCATATGGAATTTCTTTATTTAGCTGAATTTCCACCGCCTTCGCTTGTAGCTTTGAGATTTCCCGGATATGTTCACACAGCATTTTAGCTAAGGCAAAGCCCTCACCTATAACTCCGGCAATAATTATTTCCTTTTCTTCAAAATTATTTTCATAAATCTGAAACGAAATTCGTCTGATTTTTTGAAGCAATGAAGGTCCGTCTAAGATTTGTTTTGCCGACATAATTGGTGGTTGCACTAAAATAGCTCTTAAAATTACCAAAATTATCCAAATTTCGTACCTTTACGCTTTATTTAGCAGTTAAATTATTTTATATGGCCAAAATGTATGGGGCGCAACAGCGCCAACAAATGCAAGCTCCTTCCAATCCATTAGCGATTAAAACGAAGAAATACGGGTTAGAAAAAAACAAATACATTGGACTTTGTATGCGCCAATTGGTTGCCAATCAGTGGAAATGGTCGTTTATTCCATTGGTTTTAATTCTTGCTAATGTGGCTTTAAATCTTTCTGGTACATATAAAAACTATTGGATTTATATATTTATTGCCATCGGAACTGTTGGATATATCTTATTCTGGTTAATTCAATTTACTGGAATTACTCAATTAGCTCAGTATAAGCAGCTTTTCGACAAGTATCGATATGAGATAGATTCTCGTCAAATTTTTATGAAAATTTCCGATAAAGAGGGGGGTATGTTGAAATGGGATATGATTTTAAAAGCATACAAGGATAAGCAATCTTATGTGCTTGAAATGGGAAAATTTCAATTTATGTATTTGCCATTTTCAATTTTCAATAATGAAAATGATAAAAAATTGATGGATAAAATTCTTCGCGATAAAGGATATATTCAATAAATTTTATGGGCAGAATTTTAGCCATTGATTTTGGTTTGAAACGTACGGGTTTAGCTGTGACGGATTCATTGAAAATTATCGCCAATGGCCTCGAAACAGTTCCTACACACACGCTAATCTCATATTTAGAGATTTATTTCAAAAAAGAAGTCGTTGACGAAGTGGTCATCGGCATGCCGAAAAATTTAGATAATTCGGATACGGACTCCACTGCTGGAGTTCGAATTTTCATTAAAAGCTTCAAAAAGAAATTTCCTGAAGTACCCCTGCACGAGCATGATGAAAGGTTCACCTCGAAATTAGCGATGCAAGCGATGATTGCTGGTGGAATGTCTAAAAAAGATCGGAGAGAAAAAGGAAATGTAGACCGCGTTTCGGCAACCATCATTTTGCAATCCTATATGGAAGCATCGAAATAGATACGTTTTTATTTGGTGACTACTTTGGCAAAACGATGGTAAAATGGAGTCTTGCTCGTTGAATTTTTAGGCTTGAATTTTCCAGTTATAATCGGCACATACATCACTCTACGTCTAGATTTTTCTCCAAAATTTGGGGATACTTCTACTCGATGCCATAACCTTCCATCATGTATGGTTAAGTCACCACGCTCGATTTCAAAAGCAGCTTCTCTTGGGTCTGAACGATGATCGATAAATTGTTTTTTGCCGAAAAGCAGTTTCAAGACACTTTGGTTTTGGGTTCCTGGCAACACCCTTAATCCTCCATTAGATGAAGGACAATGATCTAAATGTATACCTACATTAAGCATAGGTAATATTTTTTGGCCCAAAAATAAATCACGGGGGCTGTCGGTATGCCAGCCCATTTGAGTGAATTTGGAATTTGGTTGATTTACGTAGTGGTTGAACACCAAGCCATCTTTTTCATCTTCTGAAATTCGACCGTCATAAGGAGCTAGGAATTCTGTTAATATACTTAAACGTGGATCTTGTAAGAACTCTTGCAACACATTACTGTACTTATTTGTAAAGCACATACGTTGGATCATGTCTTTCCCCTCTGGATCTTTCCCGAATTTTAGAGGAATCCCATTGATTTTTTGGACCCCCTCTTCAAGCCATTTTGATTCAATTTGAGCTAATTCGTCAATAAATATTAAGGCAGTTTCAGGGGCAATAAAATTTTTAAATTGAATAACTCCATATTTTTTGAAATAATCTTTTTGCTCTTGGGTAATTTCTGACCCAAGGGTGAAAGTTTTATATACAAATTTTATAATTGGTTTTTTCATATTTGATGAGCAATGGTTACTAGGCAATTTTCAATTTCAAAATTCGCAAGCTAAATTTTGAACTCGCAATTTATGTATTTGTGTCCGAAAAATTTAAACAAAATTTAATTTTATGATAAATATCAACAATCTGATTCCTAATTGACCGTTTAATTTCCGAAATTTACATGAAATTTTAAAAATAAGGACTTGAAATATTTGCTTCTATTTATCTCAATAACTGCTTTCGGTCAATCTGTTCCACATAAAGGTAAATATTTTGTTTATTGGGGCTATAATCGATCAGCTTATCCAAGCTCCGATATTTCCTTTCAAGGACCTGGATATGACTTTACGTTGAATAAGGTGACAGCCTCAGATGCCCCCACCACTTTTGATGGATTTGAGACGTATTTTAATCCATCACTGTTTTCAATTCCTCAATTCAATTTGCATGCAGGCTATTTTATTAAGGATAATTTATCCATAAGTATTGGTTGGGATCACATGAAATATGTGGTGGATGATTTTCAGAATAGCCATATCACTGGAAAAATTTTGAGCCAAGCTTCAAATCCTGGAATTTGGGTGAATCCTACTTATGTGGGAAATTTTTCAAATTCGCCGATCGTCATTGATCCAACAGATTTTGTTGATTATGAGCATACCGATGGATTTAATTTCGCGGCAGTTGAGTTAGATCATTACGCAACATTATGGCGAGCAGGAAAAACGAATGTGCAATTAGACTGGGTTAATGGAGTCGGTATCGGTGTCGTCGTTCCCCGTTCTGATGTTCGTTTATTTACGGTAGGTCAAAATAATTTTTGGAATTTAGCCGGGGCAGGTGCGTCAATTAAATCGGGTTTGCGACTAAATCTAACCCATTTATTATTTCTCGAAACGACCTTGAAGGGTGGATATACTAATTTGTGGGATGTTCATACGACAGGCCGATCAGAAGATAAAGCCAGCCAGTCGATTTGGTTCGGGGAGTGGTTTTGGGTGCTTGGATTTAATTTTGGTAAGGCAAAATAAATTTTTAGTTAAGCCTAAAAGTTTGTATGTTTGGCCATGCGATTGATTTGGCTTCTCCTTTTTGTATTGTCTTTTTTGGCCGTTCGAGGCCAACAAACCGGCCGTATAGAGACCGATCGGCCCGATCAAACCGAATGCCCTTTCATTGTCAAAAAAGGATATATTCAAGCAGAAATGGGCTTTAATCGCAATAGTTATGCGGATGGCCTCGAGTATTTTTTTCCGACTACTTTGCTTAAAATAGGTTTGTGGAAAAATCTAGAACTGCGTTATGTGTCTATGGCCTCTTCCTCTGCTGGCATTTCAAGTTTTAAAACAGAAGCCATTGGATTTAAATTGGCCTTGTTGGAAGGGAAAAAATGGGTTCCAAGAACCTCCATTATCACTCATTTGCATTGGGATAATTTGAATCGGGATGAAAGTGAGCGAAATACGACCAAACATTCAGTGGGCGATGCGGTATTAACTTTTCAAAATGATTTCGGTAGTGGATATGGAATCGGGTATAATTTTGGAGCGGAATTTCATACTAATGGCACTATGGAAGGAATTTACCGAATTGCTCCTAATATGAACATAGGTCAAAATGGGTATGCCTATGTTGAGGTGTTTGGTCGAGTTCCTTTTTCAGTGAATGTAGATCATTGGGTAGATGGTGGTTTAGCCTATTATGTAAGTGATCATGTTAAATTAGATTGTTCTATTGGCAAAAGTTTGTCAAATAAATCAGATTGGTATGGAGCTTTAGGTATTTCCTTCCGTTTCAAAGTTTTTAATCCGTAGAATATCTTCTCCCGTGACAAATTATGTAAATTGCGAGAATGAAAAAATTAGGACCTGTTTTTCATATCGTTTTTGTGATGTTGGCGCTAGTATTTTCCGCTATCGGTCAGACTCCCATGGGCGTGACTACACAAATTGGCTCAAAGTCCATATCGCAAGACGAAAATTTCATTCTTTCATTTACGTTGACCAGTGCTGAAAATGTTTCGGCATCATTGCCAGCCTATAAGTTCCCCGAGCTTTTGAATTTCAAAAAACAAGGTGTAAGTCGGGCTAAGGCATCTCAATCCATCAATGGCCAGATGGTAAATTCGTATACTTTTTCTCAATATTATCAGCCTGATAACGCAGGTAATTTTGAAATAAATAATGAATTTATAGAGGTGGGTAATCAGACATATAGGATTGAACCTTTTACGATTGTCGTTAGCCCAGCGGTTGACACGGAGGAATTCACAGAAGAGCTTTTGCCAAGTGAGTTCATGCTGAGCGCAAATGAACCATTTTTTGTGGTTACCTCGAATATAGGTAAACCATTTGTTGGCCAAGGATTCACCTTAAAAATGTCATTTTTTGTGCCAGAAAGTAATACACAGGAATTCGAATTTGATCGAAATGACCTTCAGATTCCCGCCTTAATTTCTAAAATGAAGCCTAAATTTTGTTGGGAAGAAAATTTTGGAATTACCACGGAGCAAATTGTCAAGGTGTCTATTAATAAAAAGAAATATACGGAATACCGGTTTTTTCAAGCCACCTATTTTGCTTTACAAAATCAAAAAATTCAGATACCTTCACTAAAATTCAGAGTCATTTCTCTTACTAGAAGGGGATTAGAAGCTATTAAAAAACCTGTTTATTTTACCTCGGCCCCTGTAGAAATTAAGCTTAGGGATTTGCCGCATCACCCGTTAAGTGGAAAGGTTCCGGTAGGAAATTTCCAATTGAAAGAAACTATTTCGTCGTCAATTTCCAAGACGGGGCGGCCTATTAAGTATACGGCTATTTTATTAGGAGATGGAAATGGAGTTTTGTGGAATTATAAATCTCCGGAGTCTGATTATTTCATCCATTTTGTGCCAATTTCAGTTCAAACGACTGTGGCACCGTTCCAAGAAAAAATGTTTGGCAATAAAACGGATAAAATTCAAATTATTCCCAAACAACCAGGTAAATTTGCGCTAAGTCATTATTTTAATTGGATCTATTTTAATGTAAAAACAGAGCAATTTGATACATTAAGATCCAAAATGGTGTTGGATATAACAGGTAGTTCATCGGATCATTTACTCAATACGGGTCAATCGGAAGATGAGGTTTACCGAGGGATTGAAAACAAAATGACGTTGGACGTGTCGTGGGCTAGGTGGGTTAATTGGAGTCAATTAACCAATTTAATATTGATATTTTTAGCGATTGTTATTGCTTTCCTTGTTTGGAAAAAGCCAAAATAAAAAGATATGAGTAGTATATACGGAAAATTATTTCAGATTAGTACATTCGGGGAATCCCATGGACCCGCTGTGGGAGTTATTGTTCAAGGTTGTCCTTCTGGGATAAACTTCGACCTAGATTTTGTGCAATCTGAGTTAGATCGAAGAAAACCAGGTCAGTCGCGCATTACTACGCAAAGAAAAGAAGCAGATTCCATCGAAATTTTATCGGGTGTTTTTGAAGGCAAGACAACGGGTACGCCTATCGCTATGCTCGTGTGGAATGGCGACCAGCGATCTAAAGATTATACGCATATTGCGGACCAATTTAGACCCTCGCATGCAGATTACACCTATTTTGCTAAATATGGGTTGAGAGATTACCGGGGTGGAGGACGTAGTTCAGCACGTGAGACGGTCGCCCGTGTAGCTGCTGGCGCGTTAGCCAAAATGGTTTTAAGTCAGCTAGGCGTAAAAATAACTGCCTATGTATCCCAAGTAGGTACTATGAAATTGGAAACGCCCGTTGAGCAGTTGGACTTATCTGTAACCGAGTCCAACGCCGTTCGTTGCCCAGATCCAATTTTAGCTGAAAAAATGTTCACGTACATTGACGAGATAAGGAAACAGGGGGATTCGGTCGGCGGTGTCATTTCTGCTTATATAACTGGATGTCCAGTGGGATTGGGAGAACCTGTTTTTGATAAACTTCATGCGGAATTAGGCAAAGCGATGTTAAGCATTAATGCCGTAAAAGGATTTGAATATGGGAGTGGGTTTTCTGGAGTGGAGTTAAGAGGATCGCAGCATAATGACATCATTGAAAAACAAGCAGATGGTAGCTTAAGGACTTTGACAAATCATTCAGGAGGTATTCAAGGAGGAATTTCTAATGGCGAGCCTATTTATTTTAGAGTTGCTTTCAAGCCGGTCGCTACTATCATGCAGGATCAAGACAGTGTGAATGAGACGGGAGATAAAATTACCGTTTCAGGAAAAGGGAGGCATGACCCCTGTGTGGTTCCTAGGGCAGTTCCCATTGTAGAAGCGATGGCAGCCATCGTTTTATTGGATTTTTATTTAAGGAATCAAGTGATTCAGATGCCACAAAAATGACTCTGAACGAAGACGCATATTACATGAGTTTAGCCTTGAAACAAGCCGAACGCGCCTTAGAGGAGGAAGAAATTCCAGTGGGGGCGGTAGTTGTGTGCCAAGGAAAGATTGTGGCGAAAGCTTATAATCAGACCGAGATGCTGACCGACGTCACCGCGCATGCTGAAATGTTGGCCATCACGTCTGCCGCTCAAACCATCGGGGCCAAATATTTAAAAGATTGCACGCTTTACGTGACACTCGAGCCTTGTTTAATGTGTGCTGGAGCTATTTATTGGTCTCAGTTAGGCCGATTGGTTTTCGGAGCATCTGAGGATAAGAGAGGTTTTTTGAGCCTAGGGAAAGATATTTTACACCCCAAAACGGAGGTGACCTCAGGAATTTTAGCCGAAGAATCAGCGCTGCTGTTAAAGGAATTTTTTTCCATGCGGCGTTAAAAAAAAGGAGTTTTAACATGGTAGGATTATCAATGATTTGTAATTTTATCGTTCAATACGTTTTTACCTAGGTAGAAATTTTTCTGCCCTTTAAACATAAATTAATATCTATATGTCTTTTGAACTAGCACCCTTGCCTTATGCAAACAATGCATTAGAGCCTAATTTTGACGCTTTGACGATGGAGATTCACCATGATCGCCACCATAATGCCTACGTCACCAATTTAAATGCTGCCGTGACAGGTACTCCTTTAGAAGGAAAAACGTTGTTGGAATTGCTTTCAACGATATCCACCTTAGCGCCTGCCGTAAGAAATAATGGCGGTGGACATTACAACCACGATTTGTTTTGGAATATTTTATCCCCTACGGGAGGAGGCGAGCCTGTTGGCACCTTAGCAAAAGCGATCGATGCTAAATTTGGTTCATTTGATGCCTTTAAGGAGGAATTCAAAAAAGCATCCATCACGCGTTTTGGTTCAGGTTGGGCTTGGTTAGTGGCCCAAAAAGACGGTTCAGTAGCGGTTTCTTCTACACCCAATCAAGATAATCCTTTGATGGATGTGGCTGATGTAAAAGGGTTTCCTGTTATTGGATTAGATGTTTGGGAGCATGCTTATTATTTAAAGTTTCAAAATAAGCGCCCGGATTATGTGGATGCATTTTGGAATGTAGTGGATTGGAATAAAGCGGAAGCGCGTTATTTATCTGCTCAAAAATAAATTTTAAGGGAGAGATTTTAAATTCTCTCCCTTTTTTTGATTTCAGTTTTGCAATATACCTTCCATTTCGTATTTTTGCAGTCCTAAATGGCGGTTGTAGCTCAGTTGGTTAGAGTAGGCGTTTGTGGTGCGCTTGGTCGTGGGTTCGAGTCCCATCATCCGCCCCAATTTAGAAAATTAGAGTCCCGGTAGCGATGCTGGGACTTTTTCATTAAACTTGTAGATATGAATCCTGTTTATCTAAAGCGTTTTTTGATGGTATTGTATGCATCTGGCTTAATAGGCATGCATATCCCAGCGACTCAAAATTTATTCATTTCATTGGTTCCTTTAAACCTTTGGTTTACGGCATTTATTTGTATTTTCTATCACCCAAGGCCTTCTTTTAGTACTTATTTGGTTTTAATATTTATTGCAATCGCTGCTTGGTTAGTCGAGGTCCAAGGGGTCCGAACGGGTTTGATTTTTGGAAGTTATAGGTACGGAAATACGCTCGGATTGAAATTGGCAGATGTGCCGATTACCATCGGATTGAATTGGATAATCTTATTAATGAGTACAAATGCTGTGGTGGAAGAATGGAATGCAGGTGGAAAAATAGGTAAAGCGGCTTTAGGTGCAGGTTTAATGACTGCATTAGATTTATTGATTGAGCCTGTGGCTATTCATTTTGATTTTTGGCACTGGTCAAATGTCCAAGTACCTGTCCAGAATTTTGTAGGTTGGTGGGTCCTTAGTTTTTTCTTTCATTATGTTTACCAGTCGGGCCCTTGGCCTTCAAAGTCTAGTCTATTTCGATTAATTGCTATGCTCCAATTTCTGTTCTTCTTGGGACATTGGCTTTTATTGCAATTTTTTTGATTTAAAACATTTTGAGAAATTATTAAGTTAAACTTCTAAATTACAGTAATATTTTTTTATGAAAAAGTACTATTCGATCAAAGATTTAGAGCATTTAAGTGGGATTAAAGCACATACTTTGCGAATATGGGAACAACGATACGGCATTTTAAATCCTTGTCGGACAGAAACCAACATCCGATTTTATGGCGATGAGGAACTGAAGTTGGTCTTAAACATCGCTTTACTGCAAAATAAGGGCGGATTTAAAATTTCCAGCATTGTCAAAATGTCGAAGGAGGAAATTTTTAGGCACATCTTAGCCTTTTCCAATAACGTTTTAAGTGACCCTGAACAAATCCAAGCGCTGACATTAGCTATGTTGGATTTAGATGAATTGAAGTTCCAGCAATTAACCCAAAATATTGTGAATAAGCATGGTTTTGAAAGCTACATGCTGAACATCATTCATCCATTTATGCGCCGTTTGGGAACTCTTTGGCTTTCAGGTTCGGTAGGGCCGGCTCAGGAGCACTTCATAAGCCATTTGATTCGTCAAAAAGTGATTGCGGCCATTGATGCCCAAGACCTTAATTTGAAGCCTCATTCAAAAAAGTTTTTATTATATCTTCCTGAGCGTGAATTGCACGAAATAGGAATCTTATTTGCGAATTTCATCCTACGCGCGCGCGCGCACTCAGTTGTTTATTTGGGTCAATCTTTGCCTTATGAGGAGTTATTGTTGGCTTATGAAATCCACCAACCAGATTATGTTTTTTCTGTTTTTACCAGTGAACCCAATTTGGATTTGATCGACGATTATTTAAGCAAGATGAGTAAAGACTTGCCAAAAAGTAAAATTGTTTTGACGGGATATCAAGCGCTCCAACCTACTTGCAAAGTACCTGAAAATATAAAATTGTTGATGGATTTTCAGTCGTTAATTGATTTGGCTGAAAATGATTAGCTGAATTCTATGCCAACTTTAGTGGCTTCCTCTACAAATAATTTCACCTGTTGCTCTTGCTCCTTCGGGCAAATCATTAGTGCATTCCCATGTTCTGCTACAATGTAATTTTGTAAACCATGCACTACCACTAATTTATGATGGGGTGTTTTAATGATGCATTTTTCGGTATCAAAAATGAGTACTTTTCCCTCGATCACATTTTGCTTTTCGTCTTTTTCTTTAATCTCGTAAAGAGATTTCCAGGTGCCTAGATCGGACCAACCAATATCTGCGAGGATTACTTTGACATTTTGCGCTTTTTCCATGATGCCGTTGTCTATGGAAATACTTTTGCATACCCCATAAACTTTTCGGATAAATTCTTCTTCCTGATCAGTATAATAGGTATTGGACCCTTCATCAAACTGTTCAGCCATACGAGATAACTGCTTTTCTAATTCTTTTTTGAAAGTAGGGATACTAAAAATGAATATTCCGGCATTCCATACATAATCACCACTATCCAAAAATGCTTCGGCCAATTCAACATTCGGCTTTTCCGTAAATGTTTTAACCACTTTGGCTACTTCTTCGCTGGGTTGATATTGAATATATCCATAACCGGTATCTGGCCGGGTAGGCACAATCCCTAACGTGACTAAATGAGATTCGGACGCAGTTTCCAGTGCTTCTTTAATACGTAACTTGAAGGCCTCTTCTTTCAAAATTACATGGTCAGCGGGAGCTACAATCAGCTTAGCTTTAGGATGTTTTTTGCCAATTTTATAGGCCGCATAGGCAATACATGGAGCGGTGTTTCTTCGTTGTGGTTCCTTAAGAATTTGATCAGCATGTAAATAAGGCAGTTGCTCTTTCACTAAATCCGCAAATTCGATGCTTGTTACCACATAAATATTTTCTTTTGGGATGATGCCCTCAAAACGCTCAGCGGTTTGTTGGAGCATCGTTTTACCCACCCCAAGGACATCATGAAATTGTTTAGGGTTTGCACTTCTGCTGATGGGCCAAAAGCGAGTACCAATTCCGCCCGCCATGATAATCAAGAACGTATTTTTCATATTAATGTTTTTGGCTAATAAATGCATCAACTCGGGCTTTTGCATTTTCTCGAATAGGGGCATAAAAAAGGTTTAAATCAGCTTTGTGCCAATTTTTTAAATGGACAAAAGATCGACCAAAAACATAAGGGGTGTTAGTCCACAATACCCCTAAATGATTTTGCGCATCCGCAAAATTTTTGACCCATTTGAATCCATAGGACACACCACCTGGATTTAATTCTTTTGGAGCAAAATTTTCGTCCAAAGTCCAAGTTAATGGATTAGTGGATACAAGTTCCGTAGGAGTTTTGGGATGCCAATCAGGTAAATACCCTTGTAAAAAAGTGGTGTATGCAATAAAGCAACCCGTTTGAGCCGGCTTTTCGCATGGTTTAATTTGTTGAAATATATTTTTGGGTGTGGCAATTCCTATGATATAGGCAGAAACCAATTGCTTTTGAAGTTCTTTTCCATCAAAAAACTCCTGCATGAGCCTTGTGGCATGAACAGTTCCTTGGCTGTGAGAAGCGATGATGATGGGCCTTCCTTCATTATAATGGGATAAATAATATTGGAACGCTTTCTTCACGTCAGAATATGCAACATCCAAGGCAGCGGCTTTATCTTCTTTAAAAGAGGTGACGAATGCATGATAATGGGCCTGCCTGTAGCGAGGTGCGTATATGCGACCGGCTGCATTAAAAATAGTCGCTTGGTTTAAGATAGTTGAACTATCTACCATAGCATTCAAATAAGCATCGCTGAAGCTTGCATTCCATTTGAATTCATTGGTAGGTTCGTAGGTTAATATCGTTGGATGTATGAAAAAAACGTCGGCCTTAGCTGAAGCTTGTTCGTCCTTAAATGGAGATCCGATGGGTACTCGATCCGCCGCATCCTTTTTCGAAGGTAAGGCAGCCCAATTATTTTCATCTGAATAGTCTGATTCTGGGGGTATTGGCGAATCCTTCCAGCGCACCTGCAATGTCACAGGGGTGTAGGGTTTGCAATTTTGCAATGTCAATGTGATAGCGCAAACAATCAAACACAATAAAAAATTTCTCATTAGACTACATTAATGAACAAATGTAAGAAGAAAAGAGGCCTTTTTGTATATCGAAAAATAGATAGATGGGTTATAACTTTAAGATATCAGGTATTTAAATAAAAATATTTACTTAAAAAGTAGTAATTTTTTGATACAACAAGTGGCCATTACATAAATCTTACGTAGCTTTGTTGCAAAAGTGTAACCTAAAAATCAAATTAAGTAATTAACAAATCTTCATTATGAAAAGAATTATTACTCAAACCTTGCCCATTCTCGCTTTCATTTTCTCTATGAGCTTTGCTGCCATGGCACAAACTAAAGTAGCTGGAAATGTTCGTGATGCTGCTTCAAAAGAAGCGCTTATTGGGGTTAGTATCTCTGTAAAAGGGAAAGTTATTGGTACTATTTCGGATGTTAAAGGTAATTTTTCCTTAAGCACAACGACACCAGTTCCTTTCACTTTATCTGTTTCTATGGTCGGTTATGAACGCCAAGAAATCGTCGTATCATCAGCAAATTCAAATTTAAACATCTCCTTAAAAGAGCAAGCGACTTTAGGTCAGGATGTTGTCGTATCTGCCTCTAGAATTGAAGAAAGCGTGTTAGAATCTCCGGTGACCATTGAAAAAATGGACATTCGTGCGATCAGAGAGTCAGCTGCACCTTCTTTTTATGATGCATTAAGAAATATGAAAGGAGTTGAAACAAGTACACAATCCCTTACTTTTTCATCCATCAACATGCGTGGATTTAATAGCAATGGTAATACACGTGTTGTTCAGTTAATTGACGGCATGGATAACCAAGCTCCAGGTTTGAACTTCTCAGTGGGAAATATCGTAGGTATTTCTGAGTTAGATTTAGAAGGAATTGAATTACTTCCAGGTGCATCATCTGCTTTATATGGACCAAATGCTTTGAATGGAATTATTTTGATGAATTCAAAGTCACCGTTCTTATACCAAGGTTTAAGTGCTCAAGTAAAAGTTGGTGCCATGAGCGCATCAAATCGTTCTGAAGCGACTACTCCTTACAGCGATATTTCGATACGTTATGCGAAGGCCATCAATAATAAGTGGGCTTATAAAGTTAATTTCAATACATTAAGTGCAGAAGATTGGCAGTCGACAGATTACCGTGATCAATCTTTATTGAATGGAACTAAATTAGGACCAGGCAGTCGCATGGGAAATTTAGCCTATAATGGGGTTAGTATTTTTGGTGACGAGACAAACGTTGAAATGTTATCTTCTTTGACTCCCCTATTAGGTGTTCCTTCACATCCATTAACTGCGGGAATTAATGAAATCTCAAAAGCAACAGGAGGTTTATTATCGCCAACGGCCATTTTAAATTACATCGTTCCGAAGTCTTTTATTTCTCGTGAAGGATATAAGGAAAGTGATTTAGCCTCTTATGTAAACCGCAACATGAAATTTAATGCAGCTTTGCATTATCGATTTAATGATAATGTAGAATTGATATTACAAGGTTCTTATGGTTCAGGTACTACCTTATATACAGGAGCTGATCGTTATTCCATTAAGAATTTTTCGATGGGACAATACAAGGCTGAGTTGAAAGGAAGTAATTTCTTCTTACGTGCTTACACAACTCAAGAGAATTCGGGAGATGCGTATGCAACAGGAACGTTGGGCCAATTAGTAAACGAAGCAGCAAATCCTAGTACATCTTGGTACCCTAATTATTTCGGTGCATTTGCAGGAGCAGCTCTGCAGAACTTTGGTACTGTTTTGGCAACTACATTAGCGCAAACGGGAAATCCTACTGCTGCAATTGGCAATGCCGTTGCTACTACCCAAGCTAATTTTGCTAATTATCATGCTGCCGCACGTTTAACTGCTGA
>Ga0164294_10002146_pt1 | contig 18009 bp, 16 predicted proteins | sample GEODES005metaG_FD_111479 | JGI IMG/M metagenome (GOLD analysis project Ga0164294, IMG submission 111479) | Oligotrophic lake water microbial communities from Sparkling Lake, Wisconsin, USA - GEODES005 metaG | ecosystem: Environmental > Aquatic > Freshwater > Lake | place: USA: Sparkling Lake...
ACTCAAAGCCTGGGTAGATCTTCAAATAGAGGTTCCAGCTAAGGCAATCTTAACCTTGCTGCGATCCATGCAAAGCCTGCATTTAGATCCCTTATGCGAAGAAATCGGCTTTACCCAATTTGAAGACGGCCAGTGGCAGGTGCTGATCACCATAGAAGGATGCTCAAAACTGCTAAATCAACACCCTCAATTTAATGGCCTCGTATTTAATCAAGCCGATACCTTGATTGATGGGGTGCCTGAGTGGATTGAATGCTCCATCTACCGAAAAGACCGTGAAGTACCCACGACAGTTAGAGAATACCTAACGGAAGTAAGGGGTGAGAATAGTATTTGGCAAAAGATGCCAAGAAGAATGCTGCGGCATAGGGCATTGCAGCAATGTGTGAGGTTGGCTATAGCGTAAATCAAAAAATCGACGTTTTTTAATTCATTGGTCGTCAGTTTGAAATCAAAGTATTGTCGAAGTTAAACGAGGAAGAATTGAAAGCCCGCCTAGAAAACCGTCAGAAATGAATGATTTAGGCGGGCAATCTGCCCATAATCAAAACTTAATCGCAAATCTTAATCAGCAAAGCCCTTGGGATTTTGACTCTGCCAACGCCAAGAGTCTTGGCACATCCGGTCTATGCCGTGCTCGGCTTTCCAGCCAAGTGCTGCTTGCGCAAAATCGGCCTGGGCATAGTACTCAGGCAGATCACCCATTCGCCTAGGCACTACCTCATAAGGAATGCGAGTGCCACTGGCGCGCTCAAAGGCATGAATCAACTGAAATACCGAAGTGCCTTTACCGGTACCTAGGTTCACCGTCAAGACACCAGCATGCTGCCGTAAATACTCTAAAGCCGCTAAGTGCCCGCTAGCTAAATCGTCTACGTGAATGTAATCACGAACACCCGTGCCATCAACGGTTTCATAATCATCGCCAAAAATGGATAATTTCTCGCGCTTACCCACGGCCACTTGAGCAACAAACGGCATCAAATTATTAGGAACCCCGCTCGGTTCCTCGCCAATCAACCCTGAAATATGGGCTCCGACTGGATTAAAGTAGCGTAGCAATGCAATGCGCCACGCTGGATTGGAATTGGCTAAATCACGCAAGACTTGTTCAACCATGAGCTTAGTGTGACCATACACATTCATAGGTGATAGCGGATGTGCTTCGGTATAGGGTAAGAAAACGGGCTCGCCATAGACTGTAGCCGATGAAGAAAATACCAAGGAATGTACATTGGCTTTGGCCATTTGCTCAAACAAGGTAACGCTACCGGCTACATTATTGTCGTAGTAGAGCAGCGGTTTAACTCCACCTTCTGCAACCGACTTTAAGCCAGCAAAATGAATCACTGAGTCAATCGCATGACCAGAAAATAGCTTTTGCAAAAGAGCGGCATCCCGAACATCGCCCTCAATGAAATCCACTTTCTTTTCGGTAATGGCGGAAATGCGCTCCATTACAGCGGCCTTGCTATTGCAAAGGTTATCGAGAATCAGCACATCCTGACCAGCATCCAATAACTGGACTACGGTATGCGATCCAATGTATCCTGCACCCCCGGTAATTAGTATGGGCATTTATTTCCTCGTAATTGAAATCAAGAATACAACAGGAGCTTTAAACAAGATTGCCGATTCCGATCAAAAAGCTAGTGATACAGATTTATGCTTTAGCATGAAGTCTAAGTTTCAATCTATATTGCAATAAAAAATGAGTCCTTTATCAAGAATCGCTTTAAAAAATTAAACTTCAGTTGAAAGTTCCAACACTTGAAATGCAAGCTTGCGTTTGTCAGTAGATTTTTTATTATATTTAGCTGGTATGAAACCTTGCGTGGTTTCTACGATCCACACCATGCAACCGCTGCGCCCACTCTCAGGCACCTCAAAACGAAGCACAAAATCATCGGGTACATCGATTGCGCTGCGCTGCTCATTACCCGCAGGAGTTAATATCTTCAACCGTAACTTTCCTGGCAAAGGCCACGGTGCGTTGCATCGTACCATCACTGCAGCAGCAGGCTTACCCTGCCAACGGTATTTAATAGCTAACTGCTTACCAGCCCATGCATCAGGCTGCACCGTAGCAAATAACTCAGCAGTTGTTAAACGAAATCTCCAATCGTTCTTTAAACGCTCCACCATAACCTTTAATAAGTCTGGCGTGTAATAAACACGAGCGTCTTTTAAAAATGACTCTAGTTGCTTAACTAAGGGTGAGGCATCAGGCCCTAGCGGATAGCTTTCACACATTTCATCTATATAGGTCCAAAACCAATGCTCTGGTACAGCTCCCAACTCCTTTGACACCACACGCATACCATCCAGCGCAACCTGGCGACGCAAACGCTGTGTCATGCATGCTGTATGTAGGCGCGAAAAAGCTTGGACTGAACGGATCATTCCTATTTGCCCAGGAAAAAGCTTGAAAAAACGGATAAATAAATCAAAATCAAATGCAGTACGGATGCTAGCGTCTAGCAATCCAATTTGAGTAAGTGCCTCGCGGCGCATAAAAACTGTGGGTTGGCAAATAAAACTGCCATTAGAGAAAAAATCTATTGGGGTGGATGGTGGAAGTGTGGGGTAATTGCCCAGTACAACACCATTCGCATTGATATGCTGACCTTGGCCATAAACCATTTGGTGGCTTGGATGCTTATTTAAATATGCTACAGCTCGGGAGACAGCGCCCTGAAGATACATATCATCAGAATTCAGCCACCCCACTACATCCCCTTGAGCTTGGGTTATGGCATTGTTCAATGCCTCTGCTGCGCCACCATCCTGTTGACTAAACCAGCGCAAACGATCGCCATACTCGACCTTTAATTGCATCAGAAGTTCCAGAGACCCATCGGTAGACATGCCGTCGGCCACAATCAGATCGATATTGGGATAGTCCTGCTCTAAAACACTGCGCACAGCAGCTTCAAGAAACTGTGCTTGATTAAGAGACGGCATTACTACCGAAACTAAAGGCATGGTAGGCTTATAAGTATTCATACAAACATCCTATAGCAAGATCATGAAATATTAGCGGGTAAGCTAGGCAAGCCCTTTACGCTAGGATTTTTTATTTCAAACAAATTACCGGCATCAGGCTGGACCTTAAGTTGCGCGGGGGTCAACCCCATGCGAGCCGTTGATACAAAAAGGCGGTCCAAACCCTCGCTACCAAAACAAATATTAGTAACATTGCTTACTGGCAAGCTGACTCGGGTTAATAAAGTACCATCTAACGCAAAGCGACTTACGCATGCCCCACCCCAATGGGCAACCCACACACAACCTTCAGCGTCAAAGCACATGCCATCGGGGTATCCCTCTTCTGGTGAAAACACCTTCCATATGCGCTTATTATTCAATATACCTTTAAATGGCTCTAAGTCAAATGCATAAATGATTCGGCGCATACTATCTGTGTGGAGCATCAATGTGCTGTCAGCATTAATAGCCGGTCCATTAGTAACTTTATATCCGGCGTCGACCACCCTCAAGCTACCATCCACTCCAAGGCGGTACAGGCAGCCGTCAGGCTGAGACTCATCATCATTATTTAAACTGCCGGCCCAAACTGCACCCGTAATATCAGCTTTAGCATCATTTAAACGTAATGATGGGTTTTGCAAAAAAGGTTGATGCAAAAACTTGTATTCTTTTGGATTATTGGCGTCAGCCAAGGCAAAGCCCTGTTCCAAACCAAGAAGTAACGATTTAGAGCCAATTACTGGAATGACCCAGCCAATACGCTGCCCCAAACACCAAGTGCTATAGCTCCCACTACCATCGACACAATATTTCCAGAGCTTAAAACCGTGAATATCAACGCCAAGTAAACTATCAGATCCCGCCAACCAATGGAGACCCTCACCCAACTCATGCTGAAATACCTCTATTGATTTACTGTAGGCCAAAATATTTACCCTCAATCCCAAGATTTAATGATTTGCCATCAATATAGACTAGGCAAAAAATTATTACTAACTGTTACAGCATAAATTAATATAATATTGGGATCAAATTTATGGTCAATTTTAAATATTTTTACTAATTTCAATAGCTCAATCTCAATATCCAATCTATGTTATTCTGCAAAGTATCTTATTAAGCTAAAATAATAAATTAAAATATTGAGAATGTAGCGCAATTAAAGCTATTAATCCTTGGCAACCGATATTTCTCAATGATAACAATGCATAATTAAACAAGTCGAATCAGTTGATGTCATGTGCTATTGCTAATATAATACAAAAAATTAGCAATAGTTTTACATTAGATTTTATTTTACTTTATCGATTAAAAACAAATTCTTTTATCTAGGAAAGGTACACTGCAAATGTTGAATCGGACTAAAAAATCGTCTGGTATTCCGCCAGGAACTGAGACTGAAGAGTGGCGCCTAATGAGCGCGAATATTGCACTCGCTTTTTGGAATGAACCCAGCCGACATGCTCAAGTATCAGAATCTATTGATGCTCCAGCTAATCCATCATGGAAGGAATGCGCTCAAGAATATAGAGTATTGATTAGATCAGCTTTAAGAAAGGGTGAGATTGAAGGTATTAAATTTCGCCAGGACCTTGAAAATTTTGTAGAAATACAATCTAAAGATTGGCTTATTAAAACTGCAAGGCTTTCTTGGTTAATGTGGCTTACAAAAAATAGAATTTCAAAACGCGTGAATCAAAATGTTGAATTAACTACATGGGAAATTGAAAGCGAGAATTACCGAAAATATGTACGCTCAGTATGCATTTTTCTTGATAAATCTAACATTCGTTTTGAATCTTAATTAAGAGCCTTGCATGTTGCCAACACCGCCTAAGATGCACTCCACTTTTTTTGAGCATATTTGTCGCGGTTGTAGCTCCTATAGATGTTTGAAGATAGGTTCATTTCCCTTCAATGATCATAGACATCCTGGCTTTTCAGACTTGTTTATTTGTCTAGAGTGCAAAACAGCCTTCTTTACCCACACATCACGGATAGGCTCTAATAGTGCTACATGGCATCAAAAAGTTTATGAGCGAAATATGGAATGGAGTCATATTTTTCATTCTCATTTAAAACGTAGCAATACTCCTTTTAAAAGAGTAAGATATTGGCTGCGGTATTGGAACACTTCTTCATTATTTCAAAAATATAGAGCAGTCACAAACACTTGGTTTCGATACAAATGCAGCCTGCATAAAACATGGCATTGATAGTTATGCTTTAGATCTTAGATGCGAATATTTTCATGCCGAACATCCTGCAGCAAAGAGCTTTAATGCAGATTTAGTGACATGCATAATGGTCTTTGAACATCTTGACGAACCCAAGATTCTTGCAAAAGAAATAGCTTTATACTGTCTGGCGCACGAGGCAAAAGCCTACATTTCAGTACCATTCCTAAAAGATCTTAGTCAATTTGACTTAAATGAAAAACACGATATCTTTAATGATGTTGGCGGACATGTTACTTATTTTTCTTATCAGGGATTGACTAGCCTATTCAATTCCTATGGACTTCAAAAAATTAACACCTTTGCCGATTCAAAAATGGGGTGGAGTGGCATACTTTTTGGTTCTTAGGGGATTTATATAAAATAGGGCAGCCCTACAATACATTGCATAAATTCAAAAATAGCTTACTTATTATTTAAATCATTTTTTGTATTAATTTTTTTAATTAGAAAGTAAATTCCTGGCCGCGACATTAATTTTACTAAATCTTTCTGAATCTAGCCCGCAAATAAACGCCGCTATCAGGCGCACCTTTAAATCTACATCAAGATCTTTTAGCGAGCTGTATTCCTTAAGCTTTTTCTCAAGGTAGGCAGATTCAGTCTTGATCGACCAATCCAATCCATGGCTCTTTACTTTATCAGATATAGAAATTAAATCCTGGGAAGGCAATGAAATTAAGTTAGCTATATAAGATAAGTCCTGGAACGTCTTTTCAAGTTCGAGCTCATTTATTAGCTCCACGCATAACTTCTGAGCTTCTAGCTTACATTCTGCTTGTAATAAATTTTGCTCACGAGATACTAATCGAAGTAATTGCTGAAATTTGCAATTGTTATTTTCTTCACTAAATTCATTTCTTAGATCAATCAGTGACTTTTCGTATACGGCAGAAAACTTTTTTGAATCCTTCTGTATAAATTTAATGGCATCGGTTATTTCAAAATCTTCTTTGTCAAGAATAAAGGGGTAGTCTACTTTCTTCAACATGTCAATTGTTGCTATTTGTTCATTACCAATCGCAATGAATGGCTTACCACAGGCAATTAATTCGGGTAACTTATTCGCCAGGGAGTATTTAACATAATTAATAGATAATTCATCAAAATTATATGGCAGTAAATTAATATCAGAACCTTTTAAGAGCGTCCGATATAGATCATAATTTTCAACTTGTGGTAATAAATGAGTTGAAGAATGTTCGTTAAAATTTATTCTATTTTTTTGTATTGCATAAGGCGTTGAAAAAATCTCGAATTTTATTTTATTTTCATCATTGCGTTGATTGTATGTATAAATTTGACTAGATATTCGCATTAGAGTGCTAAGACCCATATCAGCCTCTAGGCCCCCAAAATACCTTATTAGTAAAGTGGGTGGGCTATTATTTTTGATTGGTTGAGCTATCATTCCATCCACTAAATCATCTAATATATAGTTATGGATAGGGCTAGTTTTCAACGGCGATAATTCAAAACTAGAAATCAAATAATCATTCATCTTTCTACAGATGCTTAAGTTATGATTGCTTTTTCTGAATAAAAATTGCACTAAATTTAGATATGCTTTATATAAACCTTGGCCTTTAGTGTGTTTTATTTTTTCCAGCCAATCATCCATATAATGGATTACATATGGCTTCTCTAAAACACAAATTGCAATGACCTGAAGAATGGTCATCAGCGGCCGATCATGGGTTGGCCTAATGTATAGAATATCGGGATTAAATTCCATAATACTTCTGAGCGCGGGCAGAAGTGTTTTTTCATTTATACCATCTGCATAAAGATCATTATCGATATTTTGGAATGATTTAATATTGGATTTTTCATCGGCATATGTATGTAGCAATGAAGATTTAGGCCAACCTAAGAAGAGATTTTTCTTAACCGCTCCTGTTGCCGAAAGTCTATTAATATGCGTAAAGTCCAGAACTGCAGTACGAGGATAGGCGTTATTTCTGCTAAATAAGTCCTCGTACTTGCTACGATGAAAGACTTCAAGCATCCCGCCTACAGTAGCGTTCAGTATTCTTTTTTGATTATTCTGCGCCCAATTACGTGCTTTTCGATAAGCTTGTAACATCGTATGCACATTAGGATCGTGCCATCGATAACCTTTACCAAAGTATTCGGGATTGAAGTGATTGATATCGTCAGACTTCGAGGTAAGGACCCCAGTTCCGTATTTATTGGATACTTCTACATCTTTTACTTGATAGGTTGCATCCACGCCGACAAGAATAATCTCTTCAAACCCTAACGATGCAGCAACTTGTAATCCTGTATAAGTAACAGTTCCGCCAGTAAACGTTAACTCTCCCGCATTATCTGAAAAATCAGTATCAACTGGGTAGCTGATTCTTGATATGTGATTAAGATAAATAGTATTTAATTGATTTGGGAGACAGTAAGCCAAATATGAAGGAAATATTTTTATTGGACAATCATAATTTGTAATTTCAGTTAACCTATCCTCTGCCACCAAGTGATCTTCAACGATATGTATGGTTGGTGTGAAAAAATCGTGGAGAAAAATGCCGTTAAATCCTATTGTTATTTCATTTTCAAGTAAACGCAAATCAGTTTTTTTTAGACTAGGTCCATTGCCTATTATAAAAATTCTTCTTTTACCTGTGGCTTGCAGTATTTTTTTTATTGCTTCAAATTTCTTTTTTGTAATGAGTTTATTTTCCGCTAATTGAAGGTTTTTAACCCGATTCAGTCCAATCACCTGATCATTAATATCTATTTTTGATGTTGGCAGGTAAATTTCAGACTTGAATGGCAATTGTGAAATTATTTCTTTTTTTAACCCCTCAAGATCTTCTATGTTTGCCGTTTGTATAGGTTTATCAAATTTGTAAATATAATTTTTTAGGCTATTTTTAAGGCTTGTCCCTAAAGTCTCAAAATTTATTACCGGATTAAATGTTTCTTTTTGATCTGAAGATTTTTTATCGCTGTTAATTTCGTTCAATCTATCTTTGTCGATAACATTATTTTCTAATTTATTTAGCCAATACGCATAATATCCAGGGCGAGGACTATGCTGAATTTCTTTTTTGCAAAACTCAATAGCAGCTTGTATTTGATTTTCTTTAAGAAGCTTATGAAATGTACTGGCAGGGGTCAATGTCATGGTCATGTATTCTCAATATCTAATAATTTTACGCCTATACCACCATCTATTTTGAGAATGGTGCCGTTTGTAAAATTTTGTGATTTATCAGTTAAAAAAAGTACGGCTTGTGAGATTTGCTTGGGTGTTCCAATGTCTTGCGTTGGGTGTATTTTTCTTAATTCAATCAATGCTTTTTTATTATTTTGAAATCCGGCTAATAGCATCTTCGTCTCAATTGCTGCGGGCTCAATTCCATTAACCCTCACTCTTCCGCCTAAATCTACAGCCATAGCTCTCGTCATGCCACTTAGTGCTGCTTTACTTGTTGCATAGGCCACAAAATTTTTTTTGGTTAGATTGGCATGAATACTACTAATATTTACCACGCTCCCTTTATCCTTTTCTAACTCTCCCAGAAAAGCTTGTACCCAAATAAAAGGAGCCATTAGATTTACATTTAGAGTAGTTTGCCAGTCTTCTCGAGTCAGTGTCTCCACACCACCTAGTATCTGTGTGGCAGCATTATTAATTAGTGCGTGCAACCCATCTGAACCCAGCCATATTTTTATTTGAGCGAAGACAGCCTCCGCATAGTCTTCATCATTAACAGTTTGGGCTAGGTTAGCCTCTAAATAATGTGTGCATAACAAGTCATCAGGCATAGGCACGCAGTCTGTGGCTATAACTTTGTGGCCATTATTGGCAAATTCAGTGGCTAGGGCTCTCCCTATCCCTCCGGCAGCCCCAGTTATGAGAACATATTTAGCATCTTGAGTCATCGTTTAGCTCGATTTAAAAAGCTCATTAGCTTACCAATAGCTATTTCGCTAGTGCGGACTACCGCATCTGCGGTATTGCTCGCATTATGCGAACCAAACACACAGCGTGGGTGACTGCGCATGCTGCTCCGTAGGGGGAGAGGCTCTTCTTCAAACACATCTAACGCAGCCGAGTACACCTTGCCACTTTCCAAAGCGGATTCCAATGCCGATTCTTGAATAATGGGTCCGCGCCCTACATTAACCACACGCACACCATACTTCGCCTTAGCAAGCACATCAGCGTTCAGCATATGTCGGCTACTTGATGTTAGAGCACAATTTATGACGATAAAGTCAGCTTCTTCAATACGTTCCGGCCAGCTAGTAATCTGCACTTCGGGCATAGCAGCGTCTGCTTTAGCAAAAGGATCATAAGCAATAATGCGCATATCTGCTGCCAGCAGTCTCTTGGCTGTATTTTTGCCAATATCCCCATAACCGACTAATGCGACTGTTTTACCTGCTAGGCTAATACCCCGAGGCTTAGGCCATTGACCTGCACGAACGCCACGGTCTATTTCAAAAGTTTCGCGAGCAAGGGCAATAACATAACCCACAGCTATGTCGGCCACTTCGCCTCCGAACATATTGGGCGTATTGATAATAGGAATATTTAAATCCTTACAGGCAGCAAAGTCGACGTTATCTACCCCAATCCCCCATTTCACTGCAGCTTTGAGATTACCAGCTTTACCAGCCTCAAATACCTCTCGCGTTGCTGGATCATCACCTATGATCCAGCCATCATGGTGCGGCACGAGACTTTTTAGCTCCTCAACACTTAAGGTTTGCACTACATTAGGAGTGGTTATCTCTACACCATATTCAGCGAACAAAGGGCGAAAGCAATCAATCATGTGAAGCATCGGGGGGCAAGTGACTAGTAGCTTCATTGGGAGGCCTTTTGTTGCTCTTGCATAAAACGGGCAGCAACCACAGCAAAGTCCCAATCTTCAGGCGTATCAATATCAATAGATTCAAAAAAAGGGCCCTCATACATCATCGGTTTTTTACCAATTCTAGCGTTCGTCTTTAAAAAGCTTTCAGCAGTAAAAATATATAGGTTGGAGTTTTCCTCAAACCAAGGTTCGAGATTTTGAGTCGGTATCAGATTATCAGGGTCGTGATTGATGGGGCTGCAATCAGAGCGGTAAAAGCGAGTTTGGACTTTGTCTACCGTAAACAGTGAGTCTGCTTTACTTGAATTTTTTGCCGCCTGAAACTCATGTAGTGCCTTACGCACGGTGTCAGCACTCATCAAAGGATTGGTAGTGTGAGTCATTAGGTAAATCTCGGCAGACACGCTAGCAATATCGTCTGCCAACACAAGGTTCATCGACACATGGTCGCCACATATCTCTGATTTGCGGTCGCGTATGATTATCTTATCCGTATCGACCAAGCCATTTTCAGCTAAGATATGTCGGGCATCGGTGTTAATGATAATTTGATCGATTTCCTTTACCTCTAATAAGGTATCTAAGATCCAGCGAAAAAGAGGTTTGCCACAAAAATCACGAAAGTTTTTACCTTTCACGCGCACACTATTCGCCTTCATGGGCAATAGTGCGACGATTTTTTTCTTTTTAATGGTCATATTGATCTTTCATAAAACTAGCTTGGATAAAAATATTTATCTTTATCACTTTTGGACAATTGCCGATGCTGGCGATTGCCTTTAAAACTTCCAATATATTGGTTAAAACGATATCGAATAATCTTAAAAAAATTATCAGTCAGCACGCCTTCGCGCTTAGCGAAACACCAATCACGCCACACACTACTGCATATATAACGTACTGTATCGCCAAAGCCCACATGAATATGAGGCATGATTTTTTGTAATGCTAGAGCTTCGCGCTCAAAGCGTCGGCGCACCTGCGGCCAAGTTTCAGAATGATAGTGATATACAGGGGCATCAGCCACATAACCAACACAACCACCCCCCCTGCACAAACGTTGACTTAGCTCCATATCCTCAAGGCCTGTAACCTCTTCATCAAATTTATATAGAAGCCACGCCTCCCTAGACAGCGCAGAATTTGCGTTATTGCAGAAAAAACCTTCTTGAGGTATGCGTGATGATTCTGGAAAATATTTAGCAAAAATTCGGGCTTCACTAAAATAGGTTTCATCACCCCCTAGTTGTTTTCCATAGGTATACGTTACCCTCCCCTGAATAATGGGTGAGCATAAATTTTGTAGCCAATGGGGTGATGCCGGAACGCAGTGCCCACTAACAAAGACCAATACATCACCGGAAGCGACTTCACATCCCATATTTAATGAACGTCCAAACGAAAAGTTCTCCCGTGTAATGTGCGCTATGACAGATTGATATTTCTGTGCAATTTCTAAAGTACCATCAGTAGAGCCCGAATCAATCACTACGATTTCAATGTCGAAATCACTCACACATTGCGTTCGTATGCCTTGTAACAATTGCTCAAGGTATTTTGCCTCGTTGAGTGTTCGAATTACAATGCTTACTAACATTTTTTCAGAGCCTGAAGTGGGAGCTTAAATACATCAACGTAGTGTTTTCTTTCAAATATTGGGCATGCACCATTTAGTGTTGCATCAATAATTGAACGTCCATCTTGCTCAAACTCGCGCTTAGCTATAGTATACGACTCTTCCGAATGGGCTAAATCTGGGTTATCCCAGATCTGGCCATACCCAAAATATTCTGGGGAAAAGTGATTCGGATCTGGCCCATCCAATATCTGAGACTCATTAGGCAGCCCCGAGTATTGATAACGATGATCCATACCAATTATGACAACTTCATGAAAGCCAAGGTAATAGGCAATTTGTAGGGCGGCGTAGGTTACAGTAAAACCCTCGTCCACTCCCTGACTAATATCTTTACAAAACCTATGGGGCGGATTTTGGGTTTCGATATGGTAAGTCATACTATTTTCAGGAATGAGTTTTTCACTTCTTTTGGCTATAAACTTCACACAACCCATTGATCTGATCTCGGAGGCTGACTGCTCAATCACTTTTTCGTTGATTGCTATGTAATATCGTGGATAAAAACCAAATTTATTAAACCCAAGGAAGATTTTGTTAAGGCCAATCGAGATTTCATTTTTTAGAAAATGTAAATCCATGCTATTTAGTGAGGGGCCGTTGGCAACCAACACACAACGCTGGCCATGGTGCCGATTATGAAGTCTATCAAGTCTAGGCATGTCACTTAACTTTGATTTGATCCCGAGCAAGAAGAACAGCTCGGTTACGAACATCAATGAGTTTAAATCCATTATCAAGAAGATAGGGCATGGCTAATGTACCCTTTGCCGCCCATCTTCCTTCATCTAGCCAGGTATCATCAATACAAACTAAACCATCATCAGCCAACTTGGAATTTACTGACATGGCGCATTCATAATGCATTTGGTGGCAAGCGTCATCATTTATGACGGAGCCTAAATACTTTTTATATCGACTTTGGCGCAGATCGCTATGATTTCCATGATCAAAATCATAGGCGTCTAGAAATATGAAGTCAAAAATACCCTTATATTGTTTTAAATACTCCTCACCTTTTGCCGTAACGGCATTAAATGGGACGCCCATCTTTTTAAATAGCTCACCAGCATAGTGAGTATTATGCGGATCCATATCAATTGTTATGAAATGAAAATTTTGCTTTTGACAGAGCTCAGCAAATTTTCTTGTTGATCCTTGACCCGATATATTTTCTCTCGTTGTGCCAATTTCTATCAAAACAATCTGATTTCTAGTTGAATTTTTTTTGATATTATTAGCATGCTTGTGAAGATAGGCAATTAATAAATCCTGACCATGTTCTAAGTTCTTCTCCTCAGCTAGTAAACGGCTCTCAAGATGATGAATAATTATCTGCCTTTGTTTTTTTCCTAAACTAATTGGCTCTTCACGATCAATTGCATCCTTTATAGCAATCTTAGCTGCATCATTAATTTGATGAAATTTAACTAATTTTTCAACGAGTATTTTTGATTTTGACCTATCTAAGCCATCAAGCATTTCTTTAGCCACATTGAGGTAGCTAATCGCTCTTAGATCATCACCCTCAGCAGAAAAATAGTCAGCCAACAACATTAAGAAATCAAACTTAACTACGTCTGCTTCAATATTTGTCTGCAATACCTGATGAATAAAAATGAGAATATCTGGTGATTTAATAGCCTTGCTAAGCAAAGCTTGAGCCCGCAATGGTCTTTTAGTGATGGCGATTTGGATTCTTCCTTTTATCCCTCGAGCCAACTTCATGAATTGAGTCCAATTAAAGTAGTCATCCGAGCGCCGGAAAAGAAGGCGCAAATCTTCTTCGATTTGCTATGTTGCCTTTTCAACCACACGTCCACCATAACCCAACGACCTATGGAAAGAAAATAGGCATTGGAGATATTGGTCGCATCCCAAATTTTGCAGCGATTTTGGGCTGGAGATATAAATTTATTTTTTCTGTTTTTCTGGCATTTTTTAAAAAACGCTCGCCAGATATTATCTTTTGAGTTTTGAGATGCGGCCTTTAAAAAAAAGCTCTCTTGCTTAATAGCAGATTTTAATGATGACTTTAATGTCTCATTACAGCATACGATTAATAGCAAAATAAAATTTAGTTTCTTAGCAGTGGTGAGTTGCATACACATAATTCGTTATTGCTATTTATTTCTTTTGAATTAAAAAGCTATTGGAAAGCATTTTGTCTTCTTCGCCCACCATACTGTCTTCGCGTATTTCTAGGCAGTGGCAGTTAGATGCCTCAATGACTCTGAAGACATCATGTTGAGGTAAAAAATGCATTTCTAATGTATTAGGGGCCGTACTATTTAGATAGCGCTCGACCTCAAACATATAACCATTTCGATACGTAGGTATCTGAACATAAGCCACGCCTCCCGAGCGAAGTCTTTCCAGTAAGGTGCTCAGCATCCAAGCTATCACTGGAGGCGGATTATGCTGCAGGGTAATAACTGAATAAATTGCGTCGACCTGTGGTGACTGCTTAATTTGCAATAAATTTTGCCAGTGTACGAGCTCTACGTTTCTAATGTCCTTAGCTTGTAAATATTGCCGTGCCAAATCTAGATGTGACTTTGAAATATCAGTGGCTATTACGCTACTAAAATTGTTTGCCAAATAATCAGTCACGCGGCCTACACCACAACCTACTTCCAGACATATATTGAGTTCTGCTGGACTCAGACCACTTCGGCGAATGGCCGCCAAGAATATATTACAGCTGTTACTACCAGACTTGTAAAACTGCTCGCGGTACATTTCAAAATCAGCTTGATAATACTGAGGCTGAGTAATAACCGACCAGTAAGGCTCTGTTTGCCCCAGGTGCTCCCACTCTTTACGTATGCGTTCAAACATTACCTCAAGGCGCTCAGCAGATACGTCGGTTTCAACGGGAATTTTAGGTAAGATAAAGGGATGCCGTTGGCGCGTATTTGTTGGCTTCCCGAGGAGTTCAGCCATACTCCGCTGGAACTCAGGGGACTTTATAAATACATTACGTAGCGCATGGCTGTTGTGGATATTTTGACAAATACTATTCACCACATTGTCGTCCTCTGGATCGCGTCCCAACATGAGACGATAAGCCAGTATGGCCTCTTCTTTAGTAATCATTTCAAGCCTTTTGCCTTCCTTTTGCCGCAGACTTTATACTTGCTTTAGTAGTATTAGTTAGCGCTTTAGCCGCTTTTGCTTCTGGCCTGCTTAGCCCTTTGGTCTTGATAAGTGCGGCTAACTTAGTCACGGGCTTATTTTGGATGTTTACGACCTTGGTAACTTTTTCCTCTATGTTGGCAGCTTTACTAGTTTCGGCAGAGGTCTTTACGGCATTATTGAACTCCAATACTTTGATCGCGCCGACTGCAAAATTGATCCAAGTTATCCATTCACGATGAATAGCTGTTTTTTGCCGCTCAAGGTGTTTTAAAGCGTTCGGTATAGCGTAAATAATGTGCAATAACAATTTTTTGTCAGCATCAGATAATTTAGCCAAAACGGCCTTATCAAGCTGATTTTTCTCTAGTGCAAAACGCAGTTCTAACTTGGCGCCACTATCATCATGACTTTCTGCGTACCAGCTTTCGAAGGGCTTGATCTTTCCATCGATAAGCGGAATTTCAAACTTAGGAAACTGGGAAAAGCCATCTGACTGAACCGAAGCTGCGCCCAGGCGAATTTCAAATTTATTCCAGCGCATAGAACCAAGAGATAGGCCGCCAAACTCAATCCAAAGATGCTCGTAATCTGTATTTACTAGCTCACGCTTGAGTTTTACTGAATCATAACGCAGGGTTGCCGGCAAGGCTTGTATTTGCTTAGCTAGCGCCCTTAGAAATTCCCGCCAAAAGTTTAAATCAAAGCCTTCAGGTAGATCCACCCCTCGCCAGCCAGACATCTCAAGCTGATCTATGATTGTTGCAGCTGCCATGATCTGACGAAACTCAATTTGATTCATATTCAAAAAATGCTCAAGCTGCACGCTTTTAGGCTTTATAGAGCTGGGGAAAAGTGGGGGTTTTTCGCTTCCCACTGACTTTCCGTCAGTTGTCAAACAAATACCGATATTGCCATCCTGGAGAATGGTTTGAAAGGTAAATTCATCAAAAGCTACTCCACGATGCGTGTAGTCTTTAATGCGCCAATTAATGAAGGGTGCATCTGACAAATCATTAAATGACACCAGCTCAGCACTTTCAAAGTTGACATAGCTTGGGTGGCGCTCCTCAAGACGCCGCCATCGCGCCTGAAGAGCGTGGTAAAGTTTTTCGACGCTGTTTTTTTCTATATAGTAAGACTCTAACTCTTCTTGTACCAGCATAAGCTGACTCAGTAGTAGCTCATTTTCTTGAATATGATTGGTTAGTATTTTCTTATCTTGCTGAATCGCTTTTTCAAGTACATCACGATCCTGCTTTGCTTTGGCTGTTGCTGCGTGCGCAGCCGCTAGTTCCTTTGCCTGGGTGTCGTACTTCGCTTGCAGTTCTGCCAGCGCTTTTGTTTTGGCTTGTGCCTCTTCTTTAGCTGCCTTGGTGGCGACATCGCCATCCTGCTTCGCTTTAGTGCTTGCTGCGTGCGCAGCCGCTAGTTCACTTGTCTGAGTATCAAATTTTAATTTTTGATCAGTTGCCTGCTTTTGTTCATGATCAAATTTCACCTGAAGAGCGTTGTAAAGTTTTTCGACGCTGTTTTTTTCTATATAGTAAGACTCCAGCTCTTCTTGTACCTGCATAAGCTGACTTAGTAGCAGCTCATTTTCTTGAATATGATTGGTTAGTATTTTCTTATCTTGCTGAATCGCTTTTTCAAGTGCGTCCCCATCCTGTGCTGCTTTAGTGCTTGCTGCTTCTGCAGCCGCTAGTTCTTTTGCCTGGGCATCTAACTTCGCTTGCAGCTCTGCCAGCGCTTGCCTTGCTGTTTCTATTTGCTGTTGCGCTTCATTCAGCTGGGATTCCAGTGCGGTCGATTTTTTATTAAACATACCAAACATAGGTTTAACCTTATGCTCCGTCATGCTGCGAAGCATTTACGGATATTTTGGTTCTCAAATGGCTTCTTAGCAAAGCATATACGCACTGGAGTCAGCTCAATGCTAGCAAGTGCAATCCCTTTACTTCCGAAATAAAAATGCCTGCGTCCGCATCACCGCATTGTCCACATCCTCCGCACCCACCAACAGCAGGTTGAGTAATTGGGTAGCCTGCTGGGTTGCTGATAGCGCATACTCGTTACGGGTTTGATAAAGCGTTTGAATCGCAATGAGCACATCGGTAGTACTTTTTACACCCGCCTCGTAACTCTTTTGGTTGGCAATCACACTCTTTTGGGCGGTCTCGACGGCCTGTCCTTTAATCTTCAAAGACTCTTGCCCCGCTTGAACCAGCTCAAAAAGGCGCTGGGCTTCGACCTTAATCTGGGTCTCCGTTTGTAAACGCACACTCGAGCTTTGCTTGGATTTGGCTAGCGCCGTATAGGTACCGATGTACGAACCAATATCCAAGGGGATCGTGAGCGTAAGACCGTTGTTCTCGTTGGTCACGGCGTTGTATTGTGTCTTAGAGTAGGTGTAACCGACGGTAGGCGCAACAGCCCCTGCCGCTTTACTCACATCCAATTGCGCAATCCGCTCGTTGGATTTTGCGACGACCACATTGGGGTTATTCTTCTCAGCGCGGGCTAAGATCTCATCGAGGAGATCAATCTTAAAGGTCTCGTGCTTATTGGGCAAAATGAAATCCGTTTCACCGGGCTTTTCGCCAACGATTGCGGTAAAGGAATCGCGCGCGCCTTTGAGATTGGCTCTGAGTGTTAAATCATTGGCTTTCGCTTGCTGAAACTTCACTTCCACATCCAGTAGATCGGTGACAGTCCCTTGACCCAATTCAAACTTGCGCTTGGCACCCTTAAATTGCTGCTCTAGGGCATCAATTTGTCCAGCGTTGGCCTTGATGGCTTCAGTCGCCACCACAATTTGATTGACGGCATTGACCGTGCGGGTGGCTAAATCTTGGGATTGCACATCAAAGGCAGCGCTCGCTAGGGTATTGCGTGAGCCACCTTGCATCACCGTAGAGGCTTTGGCTAGATCAAAGAGGGGTTGGTTGACCGTTTGCGTGACGTTGGTAGTGTTGAGCGTTGGCAGCTGTTGACGACTAAAGGTATAGGTGGGCGCGTAGCTCGCCCAATCGCGGACCGATTGCGATTTGGTCGCATCCTTCTCCGATTTCGCTGCTTGGTATTTGGGATCATTGTTTTTGGCCATGGCAAAGGCGGTGCCCAAATCGATGGCATGCGCAGAGCTGGGTATATATAAAAGAGC
>Ga0164294_10002147_pt1 | contig 18007 bp, 16 predicted proteins | sample GEODES005metaG_FD_111479 | JGI IMG/M metagenome (GOLD analysis project Ga0164294, IMG submission 111479) | Oligotrophic lake water microbial communities from Sparkling Lake, Wisconsin, USA - GEODES005 metaG | ecosystem: Environmental > Aquatic > Freshwater > Lake | place: USA: Sparkling Lake...
AGCAAGAGGCGCATCAAGAGCCGGCATCAAACGACCTGGGGCCAAGTGTGCAAAGTGTGGTTATGAAGTAGTCATGATGAAGCGGTATCTTGAATATGGACCCCCAATATGTCCCAAGGATCAGGAGGGGATGGAGGAGACGGGGGAGTGGTAGTTATATTTTATATAAATAGTTAAACTTAAATCTACTAATAATGGATTTATCAGCGCTTGGTCTAAGCTCGGAGTGTCTATATGCCAATTCAAATCTTTAATGAAGTTTTACCAATGCTTCCTCCATTTAATACAGATGAATTGGATATCAATTTAGCCGATTATCCATTTGATGAACATGAACTTGGAGCAGAAATATTCGAGTCAGGAAGACTTATTCCGATGCCAAGTGATGCAGAGAGCGATCCCGAGCCAATAGATTTAGATGAGGAAGAAATCGGGGCTACAGAAGGTGGAATTCGTGTTGGAGGAATTGAAATCCTTGCCTTTTATAAATCCTATCGCCATATTAACAACGCACCATTTAGGGGAGATTGGGGAATTTTTTATGTTAATCGGGGCGTTCAGCATATTGCACAAATGCTTGCATTTGAATTTCCAAGTGCCACTAACCTTAGAAAGATAGCACTAGATTTTTTATGGAGCCATGAACTTTATCATGCTAAGTTTGATGTTGGTCTTTTGGGATTTGAAGCATTTACTAAGAAGCATTTATATTTACCTCAAAAGTATGCCTTTAGGTATGCTAAGTCTCAACAGCCTGAGGAAGCATTAGCTAATTCATATGCATGGAAATATGCCAAAAGTATCGATCTAAATATTTCTAATTCTAGAGCAGCTCAAGAGGTTGGGATACCAAAAGTTTCTGATTTTTTCTTTGATTTCATGAAGAATCAGCCTGGTGCGTACGCACGATTTGATGAAGATTTATTTCACTTGAAAAGCGAAACAGCCGCAGGTGTTTTTAATGGCAAAAGATCAAAATATGCACGCGCTGACGACATGGCCTCATGGGTTGGACTACATCCATCTGGTTGTTGTGGTCGTTCAGATATACCCGCACATTTAGTGTTGGGCGTAAAGTATTCAAAATTTATCTCCCCAGCAAGATTTATTCCTTCTGTAAAGGAGATTAGAGAAACTAAAAAGTTTTTAAGTGATTTATTACCAGGACACCAATCGTATTGGGAGAAAACTAAATTAAAGTTGATTACATCCTCTTGTTTACCAGGCCTAGATTTTAAATTCTTTGAACCTCGGGATGTATGGTCTGCAAGAGTAAATGATAATTTTAGAGCCCATTTATCTCCTATTTCAATTACACAAGGTTTATGGGATGCAGTATCCTATGGCAATCACAAAAAAATGGGCCATGGTTAAGCCGTTGTGAAAAATAAATCTACTATTCTGCGAGAAATTTATGTTGAGTTAAGGAATTCACTTCCAAGTGAGACAAGCTCACGTGAAATTATTACTCTCGCTCATGGCCTTCTAAGTATTTACGTAAAAAATCTTCAACCCGGTGAGGATTATGATGATGGCCCTGTTTTTGAAGATGAATTAGATGAAATATCACCCGCAGAAGTTCCGGTAGATATTTTTATGAATAGTGATCACTGGAATTTGAATCGTTTTGAGGAAGATCGTGAAATTTTTTTAGAGCGTCTCGAGCAGGATGATCCAGAGCTGTTAAACAGAATTTATACAATCTTAAATTCAAATTAATATTACTTAGGAATGCATATGGCAATCGCACATGGTATCGAGGCCGCAGTTAGGGAGCATCTCTTAACAGGTAATCCAATAACAAGATTAGAGGCCTTAATTTTTTTTGGGGTATCAAATCTTACTGGAACAATTTCAGAGCTCAGAAAGCAAGGATTTTTGATTAAATCAAGAACGATTCCCTATGCTGCTGCTGTTGTGAGGGTTAATAAAGTGGCCGTTCTTAAACCCCCACTCGATTTGCCAATAAGAGAAATTCAATTAACGGAGTATTGGATATCGACTTGAATGGGGCGTATTTTTTCTTCTATTCAAAGAAGGATCTTGATATTCAAATCTGCTGGGAGATGCGTTAACTGTAATAAAAAGCTAGCGGGGGCGTTCCATGCTGATCATGTTATTCCATGGTCCAGAGGCGGCAGAACACTTGTTAACAACGGGCAGGCTCTTTGTGAAAAATGTAATCTACAGAAGGGAAGCAAAATGGCATTGAAACTGCGAGATTGGCAAGAAAAAGCAATTAGTAAGGCTATCAAATGGTTGGTTGTTACAAAAGCTGATAAGCATTTTCTAATCAATGCTGCTCCTGGCGCAGGTAAAACGATAACTTCTTGTGAATTAGCTAGGCGCTTAATAGAGCTTGGTGAAATTGAAAGAGTGATTGTTATAGCACCACGAAGGGAGGTTGTACGACAGTGGGCAGATGACTTTAAGGTTGTAACTGGTCACTATATGTCAAAGGTAACTGGTTCCGATGATGACATTAAGGACCTAGACTTAGATGTATGTGCTACTTGGGCTGCTGTTCAAGGATTATTAGAGCCCTTTCAGGCGGTTTGTAAATCTTCAAAAACCATGGTGATCTGTGATGAGCACCACCATGCTGCCATAGAGGCCGCATGGGGTGACGGTGCAACAAGTGCATTTGCCCATGCGAAGTATGTTCTGATTCTTACCGGAACCCCTATTCGAAGTGATGGAAATAGTACGGCGTGGTTGGCTTACGATGATCGCGGAAAAATTGATCATCCAGAGGAGGGTACATATACCTTAACCTATGGAGAGGCGGTTGATTTAGGTTACTGCCGCCCCGTCACATTCCATAGGCATGATGGCCGCTTTAAAGTTTCATTTGAAGATGACCAAGTAACAGTCTCCGGCAGCGGGGATGCAGAGCTAAGCGGTGATCTAAAGAAAATACCAGCACTTAAAAAGGCGCTATCGTTTTATAGGCTGGCTTGTACCCCCCTTTATGAGCCAGATAGCCCTGAGAAGCCATTGAATGGAGGATACCAATGGTCTATGGTCGAGTGGGGTAGCGATAAGCTAACCGACTTAAGAAATAGAATGCCAAATGCTGGCGGTTTAGTAATTGCTCCCAACATTGCAATGGCAGAATATTTTGTCAAAGTTATCGAAGAAATAGAAGGTGAGAAGCCCTATATTGTTCATAGTGAAATGGGTGATGCTGAGGGTCGTATCTCCGCATTCCGAAATACAAATAAAAGATGGATTGTTTCGGTTGCGATGATTTCTGAGGGGGTTGATATTCCTCGGTTACGTGTACTTGTCTACCTACCAAATGCATCAACCGAGGTAGCATTTAGACAGGCTATAGGTAGGGTAGTTAGAACCGCTGGACCTGACGATGATAGTCGTGCCTATGTAATTATGCCGAGCTGGGAAATATTTGATAAATACGCAAGAAGAGTCGAATCAGAAATGTCGGCTGCCGCTAAAAAGGAAGAAGTGGCAAGTACTAAGAAGTGTCCTTCGTGTAATACCGAGTTACCTTTAAATGCAATAAGTTGTAATGCGTGCGGCCATGAGTTTCCTGTTAAGCCTCGGCAAATGAAAAATTGCCCAGAGTGTGATGCATTAAATCGACTTTCAGCTTCAGCATGCCACTCATGTGGCCATAGCTTCTTGCAGGAATTCAAGTTGACATTAGAAGATGCTATGCGTGTAGGCGCAATTGTTCGTGGCATTGATATGACGGAGGAGGAGGTTCAAGAGTCTGAGGCGATGGCTCCAAAACTGAGAGAGTTATTTTTGGCTTCAGGAGATGAAAAAATCATCAAGATGCTTAAAACATTTCCAGAAGAAACCTATGCACGCTTGGCGGCCATAATGGCACAGGCAAGCAGTAAAGATAATAAATAACCCACTTTATGTCCCTTTTTTAAAAATGGCACACCTATTTCCTCAAGACTTCGACGTTGTGGAGAATGGGCGTCGATTTCATGGCGAACTTTCTACCTTATTGACCTTAAAGGATGGACTTTCAGATCAATATTGCATATTTCATGGTGTTCACTGGACTAAAGTTGAGGATGATGCAGCCGTCTATGGGGAAATTGATTTTTTAATTCTTAACCCCTACGGCAAAATTCTCGCAATCGAGCAAAAAGAGACAGCAATAGAGAAAAATAGACGGGGCGAACTTGTTGCGATATATCCCGGCGTTGACGGACAAAAGCAAGAAAAGAAAATTCACATTCAAGTGGCACGTAATATCCACTCCCTCAGACAAGAATTTTCAAGACGATATAAAAACCAGTCATTACATGTAGAACATTTGCTTTATTTACCAACTGCGGTAATAGAGGGAGAGCTCCCTGCAAACCTGGCTTTAGGTAGGGTTGTAGATTCGTCAGAAGCAAAATACCTTCCCGACATTATTCGTAAGATTCTTGAAGATAACCCCATTCCCATTGGCGGACAAGTAGCAGATGCCTTAACAATCCACGAATTTTTATCGGAAAAGGCTAACGTTGTTCCACAAATGGGAGTTCTTGGTCGATCCACAAAAGAAATGACTACTAGACTCTCTAGTGGTTTATCCGAATGGGCTGAGAGGCTCACATTTTTGCCCTTTCGTTTATGGGTTCAGGGTACTGCAGGTTCTGGGAAAACTCAACTCGCTCTGAAGGAGCTTAGGCTCGCAAATACTAGGGGACAAACTGCCATGTATTTGTGTTTTAACAGGGCCTTAGCTGATGCTATGAAGATATCAGCACCTGAGCCTAATAACTGTATGACTTTTCATGAGCTCGCAGGACTACTGGCTAAGCAAAACGGACAAAACATAGATTTTCATGAAGAAAATACTTTCCAAAAACTAGCCCAATATTTGGTTGAAAATATTATCCTTCTCAATAAACAGTTAGATGTATTGGTTGTTGATGAGGGGCAAGATTTTGAGAAGAGTTGGGGTGAGGCTCTTGTTTCAATGGTCAAAGTTGGTGGCCGTATTGTTTGGCTGGAAGATCCATCACAAGATTTGTATGGCCGATGGCAAACGAGCTGGCCTGAATGGGTAAAAATTTCTTCACCCATTAACTATAGATCCCCGCAACGCATAGTGAGCCTCATGAATGCCCTTGAGTTGACAGATGACCATCAAGAAGTTGGCAATGGATATGTGGGGATGATTCCTAATATAGAGCCATATCAGGATGGTATGGAGATAGAAGCCACTGAGCGTGCCATCAAAGATTTAATTGCTGATGGCTATGAATCAAATTCTATTGCCGTGTTAAGTTTTAGGGGTGCGGCAAGCAGTAAAGTACTCTCAAATAATGTAACCGAGTTGGCTGGCTTAAGAGTAAAGAAATTCACCGGCTTTAGTAGTTTAGGTAACGCCATATGGTCGGATGGGCAAATATTTGTTGATACACTCTTTAGATTTAAGGGGCAATGTGCAGATGCTGTTGTATTAACGGAAGTCGATTTTGAAGATTGGTCAGAGAATGTTAAGAGACGACTATTTGTTGGTCTGACAAGAGCTAGATTGTCAGTTAGTCTAGTTTTAACGGAAAAAGCATCTGAGCTAATAGATCAAAAATTGAGGTTATGAAGCCTCGATATCTAACGAAATCTCGTTTTAAGTTAGCGATTGAGTGCCCAACAAAACTTTTTTATACGGGTAAGAAGAGTTACCGCGATCTAAAGCAGGAAGATTCATTTTTACAAGCATTGGCTGACGGCGGCTTTCAGATTGGGGAATTTGCTAAGTATTTATATCCAACTGGCATCCTGATTCAATCAAAAGATAATACGGAAGCTGAAGCTACAACATTGTCTTATTTGGAAAAAAATGAAGATGTAATCCTCTTCGAGCCAGCGATTCGCTTCAATGATTTATTCATTAGGGTGGATGTTCTCATTAAGCGACAAAGTAGCTTTGAGCTAATCGAGGTTAAGGCAAAGTCTTATAACTCGGCCGACCCCCAAATAGAAGGGGTAAGAACCCCAATCCTCTCCGGAATGCTTTCTTATATACAGGATGTGGCATTCCAAAAATTTGTATTAAGTCAAAGATTTCCTGATAAAGCCATAGCTAGTTATTTGATGATGCCGGATAAGGCTGTTAATGCAACAATTGATGGCTTAAATCAATTATTTAAAGTTAAGCGGGCAGGGCGGTCTATTGAGGTTTTAGCATCACCTGATGCAGGAAAGTTAGTAGATCAAAATAGCGCTCTCCTAGCTAAAGTAAATGTGGATCAGTATGTTGATGTAGTGATGCGGGATGGTATTCAGTTTCCTGGAGGGCATTCCTCTATAGCGACTTTGGTAGCAGGGTGGGCTACATCATATAGAGATGACATAAAGATTACCCCAGTCATTCATTCCAGTTGCGCAAAATGCGAGTTTAGAAGTCATCCTGGAGATGGCTACAAGAATGGCTATCTAGAGTGCATGACTGAAGGCACACGGCTTTCAGAAAAGGAGATTGAGGACGGTACCGTATTAGATATATGGAATTTCAAGGGTAAAAATAAGCTAATAGATCAAGGAATTTTTAAGCTTTCGCAAGTCACTGAGGATGATCTGAAAGTTAAAAATGATAAAGATGGCCTAAGCAATAGTCAAAGGCAATGGCTTCAATGTAATGGCATACCCAAAGAGGATGATAAGGGTGGCTTTTATTTTGATCAAAATATCTTTGAGAATCAACATCAAAAGTGGAAGTATCCGCTCCATATGATTGATTTTGAAACCTCAACTACTGCGTTGCCATTTTTTAATGGGATGCGCCCATACGAATCTGTCGCCTTTCAATTTTCTCACCACATCATCGAAAAAGATGGGTCGGTTAAGCATGTCGGTCAATTCATTTATGCTGAGCCGGGGGTATTTCCTAATTTAGAATTCGTAAGAGCATTAAAGAAGCAGCTCGAAAACGACGGCGGCACCATCTTCAGGTGGGCGGCACATGAAAACACCATACTGAACCACATTGCTGCACAGATTCAACAGCGATCTTCAGTTGACGCCGATGCAGATGAGTTACTTTCGTTTATTGCGGATGTTACGGACGGCGGAATTCGCTCTATGGTTGATTTGAATGAGATTGCTAAGAGGACTTACTTCCATCCTGAGACCAAAGGAAGAACGTCTATTAAGAAAGTGCTCCCAGCCGTTCTAAGAACATCACATTTCCTCAAGAATAAATATCAGAAACCTATTTATGGTGCAGATCCATCAATCCCAAACTCAATACAGAGCTTAAATCTAAAAGAATTCACCTGGTGGCAGTTGGAGGATGGGGCAGTAGCTGATCCCTATGGCAAGCTAAAAACCATTGTGGACGATATGCTTGGTGAAGAGGGTGAAGGAATACTAGATGCAGAAGAGTTAGAGATTGCAGAGGGTGGCGCAGCTGCAATGGCATTTGGAAGGCTACAGTTTGAAGACCTCACTGATCAAGATAGAAAGCGAATAAAAAATGCGTTGCTAAGATACTGTGAACTAGATACCTTGGCAATGGTTATGATCGTTGAGGCTTGGAAGGACTGGGCAGGAATTCAGTAAGGTCTTAGGACCTAGCGCCAAGGCCACCTAATAGGTGTGATTTGATGACCGCTATATAACAGTGCTACTGACTGTATTCCCATAGTTTCATACATTTCATATATATGACTCCAACGACTAAGCGTACTTGGACGCCACACGTCGGTTAATAAGACTCCCAGTTTGGTGATGTGTTTGCAACGTTCATAGTAGTCAAGTAAAAAAACGCTTGCATGATCCAGGGAATGAACATTCTTCCAGCGTTGCTTATAAAAGCTACTCCTGTCACCACCAATCGAAAGAATGTTTTTGCTGCATGCGCCATTAATATTGCCTTTGGGGGAAATGATTGGCCAATCACTGGCAGCGCTCGGGAAAGGCCCTTGATCAACCGCTGTCTTATTTAGGTGTTCCAATAAAGTTGCTAATTCATTGTGATTAGCCACAGTGAGATTGGGATAGGCTTGGCTAACGGCGCTAGTTGGAAGGTGGAGAATTGGGTTCATTTGTTGATTATCCTACGCTAAAGCTCACAAAGTGAGCCTTACTAAAACAAACTATTTTTTTAATTAAACCTTGGTTTCTGTACCTAAGAGGTGGATGCACCAACACCTTACCCGTAGCTTCAAGGCATGGCTTAAGTCAGTTATTTAAGTTTCGGATGCCACATCCGTGTGACAGTGACACAGGGGGTTAATATTTATCTGGGTTTCTGGGAGACTAGTACTACAAACCTCTCAAATACTTGTGAATTTGTAGCGGTAGGTATAAATTTTTAGCGGTGAATTTGAATGAAAGTTTGAGTGGATCAGAGGGGCGCCCTTGGAATTTCAAAAAACCTCCAAGAGGGGGAGGGTGGGCTAATCGTCAGGTGGGGGGTCTATCTTCAAGGGAATGCTAGATCTAAAAAGTTTTAGAAATTTTGGAATACCCGCTAGTGTAAAACCCATTTAATTCAGCTTAAATAAGCCAATTGAATATAAAGCTCATTATTTGAGCCTTGTGGTCTTGATAATCCATTCTTATGCAGCTGAAATTAAAAAAAATAGCAACATCTTGGGACTTATTTGATGCTAGCGCTTAAAAAAAGCCGGTATTTCCCGGCTATCTGCTTCGATGATGTAGAGCAAAAACATGCCTTTACTGGTGAGAATTTATTATCTACCAGCGGTTTAGGGTTGCATCCTAATAATCAGTTAAGACTCATTCAAAGTGCCATGAATTCACGAGAGGCAATCCAAAAGAGCTCAAATTATGATTGTTTTAGCTTACCGATAACTAGCGGGTACGATTCGAACAAGGGCGTAGTTAAATTTACCGAGCATAGGAGGCTCAGAAAATCTAAAAAGAACCTCGATTCTGCCGTGGGTTCTTGGGATGAATTTTTAGGATTAGCTGGGGTGTACAGAAATCAGTTGTTTTTTGATTTAAGCTGGCTTAAATAATATTTTTAATGAGTCTTCCAAATGATTTATAAGTTCCTTTTCTGCAAATTTACCCCTATAGAATTCTTTTGGGTTAATAAATTTATTGTTATAGGCCGTTGTGCTTGACCCTTCTACATCTAGAAAATCTTTTGACAACCTTCTATTAACTCGTATTACAGTTGGGAAAGTAGATTTTAAGTCTTTAGCGATCATGAGCCCTGCAACTATTCCTCTTCCATCTCGTGCGAAGCATATAACTACAGAAAGACCACTTGAAACTTTTGTTCCGACTGGGTGTATAGCGATCCAAGGAACTTTTGGAAATCGCCCATTTCCCCTGGAGTGTGTGACCGTGAGTGCAGGAAAACTGGCCTTTGTAAGCTTATCGAAGATAAAAGTTTTTAGAATTATAAGTTGTTGATTAACTATTCTGGCTCTGGCGCCACCTGCAGGCAGAGGGTTCTTGAGCTGGTTATAGTAAATGCAAAACTCGAATAATTCTTCAGCTTTCTCTTTAAAAATGTCGGGCATGAGAGATCTTCATATTTAGGAATGAAAGATTGTATTATTTTAGTAATTTAATCTACAGTTGTAGTTTATAGAATATTTAAGAGCAAATATAGCTTAACGGGAAGTTAATGTGAATTTATTAGACTTGTTTTGTGGTTGCGGTGGCCTTAGTGAAGGTTTTCGGCTTGCTGGGTTTAAGGTAGTCGGCGGAATCGACTTTAATCAAGATTCAGTTAACACCTATTCAAAGAATTTCCCAAAAGCCATCGCGATTTGTGAAGACCTATTGAACTTTAAAGAAAAGAAAATCTTGGAGGCCTTTGGAGATAAAAATATTGAAGTAATAGTAGGTGGGCCGCCATGTCAAGGGTTTTCTAATGCAAATAGATGGCAGAAAGAAACAAATGACCCACGCAATAAATTATTTTATGAATACTTAAGATTTGTAAAGGTATTGCAGCCAAAAGTTGTTGTAATTGAGAACGTAAGAGGGATTCTTACAAAAGATGCAGGCTATGCTAAAGATAGAATTATAAAATTAATTCAATCTTTAGGTTACAAAGTTAATTGTGAAGTTCTAAATGCTTCTAGCTATGGAGTGCCTCAAAATAGAACTAGAGCATTCTTTGTTGCTTTACGGAATGATTTATGCGAACAGGCATTTAATTTTTCGGAACTCAAGCAATCGCCTAAGGTCGATGTAAAAGAAGCCATTGGTGAGTTATATAAATTTGAAAAGAAGGAAAGTCCCGAGATTAATCTGACAACAACGCCGGCAACAGATTACAGGAAATATTTAAGATCAAAAAATGGAATAGTAATTAATCATCAAATAGTCTATCCAGCTGAAATTACTCAAAAAAGAATTAGTTATGTACCTCAAGGGGGAAATTGGAGAGATATACCAAAGACTATGTTTAGTAATGATAGAAATAATAGGCATTCATCCGCATTTAAGCGATTAAATGAGGCCGATTTTTCTGTAACTATAGATACAGGGAATGCTCATAGTAATTATTTCCATCCGCTTTACAACAGAATCCCGACAGTAAGAGAGGCGGCAAGAATTCAATCGTTTAATGATGATTTTGTTCTATTGGGAACAAGATCTAGTCAATACAGACAGGTTGGCAATGCAGTACCTCCACTTTTGGCAAAAGCTTTGGCCTTAGCAATAAATCGAAAGATTAAATGAAATGAAAATAATTGATCTTTTCTCGGGGGTTGGCGGATTAAGCATAGGTTTCGAGCAGGCAGGATTTGAAATTGTAGCTTCAGTTGATGTTTGGGACGATGCAATTGAAACATTTAATCACAACAGAGTTGATAAATGTGGAGTGGTAATGGATATCGATAAGTTCAATGAGAAAACATTAAATGAATTACTTAAGAAAAATAGTATTACTGGAGTAATCGGGGGGCCGCCTTGTCAAGGCTTTAGTACCGCTCGTCTTTCAGATAACAGTGAAAATATTCATGGAGTTAATGAGAGGAGAAACCATCTATATCTTGAATTTTATAAAACAGTAAAGAAAGCTAACCCTGATTTTTTTGTAATTGAAAATGTTAGAGGTATGGTTACTTTAAACAAAGGAGCATTTGTTAAAGATATCCTCGATAGATTTGGGAAGTTAGGATATACAATTAAGTATGAAATTGTGAATGCAGCCAATTATGGGGTGCCGCAAAATAGAAATAGAGTTTTCTTTATTGGATTGAAAAATGCTTCCTTTAAATTTCCTACTAAAGCAACATCACAAGTTTCAACATCTGATGCTCTATCGGATTTGCCCTTAAAGCCATTGAATAATCCATCTCAATATTTACAATCAGCTCAAAATCAGTATCAGAAGTTGATGCGACGTGGTTCAAAACAAATTTTGAATCATGAAAATACCAATCATTCTGAGCAAACCAAACAAATTATTTCCCTAATTCCTGATGGTGGCAGTATTAAGTCATTACCCACTGAATACTGGAAAGTTCGAAAGTTTAATAAAGCGTTCCAAAGAATGAATAGTAAGTTGCCCTCATTAACTATTGATACCGGACATAGAAATTATTTTCACTTTAGTGAACATAGGATTCCAACTGTAAGAGAGTCTGCAAGAATCCAGTCGTTTCCAGACAACTTTGAGTTTTTAGGTAGCAAAACTAGTCAGTACAAGCAAGTAGGCAATGCAGTTCCACCTCTTCTTTCATATCAGATTGCAATGCAAATAAAACATTACCTGAAAAAACAATATTGGAGGAAATATGATCCCACTTAATCAAATATTTTACGGACCTCCTGGTACTGGTAAAACATACAATGTTACTTTCGAGGCTGAAAAAATAGTTAACCTCAAAATTTCTGGTGAGGAATCTCCGCTCGATATTAAAGATAAGTTCGAAAGAATTTTGATGGCCATAAGAGAAAAGTACAATGGTGAAAAATATCGTTCTAAAAGCAATAGCATCTATAGAAACGATCGCGCGATCATGTGGATGCTTGGTTACATAATTGAAGTTAACAAAAACCGCCTAATTCAATTAAAAACAGATCCAGAAACAATCATAAAATTAACAAAGAAAGAGGCCCTAGATAAGGGTTTAGATGGCTCTCCCTCTTCATGGGCGCAGTGGTCTCAACTAATTAGCCAATTTAAATTAGTTGAAGACTGGGAAGATACTACAGATCTTCAATTAAATAAGGATGGCATAGATCTTATTAATCTTGTTCAGGGCTCTTACACAGTTGATGAGTTAAAAAGTTGGGATAAAGATTGCCCCGCTGCAGTTCAGGAGTTTTATAGTTCTATTATTAAGAACCAAAAAAAAGAAGACTTCACACCCACATTGAAAACAATGTATTGCGCATTAAATATGCTCGTTAATGGAGAGTTATATAAGCAGGTTCCAGAGGCCAGAAATCCTACTGATGATGAAAAACAAGTTGCTAAAAAGTACTTTGATTTAAATGCTAACATTATAGATCTTAAATGGATTGGCCATTTTGGGAGAATCTTAGAAGGGTTGGGTCTTGTTAAAGCGGATTCAACTGCAGTAAATGGTAAGAAATTTTACAAGCTAACCGCATCAGGAAATTTACTTATTAGTGAGATAGTGGGAAATTGGGAAAAAAACTATCCCTCACTCTTTCAGAATACTTTAAGTTATAACGCTGCAGTTGAGCTTGGACTTATTCACTTTGTAACTTTTCACCAATCGTATTCTTATGAGGAATTTATTGAAGGTATAAGACCTAATTTAAATGACGCAGACAACCTTAACTACGAATTAGTCAACGGGATTTTCAAAAGCGTTTGCGATACAGCCAAGGATAAAAGAAGATATAACTACGTTGTTATCATTGATGAAATTAACAGGGGCAATATTTCTAAAATATTTGGAGAGTTGATAACGCTATTAGAGCCTAGTAAGCGATTGTTTTCTGAGCCTAAAGAAAATCCTCAGGAAGTTACTCTACCTTATAGTAAGTCAAAATTCGGAGTTCCCAATAATGTGTATGTGATAGGCACAATGAATACGGCCGATCGGTCTATTACTAATATTGATACGGCTTTGCGAAGAAGATTTTCTTTTAAAGGCTTTCCCCCAAATCCTAGTCTACTTAAAGATATCAAGATTGAAAAAAATGGATCGGTTATACATTTAGATTCAGTCCTTAAAACTCTCAATCAACGTATTGAGTGCTTGCTAGATAAAGATCATTTAATAGGACATGCCTACTTAATGAAGGTTTCAAGCTGGGATGACCTATGTCAAACTTTTAGAGATAATCTTCTGCCTTTGTTTCAAGAATATTTTTACAATGACTGGGAAAAAATTGCATTAGTACTAGGAGATAGTGCATCTTTTAATAAGACGGATACTGAAAAATTTATACTTAAAAATAAAGTGGATTCAGATAAATTATTTTGCGGTGACCATTCTGATGAAAGCTTAGACATCTATAGCATCAATCAAAATTTATTAGATCAAAACTTTAGTCAGTTATCCGAGCAATTTTTTATTAAAGGCTTTCCCGGGTAAGGGCTATGAAAGCAAAGTACTCTATTAGAGAATATGGAGTTATATCTGATGGTTTAAATAAGGATCCCTACAATAGTGAATCAATTGAGGTTGATCAAAACACATTTAATTCACTGTCAAACTTTATTGAAGAGAATTATGAAAATAAAGATTTCGAGTCTGCTTTCCTGATCTTCAAAAAGAGGGGTAGGCGTCACATACGCGTAAAAAACTATGTTGGAGTCATCGAAACAAAAGAGGGAGTTGCAATTGAGATATTACCTAAAACTTTCCGCGGAAACGAGCCTACCAGTGAAGAGGAGTCAAAGACTCTCTTTTTAAGGTTGCTTAAAGCACTTAGAAATACTCCTTTCATTAATTTAAATACTGCTCATTTAAAGGACGCAAAGGATTTTCCAATTTTGGAAATTTTTATAACTACCTACTTAGATGAATTAGGCACACTTATAAACCACGAGTTACGCGGTGATTACCAAGGGGTTGAAGAGAACGTCAACTTTATCAAAGGAAAATTGTTAATTTCTGAGAATATAAAAAGAAATTTGTTCCGTCAGACTTACTTTTACTGTGCCCATGATGAGTTTTCAGAGAACATCCCTCCCAATAGGATTATTAAATCTACTCTTCGTCACTTGATGAAGATCGCAAGATACTCAAAAAATAAAACAAGAATTATTAAGCTTTTGGAATACTTTAAGAATGTGAATTTTTCTGACTCGCTTGAGGCAGATTTGAATTACTCTAGAGGGAACAAAAAATATTTGAATAGATATCAAAATCTATTACTATGGTCGGAAATTTATCTCAAAAATAAGTCCTTTACAACATTTCATGGCGCATCGATAAATCAAGCTATCTTGTTTCCAATGGAGAAATTATTTGAGAGTTATATTGCATTTTTAATTAAAAAATATTGCAATGGATTGTCGATAGCGACACAAGATAAGAGATTTTTTTTGGTGAATCAAAAGCTGAACCAGGGTGATGAATCTTTTGGTCGCAAACTATTTCAATTACGCCCTGACATAGTTATCAATGATGACTTTCTCATCATTGATACAAAGTGGAAGATGGTTGATAACTATTCTAGAAAATACGATATTCAAGAAGCTGACATATATCAAATGAATGCCTACGGTCGACGTTACCAATCTGCCAATATGGCTAAAAGAGCCCCTCGTCTTTGTTTGATTTACCCAAAGAACCCTGATTTTAGAGAGAATCTTCTGCAAATGCGATATGGCGATGATCTTTATTTGGACGTGGTTCCATTTGATCTAAACAGTCATAATCCTGTTGTGGAGATTCAGCGCGTTATTCAGGTTTTCTTTGGAGTTGAAGCATTGCCTTTGAGTGGCAACTTGCCATTAGAGGTTGATGCCTTTGATGATGATTTAGATATTTCGCTCGATACTCAAGATCCCCGCTAGCCGCATTTGGCATTAATACTAATTACTGTTTGATTGGACTCTTGTTTTAACTGCGCTTTTAGCGTATCTACTCGGCTTTGTTTGAGTATTTGTAATTTACATTGTCCCAGACATTTTGGGGTTACCGTTTTAGATTTGCTCGTAGCGTAAGGTTCTGGAACAGAAACGCCGAAGGCTAAACGTGCGCACTGCGCAATTATACGATGACGTAGCATCCTTCTGGGCATCTCCTTCCAAATACTATGTTCAGTCTGTATTTCACATAGATATTCTTTAACTTCAATTGGAACTACCCGATCATTACGATAAATTGCGCATCCCATCCAAGAAGGCATCCCATTAACTAGTTCAGTGGACTCAGTAAAGCTAATGCCGCTAAAAGTAGGGTGGCTATTAATCAGTTTTGACCACCCATTAATTGTAATAAATGCTTGCCAGTGACCATCCTCATATCGATAGATGGTAATTTCATCCGAGAAGGGATCTAACTCGTGCTTGGTAATTAATCTCAATGCGTTATGCTTAACTGCCTCTGGTGTATTTGAGAGTTTATTAAGCCAACAAGTCAGCTCGCTAACTGTACATCCTAATTTCTTCACTGCAGATGCTAGTAACTTTTCATAAGTACCCACCTCAGTTTTAATTCTTTTACTTCTAGCTTGTTTAGGCTTTCCATTAGAAGTTGCTTGATTTACTTCCTTACCACTTTGATTTATCTCAAAACCACTCACTTCATTATCTAATAAATCTTCTGTGATGTTAAGCAAACTCACTGCAGTATTCATATCCATTGTTTTCTCCATAACTATTTTTTCTATGCATCTAAGCTTTTAATCACCAAGCGCCTGCTGTTTTGGATCGGCATCTTAAAGCGCTCAAAGACCTCCTTTGCCTCTAGCTCCAAGCGTTTACTATCCAAACGAAAGCTGGGTTTTGGGGCTTTCCAAGTAGCGACAATATTGCCTTGGTAGCTCAGTACTTCAGCCTCTTTCATCTCATTCATGATGTGCTGCTTAATCTGTGTAATCTGTTCATCGACATTACCGCTTTGGGTGTTCAATGATTGCAGCTGCCGAATGAGCTCGACTGTTTTTAGATTGGCTTCTATCGTTTTAGAAGGATCACTCTTTTTAAAGAGCGCCTGATAGTCACCTTCTGTTTGCGCTGGCGGTGGGATGTCTTTAAGAACATGTTCATTCCAAAAGTGCAGCGCCTTTTCAATCACAAGCGCTTCTAATTCCATGTCACGCGCTATTTCATAAATCCGAAAGTCACTATTGCCAAAGAGCACTGCAAGGTCGCATTGCTCAATACCCGTAATGGCCATGTACCAAATGCATTGACACAGATAACTCATGGGTACTTGATCCGTACCTGGCTCTCCCCAGTCGCCTCTAGAAAAGGGATTAGCTGTCTTGCATTCCAAAAGGCGGGTTGCGGTGTTACCCATTCCATCTCCAATGGCATCGCCCAAAACAAATCGATCTATGTGCGCACTCATAAAGGGATGAGCAGGGTGGATATAGATTGACTCATCGTGAAGTAATTCAAAGCCAGTGGCTCTGGCATATTCAGAAGCCACAAACTCTTCTGCAAAGGATCCAAAGCGAAGGGGTAGTGAGTCTGACTGCTTAGTTTCTTTACCGGTCTTTTCCATCCAGACTTCAAGAGGGGTTCGGAACTTAGATAGGCCTAAGATGGCGCCGATATCGGATCCACCTATGTATTTAGTACGATCCTGTGTAAAATCATGATTAATAAGCATTTTTTATCTCCAATTCAATAACTAAGTTTTATTATAAGATAACTTAGTGCTCATTTTAGGATATTTTTATTTTGATTACAAGTGGTCAAATCAAGGCTGCACGAAGTCTTACAGGATGGACCGCAAGGCAATTGGCTGAAAAGGCTGAGATTGGCTTTTCAACACTGATCCGTCTTGAGTCGGAGGAGGGTGTGCCCTCGAGCCATGTAAAAACCCTAAGTGCCATCAAGTCAGCCTTCGAAACAGCCGGTATCGAATTCATCGGCAGCCCAGAGGACGGCGCTGGCGTGCGCTGGAAATCAAAAAAGTAATTTCTAAGGCCCATCCCATGAGCCCAAGACCCCGTATTCTCAATTCAAAGAAAAAAACCTTCATAAAACCTTAAAGACCCCTTGACAATGCCAGTCATTAGTGTAATGATGACAGTATTATATGTCAACATAGTAACGTTGACAGCGGGTTTAAACGCTAGATAGCGGTTTTGAAGGTAGATAAAGGGAGTTTCATGGGCTTTTTCATCAATGAGCATCAACGCTTTAGTGGCAATGCTACCGATTTAGCAAACCTTGCCAGTCAGAGTGCACGCTACCTAGGATTGCCTGGGGACCTCGACAAAATTAATGAGCGCATTGTGCGCTATTACGTCGCAGAGGGGTTGGTCGGGCGTCCTGAACGTGTCGGACGAGATGCTCAGTATGGCTACATTCATCTGCTGCAGTTTTTGGCAGGTCGCTTTTTGGTAGAAAGTGGCTTTCCGATGCAAAAGGTTGGGCCATATCTCATGACCCAAAGCATTCACCAGTTAGAAACCTTGGTCATGAATCGCAACAAGCCCAATATGGCCGAACTCTTGGTTGCTTCATTTCAGAAAGAGGGAGTAGAAGGGCGCAGTCGAGTTGAGCGTAATCTCTTGCGCGAGGTGGATCATCGTAAGCATGATTTTAGAAAGAAAGATCGCAGTGACGCTAGTCGATCGGACATCTTCTCATCCGTGAACTTTTCTTCGAGTGCCGTGGATCAGCAACGTATGGATATGAGTATGGCAAGCGCTGCGAGCTCACGAGACAGCCTAGATCAGTTGCAATCGCAAATCCATCAATTAAACCAGTCCATGCAAGACCAACTTAACCGCATTCGATATGACATGGACAAAGAGCGAGCGCGATTGCGCGAAGACATAGAGCATGAACGCCTTGATAGGCGCAAGGAAAGACAAGCGTTACAAGAAAAAATTGATCAGTTAATCGCCATCGTGGCAAAGCAAAATAAGGAAAAAGACAATGAGTAATAGACAAAACAATACCAACAATGCGCCTGGCCAA
>Ga0164294_10002148_pt1 | contig 18003 bp, 20 predicted proteins | sample GEODES005metaG_FD_111479 | JGI IMG/M metagenome (GOLD analysis project Ga0164294, IMG submission 111479) | Oligotrophic lake water microbial communities from Sparkling Lake, Wisconsin, USA - GEODES005 metaG | ecosystem: Environmental > Aquatic > Freshwater > Lake | place: USA: Sparkling Lake...
CAGGCGAGAGGACTTTTCGTACACAGGAAATCCGTTCATGACAGTTGTTATATGGACATTGCCATGGGGTAAGGTCACAGGTGTACTAAAGGTAAGAAAGAGCGAGACATTTGTGTTTACTTTCGGCTGTTTAGGAATAGCCGATAGAAAGCGAGGGGTGAAGACAGTGAGCTCCTTGCACGGCTGGAGGGACGCAAACGCAGTACTGAGCAGAAGGAAGAAACGGAGCATGTTGCGTGGTCTTGTCGTTTGATTTCGGAGCTCAATTTTTGAGACTTGGGTTTTTTAGACCAAAGAATTCATTCGCAGGCCTAAAGTGTTCCACACGAGAAATACTCATCATGAGCGCAACGGAACCCAAGACTGTGAAGAAGACCCGTGCGTCTAAGAAGACGCCCCCCGTGGTAGCGATTGTGACGCCAGCGGGGATCACAGGCTCCTTCTTGTCGGACCAACGCCCTCTGATTGCGCATATTCCCGTGAAAACGGCGGATTTGACGTTTGAACCCTCTAACGAACTCAAGTACGATCCGGTTATTCCAGATGCGCTGCCTAATCCGTATGACGATAAGCCTAACAAGCTGAGCTTCTTAGAGGGGCAAGATTTGACGACGCCTGTGCCGACCGTGACGACGGGCGTACCCGTCGTCAAGTGCCGTCTTCCCACCAATTATTCGGAGAAATTAATGGTGCTCTTCCAAGATAGCAATCGTTACAAACAGCTGCCGGAAAAGACGGAGATTTGCTGTTTCTGGTGTTGTCACAATTTCGCCACACCGCCTGTGGCAATTCCGAGTCATATTAACGACGAAACGTGGCACGTGTACGGAAATTTCTGCTCTCCGGAATGTGGTGCTTCGTATCTGTTTAAGGAGAAGTTGGATGCACATGTTCAGTGGGAACGGTATGCGCTTCTAAATAGTTTGTACAGCGAGGATGCCGGAATTTCGGCGGGAAGCTCACGGGGCGTGAGACCGGCGCCTCCCAGGGAGGTCTTGCGCATGTTTGGAGGGTCTATGGATATTTCCGAATATCGTGCCTTGGTGCATGAAAGGAAGCTGCGTATAGATGTGATGACGCCTCCGATGGTCAGCATCATTCAGACGATGGATACCAAGCCGGCGGATTTTTACGACCAGAATTTGAAGAACACCGTGTCCAAGGGCGATATTCAACACAAGTATAATGCACCGGGTGCGCAGGGGTTGCGCCTTCGTAGGACAAAGCCGGTCAAGTCTAAGGAATCTACGGTGGAATGGGCGATGCAGATACAGACGAAGTGAGGGCCCACGGAGTGGGCCCTAACTGTGTCTGCTCAGAATCGGCTTCTGCGAAGCCGATTCTCATCAGACTAAATGAAAGGGAAGACCAGCAACGCAGTGCCCAAAAATTGAACAATCATCAAACCGCCAAGATTTCATCACACCATGAATTCTTTGCGCCAATTGAGTGAATTTGCAAAAGATGCCTTTGCCCTTACGATAGAAGCACACCCCTACATGCAAAATAAGCAAGAACTGACACGACGATACACGGCATTGATGGACCGAATGACCGACATGTTGGAGTGCGCCGAAACGGAAAAGCAGCATAACGCCATCTCACACAGTCTTGCACAATCTATGGCCGACGAACTGTTTACGAGACCGAGTCCTTCCTTATCCAAGACTGTAACCGTGAAGGATACGAATGAGCCAACCCTCATTATTCACGAGGGCACTCCGACCCTTCTACCCAGCGTGAGCGTTACAAAGCTGGATGCGCCGGATTTACGCATTCACGACCCACTCCCACGTCCGTTTGATATGTCACCCTTTGCGTCCATGTTTAACAATCCCTACACATCGGAGATTGAACCCGATGGAAATGTGGACGACGATGTGAATTCGGAGGATGTGGGGATAGATGTAGATGACAAGGATTCCGAAGAAATGGAGGTCGTAGAACACGAGGGAAAACGCTACTTTCGGGGTCTGAACTCCAACGATGTTCACCTCATTATTGGGGACGAAGAGGCTGGAGAGTGTGTAGGGACCTTTCAAAATGGAAAAGTAGTGCTAGAATAGAATGAACAGCACCTGGCGATCTTTGTGCCTTCCGGCTAAGGTCTATCCTGTCGGAATGGCGGCGCTTCTCTTGTTTGATCTGTATCGGGGACACGGAACCTCTTTTTTCAAAAACATCTTTGCGCTGGTGATTGGCACGGGGCTTCTGTATGTTCTGTGTATTAATGGCATGGAATCCGTGGCCTGGATTCTTTTGGGACTTCCCTTCTTTTTCTTTGTAGCCCTGCTTGCGCTTCTGCTCTTGGATCTCAGCCTCATTGACGTAACGCACACGTTTCAGCAGGCGTGCGGTGTAGGAACCCATCGGATGACCAAGGCCGAGGAGTCTTGCTCTTCATGCTAAGAACCATGCCATCTAAACCACCTGTGCTATACTATAGTACAATGTGGATTCTGTATTTTCTAAAGTGTTATAACAACCTGTTGGTGTGGGCGCACGCGGAGTGGGCCTTGGTTTTGTCCAAGGCACGATTTCTGCTGGGAGCGGATCCTGAGCAGGTGTATCTCTTGACAAACGGTGAAGTTGTGAGTAGCCGTTATATCGTTCCTGATGTGTTACAACGGTGCGTCTATGACCCTGTGACAAATCGCATTGGCTCTGTGGCACCGCCTGCAGATGCCCGCTATCGTCCAGCGCCATTTTTGACACTTTACGTTTCCTATGAAAATATACTGTACGGTTTGGACGATTGGATTGGTGCAGTGCGCTGTTACAACTGTTCAGATATCTCGCTCCCACAACTGGTGGCGTTATGGGCAACGGCAAATCACGTCTATATTCCTAGGGGGTCTGCCATACGGGCGATGACGGATGAGGGAGAGGATGTGAGGTCCGTTACAGTATAGAGTTATTCCGACATAAAAAAAGACTAGATTGGTCTTTTTTTCTGTGTTTTTTGTTTTAGTTGTGTATTTTCGCAACTTACATGCGAGCATCACCGTGAGGACGATAGAGAATATCCGCCGTCTTGATGCCTGGAATGAGCTTGATGCCCTTGGGGTCCTTGTAGCCATCCGAGGACAGGTTCCACAGCTTGAGAATAGAGAACCCACGTTTGGGGCTGCAACTCACGCCGATGATAGGATTGCTCGTATCGGTGGTCGCTTCTCCAAGAATCGCACCGGCGAGATACTGTTGGAAGACCTGGAAGGGAGAGGCGTTCTCCACCTTGATGCAGTACGCACCGCCGTGGACATTGTATTTGTGGTCCCACTTGGGCGGGTAGTTGCCCTTTTCCCAGGTAGGAGGTTCTACGCCGGCAACGGGAGCGCCCTTCATGAAGAAGAACATGCCCTTGTCAAATTTTGTTTCTAGCGTGCGCAAGGCTCCCCACAGCTCCTCAAAGTTCGTAAAGGTCGCAAGTTTTACGTAAGAGGCCGCGCCCCACTCACTGTCCGTGGTCGCATGATAATAGCCCGTCCAGGGAATCCCGGAAGGGAAGGATGTTACAGTTGTCATAGTATTCATTGGTAAGAAGGAAGTTCGGGAATCAGAACGCTGGTGCTGATTCCTGGGCTTGGTGGCATTCAATTTTTGTCAATGGCTTCAGTGTCGGCGAGTTGAGCGCTTTCGTGTCGTTCTACGACGATTACGACGAGATGCTCGTCTTGATTTTGATACAAGGCTATGAGGAACCCACGATGATGTCATAGTTATTTTTTTTCCATTGGGCGCAGTTGCTAAATATTCTGTTGCATATCCAACCATACCGCCGTGTTGGATCACACTCGTGATCCTATGATATTGTGATTCTCCCTGGACTTTGACTATATCACCAACACTGAATAGCTTTGTTGCAAAACGATTAGCCATATCTATTATGGACTCATATAATCTTAGGCATGCGACATCATATTTGCCGCCGCTGGTTCGGAACGATTTGCACTAGGCGCTAGCGCCAGCTTGATTTCACCTAGTCCCGCCACCGAGTACTCAATGATGATGGGATAGTTGTTCTTCAAATACATCATGATGTCTGTAGACATGGCCGTGCACTTTGTAAACAAGCTAAGGGGCTTGAGACCAAAGTACCCCTGTACGATTTCCGTCTGTTTCTTGGGAAGGACGCAGATAGTCTCTTGACTGCCGAATTCGCCACCCTCTAGTCGGAAGGAGAGTTCGTTTTCTGCCGACTTGATTTCCACCTTGTCGCCCAACTGCAACAGGTCCTTGACGATGTTCTGGAAATCCAGAGAGGGCATCGTAATGACTGAAGGAAAGTGCACCGGAGGAATTTCAATGGGCTTGATATCCAACTCCATCAAATTCAGGTACTTGGTCGTCACCATCTGCTTTTCGCCGTTCATGATGCGAATGCCAAGCCGGGACAGATTGCTCTTTTCCATAAAGAGCACAAGGGAGTCCTCGTTTTTGATTTGCTTTACCATCTTGTTGAAATTGACGAAATCCACGCCGAGAATGATTTTCTGGGAACAGAAGAACTCGTCAAAGCGGTCGGCGTACAAGCGCATGTGCACAAGAATCGTATGGGTGCCGTCCATCGCCATGATTTTGATGCCCGCTGCATCAATCTCCATGTTTACCTCGGTAAGGATGTCCTTGACGGCATCCACGAGCGTACGGATAGGACTGGCTTTGACCGTGCGGCCTAGGAAGACGAGCTTCTCACGATCTTCCATTTCTGATGATAGAACTTAGACCGGCTGCGTTTAGATGATCTGCTCATCTGAACGCAGAAATGGGGTTATTTCGGGGTTTCAATGTCTCCGGGATTTGTTATCCCACATCTTGTAGGCCGTGTATATCGCAAGCGGGACGACGGCGGTTGCCACATTTTCAACGAATTGGCCCATGATGGCTGCATCAAAGCCACCTACTTGCGATTTTTTTTTATAGAGCGGTTCTTACGGTTATTCTTGCGTCGTTTTATACGTCTTCCAGCACCAATCTGAGATTGTTGGAACTCGGGTGCACTTCCGGCCCCTTGTATCACGCGGAGATCAGTTTGAGGACTCATGCCCAAGACAGGACGAATCATCTCGGCTGTAGGAGCCGTGGAAAACGCAGCGTTGAAGGCAGGACCCGATGGCCGTGCCCAATCGGGATTGAAATACTGTTGGGACTGTCCGTAGCCGCCGTCGTTGGCATCACCGCCTCGTTGCTTTCTTGAGTTGCGACGACTAGCCGCACGGCGATTGTTTCGGGACGAACGATTGTTCTTCCTGGAAGAACGATTGTTCTTTCGGGACGCTCGTCTATAAAGATTGCGTCTGCTAAACTTGGCCATTCTATCATAGCCTTCGTTAAAAAATGAAGACGGCCCGAGACAGCAAACGGTCAGCAACATGGCAAACAATCTTACCGTCACCGTCCCCACATTAGAGTTCACACCCCTCCGCGTTAGCACAATCGTCACGACCGCACAAATCGGGACAGAGATTGCGTTGGAGCAGCTGTATAATCAAATTCGGATTTTGGAGTATTGGGATTTAACCGACGGCGTCTTGAAGGCCGAATTTAAAGACAGCAAGCACGTGGTGCACACGAAGGGTACGACCTTCAAGGACATTATGCTCAAGGAAAAGCCCAAGAAGACCTTCTTCAATCAACTTACCATGGTGGTGCGCCGGGAAATCGCCGAGCTTCAGTGGAAGGAAATCAATGTCAAGCTCTTTCAAAACGGGGGCGTACAAATTACGGGGGTGCGCAGTGAAGAGATGAGCGCCGATGTCTTGCGCTGGCTTTTGACGCACATTCAGGCGACGTGCACCGGAATCTTTGCAGCACCGATTCGCATTCACGACGAGTCTATCAAGCTGGTAAATACAGATTTCAGTATTGGAGCCAAAGTGCATCGGGAAGATTTGTTCCGTATTCTGTGCAAGCGCTACAGGTTGAGGGCGACGTATGAGGCTGCCTTTTACCAGGGTGTCAACACAAAGTACTTTTACAATGAGCAGAAACCAGAGGGGGCGGCTCCGGGTTTGTGCGCCTGCCCGACCTTGTGCAAGGGAAAGGGCGAAGGCGCAAAGGTGGGAGAGTGCAAGATGATTACCATCTCGCCCTTTCAAACGGGAAATGTGATTATCACGGGCGCTCGCAACATGAAACAGATAGAAGAAGCGTATGAATTTATAAAATACGTGTTTACGACGCACAAGGATGAGATTCTGCGCAAGACCTACAATCTTCCCGGTGATGAGGAAGCACCGGCAAAGGCGCCCCGAGCTAGCACGGGCTGGATTCAACATCCCTGCCCGCGCAACGTCTCCAAGATTCCGGTGTCGACGATTCATGAAGTGTAATCCGCGTTCGCGGAAAAGTCTCCGGAAACGATTCTCCATCTTGCGCAGAACAAATGTCTACAGCACTCGTCCCGGTGAATCCTACAGCGACCCTTGAGATGCAATTCCCCCATGAAAAGACCTTGAAGCATGCCGCTCGTCTGGCAATTGAGCAGGATAAGCCAATTCTGTTGGATTACTACAATGACACTATCAACCAAAAGGCCTTTATGGGTGAGGATTCCGAGACGAAGGAGAAGATGCTTGTGCGATCTGCCGAGGAATACACCTCTACGATTCAGCCCCGAGGTATTTTCAAGGTGGAGACGGATTTCATTGTCATTACGGAGAACAGCATCTACATTATTCATGGATCCACCAAGAAGAAGACGATTACGGCTCCTTCCCAGTAAGTTTTTTGTAGGGAGACAGTAGAATGCAGTACAGTGGTGTTGCCAGTCCGATGCTAGCAGCTGCCGATTTTTTGGATGCAAAAATCCAGCCAATTGCACCCCCCTATTCGGACCAACAGACCCCGAGCCCAATTTGTGGGGCTACATTAGGAATGAACTCTAGTCAAAATCCAGCTGCGTTGTCCTTGAGTCAAGGAGGAACCTTTACAAATTTATTTCCTGCACAAAGGGGAGGAAGAATGGTATCTCGTGGTCACAGAAAAGTGCACATTACACGCCGAAAGAACAGAAAGAGTTTGAAACAGCGAGGGGGTGCAGCAGCCTATCCGGATGCGTTTGATACTCGTCTTCCGGCAGACCTGGTGGATCTGTCTAGAACTGCGGGTTTGGACAAGGCGTTGGCGGACCTGCCCCAGTTTACGGGAACCTATGGGCTTCAGACGGGAGGGCGCAGGAACAGTCGCAAGAACAGGAAAAACAGTCGCAAGGCAAGTCGCAAGAACAGGAAAAACAGTCGCAAGGCAAGTCGTAAGAACAGGAAGAACAGAAAAAATAGTCGCAAGGCCAACAGGAAGAACAGAAAAAACAGTCGCAAGGCAAGCAGGAAGCAGCGTGGTGGAGCCTACGGAGATGAGGCCATGTCCGTCGCCGACTCGTCCAAGCTTCTGCTCAGTCCCGAGATGGAGCGTTTCGCCTTTGTGAATCCCCAGTTTTACAACGAGAATGTTGTCAATCCCAACTTTGTCGCTCCTTACAGCGCATATATTGCTTCTCAAAAGTAAATGCGTATAGCATCTTAACAAAGGGTATAAAAGTCTAATTTATGCATAGCACAAATTAGACTTCCAATATAAATATTTATGGCAAGGAATGATAGAGTATGGAAAATAAAATCATGATGGTTCCTTTGGAACGAAATACGTATCTGTACGGGTACGATTTTAACAGTAAAGGAGTGCCCCAATCTGTAGTGTTAGCAGAGACATTTGCGCGCATGAACGGAGCCCATCCGATTACTCATGAGCGGTTTCGTTACCTAGGATATAAGGAATTTCCAACAGATGTGCGGAATGGTTATAAAGTTTACAAGTTACGCAAGAACGGGAAAAGTATATATGAAGTAAAAGAGCCTACAAATTCTACAAGTAGCACAAGCAGTGCGGCCGCTGTTGAGGTGAACGAAGACGTTGGTTTTTATGATATTCCACTTAGCTTAGTTGCTAGTGTAGAACGTGCACATTGGATGGATGTGGCGAGTTCTATCGTGATGGGTCAACCAGTTTGCACACCAGAGATGTACGAGTTGAAGCGTGAAATTGATAGGTTGAACACAGAAATAGAAAAACAGGAAGCGTTGTTGCCGAGGGGAGGGCATAGTCATGGGGGAATTACTCCATATGATGCATCTTTCACGATGATAAGAGTATTGAAAATACGATTACAGGAGGTTCAGACAGCACTTGACTTGATGGCAGCTCATCAAGCTACACTCTTTCATGAAGGCGGGGGTCGTGCTGGTGTTTTACGTGCTTGTTTTGGCGGTGGAGGGAGTCGCCGTCGCAATGCTAGGCGACGAAGGTCAAGGGCGACCCGGCGCCGGTAAAGGACGCCGCTGCGCCACCCAGCACGCTTTGTAACTTGGCGGCATCCTCTGCAGACCACGCCACAAGGGGAGGAGGCGTAATCACAATCTGTAGGAGCAGCGCACCTTTCGTTCCCTGTGTTGTCGGCATTCCGAGGCCCTCCAATTTCAACGTGGCTCCGTGCAACAAGGGCCCTCCTCGCCATGACACGGTGGGTTTCGTGTCGGCAGGATGGTCCGACAATGTTCTAGTAAATCCCAACACCGATTCCGCATACGTAATCGTTGTTTTGACGACTAAATCGGCTCCGCGCCATTCATATGTATCGGGCATTCCGACACACTGTAGGGTCAGTATCACGTCACCAGGTTTTTCAAAGTCAGGGGAATCACTACACTCGCCTGGAAAGACCAGACGTTGCCCGTCCGTCATGCCCGGTTCAATCTGGATATCCAGTTCCTTTTCTTTGTCCACCAGTTTCTTCCCTTGACATCCTCGGCACACCTTCATGACACGGCGTCCGTCGCCATTACATGCATCGCAGGGCATCACCGTTTGCGCAATCATACCGGGTCCGATTTGGCGCATGACGGTCTTGCCACCAGAGCCTCGGCAGGAGCCGCATTCATCGGTTGCTTCAGCACCGGAACCCGAGCACGCAGTGCAGGTGCGTGATTGATTGAATTTTAGTTTGAGATTGTGGCCCTTGTAGAATTGTTCTAGACGCAAGGAGATGTCGGATGTCTTGTTAGGACCGACGGGCATCTTACGCTTCCTCTGCGGACCACCACCGCCTCCAAACAGTCCGTTGAGGATGTCACCCATATCAAATTGGACGCCGGGCATTCCGAAGGGGCCGGCGCCTCCCATAAAGGAAAATGGTATGCCACCCGCTGCCATACCCTGGCTAGCCATATGGGCAAATGGATGTCCTCCTCCAGGATGGTCCATGGCCGACCCCGTCATATCATAATGACGCCGACGTCCTTCATCGCTCAGCACCTCGTGGGCCTCCTGTATTTTCTTGAATTCTTCCTCGTTTCCACCGCGATCTGGATGGTGTTTGAGGGCTAGAGATTTATAAGCTGAGCGGATTTCTTCCAAGGAAGCCGAGCTGTTTACGCCGAGACGTTCATACAAGTCGGACATTGTATTTACAATGTCTTTTTGTGTTTAGGCCGCTGAACTTTTTAGATTGAGCACTTGATAGAGTAAACAAATCCGCAGAGCGGATTTATTTACTGTAGGAAAGGCTCGTGCTAAAAGATTTAGCGCACCAAAGCCGCTGAACTTTTATCTTGATAGAGTAAACAAATCCGCAGAGCGGATTTATTTACTGTAGGAAAGGCTCGTGCTAAAAGATTTAGCGCACCTAAGCCGCTGAACTTTAGGAGAAGCGCTTGATATAGCAAACAAATCCGCAGAGCGGATTTGTTTACTGTAGGAAAGGCTTGTGCTAAAAATTTAGGGTATCATGGATACGATGGCAAGCCGATTGTCATCAATCTCACCATTCTTCTTGTATTTAATATCAGTCCCTTTGGGATCGAAGGCGCGCAGCTTGCCTTCCTTGGTGAGTTCTGCAAGCATAGCTAGGGCTCCATTTCTTGCTTCCACTAGGGTTTGCATTTCCGACTCTATGATTTTCTTGACATAGAGGTCAATGATGAAGAGCTGTCTGTGCTCGTCCGCTGTCCACTGAATAGGATATTTGCGATTAATTTCCCGAATTTCCCTTGCTACTGCATCACGTCCTGTGAGCTTAGGCGCAGAAGAAGAAGAGGAAGCAGCAGAGGAAGAAGACGACGCATGATGCCGGCGTGAATTGTGAGCAGACGCATGATGGCGGCGTGAATTGTGGGCAGCGGAATGATGTGCACGACGCCTGTTCTTGCGTGTGTACTTTACGTTGACGGAGGATTCGTTGTTTAGCTCATTTCCATTGTATTCACTTGGAAGCGCCGGGCGAGGTTCCTCCATTTTCTTTTTCTCCATAAAGTCATGTGTGCTCAGAGGCATAGCATCTTCCGTAGGGGCTGCATGCATAACGAGGGTAAACGCATATGCCATAGCAAGCGGGCGTTCAATCGTATATAAATCACTACGCTTTCGCAAAGCGTACACAAGACGCCACAGCGTGTAATATGCATAATCCTCTTGGGCGTCTTCGTTGTCCTCATCATCCTTCATATCTCGGAATCGTCGGCCGTCCAAGGTGACGTAAAATCGTTTCGCTCCATCAGCACGGTCATCCGCTTTAAACAACATGACAGGGAAATGCTCCGTGATATCAGAGCGCTTAGCAAGGTCAGGAACACGAAAGCCCTGCAACATGGCCTCATTTTCTTCACTAACATTGGACGATTGATCGCGACTTCCAATAGCACTTGAAAACTGCATACTCTACTAGAGCGTTAGAATTCATACAAGCATCGCTGTAGTGATATTCTGGTCTAAACCTGGCCGCAATGATTCAATACACAAAAGCATGAAACCAGAATATCGTATAGTGATATTCTGGTCTAAACATTTGCGAATAATTCACGGCCTTTGGCCGTGAATCATTACGCAAAAGCATGAAACCAGAAAGTGGCAAAGCCACTTTCTGGTCTAAACTTTTCCATACCAAATATTTACACCATGGAGTCCATCGTGGGTCAAACTCATATTCGCACGTTTTTAGAGAAACATCTAGACTCACCGCCGCATCTCATGCTGTTTGGACCGCCGGGATGTGGAAAAACAAGTCTCGCCCGTAGCTTTATTCACGCCTATTTGACAAAAAAGGGAGTCGCACCGAAGGACCATGCGCAGTACATTCTCCCCTTACACAGTGTAGACGATCGGGGAATTGGTACGATTCGGGGACAGTTGACGGAATTTGTGCGCCGGACACGCCTTCATCCAGGGGTCAAAGCCTGGGTCTTTATGGACGACGCCGACAGTGTTCCCATTGTTAGTCAACAGGCATTGCGGCGCATCTTGGAAATTTATGATGGAAATGCGCGCTTCATGTTTGTGGCAGCGGGTCCGGAGCCCTTCATGGAACCCTTGCAAAGTCGGTGCGTCATGTTGCAGTGCATGCCGGTAAACTTGGTGGGCCACAAGGCACATTTTCACAAGAATCGCAGTATTGTCATGACGCCGGAAGCGGAGCATTGGATGTGCAGCATGGCGATGGGAAATGCACGACTTTACAAGTTGTATCACCAGATGTTGGATGCGTCAGGAATGACGACCGTATCCGCACAGGACGTACAGGCGTTGGTGAATGCACCGCCGGTGGCCTTGTTGGAACAGTTGGGGCGAGCGGCGCTCAACGAAGATCGTGTTGCGACGTTAGATGCTTTGTTGCTATTGTGGTCTGCGGGGTATTGCTTTGAAGACATTGTGTATTTAATGGAAATTGTATGCAGGATTTACACATTTTTTACACCAGAAGAAACGCAACGGCTGTACCTCAAATGCGGGGAAGGACACGTGGCGATGATTTTGAACAAGACACGCTTACTGGATGCGTTGGCGGTGTTCACAGCTCCGACGGTTCTTGGACCTTTCTAAGTTCCCAACGTGTGCTGGAAAAATTGACGTTGGACATCCACCAGACCTCCCCGCCACAATGTCCTTTCTTACGATTCCGGCTAAATCAGCTCCTACGGATTTCCCGTCGGAGCCAGCTATTTCTTACAGTTTCAGCTTAGATGCATGGCAGCAGCATGCGATTACCGCTATACACAGGGGCGAAGACGTCCTTGTGACGGCAAAAACGGGATCTGGTAAAACCCTTGTAGGAGAATATCAGATTGCGTATTCCTTGGCCAAGAGCGAACGTGTGTTTTACACGGGGCCGATTAAATCTCTTATGAATGAAAAATACAAAGACTTGAAAAAGCTGTTTGACGGTAAGGCGAGTGTCGGTCTCCTAACAGGCGACATCAAGATTAATCCAGATGCGCAGATTATCGTCATGACGACGGAGATTCTGCGCAATTTACTTTACAAGAACAACACGGCGACGGCCAAGTTGGGGATTGCCGGCCACCTCTCGCTCAAGGACCTGGGCGCCGTCATCTTTGACGAGGTGCACTACATCAATGACGCAGACAGAGGCCATGTGTGGGAGGAGTCCATCAGCTTGCTGCCACCGACATGCCGTGCGATTCGCTTGAGTGCGACGATGAAGGATCCCGTGGCCTTTGCCGAGTGGGTCGGAGCGGTTCGCAGCCATCCGATTACGCTTCTGCAGACCCAACACCGCATTGTGCCCTTGGAGCACGGTATCTGTAATCCAGACGATCCGAGGTTTGTCATTCCGTACAAATGCGGGGACGAGGCAAAATTTCAAATACAGGTCTACCAGGAGTGGCTGCGCAACAGGGAAAAGGATTTCAAGGCGGCGGATACATGGAAGGCGACGGTGAATCGCGTGCACGAGGCGGGTGAGTCTGCAGCGGGGCTCCAGGGCAAGGTCAAGCTCCACGCGTTTCAGCATACGATGAATGCAGCAATCGGACAGCTGCAGGCGAAAGCCATGCTCCCTGCACTCTTCTTTGTCTTTAGTCGTGCCAACTGCGAATCCTACGCCGCCGAAGTGAGTCATACGCTGATAGACGCTAGCGAGTCGGCGGCGATGAAGCATATTGTGGATTTCCACCTTCACAAGCATATGGACGTGCTGCTGCCGTTGCCGCAATATCATCAAATTCTAGCGCTCCTACAAAAAGGCATCGCCTTTCATCATTCGGGGCTGCTCCCTATTCTCAAGGAGATTGTAGAGATTCTGTTTGCGAAGGGCCTCATTAAGGTGCTCTTCTGTACGGAAACCTTTGCAGTGGGTCTCAACATGCCCGCGCGTACGGTGGTCTTTCTGGATTTGAAGAAGCCAACGGATAGCGGTGTGCGAGCCTTGACGCCAGAGGAGTATATTCAAATGGCGGGGCGTGCGGGACGACGAGGAAAGGATGTAAAGGGCACGGTCTTGTACTTGCCGGCGAGGAAGCCGGTGGACTCCTACGAATTGGCCGCTATTCTAGAGGGGTCGTTGGGACCCCTGCGCAGTCGTATGGCCTTTCATTACGAGTTTCTGTTGAAGGCGATTCACAAGGGTGGTGCTATTGCTGATACACTGTTGCGCAATAGTTATGGTGCCTACGAAAGGCGCGCCAAACTCGTGGAACTGGCGGCGGAAAAGGTGGAGGTAGACGAGTATCTCCGTACGCATGTGATTCCTGAGGATGTAAAGGCAGTGTTTAAGCAGCGGGACAAGTTGGAGTCTGCCGTAAAAGGGGCGAAGAATGCAGCGCAGCGAAAGGCGCAATCGGAGTTGGATACGTGGCGAAACGCACACAGGAGCGCCGAGTGGGTCAAGCATGCCGACGACCTCGTCAAAGAAGCGAAGGTCTTGCGGATGCAACGAGGATTGGAGATGGAAATAGAGGACCTGGAATGCGGGAATGATGCGCGGCGCTTTCGGCCGGTGTTGGAGGCGTTGCAGAAGTTTGGGGCGTATGACGGGACTGCGTTGACGCCGTTGGGCGTCGCAGCGACAGAGTGTAACGAGGCCAATCCTCTCTTGATAGCAAAACTCTATCGGTCAGGCCTCCTGAAGTCCTGTAAGATAGAGGAGATTGTTGGCGTGCTGGCGTCGCTCGTCGTCGATAGGGAAGCGCAGGAAAAGTCTGCGAATCCGAGTGAATTGCCCTTGTCCCCTCATGTGTGTGCTACCTTGCTGCAGATGGATGACTGGAGCCAGATTGGTGTTGCAATAGATCAGGACTTCTTGGTACTGTCGCCGCAGTCCTATTGGTGCTTGACGACGATGTGGACAGATATCGTGACAAAGTGGCTGGGAGGAGCAACAGCCAAGGCGCTGTGTGAAGAGTACGAAATCTTTCCGGGCAACCTCATGCGTGGACTGCTCAAGGTTAACAATGTTGTACAGGAATGGATTAGTATCTGTACCTTGCATGCGGATGTAGAGCAGCTGGCGATCTTGGACGGTGTCCAAGAACGGTTGATGCGAGATATCGTCATTCCAGAATCTTTATACTTGCGCTTGTAGAGATGCGTTCCGTGTTTGCCGATGGCCGGAATTCTGTGTGGCATGTTGCGTTTGGTGTCCTGGCTGCTAGACCGACTGGCATTTCAAATGGGCACCCCATAGGGGTGCCCATTTGAAAAACCTCGGCCTTCCGATGCTAAAAAATCCGCTTTGCGGATTTTTTAGCCTGAACAATCAAGTTGGCTAATAGCCAACTTGATTGTAACCGTGTGGTGCTATTTGTCACTGTATAATCGGAGGCAGAGCCTCCGATTATATAGTTTCAAATGCCCACGGGTCTTAGTACAGCATTATAATACCCATTTTTCTTATGTACCAGTTTCTATGGAAACCTGACCGCAACAGCCTGGTGGATACGGTGGAATTTACTGTGGGATATGTTCTTATGCTGCTTTGGATAAAAATAGCATATAAAAATAAGGATGGACTGCGATATTGAACTTTTGGAGTCCTATATGAATGAACATAAAGATTCGTGGCAAATAAGTGATTTGAACAAGAAGATATCATTCGTGGCATCTTCCGACCCTCAAGTATTATACAACATTCAATGTAGTTTGGCTCCCTTTATTCCTGCAAATTCTCTTGACGAATTTTATGAACGTGCCACCTCTGCATTAGGCTCTATCCTTACTCCGAACAAGATTCATAGAAATTATAGAAAACGTCTTATAAAAGGATTGGAGCAAAAAGAACGGTCGAGCACAAAAAAGACGAAATCTTATTCGTCCTTAGGCAAGGGCATTACACATCGTCGCACCCTACGAAGACGAAAGAATCTCTAGATATTCAATAAGCGATTCCTCACAATGAGGAATCTCTTGCCATTTCGTGTGAGTCGCCATCTGTTGCTGAAGTTCTGCAGCGGAATATAGGCGATCCGGCAACACTGCCGTATTTGGAATTGTGACTTTGTACGTATGTTCCAAGAGCTGTTTTACACTCTTGGAGGATAGGTTCTTCCAGGATAAGATGCGGTCCACTCGTCCTGGACGAACAAGGGCGGGATCCAGTCGGTGCACTGCATTCGTGTCCATCACGAGGATGTGTCCATAGCGTTCAGGGACGCCATCCAGTACGTTGAGGATTTCGCCGAGGGTGGGTTTGGCGTCATCTGTAAGAGACGGTGCTGACGCCGCTTTTTTGACCTCTTTCTTCTCTTCCTTGGTTTCTTCCTGAGTAGGACCCGTTAAGGTCCCAGCTTGGTCCGTTGCGCGTGTCTTTAATTCCTCTAATTTTTGTGTATCCACTTCTGGAATGTAATACAGCCGTTTCTCATGAGGAATATGGTCGCCTCCTAGTACCGAGCTATGAAAGGCCTCGTACAGGGTTTGCACGTTGGGAATGTGACGCAAGTTGAGAATGATGAGCGTCCTGCCCGTATGATTTGCTATCGCCTTGACGAGTTTGGTCTTTCCCGTGCCTGGCGGTCCCTCATTCAAGAGGGTGTAGGTCCAAGGCCGTCCTGTGCGTTCGTACAGAGATTTATTCGTCAGAAATGACGCCAGATCCGTCTCCACAAGCCTGGCTTCCTCGCAGAAAAAGTTCGCAAAGGTGCTGGTAGACTTGAACGCATATTTCATAAAGGAGGGTCCGCTTCCTTCCTTCTTCTCTTCAGGCGAAGATACCAGCACAACCTGTTTTAGAGCGCGTTCGTGTTTCAACGTTTCAGAGTGTTCTCGCAAGTAAGCGAGGTGATCCATCAGCTGTTGGGGTGTCGCGTCTTTGTTCTTACATGTAATTTTCAGCTTGATTTCCCCGTGGGATATGTTATCACGGTCCACAAAGCGATCTATCCACATGGTGTAATGGATAGAGGGGCGGTCTTTGTGCCAAAAGGGAGCGTGGGGACTGTCTACAAAAAACGGAACCGTGTTACCATCTTCCTCTATGTCATTCCATCGTCTATCGGCGGTTTCTTCCAGAAAGTTGCAGCAATTGACCGTTTTGTTGGTACGATTCCACTCCCATAGAAGCAAGGCGAACTGACGAACTATAGAATCGGGTTCGTGCAGCCAGGACTGAAGCTGCAGGCGTGCTTGAAATTCTACGGGAGCTGCAGCGGTCATCTGGTGGAGTCGTAAGAACCACAGATGACTGTATTTGGAAAAAAATAATGTGATTGCTGGAAGACAGAGTGTTAGGGTGACGAGCATCCATGGCGGCGAGTCCTTTCCAAGTAGGAGGATTGGTAACATATTCATGAAGGAGGACTCCATCTTGAAGCTTTATAGCCTTTAGAGTTTAAGCCCATAAGCTCATAGGCCCCTAAGCACCCATGTAATCAATATAGACCCGTATATCTGTGAGGTGTGATATAGTTGCCATAGCAAGAAGTTGTGTCACACGGTCCAGTGTCCATTTCGCAGACAAGAGTTCATTGGGAAGCGGAATTCCAACTCCTATCTGATTAAGACGTGTGTCTATGGTCGTCAGAAGCCACGCTTTAATAAGCGTCCACTTTGTATGATGTTTCAAGGTAGAAAGTAAATTAGGGAGGTCGTATGTAACGCCGTATTCTGTTGTGGTGGGCCAGGAGGTCATGTGTGCCCTGGATGCTTCCACTGAGACGGAGCTCAATTTTCCAGATGACCCGTCGGCCTAAATTCTACAATCCAACATAGAACTAATGGCACAATGCCGTATTTGTTATGATGAGGGACACCTCACCGATCCCTTAATATCAATATGTGAATGTAAAGGAACAGTTGAATTTATGCATAAAACTTGCTTTTTAAAATGGATGAAATTTACAACCAACGAAGATGTCCAGAAATCCTGTGAAATGTGCAAGACACCCTACGCAATTCAGATCTTTGCACCGATACAGAAGCCGTATCCCCGTTGGATGTGGCGTATTCTCGGACGTCGCATGAATCTCGTCACATGGACATATCTCCTTCATATGTTAATCTATACAGGGGCTGTCTCGCATCCGAATCCTTCAGATGTCTTTCTTCATTGTCGAAATCCGCGTACCTTATTTTCTGCGGAAATTGTTATCATTACTGCAATATACACCATGTTTTATGCACCCATTCTGTATTCAGCCCCTTTCAAATCCCTGTATTTCTTTCACTGGTTGAATCCCTTTCCCGCCAATCTGCAACTCCGCAAACAGCGCCCTGCCTTACAGTTGGTATTAGCAATCTTCGGATTTCTGACGTCATTTTACTATATGTATGGAGGAGGCCTTATATATCTCATGATGCTCCCGGAATTATACAACACACATGTCTTAATTGTAAGGACATTGCGAGTTCACGATTTTCTAGACAATGAATAGAATGTACGAATTCAGTAGCATTCAAGAGCACTCGGATAGCGGTGGGAGGCGTAGAAATGTTGTTGTGATTAAGAACGGGAAAGGATACAAGGAACATGCAACTCTGAGTCCTGCGGGTCAGGTGATCCGAAAATCCCGACACACGCTGAAACGGGGAGAACTTAAGGCGATTGCCAACCGTCAGTTTGTACCCACGTTATGGAAGTGCTGCGGACCGCGGAAGAGGACACGGAAACAAAGACGTGCGTAAATTAAATGCTGTTGGAAACACTGTTTCTAGTCTTTCTTATCGTGATTGGAGCTCTTATCATTTATAGGGGTGCGATTCACGAGTTTCAAATCTTACAGA
>Ga0164294_10002149_pt1 | contig 17987 bp, 9 predicted proteins | sample GEODES005metaG_FD_111479 | JGI IMG/M metagenome (GOLD analysis project Ga0164294, IMG submission 111479) | Oligotrophic lake water microbial communities from Sparkling Lake, Wisconsin, USA - GEODES005 metaG | ecosystem: Environmental > Aquatic > Freshwater > Lake | place: USA: Sparkling Lake...
AGAGGGCGGTACAGTTTTGTGCAACTTTCCGCGCTGAGCGCTACTACCCACAGTGACCCCCCAACGCCGACTCCTCGAGTTTGCAAATAAGCGCTGGGGTCCGGAAGTGGAATCGGGAATTTGGGAATCCTAGGTTTGCAAGGAGCGCTGGGGGCCGGAAGTGGAATCGGGAATTTGGGAAGCACCTCGACGGAACACAACACAATTCCCCCGGCCACAACGCGGGCCAAGAACGTAAAAGTAGGCGTAACGCGACGCGAACCATGCCCCGTCGCCCGTGCCCCGTCCGCGAGATCCGAGAAGACGCTCGGAGGCCCTTAGCTGTTGGCTCATCCGTCCGGGCGGCTCGGCAAAAGCACTGTCTCGCCGCGGCGTGCCTCGCGTATTCAACCGTCGTCTAGCTCACGGCGCGCTTCCCACTTAGCTTCCCACGGTCTCTTCTGCGTCTTCGCTTCTGACTCGCTCTACCCTGCAAAAGGACTACAAAATCTGCCGATGTAGACACTAGAGCAGCGGCAAATGTCTAAGTGCCGAGCCGTCTTGCCGCCACTGCTGTAGCTGCTGCTCGAGCAGCGGGTGTAGGGTGGGGGGCTCCAGTGCCGCGCCGCGCACGGCGACCCCCTCAAAGCGGAGCCTCGTTGGCATCGGGCCACAGCGTGGGCCGCCGCTCGGGGTGGCGTAGACCCGAGATTCGCTCGAGACGTCGAGCAAGACGCCTCGGTCCATTTGCGTTCCGGTACGAGTCGCGCGAGCACCGTCGACTGGCGAGGCGTCCGGCGTGGAGCCTCCCAAGGCGGCTCGGCGCTGCGGGCGCAACTTGCTGCCAGTGAGTGCTGCGGGCCCTCTAGGTTGCCACCAGCCTGGGGAGGTAGGCGACCTGCCGGCCTCTCCAAGCGTGCGACAGACTAGCCGCGGGGCGGACGGTGAGCACGGTCCCTCGCACCACTGGCCCGGCTCACAGCTGACATTCCCGCCGGATCCCTGAGACCACTGGCCCGGCTCACAGCTGACATTCCCGCCGGATCCCTGAGACCACTGGCCCGGCTCACAGCTGACATTCCCGCCGGATCCCTCGCACCACTGGCCCGGCGGCTTTCCCATGAAGCTCTCGCCTCCGGTACGATTATCCAATGCCTCGCGCGAATCCGGGCGCGGCTGCGGGGGCGGCAGCGGCTGGGGCTGGGGTAGTAGTGACGAGGTCGTGGGAGGGCTCGCGAGCACAGGCCGCGGCGGCTGCAGCTGCTGCGGCTGCGGCGCCTGCAGCTGCAGCTGCGGCGGCTGCGGCGGCTGCGGTGGCTGCGGCGGCGGCTGAGGCGGTCTTGAACGCGGCGAAAGCTGCAGCTGCTGCAGCAGGCTCGCCCACTCAGGCGAAGGTAGCGGCTGCGGCTGCGGCTGCGGCTGCGGCTGCGGCTGCTGCTGCTGCTGCTGCTGCTGCTGCTGCTGCTGGTACAAAGCTGCTGCTCGACTCCACAAAGCTGCTGGTTTCCTCATCCTCCAGGATCTCTCGAGATCCTGCCACACCATGATGAGCTGCAGTACCCACGGCGCCTGCTTCGGGTCATCATGGCACTCGCAGCAGCAGCAGTCCGTGGCAAAGTTGACGGGACCGCCGCAGCACATGTCCTCGTCCGCGTGCTCCAGCTGCAGCCCGCTGTACACGGCGCGCAGCGCGAGGACACGGCACGCGATTGCAAATGACATCATCACCTGTATCAGGCAGAACCCGATGCCGCAGTACGCGGACAGCCTGTCGGTGCGATTGCGTTCGATCGACAATTCGAGTTGGTCCTCGTCCGCCAAGGCTTTCTTATCTGAGTCGAGCGCCTCCACTATCTGCAGGTATCCTATGTACTGGAACAGCACGACCATCACGGGCGCAAAGATAGCCCGGTGCAGGTAGTCCATGCGGCGCAGCCAAACTTCACGCGCGAGAGCGAGATCATGGACGAGCATCACCACGCCGAGCGCCACTGCATACTCGAACGGGATGATGAGCCCGATGGCCACCTGCCCGCAGGACACCAGCGCGGAATGCAGCGTCGCAAAAATGACCTTGCGCTCCTCGATAGTAATCGGCACGACGACGACCGATCCGTCGCCCTTGCCCTTACAGATGACGATCGTCAGAATTTGCCACCAGTTGTGAAGCCTCTGCTGCCACATCGCGAGCTGCGCTCTCCAGCGCCCACTTGTCGATTCGCCTTCCAAAGTGGGCGTGGGCTCAATGCGCTCCCAGTACCGCTGCGTGAAGGGGCGAGCCATGTGCTCGAAGGCGAGATCATCGCGGCGCGAAAACCTCAAGGACGGCGGAATGGCCGAGGAGGGTCTGCAACGGGTGGGAGGCAAATTGGCTGGGCTGCCCAAGACGCTCGGCACCCACGACGTCGCCATCGGTGTATGTAGCGGGGTGTGGCATCGCGGAGAGCACACCTCTCGCGCTTTTGAGTGTCCTCTGTGAAGGATGTCCGAGTCCCTCTCTGTTACGCAGTGTATGTTAAATGTAATTAAGAAACGTTCCGTTCCGACCGCGAACAAAATGATGTGAGATTGCGCCGCCGCGCTGTGGCAGCAGCGCGTCTCGCTGCTCTCGTCCCCTCGGCGGATGGGCAGAAAACACCGCTCCAAGGACCGGAGGCCGAAGAGCTCGTCGCCTCGGAGCACGGATGTGCTCAAGAAGCTCGCGTCCGCCATCGCGAAGGGCGATCGCTCAAAGGCGCGGGAGCTCATTGTGGCATGCGGTGGCAGCTCCACAGGCTTGAACGCAGCACTCTGTGCGCCTCTAGAGGAGCGGCCCCACAGGGGCATAGCCGCTGGCGAGACGGTGCTGCATGTGGCGGCACGCGCCGGCGACGCGATGCTGGTCGAGCTGTTGGTTGCAGCCGGCGCTGATGTGAACCTCAAGGACTTGCAGGAGCGCACGGCCATGCACGTTGCCGGCGGCGCTGTTGCGAGAGCGCTCCTCGAGTCAGCCGAGCGGCACGGGCAGCGGGTGGATCTGGACGTCACAGATGCGACAGGCTGCTCTGTCAACGATGCCGTCTTTCTCGCGCTTCGCGATGACGACGACGTGGCCGACGAGGGCAAGGACGCCTCTGAATGGCGCCAACGTGTCGAGGCGGCGCACTCTGGCGATTACGAGGGCCTGGGGCGGAAGCATCGGCCGCGCAGCTCAGAAGAGGCGTGGCACTCGCGGCTGCGCGAGGAGAGCTACTTCGAGGAGGCGGAGCTGCCCGGGAGCTCTAGCGGCGCCCTCGGCGGTTGGGGAGATTCTCGGGGAGATTCTCAGGGAGGCGACGAGGCCGGTGGGAGGGACGCCGAAGGCGGCGATTGGTTTAGCGAGATTGCCGCGGCGATGGCCGCGCGCCAGGCGAAGCGCGCACGCGAGGCACGCGAGAAGGCGGAGGCGACAGCGGCCGAGCGTCGGTCTGAGCGCGATCGCTGGCAGCGCGATGCACACGCAGCCTCAGCCGAGCGTCAGAAGCAAGCTGAGGCAGCGTTCGAGCGCTTCGAAGAGGCGCGCAGGCGCGCGGACGCCCTCGCGCAAGACGAGGCGCGCGCGGAGGCCCGGGCGCGCTATTTGGCCGCGTGGGTGGCCCTCGCGCCCCGCGCAGACGGCGCCGGCGCCCTGAGCGCCTCAGAGGTGCCGTGGCCCTCGAGGGTCACGCCGAGTGCAGGGAGGCCGCTCGCTCTCGACGAGGTGGCGCTTCATGTGCTCTCGCCGGAGATGGACGCGGCGGCGAGGCGGCGTGCGCTCACGACGGAGCTCCGGCGCTGGCATCCAGACAAGTTCGTGACGCGCTGGGGCGCACGGCTCCTCCACGCGGAGCGCGACGACGTGCTCGTCCACGTCAAGCAAGTATCGCAGTGCTTGACGGAACTGCTCAGCAAGTGATACTTTTGGTATGTTCGTGCTCACTTCAAACTTGACACACGCACACTCTCGACCTGCTGACTTTGGGATCACAGCCCTTTGCATTCACCGTATGAACAATGGTCATGACAGCTCTCCGCGTAATACGGGAGCATATTGAGTGCATCGCAAGCAGCATGGCACTTTGCCTCCGTGCCCTGGATGCATGACGTCTGCACGCATCCGCCCATGTAGTGGACCATGCACGGGTGAGGTTTCGTGAGTTTATGCGAACCGGCTACCGTGCCGTTCGACCAAACGGCGTCCCAGGAGGTGCCGTCACTCAAGTTATTGCAATCTTCCATCGGCAAGTCAGACCCACCACACGTCTGTGAGAGCTTGCCGTGCGGCTGGTATTCGAAATAGTTGACAATGTAGCAAGGGAATCCAGGGCATTCCCAGTCGGCCCAGTCGTCGGTCAGGTGAGCAACAGCCGCACTAACGCCGGCGATGAGGGCAAAGAGGGCTGCACGTTGCATCCCCCTGAGGTGGTGTTCGAAAAGTCGGGGTGTGAAGTCGCCATTTCACACAGGGGCCGCTCGCCGGAGCTTGACTGTGAGACCTACCATAATTGGTTACTTTCCGTACGTCTTTTCGCGTGTGGACGTCGCGGTGCTCGCTCGCGCGCCGCGCACGCGTTCTTGAGGTGTTCGTGTTGAGGCTGTCGCTGACTGAAGTAGAGCCGTGTGAAATGGTGAAGATATCGCTCGTGTCTTCCAGTGACGGCCATACCTCCTATCTGAACGACGCCGGCCAGTCTGTAGGCGTGCACGAATCTACATCCAGGACTCCTGCTTTGCCCAGCTCTACGCTCCGTCGTCTAGCCTCGCTCGAGGAAGCGTGCGTAAGTCCACCCTCGGCTGAGACGTGGTGGCAATTCGCACGCCATCGGAGCCGTCGCTTGTCCAAACTAACGATTGGCGTATTAGGCAGCAGCACAACGGCCGGCTGTGGAGCGCTCTCGCCCTCGATGCGCTGTTCGATGCCTCTCTCCTGGGGCCGGCACGCCCACGATGCACTCGCTACTGCAATGCGACCACGAGGCATAGCAATGCAGACCAATATTTACCAGAAGAACGCTGTCGAAGCCTCATTCTTCTTCGATTGCATGAACCAGCTCCTCCCGAAGCACCCTGATGTTGTGATTCTCGAAGTTCTTCAGAACAGGTATTCAATGGATTTGTTCTCATCCTTGAATATGACGACCGCAGCTGTCCGCGAAGTGCAACCAACTGCTGCCATCATGTTTGTGGTCTGGCTGAAGCCCCAAGTTGTAGAAGAACAGCCAGCTATGTTGAAGGAATTGAGAGGACTTGCGAGGGCCCTTGGCATCGACTTGATAGATGCACCTTCGGCGATGGCATCTCTTGGCTTTCACGTCAGAGATGTATACGCGAAGACGCCCTCCGGGAGGACTGATCATCACCCCAACGGCATGGGGCACGAGCTTATTGGTGCACTGGCAGCGCAATGCATCACGCGACGTCTTGAGAGGCAGGGGTTTATACGTGATACGGAAGAGCCCAGCGAGGATGTACCTTCGAATGAGGAGGGAAGTGCCAGCAATAGGAGCTCCGGCAAGAGCCACTTTCCAGAGCTCTGCTTCAGCTCGGCAGACGAACTGCCCGTGCGCTCTCAGAGCGGCTTCGTCTTGCAGGATGATGGCAAGGCCAAGGGTGTCAAGAAGCTAGGCTACTCGTCCACGAGAGTCGGTGATCGGCTCACCATCGGACCCATCAATTTGCACGTGGAGAGCGAGGGTCGAACCCATAGTCGAGCCGGCCTGCCTGCAGGCGTGCCTGTGACGGAACTGCCTGCAGGCGTGAAGGGCTCGTGCTACCAGCACGTGCGCGTGCGGCTGGGTTATCTCGTCTCGACCTCCCAAGGAATGGGCGAGCTCCACGTCAACTGCCGGGGCGGATGCGCGTGCAGGCCTTCGAAATCCAAACTCTTGCGCACCGTGCTGCCATTTCCGAGGCTGGACGGGGATGCACGTCGCCTACCGGAATGGGGTCTTGACTCTCGTGAGACGGTCACAATGACGGCGCACACTCTCTTTATTGCATCCCTCTTCAACTTCTCCAACCACACAAGTGCCACCGTGCTCGCCGGAGAGTCGGCTTGCTACCTCGAGCTGCTACATCGCACCAGCCACGATCGCTCCAGTCGCGTGCGCGTCGATTCCTTAGCCCTGCTCGTGCACGGAGACTCTCCTGTCGTGCCATGCTAGTGGTGTTGCCGTATAAACGCGTCAGCTCTGTGAGCTGAAAAGCCACGAAATGAAGGAGCTGCGTGTGGTGAGTTGTAGCGATGTTTGACAGGTTCGAAGTTCAAGTTGGCGGCGTCACTGTAATTTTTACACAAGTCACAGCGGCCGTTCTATTCAACTTCATTCGCATCTGCCGTGCCATTTGCATTTCACGCTGACCATTCGAGATCTGACCGTGCACGTCACACGGCGCGAATTCGACTCCGGGACCTCACAAATTTGCTCCACGCATACTTGTGACTTGCGCATGGGCAATCAGAAAGGTAGCTGGTAGCTGGTAGGCGCTAGCCCATTACCCTACGGCGGCTGCCCCACTGTTGCTGTCCCACTGTTGCGGTCCCGCCTGCTGCTGTCGAACTTCCTCCGGAAGGCCACAGAGAGTTGCCACGGCGTCTCGGTGATAGCGAGGGCGATGGCGAAGGCAGCCATCGGTGAGAGCGGCGTGGCCCAGTCGACTGTGAAGAGGTGGTCGTTGAGTTTCCCCATTTGGAATGTGGGCGCCGTGTCGGGCGTCGTGTCAACATCGGCCCCAGCGCCGCGCGCACCAGCGCCGCCGCCACCGCCGCCGCCGCTGCTGCTGCTCGTTGCGCCATCGCTCGAGCGTGCGGTGGCACTCTCCGTGGCGGCAGTTGGTGGTGCCACGTGCTCGACGAGCTGAACATTCTTGACCGACGGCTGCGCTGCTCGCCCTTCGTAAGCCAGAGTGAAGGTGTGCAGCTCGGCATTCCACAGGGGCGCTTTGTTCGTGAGCGGCAGGACGTGCGGCAGCTCGTGCCTGCGCCAGCGCTCGAGCAGCGGCCCGTCGGCCTCGCATGCACCACGGTACACGGCGTAATCGATCTGCTCCATTCCGCTCGTCTCCTCGCTCAAGTCGTCGTCGCAACGCTCGTCGTTCTGGGCGCGTGGCGCCGCACGGCCGCCCGGAATGAGCGCCAGCAGCCGCGGTGGCCCCGAACCCGAGAGCAACCGCGGGAAGGCCGTGCCGTGCTCGAATGAGAGCGCCAGCAGCACGCGTCGAGCGTGCTGCTCTGCGCCGGCGCTATCCCGCCCTGCGACGGCGCTATCCCTCCTCGAGAGTCCGTGATCATAGAGGACCCAATCGACGCCTCCAACGTCGGTCGCTCGCAGCTTGCCGAGGTAGTGCGGCGAGTCGCGCGCCATTGCGTCCAGCTCGTTCTCGAGCGACAGCACGAAGTAGGTCGTCGTTGAGCGCCGGAGTTTGCGAGCAGCCATCAGGAAGAGCAAATAGCCCGGAAGCTCAAGCCAGAATTCTAAAAGGACGGCGCCTTGTCGGCGCACCCGTTTGATCAGCGCCTGCATCGTCGCAGCGTGCCACGGCGGCCGCCGGAGCGCCTGGCGCAGCCCATGGAATGGCCTCGCAAACGGCGAGCACGGCAGCAGAGGAGGCGGGAATGAGAATGTTGCCGTCGTCAGCCGCCTGTGCAACACGGCCGGCAACGGATCACCGCGCTGCTCGTTCCATAGTGACGCGTCTCGCGGGTCAAACACACGTCGGACCACCGATGCTGACTCCACGGACGAGCCCGCGGGCAAAGGAGCGGGTGGAATCGGCAATGAGCTGCTGCTGCCGCCGTTCAGCGCACTGGAGCTGCCGCCGCCCCATGCAAGCATGGGTGATTTCGGTTGCCACGCCGCCACCGGCACCGCTGCCCCGACGGCCCCCGCACCTGAGTCTTCTGAACTCTCTTTCAAGGAGTCGATCTCCACGACTGGCGTCGACGAGCAGCTTTCGCAGCTTTTCATGCTATCGAGAACCACATGAGGTGTGCAGAAAGACCCAAACAATTCCGGAAAAGGAACGTAAGTTCCTTCAGTATGGGCTGACAGTACTGTACCGGTAATAAGACACCGGGGGGAGCCGGTAGGGTTCGCTGGGGGTGGCCTCTTCTGAGTCGGCTCCCGGCCTGTGGCTGACTGGCTGTTGAGTCGGCCGCGGCTTCGGTCGTCGCGCTGACGTGTGCGGGATGTGTGTTGTTGGTGGGTTTGGATGGTTGTGAGGTTCGTCTGCGTGGTCCGTGTGCCTTTGTGCGCCCGCGTGTCCCGTGTGTGTCCCGTGTGTGTCCCGGCTCCCCCGGTGTTACCGGCCGGTAACTGGTACATGCGTGAGTTTCGGAAGCCGCCACGACGCGCGAAAAATGGTATGTTTCCATGAATTCGACGTGACTTGCATGCACCATGTATCCATTTATCGAGACCGGTTTCATGATCTCACACAATCTGCGAAACATGAAAAGACTGCACGTCTCAGGAGGTTGTGAATGTCGGCGTGCACGCACCCGATCCATGGCGCTCCTGATCGTCGAGCCACCGGCGGGAAACAAGTCGATCATCGACATGACCGCCTCCTTTGTCGGCCGCAACGGTCCCGAGTTCGAAACGCGCATCAAGAACGAGCAGAACAATTCCAGGTTCTCATTTCTGAAGCCCAACGACCCATTCAACCCATACTACCGCGCGAAGATCATTGAGCTGGCCGGCACCTTCGCGCCCATCGCCAGCAGCGGCGACGGTCGCGGCTCTGCGGACGCCCCCAGAGCTGCAGCCGCAGACGCGAACGACAGTGGGTATGCCGAGCGTTACGCCGAGGAGCTCATCGAGTCTCTGCGAACGACCGCGATGATCGAGTCTCTGCGTGCGACCGCGTGCGCGCTTCAGTGCACGCTGACGGCAACGTCGGCGGCGGAGGCGGAGGCAGTATTGGTGTCGGCGGAGGCAGAGTTCCGGCACATCGGCCCGAACGCACAAATCGGCCCGAGGCGAGTCTCTGTGACAAGCCAGATTATACAACAGCCGAAGCTGTTCTCCTCTCGCCCCGTCGGCACCGTCCAGCAGTCGTCACGCCCGCGGCTCGTGGGCTCGTTTGATGAGAGCGTTTCCTTTGGCAAGTCGGGAGCCTCGGGAGACAGCGGGAGTGAGGGCTCGACGACACCCGACGACTGTGACGTCGAATCGCCGAGGGCGCCCTGCGCAAAGTTGACGCGGGTACCCGACGACTCGGACGACGAGCCGCCGACGTCGCCCTGGAGCAAGGATCGGCCGGCCTCGCAACGCGTGCTGCCTCGGAATGGCTCGAGATCGTCATTGCCCTTGCCGCACCCTTCTCCGCCGACGGACGCGGCGGAGGAGGCCTCGGTAGATGAGGCAGCGGCGGAAGAGCGAAGATACTTGGCTCTTCCGCCGGCCAAGGAGGCGGATCAACGGATCTCGCGCGCCGCTAAGCTCGAGGCAGAGATGCACTGCCTCGAGGCGGCATTGGCCTCCTCGGCAAGTATGAGCCTTGCCAGCCAACATGCACCATCTTCGACGTCGGGTCGGCGAGAGGGCACGTCGGGTAACACGTCGGTTTGCGCTCCCACGCTCATGCGCCGCGATTCCGTCATCCTGCGTGACCTGCTCGAGCACGCCGAGAACACGCGAGGGGTCCAACATCTCTTCTCGACCGAGCACCCGCGCACCCGCGAGCGGCCCGCGCGACGCCCCTTAGGTAGTGAAGAGATTTCGCCACCGACGGTGCCGCGGCCAAGTTTGCAGTTCCTGGGCAAGGCTAGGAGCAAGGCTCGCCAACCAACCATTCGGAGGTTGAGTCAAAAGTCCGTCGCGCCCAGTGCCGCGAGCCAAACCAATGTGGCCAAGGCATGCGACGAGATGCACAGCCTCCTCTACGCGCTCCAATCGCAGGGCGTACGAATGCCGGCAGTTCCGTGGCGGGAGGAGTCCTGTTCGGAGCATCTACGCCTCTTTCGGAGGCACATGGGTAGAGCGCTCTACCTGAGCCTCGTGCCTGCCTCATGGAGGCCGAGGAGCAGCAGCAACACATGCAGCAGCAGCAGCAGCAGGAGCAGCTGCAACACATGCAGCAGCAGCAGCAGCAGCAGCAGCAGCAGCGGCGGCGGAACAACAAATCCCGGCGGCGCGGTAGAGCGTGGCGGCGGTGGCGGCGGCGGCCGCAGCAGCAGCGCGGGCGACAGCAACGCCTCGCTTGAGAGCTACTTGCACTCGCGTTGCCTGGCCATGCCTTCGGAGCCCCGGAAGGAGTCGTGGGACATGCTGATGCTCGTGCTCATCTTGTACTCGATGTGGATGGTGCCACTGCGCATCTGCTTCGACGAGGAGGCTACCGGCTGCTGGCTCGCCTTCGAGATTCTGATCTCGATCGCCTTCATGCTGGACGTCGTGATCACGTTCAACACGGTCGTCTACGAAGCAACTACCGGCACATGGGTGCTCTCCCGCCGACAGATTGCCCAGCGGTACCTTGGTGGGTGGTTCTGGATAGACGCGCCCGCCTCGGTTCCAGTCGAGCTGATCGACATCACAATCGACAGGTTGAGCAACTCGGGCGATACCGGCTCGCTCGGGGCTCTGCGCATGCTTCGCCTCTTTCGGCTGTTTCGGCTGCTCCGCCTCCTCAAACTCGGCGACTACATTGAGGTGCTCGAGAGCGCCGCGGACATGAACCTGAAGTTTCTCAAGATTCTCTTGATGAAGTTCCAGCTCATCGCCATCGCGCACCTCCTCGGATGCTTCTGGTTCAGTATGTATGTGCTCAACAGCGCCGACCCTGCACTGACGACGTGGGCGGAGACGTACGACGAGGGGAGAGCCGTCAAGGAAGGGACGAGCACGAGTCTGAAGTACATGTACTCGATCTACTGGGCAGCCATCACACTCACCACAATCGGCTACGGCGACGTGGTTCCGGTCAACGACAGCGAGCGCATGTACACAATCGGCGCAATGCTCTGCGCGGCCCTCGTCTTCGGCTACATGGCATCGGGCATCGGCCAAGTCGTCGGTTCCATGGACCGCACTCGGGCGCTTGCCGACGAGAAGACTAGCCAAATCAAGGAGTACTTGGCGTGGCGCAACCTCCCGGTGAGCCTTGCCATTCGTTTCAGAAAGTTCTATCGAGGACAACACGCGCTGCAGAACGCGGTCTTCGACGAGAGGAACGAGGTCCAAATTCTCGAGGGGCTCCCACCCATGCTACGCAAAGAGGTCGAAGACTTTGTTCAGCGACAGACCCTCGGACGCCTCCCGTTCTTTGCTGGCATGCAGGTGAAAAACTCGACCTTCCAGATGGAGGTCTTCGCACTCATTCGGAACGTCTCGTACGTCAAAGGGGAGGTCGTCTTCAAGCGCGGCGAGCCCTCCCGCGCCATCATGTTCCTCTCGTCGGGCGAGGTCGTGGTCTACTCGACCGCATCCGTCTCACCTCTCGCGCGGATCACCCCCGACACAGAGATCACGCTCATGCACGGGAACGCCGACATGGAGGTGATGCGATTCAAGCACGAGGGCTGTCTCGGTGAGACTCTGCTCACGGGGCGGCGCCGGCCTGTGACGATAGTGGCCAAGGCACACACCGAGATGCTGCTGCTGACCAACGAGGGCCTGCTCAGTCTCTTCGAAAAGAACCCCTACTCGGCGTGTATGCTCGTTCGTCCAATTCTCCGGGAGCTCGACAGGAAAACGCGGCACGAGTTGCTAAGGTTGCGCATCCGCATGTGCACAACGTCAATCTATTCGTTCGAGTACAATGTGCTCGTCATCCAGAAGCGCTGGAAGCGCTTCGCGTGCAACCACCCGCGAGAAACCTCGATCCTCGGACGCTACTCGAGAGAATCGATCATGGCGGGTGCCCCCAAAGGTGCTCCAGCACGAGGAGCGGTAGGGCCGATGGAGGTCGAAAAGGCGGTGGCGCTGGCCGCGATCGAAGCGGCAGAAGCACGCGTCGCCGCACTGCTCAGAGAGCTCAATGTCCAGCTCGCCCACGGCCCCGCCACGCCGCTGGCCCATATCAGCGCAGATCCCTCACAAGTCACGTGCTCGACTGGTTCACATGCACGGGACGGACTGCGACACACGAGACCTCTGAGGAATCCTCCCTGGCCAGAGCTCTCCTGCCAGAGCTCTGAAGGGCCCTCTTACCAGAGCTCTGAGGGGCCCTCTCACCAAAAGCAGCACAGCCCCCGAAGATTAGCCAGAGCCAAAGACGTTGGCAAAGACCTCAACAAAGTCATCCAAAGCAAAGGCAAAGACCTCGACGTGAAACAACTCATTCGTCAGAAAGTGGGGACTGGTCTGGGTTCACTTGGGAATTCGCTAGAGCTCGAGGAGCTGCGCGGGGACTATATGGAACGTGACAAGGACGCGCTCTGGGCAAAAGCCGGCCTCACAACCTTGGTCTCCAAGGCCATGGATGATCACAAGCAATTTGCAAAAAACCGAGTAGTCGGCCTTGTTCATGGCGCACAATACCTGCCATAGAGAGTGCACGCCTTATATGAGGCTTGAGGGTGGCGACGGACATTATGGTAACATTATGGGGACCTAGTTTGAAGTTTCTGGTCTAGCGTGCGCTGCGTTGCGGTTCGTCATACACCTGCTTCAGACTGTATACTGTGTAGAACAGAGCAGAAAAACGATCACGAATTCACGTGGAGCTGCGAGCTGGCGACGGACCGAGAGCGCGCGCAGGCCGCTATACACACCTCGCGAACGCTCGTGGACCGTAGAGGCGGCGGGCCGGCGGCAAGACAACGACGGCAGAAATATGACGACGGTGACAATACCCTAACCCTACTTCCCCCTCCCCCACCCACCTGATTGCTAATCACAATCCTGCCCGTAGTTATACATGTAGGGCAGCGAGCACCAGAGATCACCCTGTGTGTGCTGGGAGAGACCGACCTCACTAGCGAAATTGAGTAGCACGAGCGAGCGAGTACATACTCAGGGGGGAACCGCGACGAAACTGACGGTTGCGCGTCTGACGTGTGAACATTCACGAGACCCCGCGACGAGACTCCCAACTTTCTTCTTCTCCGCCGCGAGAATGCTGGAGGTCGTGATGAGGGATAAAACGGAGCCTTTGTTGCCAGCCTGCGCAGCGGACCAACACCGGTCCGACCATCACGATGCGCAGCAGTACTGGCGCCACGCGCTCGCTGCCTTTGCTTTTGTGTCGGCGTTGTTGTTGGTTGTCGGTGTGCCACGCAGCCATGCCGAGTCCGGGAATGGTCAGCTGGTGGATGGTCGAGCTCTTATGGCGTGGACGCTGCTCGATCCAGATCCTAGTGCGCTTCTTTGGAAGCTGCGACAAACGCGCCGGCAGCTGCTCTCTCCGAAGGCGCTCTCCAAAGCGCCCATCGCTGATCACGAGGTGCTCATGGGGTACCTTACCGTACCGTTGGATTATGACGAGGACTCGCCGGCAAACAAGATTACACTCAAGCTACGCGTGACCGCAGTGCTAGCCTGTGGGCGCTCAGAAAGATGCCCGACACTGCTGTATCACTGTGGAGGCCCCGGAAGCACGGACAGCTGCGCCTTTTTCCAGGACGGCTACGACGGCACCTACAACGCAATCGGCATCCAGCAACGTGGCGTGTTCGATGATGGCCGGGTGTATGCGAGCGGCGTCGAGAGCGTCAGCGTGCCCACCAACCCAGATGGGCAGCCCTTTTTCAACGACTGCCCGTCGGGCGAGCACAAGACGCCGGAACCTTCGGCTGGCAAGAGGTACACGCTGGGGGACTTGACAAGTTGCGCCTGCTGGCTTCCGGACGAGTCGTACTACGCGTCGGGCGGCGTGGATCCCGAACCGATCTCGGACCCGGCAGATGAGGCTGATGTGCAGAGATGGTTTGAGTTCTCGCGCGCGCGGAATCGTCGCTGCTACCACCACGAGTACTTTCAGATGCGCAGCCCCGATGGATCGCGCTTCAACTTTCTGGACTACGCCGGTACCCTGCTCCTCTGGATTGCCTCGTGATGGCCTCTTGATGACCTCTTGATGACCTCTTGATGACCTCTTGATGGCCTGATGAGCACATCGGTACCCTGCTCCTCTGGGTTGCATCATGATGGCCTCGCGAGTGCCACGTAGTGCCTCTGAGTGCCTCTGAGTGCCTCTGAGTGCCACTGAGTGCCACTGAGTGCCACTGAGTGCCACTGAGGGCCACTGAGTGCCACTGAGTGACGCGGGCTGACTCCCTCAACAGGCACGCAGCTTCTCTCACGAGATCTCGAGAGGCTACGCCTCGCTGTTGGCGCGCGCGTGCTCAACATCGACGGAGCCTCGTATGGGACGGGCGTCGGCTCTGCCTATGCGGCCGCGTTCCCTCATACGACAGGGCGGCTGCTGCTCAACGGCAATGCAGTCGTCCGACCCAGCACACGCGACTATTACGTCGGCTACGCGCACGCGACGCGCCATCTGCTCTTCAAGCTCGAGAGCATATGCGAGGAGATGGCCACCGAGCCGGGCGGCAACCACTCGTTCGTGCTGCATGCGAGGGGCGTGACTGGCCGTTACGAGTTGCCCTGTGGGCTGGATGGCGACGATTCCGTCGGGGATCTGATGACCAAAGCCGCGGGCGGCGCGTTCACAGCGCGCACTCAGCACGGCGAGCCGTTCACACTGCGAGCGCCCATGCTGTACAGCTACATCGTGGACGAGATCCAAGGGAGCAAGGCAGAGGACTCGATGCCGTGGCGCACCACCATCGGCGTGCTCTCGATGCTCAGCAGCAAGGAGGGCCCCGAGTGGCCGCGGCTCGCCACCGAGCGGGTGCTCGATCGAATCTGCACTGGGTGGTATGAGTACGGCCTGTGCAAGCAGGCGTACACCCCGGCTCTCCCCGAGGCGGCGGTCAACTCTCTGGACTACGAAGGACGATACTCAATCGCGGGGGCGATGGACCTCTACCATCAGCTCAAGCGCAACTACGGGCCGATTGAGGTCGCCGTCGCCAATCTCAATGGCTTCGACATGCTCACATGGCCTGCCAAGCCCGTGCCTCCAAATTTCGGTTGGCGCGCTGGGGTGCGGGCACTCGTTGTCAACTCGCTGTACGACGGCTCCACGCCGTATCTCGACGCGCGCTGGATGCGCTTCTCGCTGCCTGACGCCACCTTCCTCACATGGCAGGGCGTAGGCCACTGCGTCGGTTCTGCGGACTATGATCAGGAGGGCGTGCAAGCGTGCCTTAAGAAGATGCGGCATTACATGAAGACGGGCGAGCTGCCAGTCGACGGCGACGTCTGCCGCAACTCGCACGAGGTCGTCCAACTCGCGCACGTGCGACAGCGAGAGCGCGAGATCAAGGCCCGAGCGGCGCGCGAGGAGGCCAGTCGGTCTGGCAGTTCGTTCGCTGCCCTACCTGCGCGCGGGAACAAGGAGACCGGGCTCCCTAGTTTCCCCTGAGAACGAGCAGGCGTATCTATAAGGGCGTCGCGGGTCTCGGGTGGGGCGAGCCGCACTGCAAACTTGACGTGGCTGTATTGTTTCAGTGTTCGGAGGAGAAGCGGTCGCGGGGGGCGGGGCCCTGGTGTGGCGGTCCTCGGGGCGCCGTATCGGCCCCCGCCCCCGCCCGGTAGCGAGACTGTCCGGACGAGCGGCGCTGTTGACCGGGCACGAGATGGCTTCCGAGGACCACTCACAGACCACAATATCACATCGCATGCCCGGTGCGCGCGATCCGACCGCACCGACCCCTCCGTGGCAACTGGCATGGTCCGTGGACGGCTCCGTGGACGAGCGTGCGATGTCGTCGCTTCGCGTGGCCAGATCCCGTCCGCCGCGATCGCCGATCGGATCATACGTGACCCACCCGATCCGCGGGCTCAATCCGAACGGAATAGGAAATAACTACGCTACCCGGGCCCGCGGATCTCTATACCGAGCCGGGGGGCCGGGGCGGCACGCCCAGCACGCAGCAGATCGACGAGAGCACGCCCGCACGCGCCGATGAGCATGCCGATGAGCGACGTGCGGTGCCTTTAAGTTTAACCATTTCAAGGCCCGGCCTCGTTATGTTTTTATCATTCCATAATATGTATCAGCTCGTCAGACACTAATCTTAAATCTAGAATCTCTACACGTCACCTCGTCAGGCTGTGGTTTTCGATTTCGTGCGGGCGCGCGCCCCCCGGTACGGCGGCCGGTACGAGATAGATTTGACATATGTAACTGTGACCAAGCTACCCTGGTGGCAATCTCTTGGCGGGACCCCCTGAATTGCGGTGGGGGAATTTGAAGGGGATGTCGGCGTGAGAGTATGGCGACATGCGACATGGGAACATGGAGGATGGCATGGTGACACATCGGGACACGGGTATGGAAACCAGCTTCTGAGCTCGCGCGAGAAGAACAAAGGTGCCACAATCATGCTCATCACGACCACACGTAATCACAAGGAGCGCCTCGACGCGCACGCCGGGCACTGACCTGCGCGTCCACGTGATTGCACTAGCCCGTTGGCTGCAAGGGCAAAGGTAACGGCGTTTCGAGTGGCCATGGCGCTGGGTGTTGTAGCATCTCGTGGCCGATGGGTAATCTCGGCCACAAGAGATTACCCAAGCTGGCGACGTCGTTGTGAGTGTCGTTGGCCAGCTGCTCGCCCCGCAGGTCATCGATGGTGGTGCGCACATCGGCGACCAGACGGATCTCTTCGCTCTCCACAAGGTCCACAGGGAAGCTACGGCGACTATCGAAGGGGCGTAGGCTCCGGCCGTGAGTGCTATTGTCATCGGGCCAGCACAAGTGGACTGCCAGCAGCTGCGGCGCCCGGATGAGAAGCAGCCGGCGCGGGTGCACGTTGACCCATGCGAGCCGCTCGGCCGCGGCTATCAGCAGCTTACGCATCTTCGTGCGCCGCCGCAGACGAAAGAAGAGACGTGAGCGCTCAGCCTCTCTCTCGGCTTCGATGAGCGGCACGGCGAACAGGCCCGCGTCCGACCAGACGACGATACGCGCGGAGACGGTGATGCGCTCGGCCCGGTGCAGGGCACGCTCCCTCCAACGCACCAAGTGGGCCCGCCAGCGGTGCACATGCATCGATGCTTTCAGAGATTCAAAGATGAGGTGACGCCAGCGCCACCGCCATGGGAACAGCGCCTCGGAGAAGGAGGCGAGTGAGTGGAAGCGGCGCGCACAGCACCCGAGGGCCCACGCATCCGCGGGGCTGAGCCAACGCGCGATCTCGAGGAGCAGGTCGTCTGCCTCGACGCTTGAGCCACGCAGCGGGTGCGATGGTGGTGGCTCAGGAGCAATCATTAACTTGATCCTTGCGATCTGTCGCCGGCGTTCGAGCGCCTTTTCTAGCGCCTGCTCAACGATATCGCCGACAGAGTGCAAGGGTGGCGCCCCTCGGCGGCCACGATGTGTGTGAGTGCCCATCGTCGTCGAGTCCCGTTTCCGCGTCCGCACGCCGATCAAAAGTGCGAACTTCGTAATAGTTTGTGTACATGTAGCAAATGCCTCTGAGACGCCCTTGGGATCAACGGCGGCGTGTGTACGCGTTTGTGTTTCACGGAAGCAGCCCCTGCGGAATGGTTGTCATAGGCGTCGCTGTGCTGGGCAAAGATGTGCGCGCCGCGCCGCCACTTTGCACCCCGCACGTGCTGCCGCGGCCGCGCGCCCTCGCGCGGAACCCAGTGCCCGCGCGCCGCCAGCGGCCTGCACTGCCGCCGGCCTGCGCTGCCGGCCAAAAGCTCTGCCATGCCATTCTCCCATCTCTGAGCAAACTCGGATCGCGGGCGCAGAACAACCCGCTCTACATCAAGGCATACGGCCAGCACGACCAGCTACGCTTCCATTTCATCGTGCACACCTCGCTCGACTTCTTGGAGGAGAAGGTCGCCGCACAGACGCAGGGGTCCGCCTCCATTCCAACGGCAGCGACATCAAAGCACGACAGCTACCTAGGGTTGCTGTACCCGATCGAGGAGCTGCGCGTGTACGGCTACCTCACCAATTGCCGCATCAAGCTGCTCGCCGTG
>Ga0164294_10002150_pt1 | contig 17974 bp, 14 predicted proteins | sample GEODES005metaG_FD_111479 | JGI IMG/M metagenome (GOLD analysis project Ga0164294, IMG submission 111479) | Oligotrophic lake water microbial communities from Sparkling Lake, Wisconsin, USA - GEODES005 metaG | ecosystem: Environmental > Aquatic > Freshwater > Lake | place: USA: Sparkling Lake...
CGTTGCCTGGAAGAGATTTGTTTCGCCATGTTCAGTCGATCACACAAACAGCGACAGGCGGGGTAAGGGTCGTTTACCGAAAGCGTTACAGTCCGACTTTAGCTGCTTGGACAGCATTGCCTATTTTACCATCTGCCTGGCTGAAACGTCATGAGGCAGATTTTGGCACAGATATCCCGTCAGGGGCAGGGGAGTGGCGGCTGACGAGACTTGAGCCAACGCGGCTATGGTTGGGGAAACGTCATTCTGAAACAAAACAAACACTTCAAGTGGTTGCCGCGACATCGCCGCTGCAAACGCAAGTCGGTTTATCGACACACATCATTGATGTCTGGTGGCCTGATCGAGACGGTCAAAAGACAATATCCCTAGATTCATCATGGCGAATGTTGCCTACGCCACCCCATAATCAGCTCATGCTTGTCTGGCAAACAGAGTCACCCGCGGTCAAAGACATTGAGGTGCGTCAGGCGCTTTCTTTGGCGCTCAATCGTGAAGCGTTAAGCCATGAAATACCCGGTGGCAGAGCACGCCTGCACGATAGCTTCTTTCCGCCAGGTCGTTGGTTTTCAGCTGAGCCTGCGGAACTCATTCATGATCCAAAGGCAGCCGCGCAGCTCTTTGCTAGAGCTGGATGGCTGAGGGATGTTTTTGGCAATTTAAAGAAAGCAGGCCAGCCAATGCATCTGCGCATCCTAGTGCCCGAAGGCAATGATGAGCGGTTGCGTTTTGCTCAAGCGTTGGCGCTTGCCTGGCGTAAAGCGGGGCTGATTCTCCAAGTCGATGCAGTGCCCGGCAATCGTTATCGTAGTGACCTACAGGCAGGTCGTTTTGATCTAACCTTTTTAGGTAGTGAGTTTTCACCTGGGTGGGATATACTGCCACTCTGGCATTCTTCGCAGGTAAGTCTTGGAATGAATGTCAGCCGCATCGCAGATCCGCAGCTTGATTTATTGTTGGATGCTTTGGTTTCTGAGTTTGACTCCTCACATATTCTCCGTCGAGCCTCAGCGGTCGAGGCGCGCTTGATCGAGCTACGGCCCGCGTTGCCGCTTTTTACCGATGTTGCTGACATAGCTATTCGTCCGGATCGTTTTTCAGGGTTGCTCCCAACTGAAATCGAGCGCGGGGTAACGCTCAGGCGACTGATGTCGGTAGCCCTGTCAAAAGATAGTCCTCGTGTTAACCTTCAAATGATTCCACCAAAGTAATAGGATGAAGCGTTTTCCATTCGACAGCTCTCGATTTTGGGTAGCCTTGAGTCTCTTGCTCATTGGGAATTTCATCGCACTTTGGTTACTAAATGGGGATGTTTATTTATGGCTCAATGTATGGAGTCAGGTGATCCAAAATGGTGTGCCTAGTATCGTGGCTACACTCAGTCTTTTGATCGTCGCGGTGCTTCTATCACGAAGCCTAGCGGGCGCGGTCTGGTTTCTTTTGACCTCTGTTGGTGGGCAGTTTCAGAAAGCAGGCTTTTGGTTGGGGCGTGCATTGTCACTGTTTCCCGTTCATGCACTTGCTTGGGCTTTTATCGGTCTATGGGTCGGGCGCTGGGGATTCCCTATTTGGTCTCTGATGCCGGTATCAGCAGATTCTAAATCTCTTTCATTCATTGAGCGTCTCTCGCAGGACCTTTGGACATGGGTGCCGGCGATTCTTCTTTTGTGTATCCCTCTCATCGGTCAGTGGATGGTCATTTTCACCAACTCAGTGCCTCTTTTGGGCACAGAACAACCTACTCCTGAAGAGGTGGAAAAAAGCCTAGCGACTCCGCATCTTGCCTCCCCAGACAGAGTCCTTGGAGGCTCTTTTGAGGAGTTGATGTTAAAGACTCGTAATAGAGCCCCTCTCCGAGCTGCCGAGCGCGTGAGGGTGGTTGAAAAACAGTCAGTTCAATTCCCCAATCCAGCTTGGGGAATTGGCCTGCTGGCATTGATCTTCCTTTTCAGTATCGAGGATATCCTAGGCCTTCCCGGAGCCATGGCCAAGCTTGCGCAAACTCTGAGGACATCAACCTATCCGACAGCAGCTATGCCAGTTCTGATGGTGAGTTGCGTGGCTGCACTGGGAACTTTTTGTGCTGGTAGCCCTGTTTTGATGAAGCCAGACACGATCCGTTGCGGGCTTTCCTGGCTTCTCAAAGGCGTCTCTTGGAGTGTGGTCATCGCTCCTCTATTGGCTATCAGTTTGGGAATCAAAATTCCCTTCATAACTCAAGTGGATAGTGAAATGGTTTTTTCTAATCCCATGTCTACCCTATGGGCTGGCGTGCCATCCATGCTTTGTGCCTTGTCTTTATGGATTGTTGGTCACATGATTTACGCACCTAACGACTCGCTAAACCATGACTGACACGTCTCCTCTCCTGCGCATCCGTGATTTAAAGATCGAGTTCCGCCGCCATGACGGACCGCCAGCGCAGGCCGTCAAAGGTATCAGTCTGGATCTACAACAGGGTGAGTCCTTGGCTATCGTGGGTGAAAGCGGTAGTGGTAAAAGTGCAATGGCGCTCTCCCTGGCACGCCTGCTTCCAGAGCCACCAGCCAGTATCACGGCTAACCAGCTTAGCATTGCCGGACATCATGTTTTACAGATGAGTGAAAAGGAGCTTCGCCAAATCAGAGGCAAAGAAATTGCTTATGTTTTCCAGGAGCCGACGACTTCCCTGAATCCTGTTCTTACCGTCCGCTCCCAGATTGGAGAAGCTCTCGCTTTGCATCGTCCCGATATACAAAATCGGGATATAGAGATTCTCTCTTGGCTAAATAAAGTCGGCATTACCGAGCCTGAAAAACGTCTGCGCGCCTATCCACACGAGCTAAGCGGAGGCATGCAGCAGCGTGTCATGATTGCCATGGCTTTGTGTTGTCAGCCCAAACTACTCATTGCCGATGAGCCGACTACCGCTCTGGATGTGACCATCCAAAAACAAATCATGGAACTGCTGGCGTCTCTGCGCCGCGAGCTCAACATGACCATGATCCTTATCACGCATAACTTTGGCATCATCCGTGATGTCGCAGATCGGGTGGCGGTGATGTATCGGGGGGAGATTGTTGAGACTGGCCCTACGGAAGAAGTTTTGAGCAATCCTCAGCATGCTTACACTCAGGCCTTATTGGCTTGTGTGCCACGCATGGGTGCCAAGCAAGCACGGTTGCGCACCATTGACTATGCGGCTCTTGAAAAAGCTACTGCATGAGTCGTCGTTCTGGTAAGTCTTGGCTCTGGGTTCTGCTGACTTTCATCGCAGTGGGGTTGCAGGTTTGGCGTGACATTCAGGATGGCCCTGAAGCAAGCCCTAAGCCGGCTAGCAAAGTCTTTGAGGTCATTCTTGGGGCCAGAATTCATGATCATCCAGATAATGATGGTGATAGTTTTCACTTGGATCACAACGGACAGACCCATGAATTCCGGCTTTACTTTGCTGACTGTCCTGAGAAAAGGCGGCACCCATTCAATGGGGATCGAATCGCTGAGCAAGGTCAGTATTTTGGTGGCTTGAGTGAAGCTGAAACGGTCTACATCGGTCAGCAGGCAAAGAGCTTTGCGTTGAGCCTACTTTCTGCCCAAAGCTTCACCATCTACACGAAATGGCAGGGCGTCTATAACAGTGGCCGATACTACGCATTTATCGTTTTTACTGACGGTGAGGATCTATCAGCCAAACTCATCCGTGCTGGCCTTGCGCGCATTCACACCAGTGGAACGACACTGCCTGATGGCCGCTCAGTGTCCGATTATCAAAAGCAACTTCGAGGCCTTGAACAGTTCGCCCGAGTTCAGCAAATGGGCGCTTGGAGAAAACATCGATAGCCCTTGATCTGCGGCTTTAATACCCGCCCGCCCCAATCTTCCCGCCTGCGGCGTCGAGTGTGCCAGCGGCTTCGCGTTGACGGTAGTCGTCCATCATGGTGGCCGTCGCAGTGGCGCCGCAGCGTGAGCCGCCGAGGTCTCGGACTTTGATCAGGCCGTCTAGATCGCGCACACCTCCGGCGGCTTTGACCTGGACCTTGGATGAAACATTAGCGCGCATCAGTGACAAATCGTGCTCAGTCGCTCCCTTGTAGTTGTAGCTGCCGTCGGCTTGCTTCACGAAGCCGTAGCCAGTGCTCGTCTTTACCCAATCGGCTCCAGCCTGCTCGCAAAGTTGGCAGAGCTTGATTTTGAAATCGTCACTGCTCAAGCCTGCGCCACCATTCGTGAGGTAGTCGTTTTCAAAGATGACCTTCACCTTGGCTCCGTGCTTGTGGGCTTCATCACAGACAGCTTTCACGTCTGTCTCGACATAGTCCCAGTCAGCACTCAGGGCCTTGCCGAGATTGACGACCATGTCGATCTCGACCGCGCCATCCTTGCAGGCTAGTTCCGTCTCATAGCGCTTTGATTCGGTGGTGCTATTGCCGTGTGGGAAGCCGATGACAGCTCCTACCTTCACACTGGTTCCACTCAGCCATTCGACAGCCTGTTTCACCGCATAGGGTTTGATACAGACGGATGCCACATCGTATTTTGCCGCCAGCGCACAGCCTTCACGAAGGTCTTTGTCGGTCATCGTCGGGTGCAGTAACGAATGGTCGATCATCTTGGCGAGGTCTAAGTAAGAGTATGTCATGGCTTTAAATTGGCTAAGCCAATTTAGGAATTGGCTAAGCCACTTGTCAAAGTGAGACTTGGCTGCAAAATCAACTTCGTGCTTAAATCAGCTTCATTTCATCAGGAACTCATTGTCAAACTACGGAAACTCCTTCGTGGTCGCCAGTTCGTGCCTGGTGCGCAATTTCTTACCGAACGTGAGATCGCTGATCGTTTTGAGACGAGTCGCCCCACTGCCAATAAAGCGCTCAGCAGCCTTGTTTCTTTGGGCCTGCTAGAGTTTCGTCATGGGGCAGGCACATTTGTCCGGGAAAACGTGCTCGACTATGATTTACAACGTCTCGTGAGTTTTACCGATAAAGTGCGTGCTGTAGGTAAGGCGCCTAGCACGCGAGTCGTCGACTTTCACAAACTCACTGCGGCCGCTGTTTCGACCGAGATCATCCAAGCGCTTCAATTGCCGGTGAACGAACCCCTTCTTTATATTGAACGCGTCCGCCTCGCGGATGGACAACCGGTCATATATGAGCGTCGGCATGTTGCTGCACGCTATTGTCTTGGCATGTCGAAAACGGATGCCAAAGGCTCGCTGTATGCGTTCTGGACTAGCCATTGCAATCTCTCGATTTCTGGAGCCGATGAATCCATCCGTGCGATCAATGCCACGAAGTCACAGGCTGTACTATTGGGCGTGAAAACGAATGCTGCTTGTCTTTTAGTGATCGCTACAGGTTTCCTAGAAGGTGGCGCGCCTCTTTGGCATGAGGAGACGCTTTATCGGAGTGACGTGTATGAATTCCGCAATCATCTCGGCGGCGTTGCAAGCCCTAAACCTGCTCAGGGCTGGATCAGAAGTTCCGAGGTTTGATTATTTTCTCATGAAAATATCACTTTGCACTACGGCATGGATTAGGTCACGAAGACCGTGACCTTTAGCTTTGGATTGAGTGACGAGCTTGTCGATCTCTGAGCGGTCGGAGAATCCCATCGGGCGGCCCGAGGCAAAGGTGAGGAGTTTTTCAATCAGGCAGCGTACGACTCGATCTTGGTCAGAGAGCAGGAGTTTTTGAAAGTCAGCCATGCCAGTAAAGGCTCCGCCATGGTTCAGTTCACCAGCGGCATCGACAGGCTGGCTCAGGCGATAACGCACTTTGCGCCCTTCCGCCGTGGTTTTAACAAATTCGCCCTCGCCAATGCTACGGAATCGCTCGCGCCAGCCGCCGATGACATCGTAGTTTTCCATTGCGAAGCCGGGTGGATCGATCATGCGGTGGCAGCCATTGCAGGTCTCACTACTGCGGTGTTTATCGAGTAACTCACGAAGAGTGGTGGCACCACGAATATCAGGCTCCACGCCCGGGATTCCTGGCGGAGGTGGGGGCGGTTCCACGCCGAGGATCCGATCCATCACGAAGACTCCACGGACAACGGGAGAAGTATTGGTGCCATTAGCACTGACTTTTAAAACGCTGGCTTGAGTGAGCACTCCACCACGATGGCTATTTGTAGGAAGCATGACTTTTTGGATCTCAACGCCGCTTACTCCTGCGATGCCGTAATGCTCTGCAAGGCGCTTGTTAAGCATGGCAAAATCACTGTGGATGATATTGGTGACACTGAGATTCTTGTGGATGAGTTCCGAGATGAAGCTGCGCGTTTCACGCAGCATTGAATCTAGCAACCACTCGTCGTATTCTGGGTAAAGTTGCTTGTCTGGTGTGGTGAAGTCGATCTCCCGCAGGTTTAGCCAACCATTGGTGAAATCGACCACAAAGCGTTCTAAAGTTTGTGATTCAAGTAGGCGCTCGGTTTGCGTCTGAAGCGTCCCCGGTTGCGTGAGTTTTGCTGTGAGAAGTTTTTCGTCGGGGCTACTGCGGGTAAGGAAGTAACTGAGTCGTGAGGCAAGCTGAAGATCATTTAGTTTTCCGGACGGTTCTTTAAGAAATAGAAAATCGGGTGAGCAAAGCACCGCAACAGCGGCTGTGCGCATGGCGTTCAGGAAATCTTTGCTGGCTCCATATTCTGCATCAAAGAGCTTTAGATAGGGTTCTACATCCAAGGCTGTGACTGGCCGCCGATACGCGGCTGTCATAAAGGTGGGCAGTAGCTTGCGCGCTTCATTGAATGGGTCTGATGTTTCGGCGGTGAAGATAGGTTTGTATCCGGTCTTACCCTTCATCCACGGTTTCTCGGGCGTTAGTTCACGAGGCTTCGCTTCACCGAGGAGCAGTTTCTGCCCACGCGGCGGCCAATCGGTCATCATTGGGCCTTCGAGCGTCACTTCCTGAAAGGCCATGCCTTCGCCTGGATACTTGTCGGGTCCATCTTTGATAGGGGAGTGTCCATCGGGGCCATTGAGGCCCTGAGGGCTGATCCAGATGCCTTTGTTAGCATCAAGATTGAGTGTGACTTCCACGGTGCCGGGCTTGTCGATGGGCAATTCATGAAAGCTATGAGTGACATTGTCTGCATTGCGGAAATTAAAGCTGCCCGTGATGAGAGCAAAGAGGACGGGCTCTTGAATTTGATAGCCATAGCCCGTCACGCGCAGCTTGTATCTTCCAGCTTGTTTTGTGCGCAAATTCGGGATGACGGTGCTGGGGAAACCACCCTGGTTGAAGACAACGATGCTGCCGTCCGGGCGCCTTAACCATTGCTTGCCAATGGTATCCTTACGATTGCGATCTGAATCCAGCGTGGCGCTTTGCTTGATCAACTCAGGGCGCACTTCCTGATGGAGAGCAGTATTGATCGCTAATTCAGCCGCTTCCATGTAGCGCTGCATTTGAATGCCCGAGATGGACAGCGCCTCGCCAATGTTATCAAAGCCCTTAGCGCGTCCATCCTCAGGCAGTGAGTCGATGACGTTAACGTTTACGCCGAGCAGATCATTGAGGGTGTTTTGATATTCGTGCCGATTGAGACGTCGTAACACCGTGCTTGCTTGTGCCTTTGATTTAATGATTAAATCACTGCTTAGTGTAGCCGTGAAATCTTGAATGGCTTCAGGTGCTGGTTGTTTTTTCTTTGCCGGAGGCATTTCACCTGAGGCGACGCGGTCAAACACGCGCACCCATTTTTTCAAGGCTGCAGCATTGCTGCCATCGGTGGAGAGAGAAGCTAAATCCAGATCGCCTTTTTTGATATCCCCATCATGGCAATCCATGCAGTGTTGATCCAGGAATGGCTGGATGGCTGGCAGAGCACCATGCACGCTAAGGATAAAAAGCGGCCATGCCGCGAGGAGTCGGCACTTCATAGTCATGCCTGATGGATGTCTAAAGCACCTGTGCTGAAGCCGAACTTTTCAGTCTGAACGCCCATGCGCTGAGCTAGCGAGACAAAGAGATTGGAAAAGACATGCTTGTCTTTATCAATGGCGATGTGGCGACCATGCTTGAAACCGCCTCCAGCAAGGATGAGTGGAAGATTGGCTGTTTGATGCGCGCTGGCGTTGCCTAGATTGGAACCAAAGATGACAGAAGTGCTATCCAGCAATGAAGCTGCTTTGAGTTTGGTCAAGAAACCTGCAAATGCGGAGAACTCGGCCATCTCAATGACTTTCAATTCTTCGATCTTGGCTTCGTCCTGACCGTGGTGAGAAAGATTGTGCCAGTCGTTTTTGACGCCTTCAATCTCAGGCACGGCATTCATGCCGTTAAGGCGTAGGGTGATCGTGCGGGTGCTGTCCGTTTGTAATGCCAGAACAATAAGATCCTGCATGAGATTCATTTTTCCGATAGCGTCAGTCCTGGTCTGAATATCCGTGGGCGGCTGGGCAGCCACTTTGGGTTTAGGTTTTTGCACCCACGCTTCGTTTTGCACCAACCGACCTTCCAGATCGCGAACAGCACCGAAATACTCATCGAGCTTTTCCTGATCACGCTTGCCTAACTCACTGCGCAGTTTTTTCGCCTGCCCCATGATGGTGTCGAGAATGCTACGCCCGCGACTTAGTCCGCGAACCTGAGCTTCTACTTCTGCCTTTGTGCCATCGACAAAGAGTTGCCGAAAGGCGTTGGAAGGCGAGGGCTCAGCGGGTAGCGGCACGCCGCTGGCCGACCATGACATCGACTCGCTGCCTGTGCCTAGGATCAGGCTTGGGAAACGTGTTTGTGAACCAATATGTTCAGCGATGAGTTGGTCGATGCTGATCGTATTCTTAAATCCAGCGAGCCCTGGATGCTTGGCAGATGTTAGCCAAGTCATTTCGGACGTGTGACCATTGGCTCCATTCTGCTCCTCATGCTGCAAGCCAGAGATGACAGAAAAATCATTCTTCAATGCCTTTAGTGGTTCCAGGTAAGGCGTCAGTGTGTAATCAGAGCCAGTTTCTTTGGGAAACAAAAAAGGTGTGTGAAAGCCAAGTGTCGCGCACATGGCCAAAAAACGCTGTGGCGGCTGCGCGATGGCGGCTTGAGCCCGTGTGGCAAAGGCAGGCACCATGGCCTCTAAAAACGGCAGCGAGAGAGCGGTTCCCGCTCCGCGTAAAAAAGTCCGGCGGTCGATGTGGCGTTTGGAGACAATGTTCATTGTTCGTTGGTTCAATGAAACGATACAAGCGACCGTTGTCTGACAACTAGAGTTTGAGTTTCTTCACCAGCAGCGCTTCCTTCTCGACATCGCTCATCGGTTCAAAGTCCACTTGGCAGTTTGGTAGCGCGGCTTTGATGGCGTCCACATCCGCGACTGAGATGTCCACGGTTTCAATGCGGAGTTGGGTGAGCTTTGGCAGCGCTTTCAGCTGTGGAATGATCTTGGCCGTGAGCCGTGCTTCGGTGAGTTCGAGGGATTCGAGCGTCTTGATCTGAGCGATTGTGGCCAGGGTTGATTCATCAAAACTAGCAGGTGAATCTTTCCCCCATTCAGGCAAGCGCTGACCGATACGCAAAGCCGTTAGCGGCAACTTCAGAAGATGCGTGTTACCAGCTTGCGTCTGGGCCGTGTGCCAAGTGCGAAATTCTTTAAGCTGCGTGAGCTGGCCAATGGCCTCTAGCGCCACATCACCAGCGGTTGATCCGGCAAAGGTCAGCTTCTCCAGCTTTGGCAGCGCTTTCAAATGCGCCAGACCACGGCCTGTGAATCCCTCCGATCGAAACGCTGGATGAAAGAACGATAGCGATTTCAGTTTTTGAAACACTGAGAAGTTTTTGAAGCCATCATCCGTGAGCTGAATGCCATCAGTGCTGAGCCGTTCGAGTTCCGTTAATCCAGTCAGTAATGGTAGCGTCTCGTCAGTGATTGCTTTGCCACTGATTGTCAGATCCTTGATCGTCGTGAAGCTGCCGAGTAAACGGAAATCAGCTTCTGCAAAGGCATCGCACTTCACGCTCACCTGCGTGACGACGCCTGCTGTTCCGGTGACTTTTGCCCCGATTTTTTGAAGGGTCCCCACATCAGCAGCGGAGAGCTGCAAGGCTGAGAACACGAAGATGCATAGAGCCCGGGTCATCGTTTAAGCTGTTTCCAATCCACGCATGGTTGTTTCAGTCGTTGCAAAGCTCGCTTCCTCTAAACCGAGACGTTGCAGGGCGCTCAGGTAGAGATTTGGCAGTGGATAATTGTCCTTTTGGTCAAAGGCTAGGTGCTGGCCGTGTTTGAAGCCACCACCCGCAAAGAGGACGGGCATGTTCTTGTTATCATGCGCGGAAGCGTTGCCGAGGTTCGAGGTGAGTAGGACCATGGTTTCATCGAGCAGCTTGTCTGTCTTTAATTTGCGAAGCAAACCAGCCCATTCGTTAATGACGCCTTGCTCGACGAGGGCGAGCTGTGCCAGTTTTTCTTCGTCCATGCCGTGATGGCTGAGGTTGTGGTAAGCTTCATCGACACCTTCGATGCCCTGCACGTTGTTGCCTGTGATGTGCAGCGTGATGAAGCGCGTGCTGTCCGTGGCCAGGGCCATGTGGATGATGTCGAGAAAGATACGCTCCACCGCCACTTCGTTGTCGCGGGGGATCTGCGTCGGCGGTTTGAGCGAGACCTTCGGCTTCGGTTTGTGCGTCCAGGACTCATTCGCGGCAAGGCGCTGCTCTAACTCACGCACGCTGGTGAACCACGCGTCGAGCTTGTCGCGATCACCCGCACCAAGCTCACGTTGCAATGATCTCGCTTCCGCACCGACGACATCCATCACGCTGCGACCACTGCGGATGAGTTCAGCCTGCCGCTCTTGCTCTGCGAGCGTGTCATTCACAAACAAACGCGTGAAGAGCTTCATGGCACTGTTTTCCGCTGGGATCATCGAGCCGTTCTCTGTGTAGCTTGGGCTCGTCTGCGAGTTTGTGTTGAGAACCAGCGATGGGAACCTTGTCTCGTGCCCGAGATGTTTCGCCATGAGTTGATCCAGCGAGATTGTATTCCGCGTTGTCGCACCGCGCGCATTTGGGCAAGCCGAAAAGATACTGCCTTCTGCCGTATGTCCACCCGTCACTCCCGGATGCGATGACCCTGACACCACCGTGAAATCTTCCCGCAGGTCCTGAATCCCCGCGAGGTAACGCGAAGGCTTGTAACTCCGTCCACTGCCCTCCGGCACCAGATTCGGATTATGCAGCCCCAGCGCCAGACTCACGCCAACGAATCGCTTCGCTTGCTTGGTCTCCTTCACGGTCGCCAAGGCTGGCGTCATCGCCTCCAGTAAAGGAAGACCCAGCGTGATGCCAGCTCCTCGCAGCATCGCGCGGCGGGAGAGATGTTTTTGGAAAGTGAAGGTGCTCATGAGGTGTGGGGGGAATGTGAGTAACGCTTGATAGCGTTGTCTCTATCTCTGCATTCCGTTCCTGCTGCATTTCTCGGCCTTGAGCTGCCACCTTGACTCTCCTTCTGTTCTCCGCATTGATCAGACCCCGCATGGCTGATCCTAATCTCTCTTCCTTCCTCTGGTCCGTCGCCGACCTGCTTCGTGGCGACTACACCCAATCGGAATATGGTAAGGTGATCCTTCCATTTACGGTGCTGCGCCGTCTGGACTGTGTGCTGGAATCGACCAAGACCGCTGTGCTAGCGGAGAAGAGCAAACGTGAGGCTGCCGGTCTGAATCCTGAGCCCTTCATGCTGCGTGCTTCCGGTCAGCTTTTTTACAACACCTCCCCGCTCGATCTGAAGAAGCTCATGGGAGATCAGGATCACATCGGCGAAAATCTGCGCGCCTACATGCAGGCTTTCTCGCCTGCCGTGCGGGACATCTTTGAAAGTTTCGAGTTCCATGTTCAGATTGACCGCCTGCAGAAGGCGAAGCTACTCTACCTCGTCACGGAAAAGTTCGCTCAAGCAGACCTTCATCCAGACGTCGTCAGCAATGCTCAAATGGGCAGCGTCTTCGAGGAACTCATCCGCAAATTCGCTGAAGCCTCCAATGCCACCGCTGGGGAGCACTTCACTCCGCGTGAGGTCATCCGGCTCATGGTGAATCTGCTCTTCATTGAGGACGATGACGCTCTGATCAAACCCGGTGTCGTGCGCAGCCTCTACGATCCCACCGCCGGCACCGGCGGCATGTTGAGCGTCGCTGGCGAGCACCTGGCGGAGATCAATCCAGATGCCCGGCTCGTCATGCATGGCCAGGAGCTGAACCCCGAGTCCTACGCCATCTGCAAGGCCGACATGCTCATCAAAGGGCAGGACATCGCCAACATCATCTTTGGCAATACCCTCTCTGCCGACGGCCTGCACGGGAAACACTTCGACTACTCGCTCTCCAATCCGCCTTTCGGCGTCGAGTGGAAGAAGATTGAAAAGGACATCCGCAAGGAAGCCACCGAGCAGGGCTTCAATGGCCGCTTCGGTCCCGGCCTGCCGCGGGTCAGCGATGGCTCGCTGCTTTTCCTCCTCCATCTCATCTCCAAGATGCGGCCGGCCGTGGATGGCGGCAGCCGCTTCGGCATCGTGCTCAATGGCTCTCCGCTCTTCACCGGCGGCGCAGGCAGCGGCGAGAGCGAGATCCGCCGCTACGTGCTGGAGAATGACCTCGTCGAGGCCATCATCGGCCTGCCGACCGACATGTTTTATAATACTGGCATCAGCACCTACGTCTGGATCGTCAGCAACCGGAAGCCCAAGGCGCGGAAGGGCAAAGTGCAGCTCATTGATGCCTCCAGCTTCTGGCAAAGGTTGCGCAAAAGCCTTGGCAGCAAACGCAAGGAACTCAGCCCCGCGCACATCGACGACATCACCCGCCTCTTCGGCGATTTCCGGGAAGTCACCCGCGACGGCGTGCCCATCTCCCGCATCTTCAAGAACGAAGCCTTTGGCTACCGCACCATCACCGTCGAGCGCCCCGAGCGCGATGCCGCCGGGAAGATCGTCCTGGCCGCCAAGGGCAAAGGCAAAGGCCAGCCCGCCCCCGACGCCGCCCTGCGCGACACGGAAAACGTCCCGCTGAGTGAAGACGTCGAGACCTATTTCAAACGCGAAGTCCTCCCCCACGCCGCCGACGCCTGGATCGACCCCGAGAAGACGAAGATCGGCTACGAAATCCCTTTCAACCGCCACTTCTACGTCTTCCAGCCCCCGCGCCCGCTGGCCGAGATCGACGCCGAGCTTAAAGGCGTCACCGACCGCATCCTCACGATGATCGGAGGGCTGACGAAGTGAGCTTCCCTCGGTATCCGAGCTATAAGGACAGCGGCGTGGAGTGGCTGGGGCAGGTGCCCGAGCATTGGGGGATCGGCCAAAGCCGAAGACTCTTCGGGCTTCGGAACGATCGAGCGTTAGAAGGTGACAGACAGCTAACTGCGTCGCAGGAGCATGGGGTCATCTATCAAGAAGACTTCATACGGCTGGAGGGCCGAAGAGTCGTGGAGGTGATAAAAGGTGCCGACATCTTGAAGCACGTTGAACCAAACGACTTCGTGATCAGCATGAGAAGTTTCCAAGGCGGCATTGAGTGGTGCAACCTGCGTGGCTGCATCAGTTCGGCCTATGTGATGCTTGTTCCATGCGAGCGCATTCACGGACCGTTCTTCGGCTATGTGCTCAAAAGCCGAAGCTACATTCAGGCGCTCCAAACCACGTCCAATCTCGTTCGTGACGGACAGGCTCTGCGATACGAAAACTTCACGAAGGTCGATTTGCCACTCGTCCCGATGGACGAGCAAACCGCCATCGCCGAGTTTCTGGACCGCGAGACGAGGAAGATTGATGAGCTGGTGGCGGAGCAGCGGCGGCTGATGGAGCTGCTGAAAGAGAAACGCCAGGCCGTCATCTCCCACGCCGTCACCCGCGGCCTGAACCCCGCCGCCCCCCTCAAACCCTCCGGTATCGAATGGCTCGGCGACGTGCCCGCGCATTGGACCGTTGCGACCGTTCGACGAATCGTTAACCGGATCGAACAGGGCTGGAGCCCTGATTGTTTCGCCCGCCCCGCAGAGTCGGAGGAATGGGGAGTCGTTAAGTCTGGGTGCGTGAACCGAGGTGTGTTCGTGGAAGAAGAGAACAAGGCCCTGCCAGAGAATCTCGAGCCAGTGCCTGAATACGAAATCCATGATGGGGATGTGCTGATGTCCCGCGCCAGCGGCTCACCCGAACTTGTAGGCTCTACTGCTTACATTCTCCACACACGCCCGAAGCTGATGCTCTCGGACAAAATTTTCCGCATTCACCTTGAGCCACAGGTGGATAAGAAGTTCTTCGTTGCTGTTTTCAACTCCCGCGTGATGCGTTCGCAGATCGAGCGTGCCATCAGTGGTGCGGATGGCCTTGCTAACAATCTGCCGCAATCGGCTATGAAGTCCTTCTTCTGCGCCATCCCACCCCTCGGCGAACAAGAAGCTATCGTCACCCACTTGGAGCTGGAACTCGGTAAATTCGACACCCTGACCGCCGAAGCGTAGCGAGCCATCGACCTGCTGCAAGAACGCCGGACCGCGCTGATCTCCGCCGCCGTCACCGGCCAGATCGACGTGCGTGGTGGGGTCTAAAAACTTCCGACTCTTTAGGTCGAGATTGACGCTTGGGGCCTCGAATTTCCGCCAACTTGGATCGACATCGGCGCTTCAGTCGTCGATTTCCCGCCAAATAGCTCCGACATTGACGGTCTTTGCCTCGGCGTTGATGCTCCAACCGTCGAGAAAGAGGCTCCAAGCTTCGATTATCCGCCAAATAAGTCATTTATTGGAGCTCCAAGAGCCATGTGTCCGCCATCGATGTCGGATAAATAGGCTGAAAAGCGTGATGTGCGACTCAACTGGCGGATGAATGGCTTGAAAATCGGCGGAAAAGCTGAAGGTTCCCTGATGAGTGAAACACAACCCCTCTCTCCCTCGTCCGCCAGTCCTGCCGCCGCTCCCATGAGCCTGGCCGAGGCGGATGCGGCGGCCAAGTTCTTTGCCGCGCTGGGAAATCCCCTGCGCTGGATGATGGTGAAGCTGATCCTGCAGCGTGGGCCGCAGACCGCCACAGATCTGGCCGCGCTGCTGAAGCGGGACTTTGACGGCATCAGCAAACATCTGCGCGTGCTCCGGGCAGGCGGCGTGGTGCAGGCCATGAGCGGCCAGGACCGTCGGCTGATCTATTTTTACATCCCAAAAGCCAACCAGCCTGAACCCGGCGTGCTGGACTACGGCAAGCTGCGCCTAGACCTCCGTGACCCCGCCCCCGCCGAGCCGGTGCTGAGCGTGCGGTTGTGAGCACTTTGGCAGGTGCTTCCTCCTAGTCCGCATAAGTTTAGCGAATGAGATCGAGGGTGAAAAGAGCCCCTTCTGCTAAACACGTCAGGCCTGCGCTGAGCTGCATATTCCGTTCTTGTCATACGAGAAGGAAGACCTATTCTGTCGAACAAGCTATTTCCCCGCTACCACAGACGTGCCCACCGCAAAAACCAAGTCTTACACAGCCAATCCGATGAAGGGGTTACGCTCTCGGCTGTCCGCCGCTGGGGTGAAGCCGAAGTTTCTGAACAAAGTGGTTCTACCCTCGTGGTGGGAGGACTCTATTGCCTCTACGGCGGGCGGCCTGCGTGAAGCGGCTAGCTACATCTGTGCACACCTAGGTTACAGCCTGAGCAGTCTGCTGGATGAAAAGCAGAAGCTAAGCTTTGCCCACACGGGGGCGGTGAAGTACAAGAAGGCCAAGGGCGTGACGAATGATGATGTGACTCTGGCGACGCACTATGCTCTCGGCGTGGCGCGTGCCGTGGCTGCCGCCATGACGGACCTGCCAGCCGTTACTGCCGTGTCATCCCCTGAGGAATGGCGTAAAACGCTGCTGGCCTTGTCTGAGAAGCCGTGGGTCTGCCTGCGGCACATCCTGAAATCGGCCTGGGAACTGGGCATCCCGGTGATCCATTTGAAGAACTTGCCAGAGGGAGCCAAGAAGCCGGACGCGCTGACAACGATGGTGGGTGATCGCCCAGTTATCGTGGTTTTGAGCGCACGGAAGAGCCCCTCATGGATTGCTTTCATCGTGGCGCATGAACTGGGACATATTCATCACAAGCACCTGAAGCCTGGGCAGACGCTGGTGGACGAGAAGATCGACAAGACCTCCGATGAAAAAGACGAGAGCGAGGCAAATGACTTCGCGGTGCGGTTGCTGACAGGTTTTAGCGACCTCGGGCTGAATTCCACCCGCAGCATGGGCATACCGCAACTGTCCAGTGCAGCCAAGACCTTCGGCATGAACTACCGGATCGCTCCCGGCGTCGCCGCTTTGAACTATGGCTTTACCACAGGTTTTTGGTCCGTAGCGAACGGAGCTGTGAGCCTTCTCGAAAAGAACGATGATGCCGCCGTGGATCTGAGTAAAGCGATGAAAGAGCATTTGGATCTGAATGCGCTCTCAGAAGACTCGCGGGAGTGGATCACCCGTGCCACCCATGCCGTGGAATGATCTACTTCAGTGATGTGGACGTGGTGCTGAAGCTCGCCCGCTGCGGGTTCCTGCCCCATCTCCCTGAACTGCTTGGTGTGCCGGAGGATGAAATCAGCATGCAGTATTTAGCCAGTCTGAAGGCGCGGCTAACACGCCCAAACAAGAAACCGACAAATGCTGCCTACCAGAGGCATCTGGCGGAGTTTTGCACGGTGCATCGGATCATCGGAGCGGCAGCTGACATCACAAGGCAGGAGGAACTGCTGCAAAGCGGCATGGACCCCGGCGAGGCCATTCTTTTTGCCGAAGCTGAGGCCACTGGAGGCATCGTGGTGACAGGCGACAAGCGTGCGATCACCCACTACGCCATGCATTCCAAGCCCGCGCAGCGTGCGAAGCTGAAGGTGGTGTGCTGGGAGCAACTACTGCTGCGTGTGCACCAGCTCAAAGGTTACGATGAACTGATACGCGGTGGCTGTGAACACCTGGATGAAGGCCTACTCTCCCTCGCCTTCAGCAGCGGACAGGCAACGCAGGAGGAACACGCACTGGCGGCCATCCACTCTTATTTGAATCATTTGAAGAAAAGCGCTGCCGATTTCCTGTTCACCTTTGATCCTGACCTATGACCCTCCACAAAGAACTCAGCTTCGAGATCGAGATCTGCGAGCACCTCGCCAAGCATGGCTGGCTCTATACCGAAGGAGATGTAGCACACTATGACCGAGCGCGGGCGCTTTTCCCCTCTGAAGTACTGGCCTGGGTGAAGGAAACGCAGCCTAAGGCCTGGGAGACGCTGGTGAAGAATCATGGAGCAAAGGCACAGGAGACGCTGGTCAATCGTCTTCGTGATCAGATCGATCAGCGTGGCACGCTGGATGTACTGCGGCATGGGATCGAGCTGCTGGGACTGAAGCAGCCGCTGAAGCTGGCGGAATTCAAACCGGCGCTGGCGATCAATGCGGACATTCTTTCCCGCTATGCCGCGAATCGGCTGCGCGTGGTCCGGCAGGTGAAGTATTCGATGCATAACGAGAACAGCATCGACCTTGTGCTCTTTCTCAACGGCGTGCCGGTGGCAACCGTGGAGTTGAAGACAGACTTCACCCAGAGCATCGGAGATGCGATCGATCAGTATCGTTTTGACCGGCATCCGAGGCCGAAGGGTCAAAACCCGGAGGCGCTGCTCAGTTTTCCCAACGGGGCGCTGGTCCACTTTGCCGTCAGCAATAGTGAGGTCTATATGGTGACGAAGCTGGATGGTCCGGCGACGAAGTTCCTGCCTTTCAATCTCGGGAACGACGGCGCGGCAGGGAACCCTTTGAACCCCAACGGCCACCGCACGGCCTACCTGTGGGAGCGCGTCTGGGCGCGCGAGAGCTGGCTGGAGATCCTGGGGCGCTACCTCATCGCCAAGCGGGACAAGAAGAAGGTGATCGAGCAAATCATCTTCCCGCGCTTTCACCAACTGGATGTGACGCGGAAACTGCAAGTGGCGGTGCTGCAGGATGGCGCAGGCGGGAAGTATCTGATCCAGCACAGTGCCGGCAGCGGCAAGACAAACAGC
>Ga0164294_10002151_pt1 | contig 17962 bp, 8 predicted proteins | sample GEODES005metaG_FD_111479 | JGI IMG/M metagenome (GOLD analysis project Ga0164294, IMG submission 111479) | Oligotrophic lake water microbial communities from Sparkling Lake, Wisconsin, USA - GEODES005 metaG | ecosystem: Environmental > Aquatic > Freshwater > Lake | place: USA: Sparkling Lake...
CGGCCCCACCGTCCACCTGGAGCCGGGCCAGCGGGCGCCCCGACTCGGCGCTCATCACCGCCAGGATGTCGGCGATCTGGAAGGCCACGCCTTCCAGGGCGGCACGGGCAAGGTGGGCCTTGGTGGTGCCGCGGGTGAGGCCGAAGATGGCGCCCCGCGCGTCGGGCCGCCAGTAGGGGGCGCCAAGACCGGTGAGGGCCGGCACAAAGATGACGCCGCCGCTGTCGGGCACCGAGGCGGCCAGGGCCTCGACCTCGGCGGCGGTGCCGATCAGTCCCAGACCGTCGCGCAGCCACTGCACCGCGGCGCCGGCGATGAAGGCGCTGCCCTCCAGGGCATAGGTGGTCTGTCCACGCAGGCGCCAGGCGACGGTGCTGAGGAGGCCGGCCTCACTCGACACAATGGCGCCGCCGGTGTTGAGCAGTACAAAGGCACCGGTGCCGAAGGTACACTTGGCCATGCCCGGCGTGAAGCAGGCCTGTCCAAAGAGCGCCGACTGCTGGTCGCCCGCCATGCCGGCCACGGGGATGCCGTCGGGCAGGAAGTCGAGCCCGGCGGTGGAGCCGAGCACCTCGGCGTTGTCGCAGATGCGCGGCAGGGAGGCCATCGGCACGCCGAAGAGCGAACAGAGCTCCGGATCCCAGTCGCCGGTGTGCAGGTTGAACAGAAGGGTGCGGCTGGCGTTGCTGGCGTCGGTGGCGTGGGCCCCGCACAGACGAAAGGCCAACCAGGCGTCGATGGTACCAAAGGCGAGGGTGCCGGCCTCGGCGGCGGCGCGGGCGCCCGGCACATGGTCGAGGAGCCAGGCCGCCTTGGTGGCCGAGAAGTAGGGATCGAGCACGAGGCCGGTGCGGGCCCGCACCCAGGGCTCGCGGCCCTCTTCTTTGAGGCGGCGGCAGGTGTCGGCGGTGCGGCGGTCTTGCCAGACCAGGGCCCGGCGGATCGGCTGGCCGGTGGCCCGATCCCAGAAGAGGCAGGTCTCGCGCTGGTTGGTGATGCCGATGGCGCGGAGGGTCACGGGGCCGGCCTGGCGCAGCGCCCCGCGCACGGCGGCCTGCACGCTGGCCCAGATCTCGTCGGTGTCGTGCTCGACGAGGCCGGGGCTTGGGTAGTGATTGGGGAATTCCACGTTGAACTGGGCCACCACCCGCACGGCTGCGTCGAGGAGCAGCGCGGTGGTGCCGGTGGTGCCTTGATCAATGGCCAGGACGACGTCGGGGGCGGCGGACATGGGGGCTCCAAGCGAGGGGCCCGTTCTACCACGGTGCTCGGCCCGGGAGCGCAGGCTAAGCCGCGGTCGGAGCGGCGCTTGAGCACCCCCTTCTCTCGAACCCTGCGCGCGCTGGACGCCGATCGCGGCCTCGGCGGCCTCCTGATGGCCACCGGCGCCGGCCTGCTGCTCTGTTGGGGGCTCTGGCTGGGCCTCGCCCGGGTGACCGTCTACGCCGACAGCGAGGCCGCGCGCGTCGAGAGCATCGGCGGGGCGCGCCCCTTGCAGGCCGAGGTCACCGGCCGGGTGGTGGCGGTCTTCGCCCAGGTGGGCGATCCGGTGCTGGAGGGCGACCCCCTCATCGAGCTCGACGCCACCGCGCTGGAGCTGGAGCTCCAGGCCATCGACGCCCGCCAGGCGGCCCTCGCGGTGCAGGTCGACGCCCTGGCGGCCGCCGTCGTCGCCGCCGAGGCCGGGCTGCAGGGGGTCGCCGCCGCCGCCCGTCAGGCCGAGGGGGAGATGGGTGCGCGCAAAGCCGAGGCCGAGGCCGCCGCCCGCCAGGCCGAGGCCGAGTACGCCGCCGCCGCCGCCGAGCCGGGTGGGTTTGCCCGCCAGGAGGTCGATCGCCTGCGGGCCTCCGCATCGTCGCGGCGCGCCCTGTCTGAGGCCATGGGCTACGCCCGGCGGCACGTCTCGGCCAGCGCCGCCCTCGACGGCCTCGACCGCCAGGGGGCCCTGGCCACCCTTCAACAGACCCTGGCCGCCGCCACCGGCGAGCTGACCGCCGCCCAGGCTGAGCTTCAGCGCCTCGACACCCTGATCGAGCGCCACCAGCTCCGGGCCCCGGTGAGCGGCACGCTGGGCGAGCTGCGCGGCTTGATGGCCGGCGACCTCGTTGCGGCCGGCGAGCTGCTCGGCGCCGTGATCCCCGAGGGGGAGCTCGGCGTGGTGGCCTCCTTTGGGCCGGCGGCCCTGGGGCGGGTGGCGGTGGGGGCGGCGGCCCGGGTGCGCCTCGACGCCTTCCCCTGGACCACCCACGGCAGCCTGCCGGCGACGGTGCTGCGGGTGGCCAGCGAGCCGCGCGAGGGCGGCCTGCGGGTGCAGCTCTCCCTCGATGACGACGGCGGCCTCCCCCTCCAGCACGGCCTCACCGGCGTTGTCGAGGTGGCGGTGGGCGACGAGGCGCCAGCGATGCTGCTCCTGGAGGCGGCGGGCGCCCGGGCGTCGCGATGAAGCGGCGCTGGTGGGTGCCCGAGGTGGTGCAGACGAGCGACATGGACTGCGGTCCGGCGGCGCTCACCGCCCTCCTCGCCGGCTTCAACCTGCCCGTGCACTACGGACGCCTGCGCGAGGCCTGCCAAACCGACGTCGACGGCACCTCGATCGACACCCTCGAAGAGGTGGCCTGCCGCATCGGCCTCGACGCCCAGCAGGTGGTCATCCCCGTCGAGCATGTCTTTTTGCCCGAGGCGGGCACCCTCCCCGGCCTCGTGGTGATCACCCTGCCCAATGGCACCGCCCACTTTGTGGTGATGTGGAGCACCCTGGGGCCTTTTGTTCAGGTGATGGACCCGGGCCGCGGGCGCTACTTTGAGCGCATCCCGGCCGCCCGGCGCGACCTCTACCTGCACACGATGACCGTTCCGGCCGAAGACTGGGCCGAATGGGCGCGCTCCGACGACAACCTGCGCGGCCTGCGGGCCCGCCTGCGCGGGATCGGCGCCTCGCCCGCCGAGGCCGACGCCCTGTGCGCCGAGGCCTGCGCCGGGGCGGGCTGGTTTCCGATGGCCGCCCTCGACGCGGCGACCCGCCTCGTGGCGCAGCTCGCCGAGGCCGGCGGCCTCGACAAGGGGCTTGGGCCGCGCCTGTTGCGCGACTGGCTCTCCCAGACCCTGGACGGCGGGCCGGGTTTCTTCGACCTGATCGGCCCCAGCGCCTGGACGGTGCGGGTGAACAAAGAGGGCCCCTCCCAGCTCGACGTCACCGGCGCTGTGGTGCTGCAGGTTCGCGGCTTGCAGCCCGGCGCCACCGGCCTTCTCACCGAGGGCCTCTCCGAAGACCTGCGTCGGGCGCTCACCACCGAGGAGGACCGCCCCGGGCGGGATCTGTGGCGGATGGCCACCGCCGACGCTGCCCTGCACCCGGGCTGGCTGGCGGCGGCGGCGGGCCTCGCGGCGGCGGCGGTGATGGTGGAGGCCCTGCTGCTGCGCGGGCTCCTGGAGGCCGGGCGCCTGATCGTGCCGGTGGAGCAGCGGGCCCTGGCTCTGGGCGGCCTGCTGCTCTTTGGCGCCGGCCTGCTGGCCGTGGAGTTGGGCCTGACCCTGGCCACCAACCGGGCCGGCCGCCACTTGGAGCTGCGCTACCGGGCGGCCTTCCTGCGCAAGATCCCCCGGCTGCCCGATCGCTACTTTCAAAGCCGCCTCGTCTCCGACAAGGCCGAGCGCGGGCACACCGTCGCCGTGCTGCGCACGATGGGCGGCCTCGCCACCGCGGCGCTGCGGGCCGGCTTTGGGCTGCTGTTCACCTTCTTTGGCGTGGTGGCCCTGGCCCCCCACCTCGCCCCGCTGGCCTTCCTCGCGGTGGGGGCCTCGGTGGGGCTCCCCCTGCTGGTGCAGCCGGCCCTGGCGGCCCAGGATCTGCGCTGGCGGCAGCACGCCGGCGCCCTGGTGCGCCTCTACCTCGACGCCCTGCGCGGTCTGGTGGCCATCCGCACCCACGGCGCCGAGCGCACCTTGCTTCGCGAGCACGAGGGCCTGCTGCGCGAGTGGATGGAGGCCGGGCTGGGCTTGCTGCGCCTGTCGGCCCTCGCCGGCGCCGCCCAGGCGGCCCTCGGCCTCGCCTTGACCGTGGCGCTGCTGATCGGCGCGGTGCAGGGGTCGGCCGAGGCGCCGCTCTCCTTGCTGCTGGCCTGGTGGGCGGTGCAGCTCCCGAGCCATGGGGCCGGCCTCGCCGCGGCCATCCAGCGCTACCCGATGGTGCGCAGCGTGGTGCTCCGCCTGATGGAGCCGCTCCACAGCCCCGAAGAGCCCGAGCCCGACGTCGCCCTCGACCCGCTGCCTGGCCCGGTGGCGATCTCCTTTGCGGGGGTCTCGGTCAAGGCGGGCGGCCACAGCCTGCTCGACAGCCTCGACCTGGAGATCGGCGCCGGCGAGCACATCGCGGTGGTGGGGCCGTCTGGGGCCGGCAAGAGCAGCCTCGTCGGCCTGCTGCTCGGCTGGCATGCGGTGAGCGAAGGGCGTCTGTGCGTGAACGGAGAGCCCCTCGACGCCGCCCGCCTCGGGCGCCTGCGCCGGCACACCGCCTGGGTCGACCCCGACGTGGCCCTGTGGAACGCCGGGCTGGTCGACAACCTGCGCTATGGCGGCGGGGAGCTCGGCCGCCTGGGGATGGTCCTCGAAGAGGCCGATCTGCGCAGCCTCCTCGAAGAGCTGCCCGAGGGGCTCGCCACGCCGCTGGGCGAGGGGGGCGGGCTCATCAGCGGCGGCCAGGGCCAGCGCGCCCGCTTCGGCCGGGCGCTTTTGCGCGCGGATGTGCGCCTCGTCATCCTCGACGAGCCCTTTCGCGGCCTTGATCGCGACCAGCGGCGGGTCTTGCTGGCCCGGGCGCGGGCCCACTGGGCGCAGGCCACCCTCCTCTGCATCACCCACGATGTGGCCGACACGGCCCTCTTCGAGCGGGTGGTGGTGGTGGAAGGTGGCCGGGTCGTGGAAGAGGGGCCGCCGGCCGTGCTCGGCGCCGTGCCCGAGGGCCGCTACGCCGCCCTGTGCGCCGCCGAAGACGCCGTGCGCCGCGGCCTGTGGAGCGGCCCGGGCTGGCGGCGGTGGCGGGTGGGCGAGGGCCAGCTCCGCGAAGAGGAGCCGGGATGAGCGCGCTCCCGACCTGGCCCCTCTCGGCGGCGCCGACCCTGCTTGGCGCCCTTGCGCGGGCCGCCGGCCTGCCGATGCGCGGGGCCCCGCCGCCGAACGCGCCGATCGCGATTGAGGCCCTGTCAGCGATGCTGGAGGCGGCCGGCGAGGCCCTCGATCTCGATGTGGAGCCAGCCAGCTACCGCTACGGCGAGCTGCCCACTTTGCTCCAGCGCGCCGCCCCGGCGATCCTGCAGGGGGTGGAGGGCCAGGAGGCCGTGTTGGTGGGCCTCCTCGGGTCGAAGGGCGACCGGGTCTGCCTGGTCGGCCCCGACGGCGCCACACGCTGGGTCGACCTCCTCGCGGTGAAGCGCTTCCTGGTGGGCAAGTCCGAGGGCCGCCTTGGCGCCCGCTTCGACGCCACCCTGGAGCGGGCCCAGGTCTCGCCCCGGCGTCGGGCCCTGCTGCGCGAGCGGCTCCTCGATCAGGCGCTCGGCGGGCTCATCTTCGAGGGGGTCTGGCTCCTGCGCCTGCCGCCGGGGGCGCCCTTCGCCGCGCACCTGCGGGCGGCGGGGGCTGGCCGCCTCGTGGCGGGGGCGGCGGTCGGCCACACGATCTCCTTTGGCCTCGGCCTCGCCGGGCTGGCCTTGCTGGGCGAGGCGGCCCTCTCCGGGGTGGTGCACCCGGCCTGGCTCCTCGGCTGGGCCTTGGGCATGGCCTCGGGCCTGCCGGCCGAGCTGTGGATGAGCCTCAGCCTCGCCCAGTTGAGCGTCGGGGTGGGCGGGCTCATCAAGCGGCGGCTGCTCTACGGCGCCCTGCGCATCGATCCCGAGGCGGTGCGCACCGAGGGCATCGGCGGCCTCGTCAGCCTCGTCATCGAGTCGGAGAACATCGAGGGCATCGCGCTCAACGGCGGGGCGGTGGCCCTGGCGGCGGCGGTGGAGGTGGGGCTGCTGCTCCTCGTGCTGCCCAGCGGCCCCGGCGGCCCCGGCCTCGCCCTGGCCTTCGGTGCCGCCTGCCTGCTGGCCCTGGGCCTCGCCTGGCGCTACGCCCGGCGGCTCTCGCGCTGGACCGCCGAGCGCCAGGGCCTCACCGGGGCGCTGGTGGAGCAGATGATGGGCCACCGCACCCGGGTGGTGCAGGTGGCGCCGGCCGACTGGCACCAGGGCGAAGAAGAGGCGCTGCTGGGCTACCTCGGCCGCAGCGCCGCCCTCGATCAGGCCGAGGCCCTGCTGCGAACCGGCCTGCCGCGCCTCTTTGGCCTGCTGGCCCTGGGCCTGCTCGGCGCCCAGTTCGTGGCCGGGGGCGACCCAGCGGCCCTGGCGGTGGGCGCGGGCGGGGCCCTGCTCTGCGCTGGCGCCCTCGGCCGGCTGACCGGCGGGCTCGGCGTTCTCGGGCAGGCCTGGGTCTCCTTCGCCCAGATCCGCCCCCTCTGGGAGGCTGCCGATCGGGCCATGGCGCCGGGCACCCCCGGCCTCGCGCTGGCCCTGCCCCGGCTCTCGGCGGGGGCGCCGCTGATCGAGCTGCGCGGCCTGCGCTTTCGCCACAAGGGCCGCGGCCGGGCCGTGCTGGACGGGGCCTCGGCCACCCTGCGAATGGGCGATCGGGTGCTGATCGAGGGGCCCTCGGGGGGCGGCAAGTCCACCCTGGCCAGCCTGATCGTCGGCTTGCGCAAGCCCGACAGCGGACTCGTGCTGCTGCAGGGCCTCGATCCGGCCACCCTGGGCGAGGCGGGCTACCGGCGGCGGGCGGTGGCGGCGCCGCAGTTCCACGAGAACCACATCATCCTGGGCACCCTGGCGATGAACCTGCTGATGGGCGGCCGGTGGCCGGCCGGGCTGGGCGATGTCGAAGAGGCTGAGGCGCTGTGCCGGGAGCTCGGTCTGGGGCCCCTGCTCGACAAGATGCCCGCCGGCATCCATCAGGTGGTGGGCGAGAGCGGCTGGCGCCTCTCCCATGGCGAGCAGAGCCGCATCTTTCTGGCGCGGGCCCTCCTTCAGAAGGCCGACGTCATCGTGCTCGACGAGAGCTTTGGTGCCCTCGACCCCGAGACCCTCGCCCTCTGTCTGCGCGCGGTGCTCGATCGGGCGCCGACCCTACTGGTGATCGCCCACCCCTGAGGTGTGATCGAGGGCCGGGGCGATCTCGTTGCGCAAGAAGAGCAGGGTGCCGAGGAGGGCCCCGGCGAGGATCACCGCCACAACGACGGCGACCCGGGTGACGGAGCGGGCCCGGTCGAGTTGGGCCTGCAGGCCGGCGTCGACCGGGGAGGGGGCGCCGACGAGGCTGGGCTGGGAGCGCTCCTCCGTGCTGGGGGACTCGTCGGGCAGGTGGGAGGGGCTCATCGCGATGGCGGCGGCGGCGACCATCTTCTCGCCGTCTGGCAGGCTGGTGCGGCCTTCGTGCCACAGGGTCTGGCTGACCGGCTCCTGCTCTTCGGTGCGCTCTTCTTCGGTCTTGCTGGAGCGGCTCCAGCGCAGCTCGCCGGCCAGCACGAGGCGCAGCTCACAGACGTCGAGGATGCGGCGGGCGGGTCGCACCTCCAGGCAGCCGTCGATGGCGTTGATGACGGACTCGGGGAGGTCCGGCCGCAGGCGGCGCGGCGAGACGTAGCGCCCTTTGATGATGTCCATCCAGACGCTGGGGAAGGCCTTGGGGTAGGCGCGCTGGCCGCACACCAGCTCGTAGAGGATGCAGCCCAGGGCGAAGATGTCGGCGCTGGCGGTGACCTTGGTGGAGTCCTCGATCTGCTCGGGGCTCATGTAGTGCGGGGTGCCAAAGCGCAGGCCGGTGACCGTCATCCGCCCGCTGGTGGCGGGCTGATCGAGGAACTTGACCAGACCAAAGTCGGTGACCCGCGGCCACAGCTCGCCGTTGGGGCGCCGGGCGATCAGCACGTTGGCCGGCTTCAGATCGCGGTGGACGAGGCGGTGGGCGTGGATGTGGGCCACGCCGGCCAGCACGCCGTCGAAGAGGGCCAGGGCCTCGGGCAGCGCGGGCGAGCCGTTGTGCTGCACAAAGAAGTCCAGGCTGCGGCCGTTGACATACTCCATGACCAGACAGAGCGCGCGGCTGTCGACGAGGTCGCGCTCGACCAGCACGAGGTTCTCGTGGGGCGGGATGCCGAGGAGGGCCTCGCGCTGCCGGGCCCGCTCCACGGCGGCCCGGCTCGGGTTGGTCAGCTCCTTGAGCGCCTTGGCCTCACCGGTCTGCTCATGGACCGCGTACCAGACGATGGCGCTGGCGCCGCGATCGATCTCGCGCTCGATGAGGTAGCCACCGATGGTGTCGCCCGCCTGGAGCATCGCGGGGGGGCCTCGGGCGGCCCCGACGACGGTCGGGGCCACCAGATTGCGAGACTACTCCAGGTAGGTGTAGCCCTCAAGACCGCGCTGGTAGGTGGACAGAAGCTTCGTCGACTCCTCGATGGTCATCTGCCCGCTCTTCACCGCCTGCTCGCAGGCCCGGCGCACCTGAATGACCAGATCGCGGCGGTTGAACTGCACATAGTTGAGCACGTCGGTGACGGTGTCGCCCTCCACCACGCTGTCGAGGTGGTAGAGCCCCGGCCCCTGGATGCTCACCTGCACGGAGTGGGTGTCTCCGAACAGGTTGTGCAGATCGCCCAGGATCTCCTGGTAGGCCCCGACCAGGAAGACGCCGAGCAGGTAGGGCTGCCCATTGGGGGCGTGCAGCTCCAGGGTGTCTTTCACGTCGTGCAGATCGATGAAGTGGTCGACCTTGCCATCGGAGTCGCAGGTGATGTCGGCGAGCACGCCCTGGCGGGTGGGCTTCTCCTCCAAGCGGTGGATGGGCACCACCGGGAAGAGCTGGTCGACGGCCCAGGAGTCGGGGATGGACTGGAAGACCGAGAAGTTGCAGAAGTAGGTGTCGGCGAGGCTGCGGATCAGGCCCTCGAACTCATCGGGCACATAGGGCAGGCCGCGGATGACCTTGGCGATGCGGCCGGCGCACTGCCAGAACATGCGCTCGCCGCGGGCCCGCTGCTTGATGTCGATGAGGCCGAGGGTGAACATGTTGAGGAGCTGCTCGCGCGCCGAGACCGCGTCATGCCAGGCAGCCTGGAAGGTCTTCTTCGTGATGTTGCTGGTGGCCTCGTGCAGCTCGCGCATCACGTCGGGATCGTCTTCTTCGGGCGTGATGGGCTCGTTCTGGCTGGGGTGCTCGCTCACGCCGAGCACGTTGACCACCAGGATGGCGTGGTGGGCCACCATCGCGCGGCCGGACTCGGTGACGATGTCGGGGTGCGGCACCTCGGCCTCGTTGCAGGCCGCCGAGATGGAAGCGACCACGTCGTAGGCGTACTCCTGCACGCTGTAGTTGACCGAGCTCGCGAAGTTCGACGAGGAGCCGTCGTAGTCCACGCCCAGGCCACCGCCGACGTCGAAGTAGCCGAGCGGGGCGCCGAGCTTGGACAGCTCGACGTAGACGCGGGCGCCTTCCTTGAGGGCGTCCTTGAAGGAGCGGATGGCGCTCACCTGGCTGCCGATGTGGAAGTGCAGCAGGCGCAGGCAGTCGAGCATGCCCACCCCGCGCAGCTTCTCCACGCCATCGACCATCTCTTCGACCGTGAGGCCGAACTTGGCGCGATCGCCGGTGCTGGCCTCCCAACGGCCGGCTCCCCGGCTGGCGAGCTTGGCCCGCATGCCCAGGTAGGGGCGCACGTTGAGGCGCTGGCTGATCTCGATGGCCAGATCGAGCTCGGTGGCCTTCTCGATGACGATGATGACGCGCCGGCCGAGCCTGCAGGCCATCATGGCCGTCTCGATGTACTCGGCGTCTTTGTAGCCATTGCAGATGACCACCGCCTCGGGGTCGTCGAGCATGGCGAGCACGATGAGCAGCTCGGGCTTGGAGCCGGCCTCAAGGCCCATGTGGTAGGGCCCGCCGAAGCGCACCACGTCTTCGACGACGTGGCGCTGCTGGTTCACCTTGACCGGGTACACGCCGCGGTAGTTGCCCTTGTGATCGTACTCGCTGATCGCCGTCTTGAAGGCCTCGGCCAGCGTGCGGATGCGCGCTTCAAGCAGGTCGGTGAAGCGGATCAGGATGGGCATCCCGATCTCGCGGCGGGTCAGGTCGTCGACCAGCTCCTTGAGGTCGACCCAGGGGCCCTGGTCGCCCTTGGGCGCGATGATGAGGTTGCCGTTCGCGCCGATGCGAACGAAGTCCCTCCCCCAGTTCTTGATGCCATAGAGCTCAGCGCTGTCGTCGATGGTCCAGCCGCGCATTTCGTTGGGAACCTCCGGGTAAGAATGGCCGCCTCGCTAACGCGGCCGGGGGTCGAGGGAGGGGTTTGGGGGGCGTTCCCCCAAAAGGGGCCCGGCGGCTCCGGCCGGCTCCAGGCCCTTCGGCCAGACAAAGCCCGGCTGGAGCGGCAGATCGATGAGGCCGCTGCGGCGGGCCACATCCCAAACGGCGAGGCCGTCGGCGCTCAGGGTTGGGGGCCCGAAGAGGGCGTCCATCAGCCGATCCTCGGTGAGGGCGAGGTCGGTGATCGCCCGAGGGTAGAGCCCGCGATCGAGGGCCACCCACCGCAGGCCCGCCGCGTGCAGGGCCTCGAGATCGGCCGGCGCGAAGGTGAAGCGATCGACGGCCTCGCCGCGCTCCAGGGCCATCAGGGCCGCGAGGAAGCTGTTCTGGGCCACCGCTTCATCCCAGGCCCGGGGCCGCACCCGCGCCACCCAGGGGGCGTGGCCGCCCAGCAGGGTCTTCTTGTGGACAAGCTGCAGCCAGAGGGGCTCCTGGCCGCTGCTCGCCTCGGGGGCCAGGGGCAGGTGCAAGAGGACGCCGGCGGGCAGGGCGGCGAGGCGGGCGTAGGCCGGCGGCGGCCAGGCGATCGTGCGCTGCTGGACCTGGGTGGCGAATCCCTGCATCCGCAGCGCCGGGAGGGCCAGCAGGGCCAGGGCCAAGGCCACCGGCAGCCGGCCCCGCCGTAGGAGGGCATCCAAGGCCAGGGCCGCAAAGACCCCGATGGCGGCGTGCAGAACGACGGCGTGGCGCACCGGCCACCAGAAGCGCCGCAGGGGGGGCCACGAGGCCGTAGAGCGCGGTGTAGGCCCCGCCCTCGGGCCCGAGCATCAGCCAGCCAAAGAGCAGGGCCACCGCCACGAGGCCCTTGTGGCGCCCTCCTTCGCGCAGCAGCCCCCACAGACCGAGGGCCCAGAAGGGCGCGGCCAGCACGGCGGCGGGGTGGCCGTCGGGGCCGACGGTGAGGGGCAGCGCCCAGGGGACGGCGTCGGCCCAGGCCTCAATGGGCGGAAAGGTCGCCTCGCCGGTGCCGGGGATCTGCGCCCAGGCGCGGGCAAAGACAAAGGCCCAGGGCGCGGTGAGCGCGAGGAAGGCCGCCGAGAAGGGCCACAGCCGCGCGGCGGGCGGCCGGGCCTCGATCACCAGCAGGATGCCCGCCAGCACCCCGAACCAGGCGTAGTACCAGTACAGATGCGCGGTGAGCGAGAGCAGGAAGGCCGCGAGCAGAGCCATCGGCAGCCCGCCCGAGCCGCTTCGCAGGCGCACAAAGGCGGCGAGGAAGAGCAGGAGCGGCCCGGCGTTGACCTGACTGTACCGGCCGGCGTCCAGCTCGTGAACAAAGAACGGAGCCGTGCCCATCGCCGCCAGGGCCAGGAGGCTGCTCGAGCGGCTGGCGCCGAAGGACCGGGCGAGGGCATAGGCGCCGAGCCCGTTTCCGGCGAGGATCAGCAGCGCATAGGGCACCACGGCGCCGGGGTAGCCCCAGATCCAGTGGGGCAGCTGGTAGAGCAGGCCCTCCATCCCATTGCCGGCCAGCACCGGCGCGTCGCCGATGGGCCAGTAGTAGGCCGCGTTGTGGAGCAGGCTCTCGCCGGCGGCGAGGCGCTCGGCCACCCACACCAACAGCCACTGGTTGCCCAGGTTGTCGGGGTGGCGCGGGTTTCCGAGGAGGGTAGCCCCCGGTTGGAGCAGGGCCGGGCCCAATTGAAGGGCCGCGAGGCCCAGCGCCAGCAGGAGGGGGAGGAGTCCCCGCCCTGCCTTCATCCGCGCCGACGGCGGGCCAGCAGCAGCCCGGCCATCACGAGGCCCGCCAGGGCCGGCGCGCCAGCCGGGGTGGAGGCGCAGCCGCAGCCGCTCTTGTCGTCGCCGCCGCCCGTGTCGCCGCTGCCGCCCGCGTCGCCAGCGCCGTCATCTTCGCCGCCGCCGTCATCGGCGGTGGGCCCGGTGTCGTCGCCCTCGCCGCCGCCGTCGGTGGTGCCGGTGTCGTCGGTGGGCTCGCAGTCGCTGTCGTCGCGGTCGGTCAGGCTGTCGCAGTCATTGTCCAGCTCGTCGTCGCAGACCTCGGCGGTGGTGGGGCTCACGGCTTCGTCGGTGTCGTCGCAGTCGTCGGAGAGGCCGGCGTAGCCGTCGGGCTCCACGCAGGCGGCGAGCGTCACGTCGATGTTGCCGTGCCCGTCGCCGTCCTGGTCTTCGAACCAGACCGGGGCGTCGACCGCGTCGACGTCGATGCTGCCGTCGCAGTTGTTGTCCTGCTCGTCGCAGACCTCCAGCGCGTCGGGGTTGATGGCGAGGTCGCTGTCGTTGCACTCAAGGCAGGCGGCGAAGCCGTCGCCGTCGTTGTCGACGAGGCCCACCGAGCCGTCGCAGTTGGCGTCGACCGCCTCGGTGCAGGACTCGGCCGCACCGGGGAAGGTGGTGTTGAGGGCGTCGTCGCAGTCGCCTTCGTAGGCGGCGTAGCCGGCGGGCGCCGTGCAGGCGGTCACCAGATCGGTGGCGACGCCGTAGCCGTCTCCGTCTCCATCCAGGAAGAAGGTGAGCGCGTCGGCGGCGCCCAGGTCGATGCCGCCGTCGCAGTCATTGTCCACGCCGTCACAGACCTCGGTGGCGCTGGGGTTGACGTCGGTGTTGCTGTCGTCGCACTCCTCGCAGGAGGCGAAGCCGTCGCCGTCATCGTCCACGCCGCCCGGTGAGCCATCACAGTTGTAGTCGTTGACCGTGTCGGTGCAGGACTCGGTGGCGCCGGGGTTGTAGGCGGTGTCGCTGTCGTCGCAGTCGCCGGTGTAGGCCAGGGTGCCGCTGGGGGCGTCGCAGGCGTCGACCGAGAGGCTGCCGCCGTAGCCGTCGCTGTCGCTGTCGGTGTACCAGGTGGTGCGGGTGCTGGCGTCTACGCTGCTGTCGGCGTCGTCGGCGAGGCTGTCGCAGTCTTCGTCTACGTTGCTGCTGTCGCAGATCTCGACGGCGTCGGGGTTGATGAGCTGGGCGGCGTCGTTGCAGTCGCCGTCGATGGCCGCGCGCGTCGGGGTGAGATCACAGACCTTGGTGCTGGCGCCGGCGCCGAAGCCGTCGGCGTCGAGGTCGGTGTAGCTGTCGACCTTGGTGGCGACGCTGGCGCTGCTGTCGAGGTCATCGGCGAGGCTGTCGCAGTCCTCGTCGGTGTTGGCGCTGTCGCAGACCTCGGTGGCGCCCGGGTTGATGGCCAGGGCGGCGTCGTTGCAGTCGGTGTTGCTGGCGACGTAGCCGGTGGCGGGGTCACAGACGGTCTGGCTGCTGGTGCCGCCATAGCCGTCGCTGTCGCTGTCGAGGTAAACGGTGACCTTGCCGGTGGCGGCGCTGTCGAGGTCGTCGGCCTTGCCGTCGCAGTCCTCGTCGGTGTTGGCGGCGTCGCAGGCCTCGGTGGCGCCGGGGTTGATGGCGATGGCGCTGTCGTTGCAGTCGGTGTTGCTGGCGGCGTAGCCGGTGGGCAGGTCGCAGGTCTGGGTAGTGGTGGCGGCGCTGCCGTAGCCGTCGCTGTCGGCGTCGCGGTACCAGGTGCTGGGGCCGGTGGCGCCGCCGGTGTCGAGGTCATCGGCCTTGCCGTCGCAGTCCTCGTCGGTGTTGGCGGCGTCGCAGGCCTCGGTGGCGCCGGGGTTGATGGCCAGGGCCCCGTCGTTGCAGTCGCCATTGGTGGCGCTGGTGCCGCTGGGTGCGAGGCAGGCCGGGATCGCGCTGCCGGCGCCGTAGCCGTCGCTGTCGGCGTCGGTGTACCAGGCGCTGGTGCCCGTCACGCCGCTGTCGGCGTCGTCGGCGAGGCCGTCGCAGTCCTCGTCGGTGGCGGCGGCGTCGCAGACCTCGGTGGCCCCGGGGTGGATGGCGGCGTCGGCGTCGTTGCAGTCGGTGCTGGTGGCCACGGCGCCGGGCGGCGGCTCACAGACCGACACGGTGCTGGGTCCGCCGTAGGAGTCGCCGTCGCCGTCGAGGTACCAGGTGGTGGTGCCCGTCACGCTGGGGTCGTCGTCGTTGGCGAAGCCGTCGCAGTCCTCGTCGACCTCGCCCCCATCGCAGATCTCGGTGGCGCCCGGGTTGATGGCGATGTTGCTGTCGTCGCAGTCGGTGGCGACCGTGTAGCCGTCGCCGTCGTCGTCCTGGGCATAGCCGAGGTGGGCCTGGGCCTGGCCGAGCCCGCCGTCGGCGAAGCCGGTGCCGAGGAGCACGTCGGGGGCGCTGTCGCCGTTGAGGTCGCCGCCGCCGCCCAGGCTGGATCCGAACAGATCCCCGGCGGTGTTTCCGGAGACGGTGGTGGCCGCCGTGGTGGACAGGCCGGCGGCGCTGCCCTCGAAGAGCGAGGCAGCGCCCTTGTCGCTGCTGTTGCCCGGCGCGCCCACCAGCAGGTCGGCGTAGCCGTCGCTGTTGACGTCGCCGGCGGCGGAGAGCGCGTAGCCGAGCTCCTCGGCGCCGGAGCCGGCGAGCGTGGTGGAGGCGGTGGTGGACAGACCGCTGGCGCTGCCGGTGTAGACGGTCACCCGACCCGCGTTGGCGCCGAAGCTGGAGTGACCGACCGCCGCGTCGGCGTAGCCATCTCCGTCGATGTCGCCCGCCGCGGCGACCGCGTCGCCGAAGGAGGTGGAGCCCGACGGCCCCGACAAGGTGGCGGCGGGGGTGCCCGAGAGGCTGGCGCCGCCGTGAAAGGCGTAGACGAGGCCGTCGCCGCTGTCGGGGTCGGCCACCAGCAGGTCGTCGTAGCCGTCCTCGTTGAAGTCCTGCCCGCCATCGAGGGCGTAGCCCAGGGTGGGCGACAGGGTCACGCTCAAGGCCGCGGTGCTGGACAGTCCGCTGGCGCTGCCCGGGTAGACCGCGAAGCCGACGACGCCCCCGTGGCTCACCGCGACGTCGTCGTAGCCGTCTCCGTTCATGTCGCCGGCGCCGGTGAGCGCGTAGCCCAGGCTGCTGCCGGTCGCTCCCGGCAGCGTGGTCGCCGGCGCGGCGCTGGGGCCGCTGGCGCTGCCCAGGTACAGGTAGGCCTCGCCGCCCGCCCCGGCGTCGGGGGCGCCGATGAGGAGGTCGTCGTAGCCGTCGTTGTTGACGTCGCCGGCCCCATCGAGGGCGTAGGCGAACTGGCCGCCAAAGTCTCGCGCGCCCAAGGCGCCCGAGGGGCTGTCGGGGAGGCCGCTGGCCGAGCCGGCGTACCACCAGGCCCGCCCCGAGCCGCTGCCATAGTCGGGAGCGCCCACCACGGCGTCGGCGTAGCCGTCCCCGTTCAGGTCGCCGACGTGGGCGAGGCTGTAGCCAAAGGAGACCGCGGTGGCCGACCAGGCCGCGGTGGGGGTGGTGGCCAGGCCCGCGCTGCTGCCGGCGAAGAGCCAGGCGCTGCTGTCGACGGGGCTGGTGTTGTTGTAGGCCGACATCAGCAGCTCCTCGTCGCCGTCGCCGTCCACATCGCCGGCGGTGGAGAGCGACCAGCCCAACTGGGCGGTGGCGACCGCGCCGCTGAAGGCGACGGCGCCGGTGGAGGTGAGGCCGCTGGCGCTGCCGCGGTAGACATAGACCGCGCCGGCCGAGCTGCTGTCGCCGATGGCGCCGATGGCCACGTCGTCGTAGCCGTCGCCGTCGATGTCGCCGGCCGCCGAGACGGTGCTGCCGACATAGACGCCGAGGCTGGTCGTGGTGACCGAGGCGGCGGCGGCGGTGGGGCTGGTCGCCGTGATGCCCGAGGCGCCGCCGTGAAAGATGTAGGCCCCGCTGGCCACCGTGGCGCTGCCATGGGCGCCGATGACGATGTCGGCGTAGCCATCGTTGTTGACGTCGCCGATGCCGGCGACCGCCGAGCCAAGGCGGGAGCCCGCCGAGGCGCCCGTGATGGTGCCGCGGCCGCTGGCGGTGACGCCGGTGGCCGAGCCCCGGTAGATGTAGGCGCGGCCGGCGGAGATCAAGGTGGTGGAGGAGTAGCCGAAGGCGCCCACCACGACGTCGCCGAAGCCGTCGCCGTTGGTGTCGCCGGCCGCGCCCACCGCCCGGCCGGTGTAGTAGCCCGAGGTGCCGCCGAAGAGCTTGACGGTGGAGGTGTCGACGCCGGTGGCCGTGCCCGAGAGCACGTAGAAGCGGCCGGTGCTGGTGTTGTAGGTGGGGCAGCCGAAGGCGACGTCGTCCATGGCGTCGCCGTTGACGTCGGGGAGCATCGCCACGGCGTAGGCACAGGCCTCGCCAGCGGTGGCGCCGTCGCGGGTGGAGGCGGCGGTGGTGGACAGTCCGCTGGCCGATCCGAGGTAGACCGCCACCCGGCCGGCCCCGAGGGTGTAGCCGGGGGCGCCGACGACGAGATCGTCGTAGCCATCGTTGTTGACGTCACCGCGCCCGGAGATCGCCCAGCCGAAGTAAGCGTCGACGGCGGGGCCGGTGAGGGTGGTGGCGGCGGCGGTGGACAGTCCGCTGGCCGATCCGTGAAAGATGTAGACCGCGCCGGTGGCGGCGTTGGCGTCGGGTGCGCCAATGGCGACGTCGTCGTAGAGGTCGCCGTTGACGTCGCCGGCCGCGCTCACTGCGGCACCGATGCCCGTCTCATCGTCGGGGGCGAGGGTGGCGTCGGCGGTGGAGAGGATCGGATCGATCACCACCGGGAAGGGGGCGCCGTCGGCCACCACCGTGAGGGTGATCTGGTCGCCGTCGACGGAGATGGCGGTGGGCAGCCGGTTGCCGAGGGCGTCCCAGGCGGAGAGCTGCTCGTAGGTGTAGGCCCGGCCACTGCCATCGGTGAGGAGGACGCTGCGGCCCTCCTGGCTGAGGGTGGCGCCCTCGACCGACAAGGTGAGGGCGATGGGGCCCTCCCCGGTGGGGGCGCTGTGCAGCTCAAAGCCCTGGTGCAGGCCGCGGGCGCTGGTCCGCCACCACTCGGTGAGGCCCTCGCGGGCCAGCTCGGCCCGGCGGATGCAGGCCCCGTCGGCGCCGAGCTCGGGGGTGCAGTCGCCGAGCGACAGCTCGGCGTCGGGCAGCAGCTCGGTGGCGCCCTGTCGGCCGAAGGCGGTGGCGACGAGGTGCAGGCCTTCGCCGGCCTCGGTCTCTACAGCGAGGCCGGTCGGGCTCAGGCGGGCCCGCAGGCGCCCCACCGAGGCCACCATCCCGCCGTCGACCGGGGCGAAGGCGCGCCCCTGGGCGTCGATGCGGCCGCGGACCCGGGCCTGCCAGGTCGAGCCGGCCTCCGCCTGGCCGACCGTGGCCGTGGGCTCGACAAGGGGCAGGGTGACGCCCTCTTGGCGGGTGTTGCAGGCGAAGAGCAGCACGGAGAGGGTCAGGAGGGCGCGTGTCATGGCCAGGATGTAGGCCGGCGGCCCCCAGACCGTCAAGCGAAGACGACGGGTCCAGGCTGGTGTAGAGTCCTCCCGATGACGCACCCGCACCCGACCCCACCGATCGCCGCCACGCCTGTCAATCCCGCCGCCCAGGTCGGGATCCTCCACGCTCAGGCCGAGAGCGGGGTGCGCGACGCGCGTCGCAACGTCGAGATCAACATCGGCAAGAGCTGCAACAACCGCTGCGTCTTCTGCATCGACGGGCTGCCCAAAGCCGAGGACCGCTCCTACATGGCCTGGAGCGCCATGCAGGCCGAATTGTCGCACTGGGCCGAGGCCGGCTACCGCTCGGTGGGCTTCCTCGGCGGCGAGCCCAC
>Ga0164294_10002152_pt1 | contig 17957 bp, 14 predicted proteins | sample GEODES005metaG_FD_111479 | JGI IMG/M metagenome (GOLD analysis project Ga0164294, IMG submission 111479) | Oligotrophic lake water microbial communities from Sparkling Lake, Wisconsin, USA - GEODES005 metaG | ecosystem: Environmental > Aquatic > Freshwater > Lake | place: USA: Sparkling Lake...
CGACGCAGAGCGACCATCACCCGTTCGGAACTGAGCGCGAGCGTCCGCCCGGCGGTCGCGGTGGCAATGATGTCGTCGGTGGTGCGGGCCATCACCAGCGATGCCGACGGGCCATTGACGTAACTGGCCGCCGCAAACGTGTCGAACCGCTTCTGGGCGGCGACGATGGCCGCGTTGGCGTCGATGACCGCCTGCGCACTAGCATCCACGGCCTGCTGAGCGGCGGCGGCCGCGTCGCGGGCATCCTGCACCGCCACGATCGCCTTGTTGACGCCTTCCTGCTCCGCCTGCACGGCGGCGCCAATGTCCTGGAGTCGTTGGTTGGCCGCAGCGACATCGGCGACCAGGGCCGCCACGCTGTTGGGAGCCGAACCGGGATCGGCCTGCGCCAGTCCCGGCACAGTCAAGGTCATCGCCACCGTCAGGGTCAGGGGGCAGACGACCCGGGTAGCCCGATCACGAGAACCCCGAATGGTTGGTCTCATTCGACTCCGACTCCTCAATCGCTCCGACTTGTCACGCGAGTCACTCACGCCACATGAGCCACTTCAATAACAATGGTGACAGTTGCACCGTACGTCACAATTGTCGCAGGAGAAACGGGAGGCAAGAATTACAAGTTTGTCATTTAAATGATGTGACCGGAAAGTAATCTTACGGAATTGCCACAAAAGGCTATTTATCCAGCAAGGACTAGGTTTTGGTCGCCGCGCCGCGGTTTGCCCAGGATTGCAGAAAACGGGTCGCCACGGCGGCCAGCGACACCGCTATAACGACGACGATCGTGAATGCACTCCAGTGGAAATCCGGGGTGTTCAACTGGTCGACGAAATTCTGCGCACCCTGCACCGGATCGGGCGCGGTTTTCACCACGTCCTGGCCGGCTTCAAGGAGCACCCTGTCGTAGGTCGTGCTGTAAGTGCCCGCCCAACCCGGACTGATCACCAGCACGGTCGAACCGGGGTGGGCCTTGCCCACCTGGGTGGCGATATCCCGCAAGGGAGTGTCAAGCACCGGACTCTCCTCCATGACGACGACCTTGAGGTCGACGCCACGGTCCCTCGCGTTGGCCACGACCTTCTGCAATCCGGCCGCATCGGCGGGCGGGGCGGCGACACCGTCTGCCGCCACGTCAGCCAGCACCGCGCCCATGCACTCATCGACCGGCGTCGAGAACGCAAGCCCGACAGCACTACACACCTCAATGGGGATATAAATCGGCGCATGCAGGTCGGTCACGATCCCGACGGTACCGCCCGCACCGCCGGTGGTTAAGCGCACGCGCCGACGAAGCCTGACCCGGGCATAGATCGAAGCCTGACCCGGGCATAGATCATCGTCACCGTCCGAGCGGGGTCCGGCCACCGGCCGGTCAATCGGGGCGATAGGATTCGACCCTGTCCTCAGCCCGCCACCGACTGCGCGAACACCGGTGCGGGAGTGTCAAATCCAGGAGTTGATGTGAGCAGCGTTTCGCCGAATCCGTCCTTGAACTCGTTTGGAGCCCGCGACACCCTGACGGTCGGTGACAACAGTTACGAGATCTATCGCCTCGACGCCGTGCCCGGCACCGAGAAACTCCCCTACAGCCTCAAGGTGCTGGCCGAGAACCTGCTGCGCACCGAGGACGGTGCCAACATCACTACCGACCACATCGACGCAATCGCCAACTGGGATCCGAGCGCCGAGCCGAGCATCGAGATCCAGTTCACCCCGGCCCGGGTGATCATGCAGGATTTCACCGGCGTGCCCTGCATCGTCGATCTGGCCACCATGCGCGAAGCGGTCGCAGCACTCGGTGGTGATCCGGAAAAGGTCAACCCGTTGGCGCCCGCCGAACTCGTCATCGACCACTCGGTCATCCTGGACTTCTTCGGCAACGCCGGGGCCTACGAGCGCAACGTGGCCCTGGAATACGAACGCAATGGCGAGCGCTATCAGTTCCTGCGCTGGGGCCAGGGCGCCTTCGACGACTTCAAAGTCGTGCCGCCCGGCACCGGCATCGTGCACCAGGTCAACATCGAGTATCTGGCCCGGGTGACCATGGTGCGTGAGGTGGGCGGCAAAAAGCTCGCCTACCCCGACACCTGCGTGGGCACCGACAGTCACACCACCATGGTCAACGGCCTGGGTGTGCTGGGTTGGGGCGTCGGCGGTATCGAGGCCGAGGCCGCCATGCTTGGCCAGCCGGTGTCGATGCTGATCCCCCGCGTCGTCGGTTTCAAGCTGACCGGGGAGATCAAGCCCGGCGTCACCGCCACCGACGTGGTGCTGACCGTCACCGACATGCTGCGCAAGCACGGCGTGGTGGGCAAGTTCGTGGAGTTCTACGGCAGGGGCGTGGCCGAGGTGCCGCTGGCCAATCGTGCCACGCTGGGCAACATGAGTCCCGAATTCGGTTCCACCGCAGCGATGTTCCCTGTTGACGCCGAGACCATCAAATACCTGCGGCTAACCGGACGCACCGACGAGCAGGTCGCTTTGGTGGAGGCCTATGCCAAGACCCAGGGAATGTGGCACGACCCAGATCGCGAGCCGGTTTTCTCCGAGTACCTCGAACTGGACCTGTCGACGGTGGTGCCGTCCATCGCCGGCCCGAAGCGGCCGCAGGACCGCATCGAACTCACTGACGCCAAAACCGCGTTCCGCAAAGACATTCACAACTACGTCACCGAGAACCATCCGGCACCGGAGACCAAGCTCGACGAGGCAGTCGAGGAGTCCTTCCCGGCCAGCGATTCGGCGTCACTGTCATTCGCCGACGATGGCGCGTTCGACGCGCGACCCTCGGCGGCCAACGGTGCGCACGGCCGCCCGAGCAAGCCGGTGCTGGTGAGATCGGCCGAGCGTGGTGAATTCGTCCTCGATCACGGCGCGGTGGTGGTCACCGGCATCACCTCCTGCACCAACACCTCGAACCCGTCGGTGATGCTGGGCGCGGCGCTACTGGCGCGCAAGGCCGTCGAGAAGGGGCTGACGACCAAGCCGTGGGTCAAGACCAATATGGCGCCCGGCTCGCAGGTGGTCACCGACTACTACGAGAAGGCCGGCCTGTGGCCGTACCTGGAGAAGCTGGGCTACTACCTGGGCGGCTACGGATGCACCACCTGCATCGGTAACACTGGACCGCTGGCTCCGGAGATCTCCACGGCGATCAACGACAACGATCTGTCGGTGACGGCGGTGCTCTCCGGTAACCGCAACTTCGAGGGCCGCATCTCCCCCGACGTGAAGATGAACTACCTGGCATCGCCACCACTGGTGATCGCCTACGGTATCGCCGGGACGATGGACTTCGACTTCGAGTCCGATCCGCTGGGCACCGACACGGACGGCAACGACGTTTTCTTGCGAGACATCTGGCCCACCCAGAAGGAAATCGACGACACCATCGCCGCCTCGATCAACCGGGAGATGTTCGTCAGCAGCTACGCCGATGTGTTCACCGGTGACGAGCGCTGGCGCAGCCTGCCCACACCGGCGGGCAACTCCTTCGACTGGGATCCGAAGTCCACCTATGTTCGCAAGCCGCCGTACTTCGACGGTATGCCGGCCGAGCCCGCGCCGGTCAACAACATCACCGGTGCCCGAGTGCTCGCCCTGCTGGGTGATTCGGTGACGACCGATCACATCTCGCCGGCCGGCGCGATCAAGAAGGGCACGCCGGCGGCGCAGTACCTGGAGGCCAACGGCGTGGCGGCGGCGGACTACAACTCGCTGGGGTCGCGACGCGGCAACCACGAGGTGATGATCCGCGGCACCTTCGCCAACATCCGACTCCGCAACCAGTTACTCGATGCTGTTGTCGAGGGCGGCGTCTCGGGTGGCTACACCCGCGACTTCACCCAGCCCGGCGGCCCACAGGCCTTCATCTACGACGCCGCACAGAACTACGCGGCAGCCAACATCCCATTGGTGGTGCTCGGCGGCAAAGAGTACGGCTCGGGTTCGTCGCGGGACTGGGCGGCCAAGGGCACCAGCCTGCTCGGGGTGCGCGCGGTGATTACCGAGTCCTTCGAGCGCATCCACCGGTCGAATCTCATTGGCATGGGGGTTATCCCGCTGCAGTTCCCGGCCGGCGAGTCAGCGTCCTCGCTGAAATTGGACGGCACCGAGGTCTTCGACATCACCGGCATCGATGCGCTCAATACCGGCAAGACCCCGAAGACGGTGCACGTCACGGCCACCAAGTCCGACGGCACAGCCGTCGAATTCGACGCCGTCGTCCGCATCGATACTCCCGGCGAAGCGGACTACTACCGCAACGGCGGGATTCTGCAGTACGTGCTGCGCAACATGCTCAAGGCCAGCGCAACCTAGTCCAGCGCAATCTAGGCCAACTCGATCAGGCTCGAGTACTCCTCGGACCAATGATCCTCGGTGCCATCGGGCAACAGCACCACCCGTTGCGGGTCGAGCGCCTCGGCCGCACCCGGGTCGTGGGTCACCAGCACCACCGCGCCCTGATAGCTGCGCAACGCATCGAGCACCTGCTCCCTCGAGGCCGGATCGAGGTTGTTGGTGGGTTCGTCGAGCAGCAGCACGTTAGCCGTCGAGGCCACCAGTCCGGCCAGCGCGAGGCGGGTCTTCTCACCGCCGGACAGCGTCCCGGCCGCCTGGTCGAGTTGCGGTCCGGTGAACATGAAGGCACCCAGCAGGCTGCGCAACTCCTGCTCGCCGGTGTCGGGGGCGGCGTGGCGGATGTTCTCCCAGACCGTGGCGTTGTTGTCCAGGGTGTCGTGCTCCTGGGCGAAGTAGCCGATCTTAAGACCGTGGCCGGGTTCGATTGCACCGGCATCCATCGGTTCCACTCCGGCGAGCAGGCGCAGGAGCGTGGTCTTGCCGGCGCCGTTGAGGCCCAGCACGACGACCCGCGATCCGCGGTCGATCGCCAGGTCCACCCCGGTAAAGACCTCGAGAGATCCGTAGTTTCTGGTCAGTCCCTTGGCGACCAGTGGCGTGCGACCGCACGGTGCGGGGCTCGGGAACCTGATCTTGGCGACCTTGTCAGCCACCCGTTCGGCGTCGAGGGCCGACATCATCCGCTCGGCCCGACGCAACATATTCTGCGCGGCAACGGCTTTGGTGGCTTTTGCGCCCATCTTCGCGGCCTGCGTGCGCAGTGCTGACGCCTTCTTCTCGGCGTTGGCGCGTTCCCTGCGGCGACGTTGCTCGTCGGTGGACCGGGCGTCGAGATACTTCTGCCAGCTCATGTTGTAGACGTCGACCTCGCCGCGGACGGCGTCGAGGAACCACACCCGGTTGACGACGTCGGCGAGCAGTTCGACGTTGTGGCTGATGATGACCAGTCCCCCGGTGTGCGCCTTGAGGAAGTCCCGAAGCCAGCCGATGGAGTCGGCGTCGAGGTGGTTGGTCGGTTCGTCGAGTAGCAGGGTGGTGTCCGATCCGGAGCCGGAGTCGCTGGCCGCAAACAGAATTCGGGCCAATTCGACCCTGCGACGCTGTCCGCCGGACAGCGTCCGCAACGGCTGGGTCAACACTCGTTCGGCCAGACCCAAGCTCGCACAGATCCGACCCGCCTCGCTTTCAGCCGCATACCCGCCGAGGGCGGCGAAGCGTTCCTCAAGGTTGCCATAGCGGCGGATGGCCTTGTCCTGCTCGGCCGCGTCGACCAACTCGGCCATCAGCACCTGCTGCTTTTCCAGGTCGGCCAGCAGCGTGTCCAGTCCGCGCGCGGACAGCACACGATCGCGGGCCAGCACCTCCAGGTCGCCCTCCCGCGGGTCCTGCGGCAGGTAGCCGACCTCCCCGCTGCGCACCACGGTGCCGGCGTAGGGCTGGCCCTCCCCCGCCAGGATCCGCATGGTGGTGGTCTTGCCGGCGCCGTTGCGGCCGACCAGACCGATGCGGTCACCGGGCTGGATGCGCAGCGTCGGGCCTTCGGCGAGCAGCAGGGTGCGCGCGCCGGCGCGGACCTCGAGGTCCGTTGCGGTGATCAACTGCGCACTCTCCTGCTGCTCGGCTATTTCTCATCGGTGAAGACCGGAGCGCGGTTCTCGGCGCGCGCAGCAACCGCCTCTTCGAAATTCGCGGTAAGCAGGCGCACATAGAGCTGCCCAAGGCCCTCGGCCTGCATATGTCCCTCCAGAGTACCGGCGTCTAATCCGGTCCACAGCGTCCGCTTGGTCAGTTCGGTGCCAGGCCTGGAGAAACCCGCGATCCGCTCGGCCATCTCGTAGCAGGTCGCCAGCAGGTCCTCAGCTGGCACCTGACGCGATACCAGGCCGATACGTTCCGCCTCGGCAGCATCGACGTCGCGGCCGGTGAGCATGATCTCGAAGGCTCGCGACGAGCCGATGGCGCGCGGCAACAGGTAGCTCAATCCCAACTCGCTGGCGGTCAGGCCGTTGTTGATCCCGGCGGCGCGGAAGTAGGCGCCGGAAGCGGCCACCCGGATGTCGGCGGCCAGCGCCAGACACAGTCCGCCGCCGATCGCCGCGCCGTTGACCGCGGCGATGATCGGCTGGTGCAGCCGACGCATGGCCAGGATGACTTCATCGAGGATCTCCATCGAACGCAACGCATAGGTCGGCCGGGTGAGACCGTCGACATGCGGCACCGACCCGGCCGATTTGTGGTCGGCACCCGAGGAGAACCCGCGGCCGGCGCCGGTGAGAACGACCACGCGCACGTCGTTGTCGTGGTGCAGCTGCGCGAGCACCTCGGCGAGCGGCACCATGATGTCGAATGCCATGGAGTTCATCCGCTCCGGGCGGTTCAACGTGATCAGGGCGGTGTGGGGCCGGGGGCGGTCGACGAGCACGAAGCCCGAGTCACGTTTCATCAGTGCACGCTATCGCGTGCGGTGCTCCGGGGTCAGAGGTCGGTGACCGACGACGCGTCGGCGGCCGCCGCGTCGAGGTCGAATTCACGAAGTTGCGTGATGAGGTCTTCCAGGGCTGCCGGTGGCAGCGCCCCGGCCTTGTTGAACACCAGATGGCCCTTCTTGAACGCCATCAGCGTGGGAATTGCGCGAATTTCGGCGGCGGCGGCGAGCTGCTCCTGCGCCTCGGTGTCGACCTTGGCGAAAACGATATCGGGATGCTTCTCGGCGGAGGCACTGAACGTCGGCGCGAATGCGCGGCACGGACCGCACCAGGACGCCCAGAAGTCGACCAGCACGATGTCGTTGCCGGAGATGGTGTCGTTGAAGTCCTGCTCGGTGAGGTCACGGGTAGCCATGTCGGTGCCAACGTCCGGGGCAGGTCCCGATATTCCCGGGCGCAGGCTCGAGTCCGGCGGGAATCCTCAGGGGGATTCAAACCCTCAGCCCCGGGCGAGGCCCCGGTCGACCAGTGTCCCCAGGGCCGGTCCGATGGCCAGGGAGTACGCACGCGACATATGGCTGGCGTCGTAAAAGACCATCGTGTTGCCCACTACTGCCGGGCAGCGGCCAGCAGAACAGAACAACTCAACGGTGTTGGCGTACTGGCCACCGTTGGCGCGCACAACAGAGGACTCCACTTCGATGCCGGCGTCGTTGACGACGGGCCAGGTCGCCTCGCATGCGCTTACATTCCGCAGATGCATTGACAGGCAGTTCGGCGCCACCGTGGGGAATTTCGGCTCCGGACCCAGAACTAACACCTGCGAGCCATTGCTCCGCAGCTCTCGCACCAGGTGCGCCAAACCGTCGATCCACCCCGAGTTGAAAGGTTCGAATCCCGGCTTATCCCAGACGCCAATGCCATCCGCGCCGTAGCCGCGAACCGCGGCCACGACGACCAACTGCGGAGGTTCGGCGCGCAACCGGGTCAGGATTCCGGAACGCCACTGCGCGCAGCGTTGTAGCTGCTCGGACCACCCATTGAGGTGGGCTGTCAAGGGAAGATCGACAATTGGACAGGAGGCCTTCGCCATCAGGAGCATGCGCCAGTTCCGTTGATCGACGGCTTGCTGCAGTGCTGGGTTCCACATCGCCGCGTGGGAGTCGCCGATGAGGGCAACGGTCGTCGACGACGATCGGTTGCCGGTAATGCATTCAGGCTGACTACCGTCGAACGGGAGCGAGCGCAAACAACCGCCGGCGACGATGGACCTGACCTCCGCGGCGGTGCCGGTCAGTGGCGGCGTGAGATTGGATGGAACGACCCCAACCTCTAGCGCAGCTGTGACTGCGGAGTTCACTTCGGTGAACGCGCTTTGCACCGCCGCGTCGTATACCTCCATCGGCATACCTGGAGGCGTAGTTGCGGCAGTGAATACCAGGGGCGGTGCCGCTGGCCCGGGACCGATTGGAGTTGGGGCTCCCGCCAACGTGATTGCGCCGACTCCTACCGCCAAGACGGTGGCCACACCGCCAAGCGCCAGGCTGTTACGCGGCGATAAACGGATGCGGTCGGAGAACCGCAACGGATTCTCTATGAAACGCAGAGTCAACACGGCCAGGGCCGCCGAGAGGCCCATCGAGGCAAGCCTCATCGGCAGACCCAACGAGTGACCCAGCAATACAGGGAGGAGGACCAGCACCGGCCAGTGCCAGAGGTACCACGAATACGAAATCCGACCGACCGCCCTCATTGGTGACAAACTGAGAAGTCGGCCGCATCCCCGAACGCCGTTGGCGCAACCCGCGCCAATGACCAGTGCCGTGCCCAAAGTTGGCAGCAGTGCAGCGGTGCCGGGATATTCCGTCCGACCATTCAGCCAGAAACATGAGAACAGGATCATCCCCAAACCGATCCACCCGAGAATCATGGCAGGTCCTGCCGGAAGTCGCCGCCAGTGAACAGCCGTAAGAGCCACCAGCCCACCGGTGGCCAACTGCCACGCGCGCGTTGGCAACGACAGGTACGCGGCGGGTGGCATCAGGTAGGTCAGGATCAGGGACATCGCGAACGAGACAACGATCACAAGCGCCAGCAGTGCCAAATAAGGGCCTGCCGAAGGTTTGGACCCGCTCGGCGGGTCCCGGCGTACCCGCCGGATCAGCCATGCCGCGATGATGATCATTACCGGCCAGATCACGTAAAACTGTTCCTCGACGGCCAGCGACCAATAATGCTTGAACGGCGATGGGGTGGCTAGGTCGTCTTTGCCGAAGTAATTGATTCCAGACGCTACAAACCAGTAATTGCAGACGTAGAGAGCGCTGGTGATGGCGTCAATGGCGACGGTTTTCACCTGCAAAGGCGGCAGTATCAATGCCGATGCGACCATGGTCACGACACCCACCGTGGCCGACGCCGGAAGCAGTCGTCGTGCACGGGCGCCCCAAAAGCGCCGCAGGCTGACAGTCCCGGCAGAGCTTGCTTCACGCCACAGCACCCCGGTGATGAGGAATCCGGAGATGATGAAGAACACGTCAACGCCTACGAAACCGCCGTTGACACCGGGAATTCCGGCATGGAAGAGGACTACCGCCATAACGGCGACCGCACGCAACCCCTCGATGTCAGGGCGAAAAACGCTGTTGGCACCCGTCTCCGATCGGGGTAAACCCTGTTCGGTCCGGGCAGACGGCAACGTCGGCGGATGCACATTTTCCCGTTCCGTGTGCACTCTTCGCTCCCGCCTGCGTCGCCGTGGACCACTTCTCCGGCGGGCAAACCCTAACGCCGAGTCAGGCACGTACGCGGGCGTTATCCTGGGTTCCTTGGCAGGAGGATCAGGCAGTCGCGAAAAGTATAGCTACACCGTGAAGCCCAGTGCGCGCAGTTGCTCGCGTCCGTCATCGGTGATCTTGTCCGGGCCCCACGGCGGGTTCCACACCCAGTTGATCTTGATCTCATTGACCAACCCGGTGCCGACCAGTGCATTGAGCATCTGATCTTCGATGACGTCGGTCAGCGGACACGCCGCCGAAGTGAGCGTCATGTCGATAAGGGCCGCCGTGCCGGCCTCACCTTTTTCTACGGCGATCCCGTACACCAGACCGAGGTCGACGACATTGATGCCGAGTTCGGGATCCACCACGTCACGCATGGCCTCTTCGAGATCGGCGAGTTGCTCATCGGCGGTCACATCTGTCATCGCTTCTCCTCACGCAGGAATGCGGTCGCCTCGGCGGCCGCGGTTTTGAACGCCAGCCAGCCCAGCAGCGCACACTTCACCCGTGCCGGGTACTTCGACACCCCGGCGAAGGCGATGCCGTCGCCCAGCTCGTTCTCATCGCCGGGATCGGCTCCCCGCGAAGACACCATCTCACTGAACGCCTGCACCGTCTTCAACGCGCCCCCGACGGTCTGACCGATCACCAGATCGCACAGCACCGAGGTCGCGGCCTGACTGATCGAGCAGCCCTGCCCATCGTAGGAGACGTCGGTCACCCGCTCCCCGTCCTCGGACAGCGAAACGCGCAACGTCACCTCATCACCACAGGTCGGGTTGACGTGGTGCACCTCGGCCTCGAACGGTTCGCGTAGGCCGCGGTGATGCGGGTGCTTGTAGTGGTCCAGGATCACGTCCTGGTACATCTGCTCGAGTCTCACGCGCTCGGACCCCGGTCGAAGAAACCGATAGCCCGCCGCACACCGGCGATCAGCCGGTCCACGTCGCCGGCGGTGTTGTAGACGGCGAATGAGGCGCGCACGGTGGCGGCCACCCCGAAGCGCCGGTGCAGGGGCGCGGCGCAGTGGTGACCCACCCGGACCGCAACTCCGTCATCGTCGAGCACTTGACCAACATCGTGGGCGTGCACACCATCGACGACGAACGCCACCGGGGAGCCGCGGTACGCCGGATCCGACGGGCCGATGATCCGCACCTGCGGAATGTCCGCAAGACCTTCAAGTGTCGCGGCGACCAGACGGTGTTCGTGCGCTTCGACGGCAGACATACCGATGTCAGTGAGATATCTTGCGGCAGCCGCGAGTCCGACGACCTGGGAGATCATCTGGGTGCCGGCCTCGAAGCGTTGCGGCGGTGGCGCGTAGGTCGCCGACTCCATGGTCACCGTCTCGATCATGGAACCACCGGTGAGGAACGGCGGCAGCGCTGCGAGCAGTTCGGGACGGCCGTAGAGCGCGCCGATTCCGGTCGGCCCGAGCATCTTGTGTCCGGAGAACGCGGCGAAGTCCACATCCAGCGACGGCAGGTCGACGGGCTGATGCGGCACCGACTGGCAGGCGTCCAGGACCGTCAACGCGCCCACAGCCTTGGCCCGGGCCACCAACTCCGCGACCGGGGCACCGGTTCCGGTGACGTTGGAGTGATGGGTGAACGAAACGACTTTCACCCGCTCGTCGAGTTCCAGGGAATCGAGATCGAGGTGTCCGTCGTCGGTCACGCCGTACCAGCGCAGCGTCGCGCCGGTCCGCCGGGCCAGTTCCTGCCAGGGGATCAGATTGGCATGGTGTTCCAGTTCAGTCGTGACGATCACATCGCCCGGACCGATGACATGCGCAGACCGATCATCGCCGAGGACGTAGGACACAAGGTTGAGTGCCTCGGTGGCGTTCTTGGTGAAGATCACTTGGTCTGGCGCCGCCCCGACGAACCTCGCGATATCGGCCCGGCCTGCCTCGAAGGCGTCGGTGGCCTCCTCCATCAACTGATGGGCACCGCGATGCACCGCGCCGTTAGATGTGATCAGGAACTTCCGCTCGGCGTCGAGCACCTGCAACGGTTTCTGCGACGTCGCCCCGGAATCGAGATAGGCCAATTGCTTCCCGCCGCGCATCACCCGATTCAAAATCGGGAAATCCGCGCGGACCCGATCCAGATCGGTGCTCTCGAGCTCGATCGAGACAGTCATTCGCCTAGGACGCGGCGGTCGTACGCTCGGTGAAGCGCACGTAACCGTTCTCTTCGAGTTCGTCGGCGAGTTCGGGCCCGCCGGACGCGACGATGCGGCCGTCGACGAAGACGTGCACGAACTGGGGATGGATGTAGCGCAGGATGCGGGTGTAGTGCGTGATCAGCAGTACGCCGGCCTGCTCGGCCTCGGCGTAGCGGTTGACGCCCTCACTCACCACCCGCAGCGCGTCGACGTCCAGGCCAGAGTCGGTCTCATCGAGGATGGCGATCTTCGGCTTGAGGAGCCCCAACTGCAGGATCTCGTGGCGCTTCTTCTCGCCACCGGAGAAACCTTCGTTGACGCTGCGCTCGCTGAACTGCGGGTCGATATCCAGGTCGGCCAGGGCCGCCTTGACCTCTTTGACCCACAGACGCAACTTGGGCGCCTCGCCGCGTACCGCGGTCACCGCGGTACGCAGAAAGTTCGACATGGAGACCCCGGGAACCTCGACCGGGTACTGCATGGCGAGAAACAGGCCGGCGCGGGCGCGCTCGTCCACACTCATCTCAAGGACGTCCTGACCGTCCAGGGTGATCGATCCCGAGGTGACGGTGTACTTGGGATGTCCGGCGATGGCGTAGGACAGCGTGGACTTCCCGGATCCGTTGGGGCCCATAACCGCATGGGTCTCGCCGGACTTCACCGTCAGGTCGACGCCTTTGAGGATCTCCTTCTCCGTACCGTCCGGAGTGGTGATGGCAACGTGCAGATCCTTGATTTCCAGTGTTGATTTGTTCTGGGTGCTCATGATGCGGCTCTCGATTCGGTGGTGGCTAGTTCGTGTTCGATGGCGTCGGTCAAACGCTCGCGGATCTCCGGTACGCCAATCTTGGCGATGATCTCGCCGAAGAAGCCGCGAACCACCAGACGGCGGGCCTGGTCTTCGGGAATGCCGCGGGCCTGCAGGTAGAACAGTTGCTCGTCGTCGAAACGTCCGGTCGCGCTGGCATGGCCGGCGCCGGCGATCTCGCCGGTCTCGATCTCCAGGTTCGGCACCGAATCGGCGCGGGCCCCGTCGGTGAGCACCAGGTTGCGGTTCACCTCGAAGGTATCGGTGCCGGTGGCCTCGGCCCGGATCAGCACGTCACCCACCCAGACGGTGTGCGCATCGGGCTTGCCCGAATCCGGGTCGCCCTGCAGTGCGCCCTTGTAGAGCACGTTGGAGCTGCAGTTGGGCTGCGAGTGGTCGACCAGCAGCCGCGACTCCAGATGCTGGCCGTCGTCGGCGAAGTACAGCCCGAGCAGTTCGGCGTCGCCACCTGGCGCTCCGTAACGCACGGTGGCGGCCATCCGAACCAATTCACCCCCGAGGGTGACGGCCACGTGACGCAACACGGCGTCCTTACCCAAGCGCGCGTGTTGTGCGCACACGTGCACCATGTCGTCGGCCCAATCGGCGATCCAGACCACCGTGAGCCGGGCGGAGTCCCCGATGACGAACTCGACGTTGTCGGCGTAGGTTCCGCTACCGCGCTGGTCGATGACGATGACAGCCTCAGATAGTTCTTCGCTGCGGACCTGTAGGTGGCCGTACGCGGTCTTCCCGACGCCGGGCCCGGTGACTGCGATCTCGATGGGTGTTTCAGTGCGGACTCCGCGGGCGACGGTGATGACCGTCGCCTCGGTGAACGACGAGAACGCCTGGGCGGCAACACGATCAGCAGGAGCCCCGCCCGAACCGAGCCGGGAGTCACCGCGGGCGACGGTCTCGACAGTTACGCCCGGCTGCTCGGCGACGCTGATCTGCACCCGACCGTCAGGCTGCGCCGAACCGTCGTGCAGTCCGCGCAACCGGCGCAGCGGGGTGAACCGCCAGAGTTCGTCGCGCCCGCCGGGAACCTCGAAGGCATCGACGTCGAATGAACTGAACTGCTCACCTTTGTTGGCACCGATGGCGTCGGCGGCTTGAGCGATAGTGGCCATCAGCCGACCGAGCCCTCCATCTGCAGCTCGATGAGCCGGTTGAGTTCCAGCGCATACTCCATCGGCAGTTCCCGGGCGATCGGCTCGACGAACCCGCGGACGACCATCGCCATTGCCTCGTCTTCGGTCATGCCACGGCTCATCAGATAGAACAGCTGGTCCTCGCTGACCTTCGACACGGTGGCCTCGTGGCCCATCGTGACGTCGTCCTCACGGATGTCCACGTACGGGTAAGTGTCGCTGCGGCTGATGGTGTCGACCAGGAGCGCATCGCACTTGACGCTCGAGCGCGATCCGTGCGCACCCTTGTTGATCTGAACCAGGCCGCGGTACGACGCGCGGCCACCGCCGCGCGCGACCGACTTGGAGACGATGTTGCTCGACGTGTTCGGTGCCAGGTGCAACATCTTGGCTCCGGTGTCCTGGTGCTGACCTTCGCCGGCGAACGCCACCGAGAGGACTTCGCCCTTGGCGTGCTCACCGGTCATCCACACCGCCGGGTACTTCATGGTGACCTTGGAGCCGATGTTGCCGTCCACCCACTCCATGGTGGCGCCGGCTTCGGCCCGAGCCCGCTTGGTGACCAAGTTGTATACATTGTTCGACCAGTTCTGGATGGTCGTGTACCGAACCCGCGCATGGGGTTTGACGATGATCTCCACCACTGCGGAATGCAGCGAATCACTCTTGTAGATCGGCGCGGTACACCCCTCCACATAGTGAATGTAGGAACCCTCGTCAGCGATGATCAGGGTGCGCTCGAACTGGCCCATATTCTCGGTGTTGATCCGGAAGTAGGCCTGCAGGGGAATGTCGACGTGCACACCGGGCGGCACGTAAATGAACGATCCCCCCGACCAAACTGCGGTGTTGAGTGCGGAGAACTTGTTGTCCCCGGCCGGGATCACCGTGCCGAAGTACTGCTTGAAGAGCTCCGGATGCTCCTTGAGTGCGGTGTCGGTGTCGAGGAAGATAACGCCTTGGGCTTCAAGATCTTCGCGGATCGAGTGGTAGACAACTTCGGATTCGTACTGAGCCGCAACACCCGACACCAGTCGCTGCTTCTCGGCTTCCGGGATGCCGAGGCGGTCATAGGTGTTCTTGATGTCCTCGGGAAGGTCGTCCCAGGTAGCCGCCTGCTTCTCGCTGGACCGAACAAAGTACTTGATGTTGTCGAAGTCGATGCCCTCGAGGTTCGAACCCCAGTTCGGCATCGGCTTCTTGTAAAACGTCCGCAGCGCTTTGAGTCGGACGTCGAGCATCCACTCCGGCTCGCTCTTCTTCGCCGAGATGTCGCGCACGACGGCTTCGGAGATGCCGCGCCGAGCGCTGGCGCCGGCGACGTCGGAGTCCGACCATCCGTAGCCGTAATGGCCCAGCGACGCGATCGTCTCCTCCTGGCTCAGTGTTGCAACCTCGGGGGTTGCAACCTCGGGGGTGGTCGTCATAGTGACGCTCCTTGCTCATCGCGGGCCGGTGGGGTCGAATCTGAAAATGGGATCAGGTTCAGCGGTACATGGGTTGTGCAGGCGCAGTCGCCGTTGACGATCGACGACAACCGCTGTACATGGGTTCCGAGCACGTCGGAGATAGCTGCCTGCTCTGCCTCGCAGAGTTCCGGGAACTCCTCAGCCACATGGGATACCGGGCAGTGATGTTGACAGATCTGGATGCCCTGGATCGGTCCGCCGACGCGGGTCGTCGTGGTGGCGTAGCCGGCCTGCGTCAACGCGTCAGCGACGTCTTCCGCCGCCGCCTCGATTGCGCCATGATCGTCGGACTCGGCGGGGGCAACGCCGGCCAGAATGGTGTCGATGCGGCGGCGCGCGAAAGTACGGACCGCCTCTTCACCGCCGATTTCGCGAAGTTGCCGCATTGCTGCCGACGCAAGGTCGTCGTAGCTGTGCTCGAGCTTGGCGCGACCCGCACCGGTGAGCCGATAGCGCTTGGCGGGACGTCCGCGGCCCGCGTGCTGCCATGCCGCGGCGGGGTTTGCTTCCGCATCGCCGCCCTCTACCAGCGCATCGAGGTGCCTGCGCACCCCCGCGGCCGACAGGTCGAGTCGGCGGCCGATGTCGACGGCGGTGATCGAACCTGACTCCAGGAGCAGTCGCACGATGGCCCGCCGGGTCGGCCCGTCCTGGCCCGCGAGCACGCCCGAGACAGGCGAATCAGCCGGAAGGATTTTCACAACGCCAGTGTGACGCAATTGAATCGTGCGGTCTAGCAAGGGCACCCTCACTTCAATCGGACCGCCGGCCCACGGCAGATAGAGTGCGGTGGTGGTGGCAGCCCGGCAACTCTCCCTGAGTTTGTCGATTGCGAGGCTGCACGGCGACGAGGACATCGAGGCGCCGCCGCTGACCCGGACCGAGCTCGTCGGCATGCGCCGAACCCGGTTGTTCGGCGCGACCGGAACGGTGCTGATGGGCATCGGGGCCCTGGGGGCGGGTGCCCGGCCGGTGGTGCAGGACCCCACCTTCGGAGTGCGCCTGCTGAACCTCCCCTCCCGGATTCAGACCGTCTCGCTGACGATGACCACCACCGGAGCGGTGATGATGGCCCTGGCCTGGCTGATGCTCGGCCGCTTCACGCTGGGCCCGCGCCGGATGTCGCGCAGCCAACTGGACCGCACCCTGCTGCTGTGGATGCTGCCGCTGTTGATCGCTCCGCCGATGTACAGCAAGGACGTCTACTCCTACCTGGCGCAGAGCCAGATCGCCCGCAACGGACTGAACCCCTACGACGTCGGACCCGCGCCCGGATTGGGCCTGGATCACGTGTTCACCCTCTCGGTGCCGAGCCTCTGGCGGGAGACGCCGGCGCCCTACGGGCCGCTGTTCCTTTGGATTGGGCGCGGGATCTCCGCCCTGACCGGGGAGAACATCGTCGCCGCTGTGCTCTGTCATCGCATCGTGGTGCTGATCGGGGTGGGACTGATCGTCTGGGCGACGCCGCGACTGGCGCAACGCTGCGGGGTCGCCGAGGTCAGTGCACTGTGGTTGGGCGCAGCCAACCCATTGCTGCTGATGCATCTGGTGGCCGGTATCCACAACGAGGCGCTGATGCTGGGGCTGATGCTGACCGGCACCGAGGTAGCACTCAGAGGAATAGACCGGGTGGGCATCGACCGGGTGGGCACCGACCGGGCGGACATCGACCGGGTGAGCACAGCGGACCCAACCGCGGCGTCGTTTCGGCGGTGGGTGCCGGTGGCGTTAATCATCAGCGGTGCGGTCCTGATCACGATGTCCTCTCAGGTGAAGTTGCCGGGCCTGCTCGCGCTGGGATTCGTGGCCATGGCGCTGGCCTGCCGGTGGGGCGGCACGGTGGCGGCGTGTCTGAAGGCCGGCACCCTGTTGGGCGCGGTGTCACTGGCGGTGATGTCGCTGATCGGCTGGGCCAGCGGTCTGGGCTTCGGCTGGCTGTTCACCCTGGGTACCGCCAACGTCGTACGCAGTTGGATGTCGCCGCCGACCCTGCTGGCCCTGGGTACCGGGCAGGTCGGCATCCTGCTCGGCCTGGGCGACCACACCACCGCGGTGTTGTCGCTGACCCGCGCGATCGGAGTGCTGTTCATCGCGATCACGGTCAGTTGGCTGCTCCTGGCGGTGCTGCGCGGCCGGCTGCATCCGGTCGGCGGACTCGGCGTGGCCCTGGGAGCGACCGTGCTGTTGTTCCCGGTGGTGCAACCGTGGTACCTGCTGTGGGCCATCATCCCGCTGGCCGCATGGGCCACCCGGCCGCGATTCCGCATCGCCACCATCGCGGTCACCCTGATCGTCGGCATCTTCGGTCCCACCGCCAACGGCGACCGCTTCGCGCTGTTCCAGATTCTCGATGCGACGGTCGCAAGCGCGGTGATCGTGGCGCTGCTGATCGGCCTGACACTGCACCGACTGCCATGGCGCAACGTGCCGGGAACCGGCGAGCGCTACAGCGGCGAAGACCTCGACCCCGCCTCCCTCGACGCGCCCCTGGGGCGACCACCGGCGGCGCGGCACTCCCCCGACGCATACGCTGAGTCCCCGTGAGCTCCGCCCCGAGCACCCCCACGAGCACCCCGGTACGGATGCGCGGGGTGTCGAAGCGTTTCGGGTCCACCCTTGCGGTGTGCGATCTGGACCTTGAGGTCAATCGCGCCGAAGTGCTGGCGCTGCTGGGACCCAATGGCGCCGGCAAGACAACCACGGTGGAGATGTGCGAGGGATTTCTACGCCCGGACGCCGGAACCATCGAGGTGCTCGGACTGGATCCGTGCTCCGACAACGCGCAG
>Ga0164294_10002153_pt1 | contig 17951 bp, 14 predicted proteins | sample GEODES005metaG_FD_111479 | JGI IMG/M metagenome (GOLD analysis project Ga0164294, IMG submission 111479) | Oligotrophic lake water microbial communities from Sparkling Lake, Wisconsin, USA - GEODES005 metaG | ecosystem: Environmental > Aquatic > Freshwater > Lake | place: USA: Sparkling Lake...
AGCGGTGCATGAAATTTGTGACGACCTCAGCACCACACCGGAACATCTCGTACTCGGTGGCCGGTCCATGGGCGGTCGCATGTGCTCAATGGCTATCGCCGGTACGACGCTGAGCGATCCCTTGCCTGCTGCCGGTGTGTTGTTGTTGGGCTACCCGCTGCATCCACCTCGTCACCCTGATCGGCTTCGAGTGGGGCACCTTGGTCAAGTCAACGTGCCCGCGCTGTTCATCAGTGGCGACCGAGATCCATTCGGGACACCGGCTGAGCTGTCCGATGCGCAGGACTTGATCGCTGGTCCGGTGACGTCCTTGACCGTACCGAACGCTCGACACGAGCTCGCAGGGGCCGACGCTGCGGTGATTCGGGCAACTCGAAAGTGGCTCGGATTACCAGTTGCTCGGCCTGATGCGCCAGTACCTACTGACTAATGCGCCGGTACCTACTGATTGAGTTCCTCGAGTTCGCGCCCGCGAGTTTCGGGGACTGCGAACGCCAGTAGCCCTGCGACTACCGGAGCAACAGCGAGGAGCACGAATGTGGGGCCGTAGCCCCAATCCTTTGCCAACCGGCCGGCCACGAGTAGGCCGAAAATTGATCCGCCGACGGCAACAGCCGAGAGCAGACCTCGGAACCCGCCGCGGCTCGAGGTTGGAAACAACTCGGGACCGAGGACCGCAAGTGCGGGCACGCATAGCGCTCCAAACATTGACCCCAACAACGAAAAGATCCACATCGGCGGACCCGCCACAGAGAAGAAGATGGCGTTGAAAATGCCAACGGCGAGTAGGCCGGGAACAATTGCGCTTCGGCGACCACGAGTGTCTGCCCAGCGACCGCCAATGACGATTCCCAGTACTGCAGGAGTACCGGTGATCAGTAGCAGCAGAGCAATCGAAGTGGCACTCATACCGCGCTCTGTCCGCATGTAATCATTTTGAAGTTGCGAGGAGGGTGCAACGAACACATTCACCAAAAAGAACATCGTTGCGAGCAAGGCGAAGCGCCCTGGACGCACCTTGCCGCCAAGGTCGCGGGCTGTGGCTGTGCCGGACTTTCGAGCGGAATCGAGCCTGGCGAATCGGCCACTTTCCGGTAGGTACTGCTTGGCGTGCCACAGCAATGGCAGCGCTAATCCGCCGACAAGGAATACAAGTCGCCAGCTCCACTCGGTGATTCCGGCGAGGGGGAGACATGCAATGACAAGGCCCGCTCCAAGTCCGTAGGCCATGGCGCCCAAGCCGCTTGCCATCGCCCGGGACCCCGCCGGAAGCTCCTCAATGGTGATGGTGTCAACACAGAGCAGACCGGCCACCATCAAGTTGCGGGCCAGCAGCTGCAGCGCGGCAAGAGCCCACAACGATGGTGCTGCTGCGGTCAGCATCATGAGCGCCGATGCGATGGCGAAGGACCAAATCGCCACTCTTCGTCGACCAATTCGATCCGCAAGTGCGGTGACCATCACGGTGACCACTACGCCTAATCGGACAGCTGCAAAAACGTCTGCTTGCTCGCTACTTGAACCACTGCCAAGGTCTGCGGAAGCAAATGTGAGCACCTGCGTGAGGATGGCGAAGAGGGCGCCACCGATCAGGCTGTGCAAGGCCATTGTGGCAATCACGGTGGATTGGCGAGCCGAGAGCCGGTCTGGCGTAGCCCACCACGGTCGTTGCCCTGGGGAGAGGCCATCGCGAAGCGCCCGGCGAGCGAGTGGACGGTAGAGCGAAGCCCAATAGGGAATTGCGAGAGTCCAAGAGAACGACTCGGCTACCTGGTAGCCGCCTGTATCTGAGGGGCGCCAGGAGACGGTTCGGGCGTAGCGCCGGAAAGGTCCATCGATAGCGCTGAAGGAGCAACTCCCCTCGGAATGCGGTAACGGCTCCTCTGGCGCGAGGTCGGATCCTTCAGCCGAATCCGGCGAAGTGTCGAGAGTTTCTTTGACGAGAAGGTCATCGCGCGGTGTCAACCGATCGGCCAGCGCCGCATGGTCGAGTTCAAGTCGTGAGGAATGTTCAGTCATTGCTGATCGCTAGCGAAAGCCAGTGAGCAAGAGATGTTCCAGCAAGCGGCCCGGTACTCATTCAGCAGCCCTTCTGCGGGTTCGACTTGGTCTCATTTTGCAATGGAACGTTCGGACCCTACCGGTCAATGCGACAGTGTGTCTCGCACCGGGTTCAGTCGTTGCGATGGTTCACCGTCATACTTGGGCCGTGTCAGATTTTGTTGTGCGCCCATCGGGGCCTTTATCGGGGTCGGTTTCCATCGGCGGAGCAAAGAACTCTGCGCTGAAATTGATGGCAGCCTGCACCCTCGCCGAAGGCCGTTATGTGCTGCGGGACGTGCCGCAGATCTCTGATGTCCACCACATGTGTGGAGTCCTGGAGAGCCTCGGAATGAGCACCGAACGCCGTGAGGACGGTGCGCTGGTGATCGAGCGGGGTCCCTCAGTGATTTCCGATCCGCCCTACGAACTCGTTGAGCGATTTCGGGCATCAACGGCCCTCATGGGTCCGCTGGTAGCAGCAACCGGACGAGTGCGAATAGCGCTTCCCGGAGGAGACAATTTCGGAACCCGGCCGATCGATATGCATTTGCGCGGTCTGGAAGCCCTTGGTGCAATCACCGAGGTTGGCGAGCGCGATGTTCAGATTGTGGCGAGGCGACTCATCGGCGCTCGAATTGAACTCGACTATCCCAGCGTCGGGGCCACCGAGAATGTCCTCATGGCAGCCGTGCTCGCCGAAGGGCGCACAACGATTTGCAACGCGGCTCGGGAGCCTGAAATCGCTGACCTCGCCGCGTTCCTGAATCGCATGGGGGCGCAAGTGCTCGGTGCGGGAAGTTCAACAATCATCGTTGACGGTGTCGATCGGCTGCGGGCGGTCGAGCACACGGTGATTCCGGATCGCATCGAGGCGGCAACGGTGCTGGCTGCCTTGGGCGTCGCTGGCGGGGAAATCACGCTGCGGAATGTGCGCCACGATCACCTTGGCATGCTCATGGAGAAACTCGGTCACATGGGTATCCGTACATCTCCAGAAGGGGATGGACTGTGGGCAATGGCCACCGGGCGGCGCAGCGCAACCAACGTTGCCACCCTGCCATACCCCGGTCTCGCAACGGATTATCTTCCGCTGCTTGTTGCCGTCCTGACCCTTGCAGACGGAACCAGTTTTGCCACGGAGAATGTTTTCGCTGGCCGCTTCCGCTACGTGAGCGAATTGGCTCACATGGGCGCCGACATCGGAGTCGATGGGCACCATATGGTCATCAAAGGGGTGAAGCGTCTGACTGGAACCGCAGTAGAGGCGGTGGATATCCGAGCGGGGGCCGCACTGGTAATCGCGGCACTCGGTGCAGACGGAGAGACCGTCATTAGCGGCGGAGATCACCTAGATCGGGGCTATGAGGGCTTTGTGGACAAACTCCGAGATATTGGAGTCGATGTGTCCCGCTCGCTGGCCTGACGGAGTTCGGGCGCTCAGTCGCTGAGCTTCTACAGCGGACCACGGGGAGATTTGTTTTTCCCGGATTTCCCTGCCGTTGAGGACTTCGAGCCCTTTGAGTTCTTTGCTGCAGCTTCCTTTTTTGCACGCTGATTAGCGGTTCGGAGCAGAGCGATAAAGATTGCTACTGGAACGACGACCATGAGGACTTCGTCCCATCCGCCCTGATGCGCGAGTAAGCCGACCGCAGCGGAGAGAGGTTCAAGGGGCATGATGTGAGGGTATCGGAACTCTTTCTCATTCAAACGGGGTTGTACCCCGTGCAGGCTCGGAGCATGATTCGAGTCCCAACACAGCAACCGGAGTCAGCGTGCGCGCACAGGTAGAGGACGTCATTGAGATCATTCGACCGGCAATTCAGGCCGACGATGGCGACATCCTTTTGATAGATGTCGATGAGGAGAGTGGGCTAGTGACTGTTCAACTCACCGGCGCATGCGTGAGTTGTCCTGCATCCACGGTGACCATGAAGGCAGGCATTGAGCGGATCATGAAGGACCGAGTTCCGGGCGTGACCGCAGTGGTGCAACCCGGCGAAGGTGCCGAACTTGGCACCGCCGTGACCCTCTGAGTCCTCAAGGTGGCTGAAAGCTCCGACACGGCTGGTGGCTCTGGCCCTGCTGGTGGACCTGGCCCTGCTGGTGGACCTGGCACAGCTGGTGGCTCTGGCCCGGCTGGCATTCCCAGCGAGGCGCTCGCAGGTGCGCCGCACGCGCCGATCGCTGCGGTAGCAACACCCGCGTCGGTCGCAGCCTTATTGGATCTTGCCGCTGGCGGCGATCGTGCTGCGCTCGCTCGACTGTTGTCATGGGTGGAGCGCGGTGGGGATGGCGCTCGAGAAGTCGCTCGAGCTACCTATGGTCACGCGTCAGCCGCCCATTCGGTAGGGATTACTGGGGCTCCCGGCGCTGGCAAGAGCACACTCACCAATGCTCTGTGCGCACAGGTCCGAGCAGCCGATTCCCAGGTAGCGGTGCTCGCAATTGATCCGTCGTCTCCCTTTACCGGCGGTGCCATCCTCGGTGACCGGGTTCGCATGGGTGATCACACGCTCGACGATGGTGTCTTTATCCGGTCGATGGCTACCCGAGGGCACCTTGGAGGTCTCTCTCTCGCAACGCCGGAAGCCGCTCGGGTGCTCGCTGCGGTGGGTTACGAATTGATCATTGTGGAGACCGTCGGTGTGGGGCAGGTCGAAGTGGAGATCGCTGGCGCAGCAGACACCACCGTGGTGGTGGTCAATCCAGGCTGGGGCGACGCTGTGCAAGCTAATAAGGCCGGCCTGATGGAGATCGCTGATCTGTTTGTGATCAACAAGGCCGATCGCGCAGGTGCCGCCGAGACTCGTCGCGATCTGGAATCGATGCTGGCGCTTGGCGCCCACCACGACAACCCTCCGGCGATCATCGAGACTGTCGCCACGACCGGTGACGGCGTGACCGAGTTGTGGGACGCCGTGCAGTCTCATCGAGATCGCACCGCCGCGTCAGGGCAGCGCGAGGCCCGCCGAGCCGAGAGAGCCCGAATCGAGTTGCGTGAAGTGATCGAGGCCCGAATTCGGGAACAGGCTGCGCTGCGCTGTACCGGTGACGCATGGGAATCAGCGGTGAACCGGGTAATTGCCGGCGCTGTGGATCCGTGGGAGGCAGCCGCCGGGCTGCTCGATGGTCTCGACTAGCTCCTCGGACTGTGTTCGATTGTCATCGAGTTTGGCTATCTGAACTTGGCTATCTGAACTTGGCTACCTGGGTTTGGCTACCTGAGTTTGGCAATCGAAATATGGCTGCTAGCTAACGCAGTTCGCGCAGCGCCCTGTGAGATCAAGACGGTGATGCTCGGCAAGAAACCCTTGCTCCACGGCAGCTGCGGCGAGGGCTACCTCAAGAGCGATTTCGATCTCATCACTTAACGTGAAATCGTTCACTCGCCCACATTGAGTGCACACCAGGTGATGGTGATGGCCGGTGAGGTCTTCGGCCAGCTCGAAGTGGCTGTATTCATCGCCCGAAACAATGCGATGCACCACTCCTGCAGTTATGAGTTCGGTCAGGTTCCGGTAGACGCTCGACTGAGCCAAGTTGTCGCTTTGTTCAAGAATTTCCGGAATCGTCAGCGGTCGAACGGTTGCGGCCAAAACCTCAACGATGCGCCGCCGTGACGCGGTGTACCGCAAGTCGCCGCCGCTGAGGCGCAGCGCCACCGTGACATGAAGGTCTTCACGGGGCAGCGGAGGCTCTGAAGCATGTCGATGGCGATCCACCTAGCGGAAGGTAGTGGGAATCGCTGAGAAGTGAGCAACCCAACCGTCTTCTGCGAACGGGTAGCAACGCCAATTGCTCAGCGCAGTTGGTGCCAGCCGCTCAGCGCAGATGGTGCCAGTCGCCACATCGCAGTTGGTGCCAGCTGCCACAGCGTTGCTGCAGAACAGTAGGGAGCATCGACCGATACTCTCTGAAACGTGGACGGTGAGTATTCGACCGACTCCCACAAAGGGATTCCCATCGGACTTCCAACTCGTTACCGACTCGGGGCGGTAGTGGGTCAGGGCGGTTCGGCAACTGTTGTTCGCGCCCGTGACACGCAGAGCGGCCGCAACGTAGTAGTCAAGGTGCTCGCAGCCTCGCGAGTGTCGGATGCTCAACTCGATGCCGAGGTTCGGGCACTTGCTCGTTTGGCAGACGTGCCCGGAGTCGTTGACATTGAAGCCGTTGGGCGAACGCCGAGCGGAGTGCCATGGTTGGTGGAATCCGAGGCGCCGGGGGGTTCGCTCAGTATGCGTATTCGAGCTGGTCTCCTTCCTGTGGAGGCGTTGGTGTCCCTTGCGGCAGCGCTGGGGTCAACGTTGGCTGAGGTGCATCTGCGTGGAGTGACTCACGGAGACGTCACGCCGGGAAATGTGGTGCTTGATGCTGACGGCAAGCCCCTGCTGTGCGATTTCGGGGTGGCGGCCTTATCGGGAGTTCCTTCATCGATGGCTCCGCACGCAGTTACGCGGTCATTCGCTGCCCCTGAACGGCGTGCGGGCGGGATTGCAACCCCGGCGAGCGATGTCTTCGGACTCGCTTCGGTGATCCATCTCGCGGCAACGGGTGAACTTCCCGGGTCGAGTACGTCAACGCGTGTCGAGCCCGGCCGCTCAGGCTCGTCTTGCTCGTCAGGTTCGTCTTGCTCGTCAGGCTCGTCGCGCTTCGATGGTGAATTCGTTGGGCTCAGAGAAGTTGTTCCTGAACGTCTGGCCAACGCCGTAATTGCAGGACTCGCTGACCAACCTGAAGCCCGGCCGCCAGCGAAGGCCTTCGATATTTCCGATGTTCGCGGAGGGTACCGATCGAGGTGGGGTCTCCGGCGCGCCCTTCGATAGGGTCGCGTCGTGACTGAGATTGTTCCTGACGTACTTGTAGATCGCCATGATGACGGCGTGGTCGTGCTCACATTGAGCAACGGCAAGGTGAACCCGCTGTGCGTGGACTTGCTGAATCGGCTCGCTGAGCGATGCGAAGAACTTGCGGCCGAAACAGCGCGGGCCGTTGTCATTACCGGTGGGCCGAAGGTGTTTGCGGCTGGCGCTGACATCACCGAATTCGCCGAGCGCGGGGGAGCAGAGCCGTTTGCCCTCGCTCCCTCGGCGCGGATCGCTGAGATCGGCGGCGCGTTCTTGCGTGCGCTGAACGCAGTGGCTGCGTTGCCGTGCCCAACCATTGCCGCAGTGTCTGGAGTGGCGCTCGGTGGCGGGTGCGAACTCGCATTGGCGTGTGACTTCCGTTTGGCCGGAGAGAAAGCCAAATTCGGTCAGCCCGAAATCCTGCTCGGCATCATTCCCGGTGGCGGCGGCACGCAGCGGCTCGCTCGCCTTGTCGGTCCCGCTCGGGCGAAGGACCTGGTGTTCACTGGTCGAATGATCGACGCCGTTGAGGCTGAACGGATAGGCCTCGTGGACCGTCGCACCGACGACGCAGATGTGACAGCAGCGGCCGTTGAATGGGCCGAGCAATTCGCAGCGGGCCCGCGCCATGCGCTGGCGTTGGCGAAGGCCGCGATTGATGAGGGTCTCGACGGCACGTTGCACGACGGCCTGCTGCTCGAACAAGAGCTCTTCGTTAAATCGTTTGCCACGCCAGATGGAACCGTCGGCGTTCAGTCATTCCTTACAGAGGGGCCCGGCAAGGCTCAATTCGGCTGACCAAGCGGGTTAGTCGGCCCACGCGACTCTGCCGAACTCGACAGGAGCGGGAAGGAGCGGGTGGGCAGGAACGACCCGGACCGTGACGCCCATGCGACCAGCCTCATGAAGCGGAGCATCTCCGACGTAGCGACGATGTCGATCGTCGAGTCCGGAGGATTCGGGGTCCAACGACATGGGGTACGCGGCCATGTGCTCGAGCTGGCCAGATTGACCAACGTGTCCCACAACCAATTGCACCTCCACCTCGTCAGGGGAGAGGTCGCCCAACGCGACGGTGGCTGACACGGCGCGAGCAGAACCAAGGTCGGCGGTGTCCTCGTTGGCGTCGACGTCGTCCACATGGACGAGGTGCCATGACGACTCCACTTTCGACCTGAATCCGGCGAGCGTTCGTGCCCCAGCAAAGTGGTCGGCCGACAACGATGCGGTGCGCTGCGCGGCTGGCAGATACAACTCGTTGACATAGTCACGAACCATTCGGTGGGCTCCGACAAAAGGTCCAAGCGTCCGCAACGATTCCTTCATTCGAGCCACCCAGCCGATTGGGGTTACCGCTCCTGACCGATCCCAATAGAGCGGCACGATCTGCGTTTCCAGCAGGTCGAACAGGCCATTTGCTTCAATTTCAGTGCGCCGAGCTTCATCGACGACTGCCTCTGCCGAAGAAATCGCCCAACCGTTCGATACCGATACCCCCGGATCTGTGTCGCCAGATCTAAAGCACTCGGCCCACCAGCCGTCGAGGACTGAGCAATGCAACGCACCATTGAAGACGGCTTTCATCCCGCTGGTGCCTGAGGCCTCCATTGGGCGTACCGGCGTGTTGAGCCACACATCAGCACCTTGCACGAGTGACCGAGCGAGGGCCATGTCGTAGTCCTCAACGAAGACGAATCGGTGCCGTACGTCGGACTCGTGGGCAAACGTGGCAATGGCTCTGATGAGCTCCTTGCCTTGGTCGTCGGCAGGGTGCGCCTTGCCGGCGAATACGAATTGAACAGGCCGCTCGGCGTTGAGCAGCAACCGCCGGAGCCGCTCGGGTTGGCTCAGGAGCAAGGCGGCTCGCTTGTAGGTAGCCATTCGGCGAGCAAAACAGATGGTGAGCGCTTCGGGGTCAAGTGAATTGTCGACCCACTCGAGTTCAGAGGTGGATCGCCCTTGTGCAGATCCGTAGGAGCGAAGGCGCTCCCGAACATGATCCACCATGCGCACCTTCGCAGCATGATGGGCATTCCACAGCGAGACGTTGTCGATCCTGGAGACGCTGGACCATGCGTCTGCTTCAGCCCATTGCCAGTCGGCTCCAACCGAGTCAGACAGCAACTGGTCGATCTCGTTGGAGACCCAAGTTGCCCCATGAACGCCGTTGGTGATGGAACCAACCGGAGTTTCAGATTCCGGGACTCCCGGCCAGAGGTCAGAGAACATCTCGCGGCTGACCTCGCCATGGAGGGCCGAGACACCATTGCGTTGCTCGGCAAGTCGCATGCCCATGACCGCCATGTTGAACCGATCCGTTGGTCCGGAACCGGGCCTATGGCCAAGCGCCATCAGATCGCTCAGATCCACTCCGCATTCCGCGGCCCACCCTGCGAAGTAGCGCTCGATCAGTTCGTGGGGGAACTGATCTATTCCCGCAGGTACCGGGGTATGGGTAGTGAAGACCGCTCCGGCTCGAACGGCCTGGACCGACTCGGGGAAGTTCATGTGATCGCTGCCCATGTGGCGCCGAATGCGTTCGAGTCCAAGAAACCCTGCGTGGCCTTCGTTGGTATGAAACACCGAGACATTGATTCCCAATGCCTCAAGAGCCCGGACTCCGCCGATTCCGAGGAGAATCTCCTGGCGCAGGCGGTGCTCTACATCACCGCCATACAAACGATCTGTAACGAGTTGAAGGTCCTCGGGGTTCTCGGGCACATCTGCGTCGAGCAGGTACAGCGGCGTGCGACCGACTGTGGCCTTCCACACCTGCGCCACCATGGGTTGGCCGGCCATCTCAATCTCCACGCGAATTCCATCGCAGAGTTCAAGAGCCATCGCGTGAGGGTCCAGATCAGGGAAGCGCTCTTGTTGCCAACCGTCGGCAGTGAGTGATTGGCGGAAGTAGCCATGGCGGTAGAACAGCCCAATGGCAACTAGTGGCACGCCCAGATCGGAAGCTGCTTTGAGGTGGTCGCCAGCTAGAACACCGAGTCCGCCCGAGTACTGAGGAACCGCCTCGGAAATTCCAAACTCTGGTGAGAAGTACGCCACGACTCCACCGTTGAAGTCGTTGCTACCGGTTGATTCTTGGAACCATCGCGGCTGCTGCTCGTACTCATCAAGGGAAGTAACGGCCTCGTCGAGTCGAGAGAGAAACTCTTCATCGATCGCCAATTCGGCAAGCCTGGCGGTGGATACCTCGGCGAGCACCCTTCGGGGATCGTGCCCACCGTCGTCCCAAGCCTGAGGGTGAATCGACTCAAAGAGTTCTCTGGTCGGCCGGTCCCAGGACCAGCGAAGGTTGTTCGCCAATCGGTCAAGTGCGCGAAGTGGCGACGGGAGTTGGGGGAGGACAGTGAAGCTGCGAAGGGCTCTCATCCCATTGAAGGCTATCGGTCTCCTGTGGAGATGCTTGGCGAGTTGTTGGTCAGCCGCAGGGCCTGTCGCAACCACCGGTATCGTGTCAGGGTGATCAACGGAGCTACATCTCCACGCACGGAGACTCCCATCTCCTCCAGAAATTCGCGGTCCACTCGTCCGTTGAGCATTCGGGCGTTTGGCGCGTCGGCGCTCTCGGTCGTCGTGATGGTTGGGGCACTTCTCGTTGCCGGTCCCGCCGGCGGCAGTCCTGCCCAAACAGCAAGTGACAATACGTTGCCAACCTCCACCACTGTCGCTCCAGATGGCTCAGGCGCACCGACGTCGGCCACGCCGACTGGCGCGATTGCGTACATCAACCGATCCGGACAGGTGCTTGTCGGCCAAGGCGCAGCATCCCCTCGGCTGATTGGAACCGATGCTGCCCTCGACGCTCGAGGTATCGGGGCTGTTGCGCTATCGCCAGATGGCGCCTCAGTGGCATGGATTACGCGCCAGGGTTCGGTCGTTGCGCAATCGGTTGCCGGTGGTGAGTTGCTGACTCTGGCTAATGACGCCGTGGTGAGCGCTGTCGGAAAATCGCCGGTGCTGGCATGGAACTCCACCGGGGACCAGGTTGCCTATGTGGCGGTCGGTACCCGCGACATGGTCCGGCCGCGGTCCACCGATTCGCAGATTTCCACTGAGGGTGCCTTTCCGGCGCCACTTCCCCCCACCGACACGTTGGGCAACGTCATACGCATCGTAGGAATCGGCGGTCAGGACGCAGGTCGCATCGGCGATCCGTCATTGCGATCCATGGTGGGTCTGACCTGGTCGTCAGCAACTGGACTGCTCGTGTTGCAGTCGGAGGTACCGGGCACACGGCGTCGCTACACTTTGTCGGTTGCTACTCCGGGTGGGCTCGAGGAGTCGCCAACGCAGTTCTCGGCCGACGATCCTGTGTTCTCACCGGACGGACGGTTCCTAGTTGGAGTCGGGCCATCAAAGGGCCAGCAGGAACTTCTTCGAGTGTCCACCGACACGTTGGAGAGAACCACCTTGGCAACCTCCTCTCGAATCTGCTCACCGGCGATTTCACCGGATGCCACCCGCGTTGTTTTTGGTGCTGGGCCTCGATGTTCTGCCATTGAGTTGGTGGCGTCTGGAGGCGGTCCTGTCGTTGATGTCACACCCCGCAATTTGCCGAACGATGTGACGTTTGCTCCCGGAACCTTCGGCTGGACTGCGGAAGGGCGTTATCTCACTCACCCAAGTTGCCGTCGTGGCGTAACTGGCTGCAAGGGTCCGTCGTTGTTCTTGGATCCTGATACCGGACGAGTTGTCAAAGGCCCGGATGCGTCAACAGTCGTCCCCGCTCTCAAAGCTGTGGCTCAAGAGGTCGCTGTGGATGTGGAGGTGACCGGGCCGCTGCGTTTCAGCGGATCGTTCGCCTTGGACCCAACCCAGCAAGCCAAGCTGACCGACACCACTGCCGCCGATGGCCGACTGAAGGCAACGCTGCAATCGGGTGACCAACAGACCAGTATCGAAGTGCAGGGCAGGGAGGGCAGTCAGTTCGTGACCGGCAATCTGACGGTGGTAGATCCGGAAACCGGAATCGACCGGACCCTCTTCATTATTGGTAAGGCCAATGTGTCGGGCGTGCAGGTGTTCTCAATCTCCGGAATCTGGATGTCCACGCATGAGGTGCCGTTTGCTTCTGGGAAGTTCACCTGGGCGGTTCGGCGACGCTGATGAGTAACCCCGACCGGTTGATGATTGCTGAGGTGTCGCCGCTAACTCCGACGGGCAGGGCCGTTGGGGTTGTGGCCGGCGACCCCGTTCATGTGAGCGCTCAGGTGGTAGTCGATGGCCACGGGGTACTGGTGGGGCACCTCAGATGGCGCCCTGCAACCGGCGACCGCTGGGAAACCGAGCCCCTTCGCATCGATCGGGACGGGTCTGCTCATGGCACGTTCACCCCATCCACTCCCGGTGCGTTTGTGTGGGAGGTCGCAGCATGGGTGGATCGATTTGCGACCTGGCGGCGAGATCTTCCGCTGCGAGCCGCCGCCGCTCAGCCACTCTCTGTGGAGTTCTCTGAGGGTGCAGATCTACTTGAAGAGCGCGCCATCAACGTCCCAGCCCAACTCCGCGGGCGGGTACTTGATGCAGTCATCACGCTGAGATCTGACTGTCGCGATTCGGTGAAAATTGCGGCGGGTACCGATGACGCACTGTGGCAATTGGTTTCCGCCATCCCCGAGCCGTATGCCACCTCAGTAGGTCCGTTTCCCGTTCGAGTAGACCCTGAACTTGCGGTTCGTGGGGCTTGGTACGAGTTCTTCCCACGCTCGGAGGGAGGCTTTGTCGCCGGGGCTAGCTCGTGGCAACGACTCGAGGCCATAGCGCAGGCAGGCTTCGATGTTGTCTACCTGCCTCCGATTCACCCCATCGGTACAACGCATCGGAAGGGCCCCAATAACTCGCTCGTCGCGGTTGCCGGCGACGTGGGCAGCCCGTGGGCCATTGGTGCGCCGGAGGGCGGTCACACGTCGGTGCATCCCGACCTTGGGACTCTCGCCGACTTCCACGCTTTCGTGGCCCGGGCCAGTGAGCTGGGCTTGGAAATTGCCCTTGATGTGGCGTTGCAGTGCAGCCCAGATCATCCATGGGTGACTGAGCACCCCGAATGGTTTGTGCATCGTGCCGACGGAACCATACGCACCGCAGAAAATCCACCAAAGCGCTACGAAGACATCTTCCCGCTGAACTTTTGGCCCGATGAAGAATCTGATCGAGTCGCCATGTGGGAAGCATGTCGGGACATCTTTGAGTTCTGGATCAGTCATGGCGTTCGCACGTTCAGGGTCGATAACCCTCACACGAAGCCGCTGGCGTTTTGGGACTGGGCTCTCGCCGACCTGCGCACTCGCCATCCAGAGACGGTGTTTCTTGCTGAGGCATTTACCGCGCCGCCAATGATGCATCTGCTCGGCGAATTGGGGTTCAGTCAGTCGTACACCTACTTCACCTGGCGGCAGAGCGCTGATGAACTCATGGCCTTCGGTGAGGAGTTGGCCCATGCCCCGAGTGCAGCTTGGTTCCGACCCAATCTGTGGCCAGTCACCCCCGACATTCTCATTGGGTCGTTGCGAGATGGCAGACCTGAGCATTTCATTGCGCGAGCGGTGCTGGCGGCAACGATGGCTCCGAGCTGGGGGATGTACAGCGGCTTCGAACTGTGCGAGAACCGCCCGGCGTCACCAGCCAATGAGGAATACGCAGATTCAGAGAAGTATCAGTTGGTTGCTCGCAATCATGACGATCCCGACTCGTTGATGCCCCTGATCGCGCAGCTCAACAAGATCCGTCGGGATCACCGGTGTCTCTGGCGCATGAATTCATTCCGCCCCGCCCAGATTGATCATCCAGATCTTGTGGCCTATTCCCATCACTCGACATCTGATGGCGGCGACGAGGTGATTCTCGTGGTGGTCAACCTCGACCCGCTCCATGTCAACGAAGCAACCGTGGGAATAGACGTTGGCGCTCTCGGCCTTCCCCACGATGCCCCCTACACAGCCGAGGATCTACTCACCGGGGAGTCGTGGACATGGCAAGGGCCTGCGAACTATGTCCGACTTGATCCTGCCGAGCGCGTCGCCCACGTGCTCTCACTGCATCGCTCCTGAATCTTTTGCCTCCCGCTGCGCCATGAGGTGGCGCGCTGAGGCAACATGTCTGACATGAACGACGTCACCATTGCCAAGTCCATCGCTGCCGGTCGGATTCTCTTTGGACTCCTCATGCTGTTGATTCCCAATACGGTGCTGGCACGCGTCTCTGCTGACCGCCCAGGGCCGCTGGTCTGGCTGGCTCGAGCATTTGGAATTCGTGACCTCGTGTTGGGTCTTGGCGCATTGCGTTCCTTGTCGGGGCCTGAGCCCGATGTTTCATGGGTTCAGATGGGCGCAATTGCTGACTCGTGCGACGCTGTGGCGGCGGTTGTTTGGCGCGATGAACTCGGCGTCGCCGGAACAATTTCGACATTGGCGCTGGCCGTGCCTGCCGCTGCAGGCGGATGGAAGGCAGTCCAGGGCTTGTCGTCCTGATTTCTTCTCATCGGGGTAGTTCTAGTGAGCATGATCGGGCCGGGCACCGGTACGATCGGTGGTCGTGACACAGATTCCCATCCCCGGATCGCTTATTGGTAACGACCCTCAGTGGTACCGAAGCGCCATCATCTATGAGGTGCTTGTCCGAGGGTTCTATGACTCGAGCGGAGATGGAGTCGGCGACCTTCGAGGCATCACGGCCAAACTTGATTACCTTGAATGGCTCGGCGTTGATTGCCTGTGGTTGTTGCCGTTCTACCAATCTCCGCTGCGTGATGGTGGCTATGACATCTCTGACTTTCTCACGGTGCACCCCGATTTTGGTTCCGTAGAAGATGCGGCAAATCTCATAGAAGAAGCGCATCGCCGAGGTATTCGAGTGATCGCCGACATGGTCATGAACCACACGTCGGACCAGCATCGTTGGTTTCAAGAATCCCGACAGGACCGGACGAACCCCAAAGCCGATTGGTATGTATGGGGCGACGACGACCAGCGGTGGTCAGAAGCTCGTGTGATCTTCTCGGACACTGAACGGTCGAATTGGTCGTGGGACCCAGTTCGTCAGCAGTACTACTGGCATCGATTTTTCCACCATCAGCCCGACCTCAACTACGACAATCCTGAGGTCCAGCAGACGATGCTCGACGTGGTCTCACACTGGCTGGGGCTCGGACTCGACGGTTTCCGCCTTGACGCCGTCCCTTACCTGTTTGAGCGAGATGGCACGAATGGCGAGAACCTCCCAGAGACGCATGAGTATCTGCGTCGCTTGCGAGCCGAAGTGGATGATCGTTACCCAGGCAAGGTGCTGCTCGCCGAAGCAAATCAATGGCCAGAAGATGTAGTTGAGTACTTCGGCGACGGCGATGAATGCCATATGTGCTTCCACTTCCCCTTGATGCCGCGCATGTTCATGTCGCTGCGCCGCGAAGAGAGCACGCCCATTACCGAAATCCTTGAGCGAATTCCGGATATTCCAGAGGGCGCTCAATGGGGCATCTTCTTGCGTAATCACGACGAGTTGACTCTCGAGATGGTTACCGACGATGAGCGCGATTACATGTGGCGCGAATATGCCGAGGACCCGCGCATGCGTCGGAATGTGGGAATCAGTAGACGACTCTTCCCGCTGATAGAAAACGACCGTCGGCAAGCCGAACTGCTGCACGCCATGTTGTTGAGCCTTCCCGGTACGCCGATTCTCTATTACGGCGACGAAATCGGAATGGGCGACAACATCTTCCTCGGCGACCGCGATGGTGTCCGCACCCCAATGCAGTGGACCCCCGATCGCAACGGCGGATTTTCTGATGCCGACTTCGCACAGTTGTACCTGCCGCCGTTGATGGACCCGGTTCATGGCTATGCCGTGGTGAACGTGGAAGGTGAACGGCGAGACCCCAGTTCCTTCTTGAACTGGCTGAGGCGGATGTTGCATGTGCGTCGTCAGCACCCCTTGTTTGGGTTGGGCGATTTTGAGATTCTCGAGTGCTCCACACCTGCAGTGTTTGCATATCTGCGCACCCCTCTTGATTCCGCAGAGGGTGGGAATCCGGTTCTGTGCGTGAACAATTTCTCGGGCGCAGCGCAGCCTGCGGAGTTGTATCTGTCGAAATTGGCAGGTCGTGTTCCGACCGAATTGCTCGGACGAGTGCCGTTCCCTGCCATTGGAGAACTGCCGTACTTCGTGACGCTGCCGCCTTATCAGTTCATGTGGTTCGAACTGATCGAGTCAACGAACTAAGAATGGGTCATCGACGCTCACGAGTTCAATCAGGAACTAGCCCTACTGCTGAAGCCCTTCCTTGAACGGCAGCGTTGGTACGCGTCGGTAATTGACCCTCAGGTTCGCCTGCGGGAACGCACCACCATGGTGGAGGGTTGGCCCACGGTTCTGTGGGCGCATATTGAGGTTCGCTCCCAAGGCGGTAAAGGAACAACCGATAATTATCAGGTGCCGGTCGGCGTCTTGCTTGAGCGACCGGAAGGTCTGCCTGATTCGGCCTACATCGGCAGCGTCGAAGCTCCAACCGGGCCGAGGTTTCTCTTTGATGCATTGGCCTATGAGCCCACAGCACTGCTGATTGCCGCAAAGATCACCCCAACTTCAAGCGGTGCATCAACTGCTCGGCTCGAGTCCGGAGAGCAGTCCAACACCTCGCTGGTGCTCGACGAGAAGTTCATACTCAAGGTGTTCAGAAAGCTCGAGCCGGGAATCAATCCAGACGTTGAGGTGACCGAGGCACTCGGGGCGCACGGCTTCACTGATGTGCCGGTTCCAGTAGACGTCTGGCGTGAGGGTCCAACCGATCTTGCCGTGTTGCGCCGTTACGAGCGTTCCCGTGGCGACGCCTGGACGTTGGCGCTGGCCTCCCTCGATGAAATTATGACTCGTCGCTGCCCGCCACGTGAGGGCAAGTTCGACATGGTCGGAGACTCTCGCACGCTCGGCAACACCGTGGCCCGGCTTCACGTGGCGCTTGCAGAAACCTTCGGATTCGCTCCGGCGGTTGGTTCGGATTGGGCAGATGCCATGTCCTCACAACTCCAACGTGTCGCTGGTGGCTTGCTTGACGCAGTTCGGATTGAGGTGATCTTCGATCGTTTGCGCGCTGCCCCCGACTTGGGCATGGGCATTCGCATCCATGGCGATCTCCACCTCGGGCAGATTCTTCAACTTCCGCGTGGTCCGATGGTGCTTGACTTCGAAGGTGAGCCAGAGCGTCCAGTGGCCGAGCGTCGTCGGCCGTCCTCTCCATTGCGCGACGTTGCTGGAATGACCCGCTCGTTCCAGTACGCCGCGGCGGTGACGATCCGACAGCTGAGTCGAGCGGATGACGAGCAGCGGGTGCTCGCAAGTGCGTGGGCAGAACGCAATATGAACGCGTTCTTGGCGGGATACGCCGAAGTCGACGAGGTTCACCCTTTGCTGCCTCGTGCTCGACAGTCGCGGGATGCGCTGTTGAGCGTCTTTGAACTCGATAAAGCTGTCTACGAAGTGGCGTACGAAATTTCGCATCGGCCCGACTTCGTTGATGTGCCGGTTTCGGCGGTGTCTCGCCTCATCGACGCTGACCCGCCGCTTCCCGATTTCCCGCCCGAGTCGTGACGCTCTCCCCTCCCGGCGAACTTGATCTCTACCTGCTGGGAGAGGGGCGGCATCGCCGACTGTGGGAAGTGCTCGGAGCACAAGTCACTCACGAAGGCGCATCATTTGCCGTGTGGGCGCCGAATGCCCGAACAGTGTCGGTAACGGGTGATTGGTCGAGTTGGTCCACTGAAGCCGCCACTCCGCTGAGGCCGCTCGCCGACTCTGGGGTCTGGTGGGGAGTGGCGTCTGCGGCGCAGGTGGGTCAGACCTACAAGTTTGCGGTGACAGGACCAGACGGTCGCACCACCCTGCGAGCTGATCCAATGGCGCGGGCCGCAGAGTTGGCACCTCAGACTGCATCGGTGCTTCACCAGAGTCACTACGACTGGCAGGCGCCGACATGGAGAGAGGCTCGAGCAACTCGTAACGCTGGGCGGATGTCGGTCTACGAGATGCATCTGGGCTCGTGGCGGCGGCACCCTGACG
>Ga0164294_10002154_pt1 | contig 17941 bp, 13 predicted proteins | sample GEODES005metaG_FD_111479 | JGI IMG/M metagenome (GOLD analysis project Ga0164294, IMG submission 111479) | Oligotrophic lake water microbial communities from Sparkling Lake, Wisconsin, USA - GEODES005 metaG | ecosystem: Environmental > Aquatic > Freshwater > Lake | place: USA: Sparkling Lake...
CTCCCGCGCGCCCGTAGCTCAGCTGGATAGAGCATCAGACTACGAATCTGAGGGTCGGACGTTCGAATCGTTCCGGGCGCGCCAATTTTTCCAGGCAGTGAATCGACACGACCGCACCTGTGGGTGGCGGGCATCAGTGCTCGGGCGTTTCGCCCAAAGCCGCGGCGATGGCCGAGGCCGTGTCCTGAAGAACGGGCAGGCAGGTCTTCAGCACATTCTCACGGCTGATGGCCGCGCGAATATATTTGGTCATCATGCAGCCGACCAACTGCCCGGCCACCATGATCGGCACGCTGACGCTGCCCTCGGTGTAACGGCTGTCGTTGAGGACATAGCCGTTGACGCGGGCCTTCTGAAGCACCCGCTGCAGCGTGGCGTGGTCGCCGAAGAAGTATTGATCGAGCTGCCCCGCATCGACCAGTCGTTCGAGCAACGCCGCGCGATGTTCCTCCGCCGCGAAGGCCAGCGTGAGCACGCCCGACGTCGTCTTGAGCATGGGCGTGGTTCGACCGGGCAGAAATTTGCCGATGGCGCGGCTGTTATGCTTGTCGGTGGACAGGCAGATGAGCATGTCCAACCCTTGCGGCACCACGAGACCGATCGGCCATTCTATCCTCTCGCTCGCGGCCGTGAACGACGGCAATGCCGCATTGATCAGTCGATCGGTATCGCTCAGCATCCCGCCGATTTTCGTGAGCTTGCCCGTGGCGATATAATGGGCGCTGTCCGGGATGCGCAGACAATAGCCGGTCGCTTCCAGCGTTCGGGTGATGCGATAGACGTTGGCCCGCGGCAGCCCCAGCATCCGTCCCATCGCGGAAATGGTCGTCGGGCCGTTTTCCGCCAGGATCTCCAGCGCCATGAGGCCCCGGTGAAGTGAACTCAGTTCGGCCTTCGCCTCCATCCCGGTTCTCCGAACGTATCGCAACCCGAGGATAGCAGATTCCGGTGGCCAGCCCCACGCGAGCGGCCATTATGTCCGCATAGCGGACGCCGAAGCAATGGAGGATGACGAAGGCTCGCCCCGTGATGACACATTGTTGCAAATGGTCCGCGCCAATCGGCGCTATCATGAGGATGATGATGACCGAGACTTCGCCTCCCCCCGCCACCCACCTCGCCGATATCGTCCCGCAGCTCGCGCAGAGCTGCAAGATCGTCAAAATCGTCACCGGCGAGGACGGCAACGCGCGGTTCGAAACCTATGATCCGGCCGAGGACGGCGGCAAGCCTCCGACGCTGTGGCGGCACAAGGCGACGTCGGTGCTGATCAACAGCGTTCCTGCCGGAGCCCGCGTCCCGTTCCACAACAGTGCCAACACCGGTGCCGGAACGCTGCTGGTGCTACTCAAGGGCCTTGCGGTCTATTGGGTCGACGAAGGGGCGGACTGCGGGAAATCCTATTATCCGCACGCGCCGGGAATGGTGATCTGGGGGCTGGATTCAACCGGCCGTGGCCATGGCGGCATGGTGATCGAGGATGCCGTCGTGCTCCAGGTCATGCTGGCGCCCGCGGAATGAGCGGCACTGCGACAGGCCCCGCTCTGGCGGACACTCCCGATCAGGCGATCGTCGAAGCCGCGATCGGATCGCTGGTAGCGCGCTATGCCAAACATGCGGACGCGCTCGACGCGCCCGGCATCGTCAGCCTGTTCGCAGCCGACGGCACTTTGATCGTCGCCGGCAATGCCTATCAGGGCCATGAGGCGATCTCGGGCTGGATGGCCAAGGTGGCCGGCAGCGTCACCTTTCGCGGCCGGCACATCGTCTCCAATCTGGTGATCGAATGGCGGGCAGCCGATCCGGATGCAGCGACGGCCACTGCGGACATGATCTTCGTGGCCCGCACGGAAGCCGGCGCGCCGCTCGGCATCATCGCTGCGGCACGCTATGAGGACCGGTTCGTGCGATCCGCCGAAGGGTGGCGTTTCGCGCAAAGGGAGATCATTTTCGCATGATCGACGCTGCCCTCGCCGAACCGGCGATCGTCGGTGGCCCGACATCGCCGCGCCGAAGCTGGGGGCAGATGAGCGGCTATGCGGCGGCGCAGATCGGGGGATCGATCTTCCTCCACCTGCCCGCCATGCTGCTGATGCCGTTCATGACGAATGCGCTGGCGGTGCCGGCCGCGTTCGCCGGTATCGTGATCTTCGTTCCGAAGGTCTGGGTCGTCTTCTGCGATCCGCTGATGGGGGCGCTGTCCGATCGAATGCGATCGCGCGGCACCGGCCGGGCGAAGCTGGTGATCTGGGGCGGGATCGCGATGGCGATCCTGCTACCGCTGCTGTTCGCACCGATCCTGCTGCCGACGCCGTTGGCTCGCGGCTGCTTCGTGCTCGTCGCCTATGTCGCCGGCAGCACGGCCTTCTCCGCTTTTTCGGTGCCGTATCTGATCCTCGCGTCGGAAGTCGCCGTGGATAGCCGGGACAGGACGCGGCTTCTGGCGCTCCGCCAGACCGCCAACTATCTCGGCGCCCTCATCGTCAACTATGCGCCGGCGCTCGTCCAGATCCTTGGAGGCGGCCGCGATGCGTTCGGACGCATGGGGCTGCTCTTCGGCGTCGTCTGCCTGCTGACGACCCTGTCGCTCCTCTCCATTCGCAAGCTCTCCATCGCCGCGCCCGTTCCCGATACCGGCATCCGGCAGATCAGCGGGTTCGGCGCGGTATTCCGGCATGTACGCTTCAGGCTGCTGCTCGGGGCCTATGCCTTGCAGATGGCGGCCGTCGGTGTCGTCTCGGCGAGCTTTCTCTATTTCGTCGTCTATCGGCTGGGTGGCGATCTGCTGCTGGTCAGCGCGATCGCGACATGCCTGACGCTCTCCGGCATCGCCGCGCAGCCGCTGTGGGTCGCGATCGAAGCCCGTCTGGGTGGCTGGCGATCCTATATCATCGCCGTCGCCGGGATGGCCGCCGGGGACTTCAGCTTCGTGCTGCTGGGATCGGGCGCACGGGCGCCAGCCTTCGCGATCGCCGTCGTCGTCGGCGTCTTCTCCAGCGGTTTCGCGGTGATGGCCTGGACGCTGCTGCTCGGCATCATGTCCGACGCGCGCGCGTCCGACAGCGGCCCGAAGGAAGGCGCGTTCGCCGGCATCTGGTCCGCGAGCGAGAAGATCGCGATGGCGGCGGGCGCCCTGCTCGGCGGGTTCGCGTTGCAATATACCGGCTTCAAGTCATCGACGGCGGGCTTCACGCCCCAGACCGCCGACGCGGTTTTCGGCATCCGCCTCGTCGCAGGCGGGATGACCAGCAGCCTGCTTCTTCTCAGCCTGCTCTTCCTGCTGGCGCTGCGCCGGGCAGGCGGAGACCATGCTCCGATCGCGGCCGACGCCGCTCAATAATCCGACATCAGGCGGCCGAGGCCCTCCATCGGCTCGGTAAAGCCGTTCGCACGAAGCGCATGCCAATAGGTCGCGGTGTTGATCGCGATCACCGGTTTGCCCAGCCATTGCTCGGCCGATGCCGCCAGACGCACCATCGAGAGATTGGTGCCGACCTGGGCGATCGCGTCGATGTCATCGCCATCGATGGCCTTCAGCGCCTCGATCAGGGTCGCTTCGTTGACCCGTGCGATGTTGGTCCAGCTCGTACAGCGCAGCGCGATGTCGCGGACGACATCGAAGCCATTATCGCCAAGGAAGTGACGGACATTGGCGTTGGCGGTCTCGTAATAAGGCGAGAGAAACGCGACCCGCCGGGCGCCGCAGGCGCGGAGCGCTTCGGCCAGCGCGATCGAGCCGACGCTGATATCGAGCCCGGTGAAATCGCGGACCTCGCCGACGAAGCCCTGGCACCCCTCCAGTCCGCCGACGAACGAGATCGCCGAGACCCCCAGGACCAGATAGTCCGGACGGCAGGTCAGCGCCGTCCTGAGCGCATCCCGGAGCCCCGCGCTGATCTTGGCCGCGCCGTCCTGGAAGGCGGCATCGGAAAGCGCGACGGGGTCCTCGACGAAGATGTCCCGATAGGCGTTCGTCACCCCGGCCGGACGCATCAATTCCATGTCCGGCTGGACGATCGTGTTGGTCGACGGGCCGATCACCGCGAAGACCTTGCGATAGCCCAGCACGTCGGGGTCCCGCGCGGTGGAGGGCGGGTATTGGCCATAGTCGCGCACGGTCGGTTCCCTCACTGGATTGCGGCGGCGACGTCGAGGCTGGTGAACATCGCCTGTTCGAGCAGGAAGGCGCGGCGCGCATCCGGATCGCGGTCCAGCATCGCCATCTGCTTCATCCGCGCATCCCGCGCCTGGCCCCAGCCGGCGCGCATCATCTTCATGTTCGCGATCGACTGCGCCTGCACGAAATCGCGCGCCATGATCGATCGCTGCCGGTCGAACAGTTCGACGAGCCGCGGGTCGCCTCCCTTTCGCAGGATCCAGACCAGCTTGTCCGCCAGATTGATGCCGTCGTGGATGCCGCTGTTCATGCCAAAGCCGCCCATCGGGCTGTTGACGTGCGCCGCGTCGCCGATCAGCGCCACGCGGCCGATCGCGAACTGCTGGGCGACGCGCTGATGCAGGCGATAGATCGTCCGATGCCGCGTCTCGACCTGCGCATCGTACCCCAGGATCCTGCGGAAGACGGCGTCCTTGTTCGCGTCCGCCAGCAGCATCTCGTCGGGAACATCGGCTGCCACCGGCACCATGATCCGCCAGAAATCCGGCACCCGGAGCAGCACCAGCCATTCGTCGGGATCGGAGACATAGTTGACGTGGCTCAGGCCATCGAAGGCTTCGTCGATCGGATAGGCGGTCGACAGGCAGAGATATTTCTCGTCGTAGGTGAAGCCGTCGAACGTCTGTTCGAGCAGCTTGCGCACCGTGCTGCTCGCGCCGTCCGCACCGATCAGATAGCGCGCCCGATAGCATTCGACCGATTGGGAGCCCTCTACCCACGCCGTCACGCCATCCTCGTCCTGACCCAAGAAAATGAGGCGCCGGTCGTAGGCGATCGTCGCGCTCGGCTCGCTTTCCAGCTGGTCGATCACGTCTTCCATCAGCCGGTGCTGCTCGCACTGGATGCGGAATGGAAAGCGGGTGCGGTCGCGCAATTCGGTCATGTCGAATTCGAACTTCGTGGCCGATTGCCGGTCGCGATACTGGTAGACCGGCGCCCGCAATCCGTAGCTGAGCAGGACATCGGACGCGCCGAGATCGTCCAGCATCTCGATCGTCGGGGCGTGGACGGTCGACGCCCGCAAATCCACCGACGGGCTCGAACGCGCCTCGATCGCGGCGACGCTGATCCCGTTGCGGGCGAGAGCCAGCGCAGTCGCGCCGCCCACCGGCCCCATCCCGACCAGAAGGACCTCGACCTCATGTACGATCATCGGAATGCCCCCCCGGCGAGGCGCCGGCGCGGATTCGCCGACGCGCCCGATGACATTATGGCGATCCCCCGCCCGGAAAACCGCGATCGGCAAGGCGTCCGGTATCCGAACGCAAGGCCCTCTACCCCTTTGACCGACCGTTATCTGGACGCCGCCTTGTTCGTCGCTGACGCGGCCATCCCCCTCGAATAGCCCCAGGATCATGCAGCACGTCAGCAGGAGACAAGAATGAGCACGCGCTACAGCGATGCCGAGATCGAGGCGTTCGCGGCCTTCTACAACGAACATGGCGTGCTTCGCCTGCCAGGGCTGATCGATCGCGCCAAGGCGGCCGAAATCCTCGCGATCGTCGATGAGGTTGCGACGAAGGCCGACGAGCCGGCTGCCGAAGGATCGACCATCTCCTACGGCCGTGGCGAGGGCCGCATGACGATCCGGCAGATGTGGCGCGACATTCCCGAGATCAACGCCTTCCTGCTCGACGGTGACCTGGGCAGCGTGATCGCCCGGATCGTGGGCGCCAGACAGCTCCGCTTCTGGTTCGACCTCACCTTCCTGCACAATGGCCAGCCCGACGGCACCGAGGGCGAAGGCACAGCCTGGCACCACGACATCGCCGCCTTCAGCTTCCAGGGGATGCAGATTCCCTCGCTGTGGATGGCGCTGACCTCCGCGACGCTCGACAACAGCCGTCTCGAGTTCATCGACGGCAGCCACAGGACGGTGCCGGGCTATTATCGCGCGCCGACATCCAACCCCAATCTGGACGACGGCTTCCTCACCTGTCCGGACTTCGACGCGCTCGTCGCCGAGGGCCGCGAGCGGATCATCACCTGGGATTGCGATCCTGGCGACGCCATCCTGATCCATCCCTTCACCATCCATGGTGCCCGTGGGAACGCCGGCACCGCATCCGGCGGGCGCCGCGTTGCGATCACGACCCGCTGGCTCGGCGACGACGTGCGCTGGCTGCCGCTCCGCAATCCGCCGAGCCGCATGCACGGCGTGAAGGAATCCGGGATCACGATCGGCTCGCGTCCCAAGGGGGACTGGTTTCCGCTCGTCCATGACGAGACCGCGCAGCCCGCCCGATAGCATCGCAGAGGAGAGAGAGATGGCCGTTCGCTTTCGCCCGACGAGCTTCATCGACGGCACCCCCGTCTCCCCCGATGCCGCCGGTCACGACATTGCGGTCGTCGACCCTGCCGACGAGCGGATCGTCGGCCAGCTCCGCGAGGCGGACGCGGGCGAGGTCGCCGCGGCGGTGGAAGCCGCCCGTCGCGCCTTCGACAGCGGGCCGTGGCCACGGATGTCGGCCGACCAGCGCAAGGCCATCCTGTACCGCGTCCGCGACCTGATCCTCGCCCATGCCGAGGAACTGACCGCGCTGGAGGTGATGAACACCGGGCTGCCGATCGCCTCCGTCGGCTGGCAGGTCAGCCGCGCCGCCGCCAATTTCGAGATGTTCGCCGACGTGGCCTCGTTGCTGTCCGGGCAGACCTACACGCAGGACCCGCGCTACCTGACCTACGTCACCCGCGAGCCCAAGGGCGTGGCGGCGCTGATCGCGCCGTGGAACGCGCCGCTGGCGCTCGCCTCGATGCGGGTCGCGACGTGCATCGCCTTCGGCAACACCTGCGTGCTGAAGCCCTCCGAATATACGCCGCATTCGATCCTCCGCATGGTCGAGCTGATCGCCGAGGCCGGCATGCCGAAGGGCGTCGTCAACCTCGTCAACGGGCGCGGCGAGGTCACCGGTGCGGCGCTGGTGTCGCATCCGTGCATCGACATGGTCGGCTTCACCGGCGGATCCGAAACCGGGCGATCGATCATGGCGACGGCCGGCCGCAACCTGAAGCCGTGCATCCTCGAGCTCGGCGGCAAATCGGCCAGCATCGTGCTGGAGAGCGCCGATCTGGAGACCGCGATCGACGGCACGCTGCTCGGCATCTTCTCCAACAACGGCCAGCAATGCCTCGCAGGATCGCGCATCCTGGTGCAGCGGTCGATCGCCGACCGATATCTCGATGCCTTCACCAAGCGCGCCAAAGCGATCCGGATCGGCGCGCCACTGGACCGGGCCACCGAACTGGGGCCGCTGGCCTTTCGCCGTCACATGGAGCGCGTGCTCTCCTACGTCGACACCGCGCGGGCGGAGGGCGGCGAACTGCTGGCGGGCGGCAAACGCGCCGACGGATTCGAGACCGGCTTCTACGTCGAGCCGACGATCGTGCTCGCCCGCGGCAACGACGCCCGTATCTGCCAGGAAGAGATATTCGGGCCTTTCGCGTCGGTCCTGATCTTCGACGAGCCCGAGGAAGCCGTCGCGATCGCCAACGATTCCGCGTTCGGCCTCGTCAGCTATCTCTGGTCGCAGGATCTGTCCGAGACGATGCGGATGAGCCGCGACATCCGGGCGGGCACGATCTGGGTGAACACCCCGATGATGCGCGAACTGCGCGCGCCGTTCGGCGGCTACAAGGAAAGCGGGATCGGCCGCGACGGCATGACGAGCAGCGCCGATTTCTTCACCGAATTCAAGACGACGAGCATCCCCTACGAACCGATCGCCATGAACCGCATCGGGCTCGGCTGAGCGCCCCTGCGAGGACCGATTTCGGCCTGCTTGCTCGTGCACATTTTCGATTCGGTAAATCGAACGATTACAGAGGTTTGTGCATCCTTAAGTTGAGGAAGTTGAGGGTTGCGGCGGGTTTCGCACAGGCCTTTCCAAGGACGCGCTTCGAAACGCCTTTCGTGCGGGCGCAGGACGGGCGTTCCCGCACGCCCTGACGGCGGCGTTGGAGCATGATCAAAGCTGTCAAAAAGCCGAAGCGCGTCCATGCGCCTCTCGGGCAATATCTAGCGAATTAACAGGAACAAATCAAGTATTTCATTCCCGGACGAACGCCTCGATCACGTCGACATATTCGACGGCGCGCTCCGGCCTGAAGATGTCGTGCATGGGGTGGACGCCGGGAAAGGCATGTTCGCCGGCGTGCGCGATCGCCTCCCTGAACCGGGCGTGCGTCGTGCGGTTCCAGTCGGTGTCGGAGGTGAGGAGCAGGGTCGGCACCTCGATCTCGGGAAGCTTCCGCTCGATCGCGAAGCCGGTCAGCGCATCCATCGTGTTGGGGCCGAAGGCGAAGACTTCGAGCAGCGCCATATAGGCATGGCGAAAGCGAGGGTCGGGGGCCTCGGGCAGCACCAGGCCCGGATTGAGCAGCTTGATCAGGTGCAGGAAATGCTTCCAATGATCGACAGCATGGCTGCCGTCCTCCTGCCAGGCGACGGGAACGGGAGGGCCTTTCCGGATCAGCGCGGCGCGCTCCTCGGCCGTGCGATAGGGCGTCCCGTCCAGCACCAGCCGCTCGACGATCGGGCATTGCCGGGCCGCCAGTTCGACGCCGGTAAGCCCGGAGAAATGCCCCGTGACGAGCGTGGCGCGATCCACGCCGAGCGCACCCAGCGCTTCCTCGATACTGTCGGCATAGCGGGCGATCGGCCACGCCTCGCGCTGCTTGTCGGATCGGCCATAGCCCATCAGATCGAGCGCCAGCGCGCGGTAGCCGCGCTGCGCGAAGAGCGGCAGCGCCTGATCGACGAGCGCGCTTCCGAACGAGGTGATGCTGACGAGCGCGATGACCGGACCGCCGCCGTCGACCTCCTGGACGAAGATGTCGCCGTGCGATGTCTGCGCGAACGCCTTGGTGATCTCCTGCAACACGATACGCCCCTCCATTTGATGAGGGAGGGTTAGTCGGCGCCGAAAGTCCGTCCATCGCTCAGCCGGCACTGTCCGAAAACCGGACGCCGGATCAGATCGGGGCGGTCGCCGCGTTGTAGAGCTTCAGGGCATCGATGTTCGATCGCAGCGCCGCATATTGGTGCGGATCGTCGGCGTTGATCGCCGCGCCCTGGGCCCGGGAGGCGAGCACGATCTGCGTGGTATGGGGCACGCGGACGCGCTCGTAGGCGGCGAAGGCGTCCTCGATCGTATCGTAGCCGTCGAGCGCGCGGGCGAGGACCATCGCATCCTCCACCGCCTGCGACGCACCCATGCCGTGATAAGGCAGCATCGGGTGCGCGGCATCGCCGAGCAGGGTGACCCGCCCCTTGCTCCACCGTTCGAGCGGGTCGCAATCGTGCAGCGCCCATTTGAAGAAGGTCTCTGCGGGCGCGTTGGCGAGCAGGCCGAGCACGTCGCGATGGAAATCGCCGAAATATTCGAGAACCTCCTCGCGGGATGACCGGTTCTCCCACCCCTCGGGCCGGAGCCGATCGGTCTTCACCAGACCCACGCAGCTGATCTGCGTCCCGTCCCGCACCCCGTAGCGCAGGAAGGAACGGCCGGGGCCGGTGAAGTTGACGCACCGCCCGCCGGCGATGAACGGCTCCACGTCGGCACGGTCGATCATGCAGCGGAACGCGACGATGCCGGTGAAGCTCGGCCGGTCATCGGGCCAAAGCTGCGCGCGGACGACCGAGCCGAGGCCGTCGGCCCCGACCAATATGTCCGCCCGATCCGTCCGGCCGTCCGCGAAGTGGGCAGTGACTCCGTCGGCATCCTGCTCGAACGACGACAGCGCAGCGCCGGTGATCAACGCGGCCGGGTCGAGGCCGCGGATCGTCTCGATCAGCAGGGCGTGCATCACGCCGCGATGGGTATGGCCGGCCTGTTCGGGGCTTTCCGGGCGATGCAGCCAATCCTCGTCGGCCTGCCCGGTCAATATCTCGGCGGTCTGGTAATGGAGGTGGGTGGCCTTCTCCATCAGCGCGGTGATATCGCGCACACGGGGCCAGATGCCGAGCGCGTCGAACACCCGCATCGCGCCCGCCTGCAGCGTAAGGCCGGCACCGAGTTCCTTCAGATCGCTGGTCCGCTCGTAAAGCCGAACATCGAACCCGCGCTGCAGCAGCGCGATGGCGAGCGAAGCACCACCGATTCCGCATCCGGCGATCATGACTGATGGCTTGGGCACGCCGTCTCCAATCTTGCCCCCGCGCTATGGCCCGCCCCACGCGGCCGCAACTACCGCTTCGTTTGGCCACCCAACCATTTTGGCACCTGCCCGCCGCCCCATTTCCATGATCTATTCGCGCGACGCGGCGGGGATCGAATGTGGAGCAAGGCACGGCGACCAAGAGGCTGACGAAGACCCAGGTCTTCGCTTACGCCATCGGCGTCTGGCCGCTGACCCTTCCCGCCTCCTCGCTGACCCTGTCGACCACTTACTATAGCGCGGCGCTCGGCCTGCCGCTGGCGACGCTGGCGCTCGCGCTGACGCTGGGCCGGCTTTACGACATGCTGGCGGACGTTGTGCTCGGCTATCTTTCCGACAATTTGACCACACGCTGGGGCAGGCGCCGTCCGTGGATCGTCATCGGGACCTGCCTGTTCGTGCCGGCGGTGTGGCTCACGCTCGTCCCCGGCCCCGGCTTTTCCCCGAGCGTCTACGCGATCGGCCTGTTCCTCTATTTCACGACCTGGACCGCAGCGATCGTGCCGCTGATCGCGCACGGCACCGAAATCTCGTCCGATTTCGTCGATCGCGGGCGGATCAGCGTGTGGAACGGGGCAGTCGGCGTGGTCGCGATCCTCGTGAGCTTCGCCATCCCCTATCTGGTGGTGGACCATGTCACCTTCGGCCTGCGGGCGGGGATCGGCGACTGGCTGGCCGCCTCCGGTATCCCGGGCGGAGCGCACTTGTCGGCCTGGCTGCACACGCCCGCCGTCAGCGGCATCGCCGGCTACGGACGGGTGATGCTGACGGTGGCGATCATCACCACCCTAACGGCGCCGCTCTGCGTGCTGCTGTACGTGTGGAAGGTGCCGGAGGGCACCGCGATGACGACGCGGATCAGGCAGCCGGTCACCATCGCGATCCGCAACCCCGTCTTCCTGCGCTTCTGCCTGGGCTATCTGCTGATCATGATCGGCTATTTCGGGCGCTTCGGCCTGATGGCCTTCATCGTCGCCTTCCTGTTCGGCAGCCCCGATCTGCTACTGCCGATGTACATCCTGATGTTCGCCACCGCCTGGCTGGTCACGCCCTTGTGGTCCTTCCTGATCCGGCGCCTGGAGCGGCATTGGTGCGTCGCGCTCGCCGCGGCGATCGAGGTGATCGCCATCGCGACGCTGATCGTCGGCCCGAGAGGCCCGGAGCATGCCTGGCTGGTCTTCGTCGCGGCGTTCCTGATGGGCCTGCCCGGCCAGACGCTGGTGACGGTGCCCTTCCTGATCGCCGCCGAATGCGCCGAATATTCGGCGTGGCGGACGGGACGGGAAGGCCGCGCCGTCCACATCAGCCTGATCAGCCTGATCATGAAGCTGGGCGGTGTCGCCGCGGCCGTGCAAATCGGCGCGGCGAGCCTGCTCGGCTTCAATCCCGCCGCGCATCCCAACCCGCGCGACGTCACCTGGATCCTGGAGCTGCTGGGCCTCTACGCCCCGGTCGCGCTGATGGCGGCCGGTGCTGCGATCACCCTCACCCACCCGCTGAACCGGCGGCGCACGGACATCATCCAGCGCGGACTGGCCCGGCAGGCGCCGGGCAGTCCTCCAGCCTGAACCGGACTGCGGCGATCAGAGGACCGGCTTGTCGCCGATCTTGATCGTGATCGCCTTGACCTTGAGGAACTCCTCGATGCCGTTGCGCGCGAATTCGCGGCCCCAGCCCGATTGCTTGTTGCCCCCGAACGGCGTCTGCGGGCTCATCGGGGCATGGACGTTGATGCCGATCTGGCCCGCATCGATGCCGCGCGCGATGCGCAATGCCCGCTCCAGATTGTGCGTCCAGACCGATCCCGACAGGCCGAACGGCGTGTCGTTCACGACCCGCATCAGCTCGCTCTCGTCATCGAACTTGAACAGGCTGAGGACGGGGCCGAAAATCTCCTCGCGCGCGATCCGCATGTCCGGATCGACGTCGGCGAAGACGGTTGGGCGGACGAAGTGGCCGACATCGGGCACCGGCTCGTCACCGCACAGCATGCGCGCGCCCTGCTCGACGCCCGAGCGGATATGTTCGGTGACGCGCGCCTTCTGCTGGGCGGAGACCAGCGGCCCGATATCGCACTGCGCGTCCATGGGATCGGCGAGCTTCATGGCCAGCGCGGCATCGCGCACCTTCTCGATGAAGCTGTCGTAGATGTCCGCGTGGACGAACACGCGCGATGCGGCGACGCACGCCTGGCCGCTCGCGACGAAGCACCAGGCCGCCGCCGTCTTCGCCACCAGATCCTGATCGACATCGGGAAAGACGATGAAGGGCGATTTGCCACCCAGTTCGAGCGTCACCTTCTTCAGATTGCCGGCGGCGGCGGCCACGATCGATTTGCCGACGGCGGTCGATCCCGTGAAGGTGATCTTGTCGATGCCGTCGTGCACCGCCATCGCGGCACCCACATCGGCGCCATAGCCGTGCAGCACGTTGAGGCTGCCGGGCGGGCCGCCCGCCTCCTGCCACAGATCGGCGAAGTAAGAGGCGCACAGCGGCGCGAGCTCCGCCGGCTTCAGGATGACGGCGCAGCCCGCCGCGAGCGACGGCGCGAGCTTCAGCCCCATCATGCCGGGCGAGGCATTCCACGGGATGATCGCGCCGACCACGCCGATCGGCTCGCGCATCGTCATCGCCATGAACTGCTGGGTGTCCATGCCGACGATGGGATCGAAGGCCTCGCCGACGATCTTGTCCGTCCAGCCGGCATAATAACGGAAGATCTGGGGCGAGAGCGTCCCCGCGACCGCTTTGGCGGACCGATGCGTCTGGCCGAGCTCGGCGGTCAGCACTTCCGCAATCACCGCAGCATTTTTCTCGATCAGTTCGGCGAAACGGGTCAGCAGCAGCCCGCGATCGCGCGCGTTCATCCGGCCCCATTCGCCCTTGAGCGCCGCCCGCGCCGCAGCAACCGCCTCGTCGAGCTGCGCCAGGCTCGCGGACCCGATCGTGGTGATCGCTTCCTGGCGGGCGGGATTCTCGATCACGATCTCCGCGCCTTCGCCGCGAACACGCTTCCCGCCGATCAGCAGCAGATGATCCCGAGCCATGAAGGCCGCGGCCTCGGGTGAAAAGTCCAACTCTTCCATTTCAACCTTGCCCATGATCGATCACGCACATCGCCGAAGCCTTACCATGGAAAAGGGGCCAACCGACGCGCGGCTGACCCCCCAACCGTTTATCGGTCTACTCAGAACTTGTAGCTACCGCGAAGGCCGAACTGGCGCTTCGGGGCCAGATAGACGACCGCGGCCAACTCGCCACCGGATGCGCTGGCGGTGTTCACGTAGCGGAAGCCGCCACGCGGCGTATCGTCGTTGAGCAGGTTCTTGACGTAGGCCGTGATCGCCCAGACCTTGTTGCCGAGGCCGAGGTTGACGTCGGTCTGGTAGTAATGCGGCAGCCAGGCGGTGTTGGTCGCGTCGGAGTTCAGGAACCGCTTGCCGACGTAGGACTGCACGACTTCCCCGCTCCAGTCGATGTCGCCGAAGGCATGGTCCTCGAGGTGAACCGTGGCGCTCCAGGCATTCTTCGGAACGTCGGGCACAGTATTGCCCGACAGATCACCCGCGACGTTGCCGCCGGGGCCGGAGATGTTCGGGAAAAGCGCCTTCGACAGGGAGTCGATGCTGGCGAACTCCTTATATTTGGAGATCGTGTAGGCGTAGTTGAAGTTCAGGCTGATCTGCCGGATCGGGCGATAGGCCAGCTGCAGTTCGGCACCGTGCGTGTTGACCTGGCCCGCGTTGGTGACGGCCGTCCGCGTCGTGTTCACGCAGGTCGGCGTACCGATGCAGACGATCGAATTGTAATTGACCTGCTGGCCGAGATAGCGGGACAGGAAGCCGTCGACGTCCCAGGTCAGCTTGTGATCGGCGGTCGAGCCCTTGAAGCCGACTTCCCAGCTGTAGAGCTTTTCGGGCTTGTAGACGTTGTTGTCGTAGGTTTCCGTGCCGGTCAGCTGGGAGAAGCCGCCGGGTTTCGTGCCCTTGGCGAAGCTGCCGTAGACCATCGTATTCTGGCTGGGCTTGTAATCGATAGACACGCGCGGGTTGAAATAATTGCTGCGCGTCGATGCGCTCTGCTCGCCGGGGACGACATATCCGCCCGTCGGCAGGAAATTGGCGGTGGTGAAGAAGCCCGCCGAAGGCGTCGCCGCGAAGCCGAGCAACGCGAAGGCGCGGTTGAACGGCAGGTGCGCCACCTCGACCTTTTCCGTGGTGTAGCGAAGCTCGCCGGTCAGGTTGAGGTTGTGGATCAGCTCGTAGGAGAGCGATCCGTAGAAGGAGAAGTGCGTCGTATTCCGCTTCTCATAATCATAAGGATAGACCGCCGCGTTGCTCTGATCGGGGCCGACGACGACGTTCGGCGACGGCGAGCAGGCGAGCCCCGGGCGCGCCGAGAACAGAGGATTGGCGCACGATGCGTAATAATCCTCCGTCTTGTCGGTGAGCTTCGCATTTTCCTTCAGGAAATAGGCGCCCAGCGTATATTTCAGGCGGCTCTTGCCGACCGAGGCAAGGCGGAATTCCTGGCTGATCTGGCCGACCTTGTTGTGCGCCTTGAAGATCTGGCGGAGCGAGAAGCCCGATGCGAGGCCGGGCAGCTGGCCGAAGCTGGCGTCGATATCCTGATCCGCGCTGTAGCTCAGCCCATAGGTCTCCGACGTGAGGACCATGTTGCCCAGGTCCCAGCTGACGTTGACGTCTCCCTTGTGCGTGTTCCCGACGATGTTGGGATCGCCGAAGTAGCTGACGCCCGCCGGATTGACTGTGACTTCGCCCTGCACGTAGCGGAAGCCGTTCGGGGCCGAGGCATTCGAGACCTCGAGGGTCGCGGCGCCCTGGCCGGTGTTGTCGTGATTGTAGGTGTAGCGCGCGAGAATCGTGAGGTCCTCGGTCGGCTTGAACTGCAGCTGGGCGCGCACGCCGTAGCTCTTCTCGTAGCCGACCTTCTTGCCGCTGGTGACGTTGCGGTAGAAGCCATCGAATTCGTGGAAGGCCGCGTTGAGGCGGAAGGCGATCTTGTCGTTCAGCGGACCGCTGATGTAGCCCGCCGCGTCATAATCGTCGTGCGTGGCGATCCCGCCCGACACGCCCGCTTCGAAATGGTCGGTCGGCTTCTTCGTCACATAGTTGATGGCGCCTGAGAAGGCGTTGCGGCCGTAAATGGTCGATTGGGGGCCTTTCACGACCTCGATCTGCTCGACGTCGATCAGGCGCGGGTTCATCAGCGATCCGCCGCCCGCCGTGCCGATGGCGGCACCGTTGGTATCGATGCCGTCTTCGAGGATGGCGACCGAAGGCCGGCCGCGGACGGTGGAGATACCGCGCAGCGTCGGGCGGTTGTCGTCCGGTCCGAACGCCTGGCTGTACTGAAGCCCCGGCGTGATCCGGGCGATATCGCCGATCGACCCGATGCCCCGGCGGGCGATCGTCGCGCTATCGACGACGGAGATGGTGACGGGAACGTCGAGCAGCGCCTCGGGCCGCTTGCGGGCCGTCACGACGATATCGGCCATGCCCGTGTTCGTCGCGGCGGGCGCATCGGCCACCGGTGCGGTCTGCGCCATGGCAGCGGACGGAGCGAACTCGGCCAAAACCAAGACTCCCAACGCCACGCCGGGAAGGAAGCTATACTTTCCACTGGTCATGAAACTGTCCCCTTTATCTTGGATAGTGACTCTCGTCGGCTTTCGAACCTTTTTGCCCTGGGCTCGAAAGAAGCCTAAAAAGGCCTCCAGCGAACAAGGGCGATCGCAGCACCGTCCGGTCAGCGAACACCCAATTCACAAAAGCATCTGGCTTCTGTCGCAAGACTGACCCAATGCGCAGGCAGCGACCATTGAGATTGTATTTGCCTGCCCAACGATTTTGTCAGGGACCGCCTGCCCCCTCATGAGAAGTGCGCAGAGGCAGCAAACTTACTCTTCATTCAGCAGCAAACTTACTCTTCATTCAAAAGCGGTGATGCTTCGGGCAAGCCATAGGGGTGAGGTTCAGCCGGCGCGTCTTCCTTCAATCCAGTGCCCTCGCCGGCACGTTCGCGGCCAGCGCGGTGCCGAAGGCGCCGGCAGCTGCACAGACCGGCGATAAACTGAAGATCCTTCGCCGTTTCGTCGATGTCGATGGCCGCCAGATGGCGTATCTGCGGGCCGGCAGCGGTCCGCCGCTCGTGCTGCTGCATGCCTATCCGGGCAGCGCGATGATGATGCAGCATCACATCGAGCGATATGCCGGCAGCTTCACCTGCTTCACTTTCGAAACGCCCGGCATGGGCTATTCCTATCCGCTGTCGCACGGCCCGCTGACCGTGACCGACGTCGCCGATGCCATTGCCGCCGCGCTGCAGGTCCTAGGGATCGGCCCGTCGGTCCTGTTCGGCATCCACTCCGGCGCGGTGGTCGCAACCGAACTCGCCAGCCGCCATCCGGAACTCGTCTCGGGGCTCGTCACCGACGGCCTGCCGCTCACCGAAGAGGCCGATCACGGCGGCGGTTTCGAAGGCTATTTCAAGCCCCTCGTGCCGGACATGGAAGGCACCCACTTCAGCTGGGCGTGGAGCCGCTTCCGCGATCAATTCATCTTCTACCCGTGGAACGACCGCAGCCGAAAGGCCATCCGGGACGATATCGTCGGCTTCATCGAGACGCCGGTCGGGCTGCACCAGACGATCATGGCGACGTGCCTCGGCATCGATTACGCCTCCGTCTATCGATCGGCGGTCTTCTACGGGAAGCGCGGCATCGAGGCGGTCGGCCGCGTGCAGGCGCCGGCCGCCTTCCTCGAATCCGCCGACGACATCACCTTCAGCCTCGATCTCGTCCCGCACCTTCGGCCCGGCCAGTCGAAACATCGGGTGCCCGCAGACCCTTCGGTCAAGGCGGCGCTGATCCGGGAGAGTTTCGCCCGTTTCGCCTCGCAATCACCGGCACCGGCCGACCGCAACCCGCTCGGTCCGGGCCCGGGGCTGCGGCGGCATTTCGTCGCGCTGGACCATGGCGATGTGCTGCTGCGCCACGTCGGACGAGCGGACGGGACGCCCATCCTGCTCCTCCACGATGCGCCCGGATCGGGAGCGGCGATCGAGCCCCTGATGCGCGAGATCGGCAAGACCCGCGCCGTGATCGCCTTCGACATGCCCGGATGCGGCGGATCGGACCCGCTCCCCGGCGAAGCACCCGACATCGAGGCCTACGCGCGCGCTATTCTGGCGGCATGTCGCGCCATCGGGGTGAATACGGCGCGCGTCTACGGCACGGGCTTCGGTGCGTCCGTGGCGATCGCCATCGCCCGGCTGTCGCCCGACTTCACGACGAAGCTGTGGCTGCACGGCGTCCTGCTCCCGACGCCTGCGGAACGACGAGATCTGCTCGATCGATACGCACCGCCGATCGAAATCCGGCGCGACGGCGCCCATTGGTACGGAACCTGGCTCATGCTCCGTGACAGCGAGCTGTTCTGGCCTTGGTACCGCACCGACAAGGCCCATATGCGCAAGGTGGACATCGATCTGTCAGCGAAGCGGCTGCACGACTGGACCGTGGAGGTCATGCGGCAGGCGGCGAGCTACCATCACTTGCCGAACGCCGCATTGGCGAGCGATGCCGCC
>Ga0164294_10002155_pt1 | contig 17935 bp, 17 predicted proteins | sample GEODES005metaG_FD_111479 | JGI IMG/M metagenome (GOLD analysis project Ga0164294, IMG submission 111479) | Oligotrophic lake water microbial communities from Sparkling Lake, Wisconsin, USA - GEODES005 metaG | ecosystem: Environmental > Aquatic > Freshwater > Lake | place: USA: Sparkling Lake...
CGGCAATAGCTGCTGTTATGTGGTTTGCCTTTGTAGTGGTTGGCATTGGTCTCGGCTGGTCGCTCATTTTTCCAGAAAAGCCGATCGCTAAAGATCGCGCGAATGGCCGTTACTTTGACGCGGAGTGCGGCGTAATCATCTTGAACAACGGCATCATCGCTTCGGGCAAAATGAAAGCAGAATATGCCCTACAGCGAGATAAGAACGGGCTATTTGCTCTCACGAACTATTTGGTCGGCATAAAAATCAAAGGGCAGTCCTGCGTTGTATCGTCGGATCGGTCAAAATACGCTCTCTACTTGCGGTTCGATAATTCCGAACATCCGACCGCCGTTACATTGTGGAATATGGATGAGCCAGCGACGGTCACTTTCCGCCGACAGCTAAATCCCGAGGTAAGATGAAAGCGACCGCTCCGTTTCTACGCATCAGCGGATGCTAAATTGGAATGTGTCGCCCTCTCGCTTGATTAAAGCAGCGGTGCCATTGTGGCGGATGTGCGCCAGTGCATATTTCCGACAACGCTGATCAGTATTGATCTGCCTCACAACCCACCTGCGACGGTGCGGATTAGACAGTGCTAATCGCTCCGCCTCTAAAATGCTTGCATCATTCAGCACGCGGAGCTCTTTGATAAGCAGCAGCCAGCGGCCATATCCGTCTCGGGTTTCTCGTCGAGACGCACGCCAACTGTCAATTAATTGCTCTTTGGATTGCGAACCGAAGAAGTTTTCCACGCAGCGAAGCCTATCGTGAGGCTTGTCCGCTTTCCAGCCTACCCGTTCCAAAAGCCGACAGACCGCTTCCCACCCCATTGCGGACTTAAATTCCCCAGGCGTGCTAGTCGGGCATTATTGCGCCTGATTGCTCTCTACCGGAACCGTGGCGCCGTTGTCGGTGGGCGGTGTCTCCGCAGCCGGCGCTTCCTCAACGCGCTTGAGCGCTGGATCGGCATGGCGGCTCACCGGCGCCACATCGGGCGCGGGGCCTTGGGAGGCGTCTTCGGCGGCCTGGATGTCGGCGAGGGTCTTGGCGGCGGTCTGCGCCTGGGCGTCGCCGTCGGCGCCCGGGGTCGGCTGGTCGGCGTGGGGCCTGCGGCAGCCGCAGAGCAGCGCCAGCGCGAGGATCGCGAGCGGGCGTTTCACTGTTTGGGCGGCGTGACCGGATCGGCGGGCGGCGTCGGCGCGGGCTCGGCAGCCTTGGGCTCGGCCGGGGCCGGGGCAGGGGCAGGGCTCGCCATGGCGGGAGCCGGCGGCACCTGCGAGGGATCGCCGGCCGGGGTGGGCGTCGCTTCCGCGGGCGGGGTCAGGTCGTCGTCGGGCGGGCCGGCGTCGGCCGAGTCTTCCTGGTTGAGGATCTGGGCGCGGCGGCGCTGGAGATAGGCCGAGCGCGCGGCGGCATAAGGATCGAGGCTGGATTTGAGGAAGGCGTCGCCGCCGCTCTCGATCAGTTCGGAGCGTGCATCGACGATGCCCGCGGCACGGTAGCCGCGCTTGTACCAGACGTTGATGTCGGCGTGGTTGATCGCGATGCCGACCGGATCGGCATAGGCCGACACGCCCGATCCGATGCCGTCACGCAGCGTCGACGGGCCGAGCAGCGGGAGGACGAGATAGGGCCCCGCATTCATGCCCCACACCGCCATCGTCTGGCCGAGATCCTCGGGCGCGGGCTCGATCCCCATCTTGGTCGCGTGATCGAACAGGCCGCCGATGCCGATCGTGGTGTTGACCAGGAAGCGCTTCAGATTGTGCCCGGCGCGCTTGGGATGGCCCTGCAGCAGGTTGTTCACGAACGACCAGGGCTCGGTCACGTTCGAGAAGAAATTGTGGACGCCCTGGCGCGCGGGCTTCGGCGTGACGGCGCGGTAGACCTGCGTCACCGGCTTCATCAGCACCTTGTCGGCCGTCATGTTGACGCCCCACATGGCCCGGTTGAATTTCTCGAGCGGATCCTTCTGCGCCAGCCGATCCTGACCGGGTACGGTCGCGCAACCGGCGATGAGGAGGAGGGCGGGCAAGGCGGCGATGCGCGATACAGGCACGGTCATGATGGCCGCGTGCCATGATCGCATAGCCTCGGCAAGAGGTTGGCGGTGGGTCGCGCCGGTTGACCACATATAAAGATTTCTTTATATCCGTGTGCCAGGAGACCTTTATGTCCGCGCCCCTCGCGATTTTCCGTGCGCTCGCGGATCCCACCCGCCTGCGTATCCTGACCCTGCTGCGGCAGATGGAGCTGTCGGTGGGCGAGCTGGCGCAGGTGCTGGGCCAGAGCCAGCCGCGCGTCTCGCGCCACGTCAAGATCCTCGCGGATTCGGGGCTGTGCGACCGCAGGCGCGAGGGTAGCTGGGTGTTCCTGGGGCTGGGGCCGACCGCCGAGGGGCATCTGCTCGCCGCGATCGACGGCTGGCCCGATCCGGTCGGGCAGCGCTGGGCGATTGCCGATGCCGCGCGGCTGGAGGCGGTCCGTGCCGATCGCATGGCCTCTGCCGAGAGTTTCTTCAATTCGCGCGCCGAGGATTGGGATGCGATCCGATCGCTCCATGTCGCCGAGGCCGAGGTCGAGCGGGCGATCGCGGGCCTGCTGGAGACCGGGCCGGTCGGCCGGCTGGTCGATATCGGCACGGGCACGGGGCGGATGATCGAACTGCTCGGGCCGCGTGCCTCGTCGGTCGTCGGCATCGATCGCAGCCCGGAGATGCTGCGGCTGGCGCGCGCCAAGGTCGCGGCGGCGGGGCTCGATCGCGCCGATCTGCGCCAGGGCGACATGTACGCGCTGCCGCTGGAGAGTGGCGTCGCCGATACGGTCGTGCTCCATCAGGTGCTGCATTATGCGCAGGCGCCGGCGGCGGTGATCGCCGAGGCGGCGCGGCTGCTGCCGAAGGGCGGGCGGCTGCTGGTGGTGGATTTCGCCGCCCACGGCCGCGAGGATCTGCGCGAGCGTGACGCGCACGTCCGCCTCGGCTTCGACGACGATCAGATCGGCGGCTGGTATGAGGCCGCCGCGCTCGAACCCGCCGCCACCGCCACGCTCGAGGGTGGCGAGCTTACCGTGAAATTGTGGCTGGGCGTGAAGACCGCCGAGCCCAGGCATTTGAAGGCTGTCGCTTAATGGCTCTCTCGCTCGACCAACTGAACGAGGCGCGCAGTGCGCTGAGCGCGCCGCTGTTCGCCGACGTGGCCGGCGACATCGACGTGTCGTTCGAATTCTTCCCGCCGAAGACGGAGAAGATGGAGCAGACCTTGTGGGAGTCGTTCGAGACGCTGCAGCCGCTGGCGCCGCGCTTCGTATCGGTGACCTACGGGGCAGGCGGCTCCACGCGCGAGCGGACGCACGCGACGGTGGCGCGGATCGCCAAGGAAACCTCGGTCCCGGCCGCCGCGCATTTGACCTGCGTCGATGCGACGCGCGAGGAGATCGATGCGGTCGCGCGCGATTATTGGGAAGCGGGCGTGCGCCATATCGTGGCGCTCCGGGGCGATCCGCCGCGCGCTGGCGAGAAGTTCGCGACGCATCCGGGTGGGTATGAGAATGCCGCCGATCTGGTGGCGGGGCTGCGCCGGATCGCGCCGTTCGAGATTTCGGTCGCGGCCTATCCCGAATGCCACCCCGACAGCGCGAACGCGACCGTCGATCTCGACAATCTGAAGGCCAAGATCGACGCCGGCGCCGACCGTGCGATCACCCAATTCTTCTTCGAACCCGAAACCTTCTTCCGCTTCCGCGACGATATGGCGAAAGCGGGGATCGAGGCCGAGGTGGTGCCGGGGATCATGCCGGTGATGAGCTTCGCCGCGGTCCAGCGGATGTCGGCGATGTGCAACACGGCGGTGCCGTCGTGGATGGCCAAGCTGTTCGAAGGGCTCGACGAACGCCCCGCCGCGCGCCAGCTCGTCGCCGCGACGGTGGCGGCGGAATTGTGCCGCAAGCTGTATGCGGGCGGGGTGCGCAACTTCCATTTCTACACGCTCAACCGCGCCGAACTGACCTATGCGATCTGCCATCTGCTCGGGAAACGGCCGGTGGCGGTCGAGGCGGGGCTGGAAGTGGCGGCGTGACCCGTTCCTCCCCGGCGAAGGCCGGGGCCCATTTCGCCCAGCGCAGGCTGGGCCCCGGCCTTCGCCGAGGAAGAGGAAAGTGAAGACGATGTTGAAACCCTCTGCCGCAGCCGCCCGCCTCCGCGAACAGGCCGCCCAGCGCATCCTGCTGACCGACGGCGCGTTCGGGACGATGATCCAGAATTACAAGCTGCAGGAGGCCGACTATCGCGGCGATCTGGAGCTGAGCCTCGACCAGAAGGGTAATAACGATCTGCTGGTGATCACGCGGCCGGACATCGTCGATACGATCACCCGTCAATATCTCGATGCCGGATCGGACATCGTCTCCACCAACACGTTCAATGCCAACACGATCAGCCAGGAGGATTATGCGGCGGTCCACCTCGTCCGCGACCTGAACCTCGCGGCGGCATCGATCGCGCGCAAGGCGGCGGACGATTATCAGGCGAAGGACGGCCGTCCGCGCTTTGTCGCCGGAGCGATCGGGCCGACGAACAAGACGCTGTCGCTGTCGCCCGACGTCAACGATCCCGGCTACCGCGCGATCGATTTCGATACGCTGAAGGAGGTCTACAAGGATCAGACGCGGGGGCTCCTCGACGGCGGTGTCGACTTCATCCTGATCGAGACGATCTTCGACACGCTCAACGCCAAATCGGCGATCATGGCGGTGAAGGAGGTCGAGGAGGAGCTTGGGCGAGAAGTGCCCGTGATGATCTCGATGACGATCACCGACATGTCGGGTCGCAACCTCTCGGGCCATTCGGTCGAGGCCTTCTGGTCGACGGTGCGCCATGCCAAGCCGCTGACCGTGGGGCTCAACTGCGCGTTCGGAGCCGATCTGCTGCGCCCGCACGTGAAGGTGATCGCCGACCTCGCCGATACGCTGGTCATGGTCTATCCGAACGCCGGCCTGCCCAACGAGCTCGGCGCGTATGACGAACTGCCCGCAACGACCGGCGACTTCATCCGAGAATGGGCCGATCAGAAGCTGGTCAACATCGTAGGCGGCTGCTGCGGTTCGACACCCGCGCATATCGCGGCCATGGCGGCAGCGGTGACGGGGCATGCGCCGCGCGCCGTTCCGACGCCGGCGCCGAAGATGAAGCTGGCGGGGCTGGACCCGTTCGAGATGGCTGCCTGAAGAGTGTCTTCCCCGGCGCAGGCCGGGGCCCAATCAACCGCTGACGTGGATCCCGGCCTTCGCCGGGAAGGAAGATAGATCGAGTGACCACCGCAACCGCCACTTTCGTCAATATCGGCGAGCGCACCAACGTCACGGGCTCCGCGGCGTTCAAGAAGCTCATCATGGCGGGCGACTATAACAAGGCGATCGATGTCGCCCGCGCGCAGGTCGAGAATGGCGCGCAGATCATCGACGTGAACATGGACGAGGGGCTGCTCGACGCCCACCACGCCATGACGACCTTCCTCAAGCTGATCGGCGCCGAGCCCGACATCGCGCGCGTGCCGGTGATGATCGACAGCTCGAAATGGAGCGTGATCGAGGCGGGGCTGAAGTGCGTGTCCGGCAAGCCGATCGTCAACTCGATCAGCATGAAGGAAGGCGAAGCCGAGTTCCTGAAGTACGCCAGGCTGGTGATGGCCTATGGCGCCGCCGTTGTCGTCATGGCGTTCGACGAGACCGGCCAGGCGGACACCAAGGAACGCAAGGTCGAAATCTGCTCCAGAGCCTACGAACTGCTGATGGGCATCGGTTTCCCGCCCGAGGACATCATCTTCGATCCCAACGTCTTCGCGGTCGCGACCGGGATCGAAGAGCATAACAATTACGGCGTCGATTTCATTGAAGCGACGCGGGAAATCCGCGCGCGCTGTCCGCATGTCCATATCTCTGGCGGCCTGTCGAACCTGAGCTTTTCGTTCCGGGGCAACGAGCCGGTGCGGCGCGCGATGCACTCCGTGTTCCTCTACCACGCCATCCCGGCGGGGATGGACATGGGCATCGTCAACGCGGGCCAGCTCGACGTCTACGACCAGATCGATCCGAAGCTGCGCGAGGCGTGCGAGGATGTGATCCTCAATCGCGATCCCGAGGCGGGCGATCGGCTGGTGGCGCTGGCCGAGAGCTATCGGGGCACCGATGCCGCGACCGAAAAGGCGGCCGAGGAATGGCGCGGCTGGCCGGTCGCCAAGCGGATCGAACATGCGCTGGTCAAGGGCCTCGACGCGCATATCGTCGACGATACCGAGGAAGCCCGTTTGCTGTTCCCGCGTCCGATCGAGGTGATAGAGGGGCCGCTGATGGACGGCATGAACGTCGTCGGCGATCTCTTCGGATCGGGTAAGATGTTCCTGCCGCAAGTCGTTAAATCGGCACGGGTTATGAAGAAAGCCGTCGCGCACCTGCTGCCCTATATCGAGGCGGCGAAGGAGGTCGGCGCGCGGCCGAAGGGAAGGATCGTGATGGCGACCGTGAAGGGCGACGTCCACGATATCGGCAAGAACATCGTCGGTGTCGTGCTCGCCTGCAACGGCTATGACATCATCGATCTGGGCGTCATGGTCGCATGGTCGGACATCCTCAAGGCCGCTAACGAGAATGATGCCGATATCATTGGATTATCGGGACTTATCACGCCGAGCCTCGACGAGATGGTGACGGTCGCGACCGAGATGGGCCGCGCCAAGATGACGATGCCGCTGCTGATCGGCGGCGCCACGACCTCCAAGGTCCACACCGCGCTGCGCATCGCGCCGGCCTATGACGGTCCGGTCGTCCACGTCCTCGATGCCAGCCGCGCGGTTGGCGTCGCCTCGACGCTGATGAGCGATACGCAGCGCGATCCTTTCGTGCTGCAGGTCGCGAACGATTATGCCGCCGTCCGTGCCGCGCGCGAGGGCAAGGGGCAGAACGAGTTGTGGTCGATCGGGCAGGCCCGCGACAACGCCTTCGCCATCGATGAGGATCTGAAGCCGCCGCGGCCGCGCATGCCCGGCGTCCACACCTTCGACAATTGGGACCTGGCCGACCTGCGGCACTATATCGACTGGACGCCCTTCTTCCGCGCCTGGGAACTGGCGGGCAATTACCCCGCGATCCTGGAGGACGAGATTGTCGGCGAGAGCGCGCGCAGCCTTTTCGCCGATGCGCAAGCGATGCTCGACAAGATCATCGGCGAGCGCTGGCTGGTCGCCAAGGGCGTGTGCGGGCTCTGGCCATGCCGCCGCGAGGGCGACGACGTGATCGTCCACATGCCCGACGAAAGCCACGTCACTCTGCCGTTCCTGCGCCAGCAGATCGCCAAGCGCGAGGGGCGGGCGAGCATGTGTCTCGCCGACTTCATCAGTCATTATGGCGACTGGATCGGCGGCTTCGCCGTCTCGATCCACGGCATCGAACCGCACCTCGCGCGCTTCAAGACGCAGGTCGACGATTATTCGGACATCCTGCTGAAATCACTGGCGGATCGTCTGGCCGAGGCGATGGCCGAGCGCTTGCATAAATATGTCCGCACCGCGCTCTGGGGCTATGCCGAAGGCGAGCAGCTGACCAACGAGGCGCTGGTGAAGGAGCAATATCGCGGCATCCGCCCGGCGCCCGGCTATCCGGCATGCCCCGATCACAGCCTGAAACCGATGCTGTTCAAGATGCTCGACGCGCACCATGCGACCGGCATCAGTCTTACGGAGAGTTTCGCGATGCTGCCGACGGCGGCGGTCAGCGGCTTCTACTTCGGACACGAGCAGGCAAGCTATTTCGGCGTCGCGCGGATCGGCAAGGATCAGGTCGAGGATTATGCCGCACGGCGCGGCGTGGATCTGGAGACGGCGGAGCGGTGGCTCCGGCCCAATCTCGACTAGGTCAGGCGGCGACCGAGATCGTACAGGATCGGCCCGGGCCCTTCGCCAGCGCATCCGCCAGATTGGTCAGCCCCTTGGCGCTTTCGCTGCAATAGGGTTCGGCCTTCATGGCGGTATCGCGGAGGGACTCCACGATCAGTTCGACCGTCCGACGATCGATAGTACCGCTCCTGCGCAGCCCGACCAGGACGGCTTCAAGAGCAAGATGCTGTTCGCACTTCATCGCCTTCTCCCGTACGTCCGTTTTCCGGATCATATGACAGAAGTGTGACTCAGATTTCCTTCGCGGACAAGCGGGAATCCGGGGGTCCGAAGGTCGACGAAAAAGCGCCATTAATCAAAGAAAATGGCGCACCCGGCTGGATTCGAACCAGCGACCACGAGCTTAGAAGGCACGTGCTCTATCCAACTGAGCTACGGGTGCGTTGCGGGAGCCGATAGCGTGGATTGCGCGAAGGGGGAACTGCGCTAGTCTGCGGGCATGCAGGTACAATCGCAGGATCAGGGACGGCCGATCGCGGTCGAGGCGGGGACGCTGGCGGGAAAGCCGCTGCGCTATTTCGATTTCATGATGGCCGCGTTCGTGACCATCCTGCTGCTGTCGAACCTGATCGGTGCGGCGAAGCTCGCCGTCGTCCACGGTTTCGTGTTCGGCGCGGGCATCCTGTTCTTCCCGATCGGCTACGTGCTCGGCGACGTGCTGACGGAGGTCTACGGCTATGCCCGGGCGCGGCGGTGCGTGTGGGTGGGCTTTTTCGCGATGCTGTTCATGGCGGTGATGTCGTCGGTCGTCGTCGCGATGCCGGCTTTCCCGCACTGGGGCTGCGCGGCGAGCGGCGATCCGATGTTCGCGGGCGTCGTGCAGGCCAGCGGCGAGGGGGCCGTGTGCCAATCGACCTATGTCTCGGTGTTCGGCAGCACGTGGCGGATCGTCGCGGCGTCGGTGATCGCCTTCTGGGCGGGCGAGTTCGTCAACAGCTTCGTTCTCGCCAAGATGAAAGTGTGGACGGGCGGCAAGCATCTCTGGACGCGGACCGTGGGATCGACGGTGTTCGGCCAGGCGGTGGACAGCGTGATCTTCTATCCGCTCGCTTTCCTGGGCGTCTGGGGCACGCCGCAGGTGTTGACCGTGCTCGTCACCAATTGGGCGCTGAAGGTGGGCTGGGAGGTGGTGCTGACGCCGCTGACCTATGCGGTGGTCGGCTTCCTGAAGCGGCGCGAGGGGATCGACGTGTTCGATCAGGGCACGAACTTCACGCCGTTCCGGACGAAGATCTGAATTCAATCTTCGAGCATCGCCCGCAGCGCGGGTGTCACATGCTCGGTGACGTGTCCGTCGATCTCCACGATCAGCCGCGCGGCGATGCCGTGCTTCGTCGCCAGTCTCGTGCCGTCGTCGGCGCCGAGCACGGTGAGAGCGGTGGCCCAGGCGTCCGCGAGCATGGCGCGGACGTGAAGGACGCTGACGGATTTGACGCCGTTGTCGGTCGAGCGGCCGCTGCGCGGGTCGATCGTGTGCGGCCCCCGGAAGGCGTCACCCGAGGTTGCGACGGCGAGGCCGTGGAGGGCGATGCGGAGTGGCGGCAAGGCTGCGCCGGGCGGGCTTTCGAGATCGACCCACCAGGGATCGGCATCGGGACGCATCCCGCGCCCTTTTAGTTCGCCACCGATCTCGACGAGCCAGTCGTGCGCGCCGAGCGTGTGGAGCGCGGCGCCGATCGCATCGACAGCGTGGCCCTTGGCGATGCCGGAGAAATCCAGCGCGAGGCCGCCGGGCTGGCGCAGGCGGCGGGCGTGGGGATCGAAGGCGAGGCGGGCAGTGCCGCTCGCCGCCAGCGCTTCCGCCAGCATTTCGGAGTTCGGCATGGGCTGTGGTCCCGGCGGCCCGAAGCCGAGCAGATCGACGACTCGGCCGATCGTGGGATCGAAGGCGCCGTCGCTCAGCGCCGCCATGTCGAGCGCGGCGGCGATCACCGTGGCGAAGTCGGGCGAGAGCGTCTGCCACGATCCCGCCGCGGCGCGGTTGAAGCGCGACAAAGCGGAAGCGGGTTCCCAATGACTGAGATCGGCGACGAGGGTCGCGAGGCGCGCCTCGATCGCGGCCTGCGCGGCGGCGGGGCTGACCGAGGGCGCGGCATAGAGCGCCGACCAGCGTGTCCCCATCCTCTCGCCGCCGAGCCGCACGACCGGCCCGGCCGGGGGCGGCGCGGGCACGATCGCGGGCGGAAGCGCGATGCGGATGTCGGTCAGGGGGCTGCAACCTCCAGCGTGGCGGCGTAGCTCAGCCGCCGCACGCTCGCGCGCCTCTCCGTGGGTTTGTCGTCCTCGGCGGTCGCATTGAGCCAGTAATAGCCTGCTGCTGGCCATCGGATCGTGACGACGCCATCCGCACCCGTGGTGAGGTCGGTCGCGGCTTCGTTGTCGCGAAAGCGCTGTCCGCTGGCGACGAGATGGACGGCGACCTTCGCGGGCTTGCCGTCGATCAGGAAACGGAACTTGGCCGGTTCGTTCGCGACCAGATCGGTCGGGTGGGTGATCGGCTGCAGCGTGATCCCCCGCGTGTCGCCGCCGAACGCCTGCGTGGTCGGCGATCCGACGGTGACGAAGGTTTCGGTGCGGGTGAGCGTCTCGACGAGCTTGAGGTCGGTCGCGGTGGCGGGCAGTTCGGCGAGCAGGATGGGGGGCTGGCGCGGCGGTTCGCCCGGGCCGGCCGCGGGCGGTGGACCGCCGGGGCGAGGACCGAAGCGCATGCTGGAGACGCGGCGCTCGACACCGTCGACCATCGCGGTGCCGCCGACGATCGCAGCGACCGTCGCGACCTTCCACGTCCCCGGCGCATCGAGCTTGAGATCGAAGGTCGAGCGGAAACGGCTGGTGATGCCCTCGGGCTTCGCGCCTTCGCTGCCGTCGGGGCGCCAGACCCTGATCTGGTCGAGCGGGATCGGGCGATGATCGAACTGGAAGACATTGTCGGCGCCGGCGGCATCGATCTGGACGATGCTCTGCGATCCGTTGAGGTTCGACGCGGAGGGCATCAGGAAGGCGTGATCGGCCAGCGCCGCCGAAGCGGACAAAGCGGCGATCGCGGCGGCGAGGACGGTCCTGGTCATGTCGATCCTCTCAAATCAGCGGATGGTGACGGCGCCGAGTTCGGTCTTGCCGCTCGCGCTGGCGCCGACTTTGGCGGGCAGGGTGACGAGCTCGCGCCCGCCATGCTCACGCGCCGCCTCGACGACGATCTGGTAGCCGCCGGAAAGCGCATCGGCGGGGAGCGGGATCGCGTAGCTGCCGGGGGCCTTCGTGGGGCTGGAGACGCCATCGGCGGGCAGGTGCAGGCTGCGGCCGCCCTTGCGCCACCACGCGCGCAGTTCGGTCAGCCACTTGGTGCCATTCTCGCCGTCGCGCTTGCCGAGCCCGTACCAGATCGCGACCGTCTTCGCCGGGCCGCCCGCGGCGGGCTCGAGATACACCGCGACATAGGGCTTCGAATATTCGGCCACCGACAGGCGCGGGATGGTGACGTTGACCGTCGCGGCCGTGGCGGGAACGGCGGCGAGTCCGCCGATCAGGGTGAGCGAAGAAAGGCGCATGGGTGTCCCTAGTGGATGAGGAAAAGGGCGACGAGGAACGGGCCGGCGATGCCGAGGCCGACGAGCGGCCAGGTCAGCGGGCGGTTCTTCGCGAGGAAATAGAGGAGGGCGATGCCGGTCAGCGAGAAGATCAAACAGGCGGCGGCGAAGGCGTCGATCAGCCAGAACCACGTCGCCCCGGCGTTGCGGCCCTTGTGGAGATCGTTGAGGTAGGCGATCCAGCCGCGATCCGTGACCTCTGACGTGATCTTGCCGCTGGTGCGATCGACGCTCACCCAGCCATCGCCGCCGGGGCGGGGCAGGGCGACATAGACTTCTGCGTCCGACCATTCGCCGGCGTGGCCCGATGGATCGAGCCCGACGGCGCCTTTCACGGCCCTGGCGACGTCGGCGGGCAGGGGAGCGTCGGTGGATTTCGGGTGCGCGAGTTGCCGTAGCAGGCTCGGCGAGAGCGTTCCGCCACCCGGCGTCACCACCGGCGCGGCGCCGATCGAGGCGGCATGGTTCAGCGTGAAGCCGGTGATCGCGAACATCAGGATACCGGCCAGCGCGATCGCCGCGCTCATGTAATGCCATGTGTGGAGCTGGCGCAGCCACCAGCTCTTGCTCTTCCATTTCGGCTTGGCGCGTTTCGCGGCGGGAGACGGGTTCACGCTTAGCCGGGTAGCCAAGGCTCCGATCGCTCGCAATAGCTAATGCGAATAAATTGCAATACGAGCCTGACGCAGGTTGGCACAGTTGAATTGCACGCCCTGCCGCGGCCGGGCTGGCTTTGCGCTCCCCCGCGACTTATACGGCCCCGAATCCTCTCCACCTTGCGGGATTCGCATGATCGAACTCGGCCTTACCTTTGACGATGTGCTCCTTCGGCCGGGCGCGTCCGACGTGCTGCCGACTTCCGCCGATCCCCGCACGCAGGTGACGCGTGAGATCGCGCTCAATATCCCGATCCTCTCCGCCGCGATGGACACGGTGACCGAGGCCGACATGGCGATCGTCATGGCGCAATTGGGCGGTCTCGGCGTGCTTCACCGCAATTTCGAGATCGAGGAGCAGGCGGCCGCTGTCCGCACGGTCAAGCGCTTCGAAGCGGGCATGGTCGTCAATCCGATCACGATGCAGCCGGGCGAGACGCTGGCCGCCGCGCTGGAGTTGATGCAGCGCCACCGCATCTCGGGCATCCCTATCGTCGAGGCGAACGGCAAGCTCGCCGGGATCCTCACCCACCGCGACGTGCGCTTCGCCGAGCGGCCCGATCAGCCGGTGTCCGAGCTGATGACCCACCAGAATCTCGCCACGGTCGGGATCGGGGTCCAGCATGAGGAAGCGCGCAAGCTGCTCCACCAGCGCCGGATCGAGAAGCTGGTGGTGGTCGATGCCGATTATCGCTGCGTCGGGCTGATCACGGTCAAGGATATCGAGAAAGCGGTCAATTACCCGACCGCGACCAAGGACGCCTCCGGCCGCCTGCGCGTCGCCGCCGCCACGACGGTAGGAGACAAGGGCTTTGCCCGCACCGAGGCATTGGTCGACGCCGAATGCGATCTGATCGTGATCGACACCGCGCACGGCCACAATATCGAAGTCGCGCGCGCCGTGGAGCGGGTGAAGCGACTGTCCAATTCGGTACAGGTGATCGCCGGCAATGTCGCGACGGCCGAGGCGACGCGCGCGCTGATCGATGCGGGCGCGGACGGCATCAAGGTCGGCATCGGGCCGGGATCGATCTGCACGACGCGCGTCGTCGCCGGTGTCGGCGTGCCGCAGCTGACCGCGGTGATGGAAGCGGCCGAGGAAGCGTGGAAATCGGGCGTTCCCGTGATCGCCGACGGCGGGCTTCGCACCAGCGGTGACCTTGCCAAGGCGCTGGCGGCGGGGGCCTCTTGCGTGATGGTCGGCTCGCTGCTGGCGGGCACGGAGGAAGCGCCGGGCGAGACGTTCCTGTATCAGGGGCGCAGCTACAAGAGCTACCGCGGCATGGGTTCGGTCGGCGCGATGGGCCGTGGATCGGCGGACCGTTATTTCCAGGGTGAGGTCAAGGATCAGCTGAAGCTCGTGCCCGAGGGAATCGAGGGCCAGGTGGCGTTCAAGGGATCGGCCAAGGACGTGATTCACCAGCTCGTCGGCGGCGTGAAGGCGGCGATGGGCTATACCGGCGCCGCGACGCTGAGGGACCTGCGCGAGAAGGCGCGCTTCGTGCGGATCACCAACGCAGGCCTGCGCGAAAGCCACGTCCACGATGTCACCATCACGCGCGAGGCGCCGAATTATCCGAGCTTTGGGTAAGGACATCTCCGTCATCCCGGCGAAAGCCGGGATTTCTCACGATCTTTACGCGCGCTTGCCGCACGAGATGCCAGCTTTCGCTGGGATGACGAGACCTTCGAAATGACCCCCTCTGCCCGCATGCAAGCCGCGATCGATATCGTCGATGCCGTCGTCGCCGCCGCGCGCGAAGGCGGGGCGGCGGCGGATACGCTGATCCAGCGTTATTTCAGCACGCGGCGCTACGCGGGAAGCAAGGACCGTCGGGCGGTGCGCGAACTCGTTTATGCCGCGATCCGCCGCGCGGCCGAGCCGCCGGTGAGCGGGCGCGCCGCGCTGGTGGCGGTGGCCGACGAGCAGCCCGAGCTTCGTGCCACGTTCGATGGATCGACCTACGGCCCCGCAGCGATCGCCGACGATGAGCCGAGGGCAGGGGCGGGTGTCGCGCCCGTATGGCTGGCGGAAAAGCTGACCGCCCTCGATGCGCGAGAGATTGCGGCATTGCTCGACCGGGCACCGCTCGATCTGCGCGCCAATCGGCTCAAGACGGACCGTGAGGCGCTGCTGGCACTGTGGCCAGAGGCGGTTCCGGGGCATCTCGCCCCCGATGCGCTGCGCCTGCCCGAAGGCACGCAGGTCGAGCAGAGCGAGGCGTTCGCGCAAGGACTTTTCGAGGTTCAGGACGAAGGCAGCCAGCTCATCGCGCTCGCGTGCGAGGCGGCGCCGGGTGAACTGGTCGTCGATCTGTGCGCAGGGGCGGGCGGGAAGACGCTGGCGCTCGCCGCGACGATGGCGGGCGAGGGCACGGTCGTGGCCTGCGATGTCGATCGCGGACGGCTGTCGCGGCTGCGTCCGCGCGCGACGCGGGCAGGGGCGGTCAACATCGTCGAACGGCTGCTCGATGGCGGGCGCGAGGCGCAGACGCTCTCCGATCTGGCGGGCAAGGCCGATGTCGTGCTGGTCGATGCGCCTTGCTCGGGCAGCGGGACGTGGAGGCGCAATCCGGAGGCGCGCTGGCGGCTGAACCCTGCGCGTCTCGACCGCCTCGTCACCACGCAGGCGCATGTGCTGGAGTTGGCGGCTTCGCTCGTCCGGCCGGGCGGGCGGCTCGTATATGCGGTCTGCTCGTTGCTGCCCGAGGAAGGGGAGCAGCAGGTCGCGCGGTTCGTTGCAGGCCATGTCGGCTGGGACATCCAGCCGTTACATTTCGGGCGCAGTACCGGCCACGGCGTGATGCTGACGCCCGCAAGTGACGGCACGGACGGCTTTTTCGTCGCAAGGCTGGCACGTGCATGATACGGCTGGGGCCGTGTCGCCCATTTGGGAGAAGGTAATGCGTTTTTCGCCTGCTGCGCTTGCTCTGTCGGTCGTGCTGTTCGCGGTCTCCTCGAGTGTCGAGGGGCAGCGGCCCGATGACCAGATCGATGCGCGCAGCCTCGCACTGTTGGCGCAGGGCCAGGCCGCCTATCGCGCCGGTAACCTGTCGGGTGCCGAGGATCTGATCGAGACCGCGCTGGCCGTCGATCCGCGCAACCGTGGCGCCTATGTGGCGCTGGGCGCGGTCGCAACCGCGCAGAAGCTGCCGGGCAAGGCGGTGCGTTTCTACCGCGAGGCGCTTTCGGTAGAGCCCAACGACGTCGGGGCACTGTCCGGTGAGGGGATTGCTTTGGTGCAGAAGGGCGCGGTCGAACCGGCGCGCGCCAATCTTCAGCGCATCCGCACGCTCTGCAAGGCCGAATGTCCGGCGGCAGTGACGCTCGCGGCGGCTATCGCCAAGGGGCCGCCGGTCGCGGTGGTCACGGCGCAGAATGCCGCCAAGGTGCCCCCGAAGGGCCAGGAAGCAGCGACCGAGAAGCCGTAATCGCGCTAAATCCGGCGTCATTGCGAGCGAAGCGAAGCAATCCACATTTTGCGGCCGGCCTGGATTGCCGCGCGACTTCGTCGCTCGCAATGACGGTCAGCGGGATAAGACCAGCGCGATCTCGACGAAGTCGGCAACCGCCAGCGTCTCCGCCCGTCGCGTAGCATCGATGCCGAGGGCTTCGAGCGCCTCCAGCGCGCCAGCCACCCCCTTCAGGCTCTGGCGCAGCATCTTGCGGCGCTGGCCGAAGGCGGCGGCGGTGATCCGTTCCAGCACGGCGAAGCGCACGCCCGAAGGGGCTTCGCGCGGGACGATGTGGACGACGGCGGATGTCACTTTCGGCGGGGGCACGAACGCCGCGCGGTTGACCGCGAAGGCGATGCGCGGGGTCGCGCGCCATTGGACGAGGACGGCAAGGCGGCCGTAGGCGGAGGTATCGGGCGCGGCGACGATGCGGTCGGCGACCTCTTTCTGGAACATCAATGTCAGGCTGGCCCAGAAGGGCGGCCATGTCTCGCCGCCGAGCCAGCGGACCAGCAGCGCGGTGCCGACATTGTAGGGCAGGTTGGCGACGATATGCGCGCCGTCGCCCGCCTCCGCGCGCTCGTCGATCGCCAGCGCATCGCCTTCGATCACGCGCAGGCGGCCATCGACGGCCTCGGCAAGCTCGGCGAGCGGGGCCTGGCAACGACGGTCGCGCTCGACTGCGGTGACGGTGGCGCCAGCGCGGAGAAGGGCGCGGGTCAGGCCGCCGGGGCCGGGGCCGACTTCGTAGACCGATTGCCCGTCGAGCGATCCGGGCACCGCCGCGATGCGATCGAGCAATTGCCCGTCGAGCAGGAAGTTCTGGCCGAGCGACTTCTCCGCCGATAGCCCGTGCGTGGCGATCACTTCGCGCAGGGGCGGGAGGGATCGCAGGCGGTCGCTCATTGCGCGCGGGCGCGATTCTCCGCGCATTCGCCGGCCATCTTGATCGCGGCGATCATCGCGCCGGGCTCGGCGATGTTCTTGCCCGCGATCCCGAAGGCGGTGCCATGGTCGGGCGATGTGCGGACGATCGGCAGGCCCAGCGTCAAATTCACGCCATCGTCGAAATGGAGCGTCTTGATCGGGATCAGCGCCTGATCGTGATACAGGCAGAGTGCCGCGTCATAATGCTTCCGCGCCGCGGCGTGGAACATCGTGTCGGCCGCGAGCGGGCCGACGACGTCGATGCCGTCGGCGCGCAGCCGCTCGATCGCGGGGAGGATCAGGTCGATCTCCTCGGTGCCGATCTTGCCGTCCTCGCCCGCGTGCGGGTTGAGCCCAGCGATGGCGAGACGCGGGCGCTCGATCCCGAAATCGCGGACCAGCCCGCGCTCGACGGTGCGGGCGCGCGCGACGATCAGGTCGATCGACAGGTGATCGATGACCTCGCGGAAGGGGACGTGGATGGTGATCGGCACGGTGCGCAGCGTCGGCCCGGCCAGCATCATCGCGACATTGCCGCGCGAAACACCGCAGCGCTCGGCGATGAATTCGGTCTGGCCGGGATGGGTGAAGCCGATGTCGTAGAGCCAGCTCTTGGCGACGGGGCCGGTGACGATGCCCGAGACCGCGCCCGATCGTGCGAGACCGACGGCAAGCTCCAGCGCATCGAGCGCACAGCGCGCCCCCGCCGGATTGGGGCAGCCGGGGACGATGTCGGCCGCATCCTCGATCTGGATCAGCGGCAGCGCGCGGTCGAACGTTTCCGCAGTCGCGTCGGGTGTCGAAAGGCGCTCGACCGGGCCGCCCCACACGGCCGAGATCGCGCGCCCGTCGCCGATCGCGAAGAAGGGCGGCAGGCCGTGCGCGTGGCGCTGTTCCCAGGCCTTGGCGACGATCTCGGCACCGATCCCGGCGGGATCGCCCAACGAGATCGCGAGCGGCAGGACCTCAGCGATATTCGATGACGGCATCGCGCCGGAGATCGCGGAGGTAACGCTGGGCACGCAGGTTGACGCGCTCTTCCTCCATCTGATTCTGGATCTGATCGAAGCTCGGCAGATCGACGGCTTCGGCCTCGTCACGCCCGCAGACGACCAGCGAGCGGACACCCTCGGTCATCGAACCGAACGGCGGCGAGGCTTCACCGACGCGGAGGCCCGCCATCACCGTCTGCAGTGCCGGCGGCAGATCGCGGATCTTCACCTTGTCGTTGGCGACGACTTCGCCGCCGACCTTGGCTGCCAGCGTCTCGGCGTCGCCGCAGCCCTTCAGCGACTTGAGCGCTTCGGAGAAGGCGTTGATCTTGGGCTCGGCTGCCTCGCGCGTCGTGCCGGCGGGGAAGCTGACCGTGATCTGCTTCA
>Ga0164294_10002156_pt1 | contig 17927 bp, 14 predicted proteins | sample GEODES005metaG_FD_111479 | JGI IMG/M metagenome (GOLD analysis project Ga0164294, IMG submission 111479) | Oligotrophic lake water microbial communities from Sparkling Lake, Wisconsin, USA - GEODES005 metaG | ecosystem: Environmental > Aquatic > Freshwater > Lake | place: USA: Sparkling Lake...
CCCGGCAGTATTCGTAACTTTGCAGTGGACGGAGATGGTGATGGCCGTATAGATCTTAGACAAAGTTCAAAAGATGCTATTGCAAGTGTTGCTAATTTTATGAAGATGCATGGCTGGCAAACAGGTATGCCGATTTACTTTCCGATACAAGACCAAGCTATCACAGCAGCACGAGCATTAGCTGATGGTGAGCCCCAACTGAAATACTCTGTTCAGGAACTCATTGAAAAAGGAATTCTGACGCCTCGGCAAGGAGATCTACAAACTGGTGGCGTTGCACCCCAAAGCAGGGCATTGATTGTTGACTTACCATATCCCGATAAGGATGGCTCTGACCAAGTTTATTACGTTGTAGGTTTAAATAATTTTCTGACGATTGTTCAATACAACCGCAGTTACTTTTACGCTCAAAGCGTAGCTGAGTTTGCGCAAGAGCTAGGCTATAAAAATCAAAGCGTTGTTCCTATCACCAATCCAGCAAAAACTTCCGAACCTAGTAGTGCCAAATCAAAGCCTAAGAAAACCAAGGTCGTGAAAAAGACTAAACAGAATTAAGCTGGAAACACTCCCGTAGATAAGTAGCGGTCTCCACGATCGCAAACGATGAACACGATAGTCGCGTTTTCTACTTGTCGTGCAATACGCAGGGCAACCACTAAACCGCCGCCAGCTGAGATCCCGCAGAAGATACCCTCTTGAGCAGCTAAACGCCGTGCCATCTCCTCTGCATCAGCCTGAGTAACATATTCAATACGATCGACTTTGTCACTTTCATAAATTTTAGGCAAATACTCGGGCGCCCATTTACGAATACCTGGAATCTGTGAACCCTCCTCAGGCTGCGCACCAATAATCTGAATATGAGGATTCATGGATTTGAGATAAGTAGATACGCCCGTAATCGTTCCCGTGGTGCCCATTGCTGAAATAAAATGGGTAACCTGACCATCCGTATCTCGCCAAATTTCAGGGCCGGTCGTTTCAATATGGGCACGAGGATTATCAGGATTGGCAAATTGATCGAGCAATCTGCCGCGCCCTTCTCGTTGTAATTGTAAAGCGTAGTCTCTCGCAAACTCCATACCGCCAGTAGCAGCCGTCAACATCAGTTCTGCACCATACGCTGCCATACTTTGTCGACGCTCAATACTTTGATTTTCTGGCATTACCAAAATCATTTTGTAGCCCAACATCGCTGCCGTCATCGCCAAAGCAATGCCAGTATTTCCGCTGGTAGCTTCAATAAGGGTATCGCCTGGTTTAATTTCACCGCGCTCTTGGGCGCGCATGATCATCGACAGCGCAGGTCGATCTTTGACCGACCCGGCTGGATTATTGCCTTCCAATTTACCCAAGATCACATTATTGCGAGCTTCATTCTCTTGGCCAGAAATACGCTGTAAACGCACCAGAGGCGTATTGCCCACAGTTTGTGAAATTGTTAAATATGTTGGTTTGCTCATAAGCCCATTTTAGCCATAAGCAAACCTACACGCGAAAGGGCTTAATTTCTGCGGCTAGGTCCCGCACGCTCCGGCTGATGGCGCGTACTAGCTTGACCACGAGAACCACGTCTTCCAGAACCTTCCTTTTGGGTTTTACCATTAGGCTCCCGAAAGGAGCTCGGTGACTCTATTGTTAAGCCGTTATCCACCATTTTTTCGACAGATCTCATACCAATACCACGGACACGCTTTTGCAAGTCATTGGCATCTTGAAAATGACCCCCATCTAAGCGTTCGGCAATAATCGTTTTTGCCTTTGCAGGGCCAATACCTTTAATACTTTCTAATTCTGATTGAGTAGCCGTATTAACGTTGACAGGCTCAGCAGCTGCAATACTCAAGCCGCCTAGAAGAATTGCTGTTGAAAATATGAGGGCCTTAACAAAACCCTGTCCCGCCTTATGCGCAATATATTGAGTCATTCTTTCTCCTAAAGTAAATAAAAAATCCACGCAACTTAGATGCATGGACTATTTACAACGGACAGAAAAAACAAATGTTGACTGCTTTATATCGACTACAAAAGAATCAGTAAATCAGTAAAAGAGGAAGAGAAGGAATAAAGTTGCTAAATCATCCGCAGTTTATTTTGTATCCAAAGGACTGGCCAAGAATCCCGAATTGGCCTCTAACCACTCAATATAGCGACTGACGCCTTGCTCAACATTCAAGAAGGGCTCGGTGTATCCTGCTTCCCGCAACTTCGTCAAATCAGCTTGAGTAAAGCATTGGTACTTTCCTTTAAGTGCATCTGGAAAAGGAATGTACTCAATCGCTTTTTCTTTTACCAATTCAGCAAGGCTTGCTGGCTGTGCCTTATCTAATTTGCGCATTGCATTGGCCACAGCAAATGCCACGTCATTAAACGGTTGCGCACGACCAGTGCCTAAATTAAAGATCCCACTGATTTCAGGGTGATCTAAGAAATAGAGATTTACTTTGACGACATCTTCAACTGAAACAAAGTCGCGACTTTGTTCGCCAGGGCCATAGCCACCATACTCACCAAATAATTTCACATGGCCATTTGCTTTGTACTGGTGATACTGATGAAAAGCCACAGAAGCCATGCGTCCTTTATGTGATTCACGTGGACCATAAACATTGAAATACCTAAAACCGACAACTTGTGCAGTATTCGATTTTTCAGCAAAACGCTTGCGCATGACTTGATCAAGTAAAAACTTTGAGTAGCCATAAATATTCAGCGGCTTCTCATACTCACGACTTTCTACAAATACATCTGAACCGCCATAAGTAGCTGCAGAGGATGCATATAAGAGTTGTACTTTTTGTTCGGTACAGATATCTAGCAAGTCCATGGTGTAGCGATAGTTATTGGCCATCATAAAAATGCCATCTGTTTCCATGGTGTCGGAACAGGCGCCTTCATGAAAGACTGCTTTCACCTTACCAAAGCGACCGCCTTTGAAAGCTTCTAAAAATTCTTCTTTATTGAGGTAATCAATGATGTCTAAATCAGCCAGATTGCGATATTTATCTGCAGGACGCAAATCGTCAACCGCAATGATATTTTTTTCACCGCGGGCATTCAGCGCCTGAACAATATTAGCCCCAATAAATCCTGCCGCACCAGTTACGATAATAGTCACTGTAATTCCTCTGAAGTCACGGTAGCAGTTCCCAACTTACCAACCACAATACCACCAGCGCGATTGGCTAATGCCATCGCTTTTTCGAGAGGCCACCCGGCTGCTAGGGCCACTGCAAGAGTAGCTATCACTGTATCGCCTGCACCAGAGACGTCAAATACCTCTCTAGCTTGAGCTTTAACATGACTAACGCCCTGCTCAGTGAACAGACTCATGCCCTCTTCGGAGCGAGTTAAGAGTAAAGCCTGAAGATTTAATGAGCGACGTAAATCCTGCGCTCTACGAATCAGATCGTCTTCACTGGTCCATTGACCAACTACTTGGCGTAACTCGCTGCGATTGGGTGTTAAGACCGTTGCTCCTCGATATTTTTCATAGTCTTCACCTTTAGGATCAACTAATATGACTTTTTTCTGTGCACGAGCCTGTTCAATCATATGGGCCACTTGACCTAAGGCACCTTTTCCGTAGTCAGACAAAATGACAACATCGGCACTGCCAACCAACTTCTCAAAGCGCTCCAATTTATGTGCCAATGCTTGTTCACTAGGAGTTTCTTCAAAATCTAAACGAATTAATTGCTGCTGACGTGCAATCACACGCAGTTTCACAATGGTGGGAACTTTGGCATCAATTTCTAACTGACTATCGACACCGCTAGCCTTTAAAAGCTCAACAACCCGCTTGCCAGGCTCATCATTACCTGCAATTCCTAACATAGTCGTCTGTGCACCTAGTGCTGCAACGTTGCGCGCCACATTAGCAGCGCCGCCTAAACGTTCATCGATTTTTCCAACCTGCACGATAGGAACAGGCGCCTCTGGCGAAATCCGCTTGGTATCACCAAACCAATAGCGATCTAACATGACATCGCCTACCACTAGTAAACGTGTTTTAGAGAACTGTTCTCGATTAGCTTTTTCCACTTCAGACTTTTCTAATATTTTCTATTGACTATTGATATTTTGCCGCTTTAATTATGTCGTCCAATTCCTAGATACTCAATACCTAACTCTTGCATAGCGGCAGGCTCATACAGATTTCGACCATCAAAGATGATTGGGTTCTTCAACTTTTGCTTCACTAAATCAAAATCAGGGCTACGGAAAGCTTTCCACTCTGTCACGATGACCAAAGCATCACAACCATCTAAGGCGGCCATAGGATCGCTCACCATAGAGACCTTTTTCAATCCCTCTGGATTACCCTTGAAGTCCAAATCAAGACAGTGCTGTGCCTCTTTCATGGCGACTGGATCAAATGCAACAACTTGTGCACCACGCTTGACTAATTCACCAATAATGATCCGACTAGGAGCCTCACGCATATCGTCAGTATTTGGCTTAAATGCCAAACCCCACAAGGCAAACTTCATACCCTTCAAATCTTTGCCAAAACGCTTATCAATCTTTTCGACGAGAGTATATTTTTGTGCCTCATTAACGGCTTCTACAGCATGCAAGATCTTGAGATCTCTTCCATATTCATTCGCAGTCCTAGAGAGTGCTGAAACATCTTTAGGAAAACAAGAGCCACCGTAACCAGTACCTGGATATAAAAAACCAAATCCAATTCGGGAGTCCGATCCAATACCTTGGCGCACTGCCTCAATATCAGCCCCTACTAAATCTGCCAGATTAGCCAATTCATTCATAAAGGAGATACGGGTCGCCAACATCGCATTAGCAGCGTACTTGGTGAGCTCAGCACTTTTGACATCCATGTAATAGGTACGCTCATGGTGACGGTTAAAAGGTGCATACAGCTTACGCATTTGCTCCTTAGCGCGCATTCCAGCTGGACTATTTTCGGTGCCAATCACAATACGATCTGGGCGCATAAAGTCTTCGACTGCAGCACCCTCCTTTAAGAATTCTGGATTAGAAACGACTGAACATAAATCTACAGATAATCCCCTCTTCTCCAATTCTTCAGTAATCGCTGCTGTGACTTTGTCAGCAGTCCCTACGGGAACGGTAGACTTATCTACGATTACTTTGGGGGTCGAAGCATGACGGCCGATGTTGCGAGCAGCTGCAACTACATACTGCAAGTCAGCCGATCCATCTTCATCAGGTGGAGTGCCTACGGCAATAAATTGAATATCACCATGCGCTACAGAGGCAGCAATATCTGTTGAAAACTGCAAACGACCTGCTGCGCGATTACGCTCAATCATTTCGTTCAAACCTGGTTCATATATAGGAACGCCACCAGAATTAAGAATCTCAATTTTCTTGGGATCAAGATCAAGACAGAAGACATTGTTACCCTGCTCGGCCAAACAGGCACCAGTAACTAAACCTACATAACCACTTCCGATAATGGTGACTTTCAAAATTAATTCCTATAAAAATATAATCAGTTCATGGTATTACATAGATGGGCCGCTAGGCGCAACACCCTCACTACGTCGTGGGGAGTATGCCTCCCAATTATTACATCCAGGACATTGCCAATAAAAACGTCTTGCACGAAAGCCGCAATTGCCGCAGGTATAGCGTGCCAAGCTGGTAGTGCGCTGGCGCAGTAAATGCAAGATAGATTTCAACTCCATTAGCCTTTCTGAATTGGCGTTACCCTCCTCTAAAGCTAATCTGGTTTCAGCCAATTTTGAGAGTGCGCTTAAGCTAGGTGAGTGCTGCATCACTTCAGAGATCATTGTATTTGCAGCCTGAAGACCGCGAATATTCATTACTTGCTTATGGACAACATCTAGAAGCTCTCCAGATGCTTGTGTATTCAATAATTCACATAAACGCTCTAAGCCTGCTGCGCTTTGATCTAAGTCGGTATGTGCCTTCATCCACCGATCAGCTATTAAATGCATATAGGCTGGATGAGAGCTGGCAACAATACTCCATGCTTCAATTGCTTGTGTAGGCTGCCCTAATGCCATCAAGTAATCACCCTGCAAAATCAGGGCCCGAGTATGATTTGCTACCACTCCCAACGCTTCTTGAATCGATTTCTCAGCACCAGATAAATCATTCGCCTGCAGCGCTTCTTGTCCGAGCTCGCAATGAAACTGCGCGATTTCAGTTTGGTGCGATTTACCTTGAAGCTTTTCAAGCTGACTAGCTGCAGTGATGGCTTTTTTCCAATCACGCTCTATCTGATACATCTCTAATAAACTCTCTTTTGCAGGTGCTGCAAATTTTCCAGGTCCTACGCGATTGAGAGATGCTTCAGCACGATCTAGCAAACCCGCCCGCAAGAAGTCGCGCCCTAATTCATAAGCAGCATGATCACGGTCACGGGGCTTTAAATCATCTCGGTTTACCAAATGTTGATGGACTCGAATAGCACGCTCAGTTTCGCCACGACGTCGAAATAAGTTACCCAAGGAAAAATGTAACTCAATCGTTTCAGGATCTAGCTGTGCAATCTTGACTAGAGTCTCAATCGCTTGATCAGGCTGCTCATTAAGGAGAAGACTTAATCCCTTAAAGGTAGAACGTTGCTGACGCATACGCTCACGCTCATCCATTCGGTTTTCAAGACGCAAATCCCAACGGGATGCTAACCAGCCAATACCAAACATGACTGGTAAAAGTAATAGCCAAGCTGTCTCAATCTGAATCATGCTGAACAGACTTCAAATAAAAAAATGGTCCTGAAGGACCACTGAGGCTGAGCCTGAATACTAGGCACCAGAACCCTCTTTAGGGCCCGCCTGCTTTAAAGGCTTGTAATCTACACGTTCACGTAATTCTTTTCCAGGCTTAAAGTGCGGAACACGTTTTTCTGGAATCAATACCTTCTCACCTGATTTTGGATTACGGCCAGTTCGCGCAGGACGATGATGAAGCACAAAACTGCCAACGCCACGTAACTCGATACGCTTGCCTTCAGCCAAAGCTTGAGTCATTGTGTCGAGCAAGGTTTTTACCGCCAACTCCACATCCCGAGGCAAAAGCTGCGGAAATTGCTCCGCAAGGCTCTCCACGAGTTCGGAGCGAGTAATAGCTAGTTGCTCTTGATCTGTCATGATCTATCAATAAAAAATCGCCACCTTCCTTACGGAAAGCAGCGATATTGATTTAGCCCTGATTGTCCATTTTAGCTTTTAACAAAGCGCCTAGATTGGTTGTGCCAGACTGCGCATCACCCTGGAGCTTGCTCATTGCATCTTGTTGATCAGAGCTGTCTTTTGCCTTAATTGAAAGATTAATCACGCGTGACTTACGATCAATATTGATGATCATTGCAGTAACGCTATCGCCCTCTTTCAATACATTGCGAGCATCTTCAACGCGATCAGTTGAGATCTCAGAAGCACGCAAATAAGCCTCTACTTCATCTGCCAAGTGAATCGTTGCACCCTTAGCATCAACTGCTTTCACAGTACCAGTCACGAGGCTACCCTTGTCACTAACCGATGTGTAGTTATTGAATGGGTCACCAGACAATTGCTTGATGCCGAGAGAGATGCGCTCTTTCTCAACATCAATTGCCAATACAGTGGCTTCAACTTCATCACCTTTTTTGTATTTCTTAACAGCTTCTTCGCCTGGCTCATTCCAAGAAATATCAGAAAGATGAACTAAGCCGTCGATGCCGCCAGGCAAACCAATGAACACACCAAAGTCAGTAATTGACTTGATTGCGCCAGTCAGTTTGTCACCTTTTTGCTGAGCACGTGAGAACTCTTCCCATGGATTAGCTTTGCACTGCTTGATGCCCAAGCTAATGCGACGCTTGTCTTCGTCAATATCCAGAACCATCACTTCAACTTCGGTTCCTAATGCGGTAGCTTTACTTGGAGCAACGTTCTTATTGGTCCAGTCCATTTCAGAAACGTGTACTAAACCTTCGATACCAGATTCGATTTCAACGAACGCGCCGTAATCAGTCAAGTTAGTTACTTTGCCGAATAAACGGGTATTAGGTGGGTAACGACGTGCGATACCTACCCATGGATCATCACCAAGCTGCTTCACACCAAGTGAAACACGGTTCTTTTCTTGATCAAACTTCAAAATCTTAGCTGTTACTTCTTGACCAACAGTCAACATCTCGCTTGGATGACGCACGCGACGCCATGCCAAATCGGTAATATGCAAGAGGCCATCGATACCACCAAGGTCAACGAATGCGCCGTAATCAGTGATGTTCTTAACGAGGCCAGTGACAACTGCACCTTCTTTAAGGTTAGACATCAACTTAGCACGCTCTTCACCTTGGCTAGCTTCAACCACTGCACGACGTGACAACACTACGTTGTTACGTTTACGGTCAAGCTTGATAACCTTGAACTCCATGGTCTTGCCCTCGTATGGGCTAGTGTCTTTAATTGGACGTGTATCAACGAGTGATCCGGGCAAGAATGCGCGGATACCGTTCACCATCACAGTCAAGCCACCTTTAACCTTACCGGTAACAGTACCAGTAACGATTTCAGCTTGCTCGAGCGCTTTTTCCAAATTCATCCATGATGCTAAGCGCTTCGCTTTATCACGAGAGAGGATGGTGTCGCCATAGCCATTTTCCAGGGCATCGATGGCAACAGAAACGAAATCGCCAGGAGCTACTTCAATCTCGCCAGCGTCGTTATGGAATTCTTCAACAGGAATAAACGCTTCAGACTTTAAGCCAGCGTTAACAACGACGAAGTTATGGTCGATGCGAAGGACCTCAGCCGAAATAACTTGGCCGGTCTTCATATTCGATCGGGTTAATGATTCTTCAAATAATTCTGCAAATGATTCAGACATGTGTATTCACTTTGTGCCGCCAGAAGGCCCGACGGGTTAGGTTAAAAAAGTCTCAAAGAAACACGCTAATGAAATGATCGCGTTGTAGGGTTTCTTAAGACGCTAAAACTACTCTTTACAGCTAACATCTACTACCTGCAAAACTAAGCAACTATGGATTGATACCAATCCAAAACTGTCTTAACTGCTTGATCTATCGACAAATCTGATGTTTCAAGCACTTTTGCACCATCTGCAATCACTAAGGGGGCAGCGCCTCGACTACTGTCTCTGGCATCACGCTCCTGCAAATCTTGCAGTAAGTCGGAAAGTTTAGCAGAAATTCCCTTAGCTATCAATTGCTTATAACGACGCTCTGCTCTGGCAGGAGCCGTTGCAGTCAAGAAAACCTTCAAAACGGCATCTGGGAATATCACGCTCGCCATATCCCTGCCATCAGCTACTAAGCCTGGAGATTGCAGAAAACTGCGCTGTAGACCTACTAAAGCCGCCCTTACTGCGGGATGTACTGCCAAAGCTGAGGCTCTAAGACCAATACTTTCAGTGCGAATCGCTTCCGTGGCATCCTCGCCATTAAGGATAATTTGATTATTTTTGAATGAAATCAGTAGTTTAGGAACTAAAAGACTTAATTCTGAGCCATTTTTGACATCAATTCCCTCGATTTCACTAGCTAGTGCAACTAAGCGATATAAGGCGCCACTATCCAAATAATGGAAACCCAGCTTATCTGCCACTAAAGATGCAACCGTCCCCTTGCCAGAAGCAGTAGGTCCATCAATGGCAATGACTGGAAAAGAGCTCATTTGGCAGTATTTAACTCACTACCTGCGCAAACTCTGCGAAGTAAGTTGGGAATGTTTTAGCAACACAATTTGGATCATTGATTTTGAGTGTGTGGGGTCCAAATGCCGCAAGTGAAAAACACATTGCCATTCGATGGTCATCATATGTATCAATACCATCGCTTGGCGATTTCCAATCATCTTGAGATGCTGGCGCCTGAATCACGATGTAATCAGAGCCCTCTTCAACGATTGCCCCAACTTTCTTTAATTCTGTTGCCATAGCAGCAATACGATCAGTTTCTTTCACACGCCAACTAGCGATACCATTTAAGCGTGTTGGGCCTTCTGCAAACAATGCGGCAACTGCGAGTGTCATGGCAGCATCCGGTATTTCAGTGCAATCTATAGTGATGCCATTGAGTTTTCGATTGGCATTCTTGATGCCGGCAACTTCAATCCAATCTTCACCTGCAGTGATGTTGGCGCCCATGAGGGCAAGTGCATCTGCAAATGCGACATCACCTTGAATACTATCTTTGCCGACTCCAAGAACGCGCACAGGGCCATTGCCGATAGCACCCAGGGCTAAGAAATAAGAGGCTGAGGAGGCATCACCTTCAACCGAGAACTCTCCTGGACTTTTGTAAACAATATGCGAAGTTTTGGCAGGAATGACAAATGATTGTGAATCAGGGCATGAGACCTTGACACCAAATCTGGCCATTAATTTGAGGGTGATATCGATATAAGGACGTGAAATGAGTTCGCCGACCACTTCAATACGCACAGGCTCTGAGGCAACTAAAGGTAGAGCCATCAGCAAAGCTGTCAAGAATTGACTCGACACATCGCCGCGCACTTTAACAACATCTTTAATCTGAATATCCGCCGCAAAAATCTGAATCGGTGGATAACCATCTTGTAATTCATATTCGATCTTGGCGCCCACTTGGCGCAATCCATCAACAAGATCACGAATTGGTCGCTCATGCATTCGAGCTACGCCTGATAAACGATAGTTAGCACCTTGCATCGCTAGCGCTGCAGTCAAAGGACGAATTGCAGTCCCCGCATTCCCCATAAAGAGATCAGCATCACGTACTGGAAATTTGCCATTACAGCCCTCTACTACACAAACATGATTGGGTTGATCGATGACTGAAAGACCCAACTGGCGGAGCGCATTACGCATCACTTGTGTATCATCAGCATCTAATAAGTTCTTAAGCGTTGTGGTACCAGAAGAAAGTGCTGCCAGCAGTAATGCGCGATTAGAAATACTCTTAGAGCCCGGCAAAATAATCGAGCCTTGAGCTCGTTTAAATGGTCCAATCTCAATATTGGGTAAACCACCCATCAGACTACATCCAAGTTTTTTCGCGCTTTACTAGCCTTGTTAAATAACTTCTCCAAACCAGGGCCATCATTTTCAGCAATTAATTGATGCATGTGATTGACGATCAATAAATACTGATCAAGCTCTTTCAAGATTGCTGTGCGATTACCTAAGCAGATATCGCGCCACATCTCTGGGCTGGATGCAGCTATGCGGGTAAAGTCCTTGAAGCCGGCGCCTACATGACCTAGCTTTTGTTCTGCATCTTCTGAATTGATAACGCTCGCCATCAAGGCATAAGACAAAATATGCGGCAAATGAGAGACGGCTGCATAAATTGCATCGTGTTGCACGCTACTAATCTTTTTTACTTCAGAGCCAACCGATTCCCAAAAGCCCTCGATCAGAGCGATATCTTCTGGAGAATTTTCTTGCATAGGACAAATAATCGTTTGCCTACCTTTAAATAAATCCGCTTTAGCAGCACTAGCACCATGTTGAGCACCGCCCGCAATTGGATGAGCCGGTACAAATTGACATGCCTTTTTACCTAAGACTTCTTTGGCAGCCACAATCACATCGCCTTTAGTGCTTCCAGCATCAGTAATCATGGTTTTAGATTCAAGATACGGTTCAATCAGCTCAAACGCAACTCGCATTTGTGCAACAGGCACACACAAAACAATCACATCGGATTTTTTTGCAGCCTCAACTAAATCCACTACAGCATCAATCGCGCCCATCTTGAGGGCTTGATCTACATTTTCTTTACTCCGACCTACGCCTAAAACTGTTTTCACTACACCTGCTTGCTTCAGAGCCAATCCAAGGGATGCTCCAATCAGGCCAACACCGACAATAGTGACAGTTCCATAATTGTCTGCAGAATGAGTAATGGTCATGGACGTATTGATCTTTTGTAATCTGAATGAATTACTGCTGCGCCAAGATATCTTTTAAGGCATCTAGAAAGGCGGCATTTTCTTCGGTCAAACCAATTGAGATACGAAGCCATTGTGGCAATCCGTAATTTCCAACTGGCCTAACAATAATGCCGCGCTTGAGTAAGGCTAAGTTGATACGGCTGCCTGCCTCATCATCATCACCCACTTTAACCAAAACAAAATTACCGGCAGATGGTAAATAAGTAAGTCCAAACTGATCAAAGGCATTGGTCAGCTGAGCATATCCAGCGCGATTGAGCTCAAAGCCTTTTTGTAAGAAAGCGGTATCTTGAAAGGCGGCAATCGCTGCAGCTTGTGCAAGACTATTCACATTAAAGGGTTGGCGAATGCGATTCAGTAAATCAGTCAAATGTGGTTGAGCCACCCCATAACCAATGCGTAAACCAGCTAGGCCATAAGCCTTCGAGAAACTCCGTGACAAAATCATATTCGGGAAACGCTTTACCCAAGCAATTGCATCGTAGCGCTGTTCAGGCGCTAGGTATTCGTTATATGCCTCATCCAAAACGACCACCACACTGCTGGGTACTGCCATCAAGAACGCTTCAATCTCTTTAGCCGGTAAATAGCTCCCGGTTGGATTATTGGGATTGGCAACAAAGACTAGTTTGGCCTTAGGACCAGAAGCATTAATGGCAGCCAACATAGCGGGCAAGTCATGTCCATAACTGTCGGTAGGCCCAACCTCAATAGATTTAGCGCCCACTGCTTGTGTAGCTAAGGGATAAACAGCAAAAGCGTGTCGAGAAAAAATAATCTCATCACCTGCTTGAGCAACCGCCCGCGCGGCTAATTCCAAGATGTCGTTACTGCCGTTGCCCAAGGTAATCCAATCAGCGGGCACACCCAAACGCTCCGATAGCACTTTCTTTAACTCAAATCCATTTGAATCTGGATAGCGGCCTAAATCTGCTGCAGCTTTCAGCATTGCATCTTGCGCTGACTGAGGCATTCCTAATGGATTTTCATTGGATGCTAATTTAACAATTTTACTTTCATCTAAACCATAGTCGCGCGCAACTTCGCTAATAGGACGACCACCGACATAAGGTGCAATCGCATGAATGTGTTTTAAACCAATTTTTGAAGTCATTCTGGCAGCGTTAAATTTATAGGCTTATCTTCTGCAGCCTTAAGCTGAGTGTGGATAGGAGCCGAGGTTTTTATAAAATGCAGCAATATCTTTTAACTCTTCCAAAGTTTTAATCACCTTTGCTTCCGCAGCGTGGCCAGCAATATCAATATAAAAAAGATATTCCCATGTACCTTTGCGAGCAGGGCGTGATTCGAAGCGGTTCATCGATACACCGTGTTTAGCTAAAGGTGCAAGTAAGCGATAGACTGCACCGGGTTGATTATCCACAGACAGCACTAAAGAAGTTTGATCATGGCCAGTAGGCTGGCATTCATAAGAGCCAATCACCACAAAGCGTGTGCGATTATGAGCATCATCTTGAACCTGAGCAGTGACTACTTGCAAACCGTAAGCCAATTGGGCTGGGTCACCCGCGATTGCAGCTAAGGTTGGATCATTTGCAGCTAAGCGCGCAGCTTCAGCATTACTGCTGACTGCTTGGCGTTTTAATTGGGGTACATTCTGACTTAACCATTGTTGACATTGCGCCAGTGCTTGGGCATGTGCGCAAACAGTGGTGACTCCGTCCAAATGACCATTCTTAGATAAAAGATGATGACGAATAGGTAACACCACCTCGCCGCTAATGTGCATCGGCGAATCCAGTAATAAATCTAAAGTACGTGAGATGGCGCCCTCACTGGAATTTTCTACCGGCACAATACCAAATTGAGCGGAGCCCTTTTCCACAGCATTAAATACTTCATCCAGGCTATTGCAAGGTAAGCCTGTAATTGAATGGCCGAAATAGTTTTGGGCAGCTTGCTCAGAAAAAGTACCTACTGGCCCAAGGTAAGCAATGGTTTGGCGAGCCTCTAAGGCACGACAAGCTGACATCACTTCTCGCCAGATTGACGCAATACCATCAGGCAGTAAAGGACCTTGATTAATCTCCTGAAGTTTTGTAATTACCTGTCGCTCGCGCTCAGGACGAAATACCGGGGAAGAAAATCCACCTTTAATATGACCAACTTCTTGAGCTGCTTGAGCGCGCTGTGTAAGTAAATCTAAAATCTGCGCATCCAAGGAGTCGATTTTTTCACGCAAGGGAGTCAAGCGCTGTTCTTCAGTACTCATTAAGCCCGCCTTTCAAAATCGCGCATAAATTCAATTAAGGCTTTAACGCCTTCTATGGGCATTGCGTTATAGATACTGGCACGCATACCACCGACAGCTTTATGGCCACGTAAAGCCACTAAACCTAAAGCACTCGATTCTTTTAAGAACTTTACATTCAAGGACTCATCTTTTAAGAAGAAAGTAACATTCATTCGAGAGCGATATTCTTTCGTAACGCGATTCTCATAAAAGCTACTTTGATCTAAAAAGTTATAAAGTAAATCTGCTTTTTCTTGATTTTGCTTTTCTATAACCTTAACACCACCCTGCTTCAGTAGCCACTTAAATCCTAAGCCAGCCATGTAAATAGCAAAGGTTGGAGGCGTGTTGATCATAGATTGCGTACCAGCCTGTATGGACCAATCCCAAATCGTTGGGGTGATGCCCATGCTATGGCCGATTAAATCCTTACGGACAATCACAATCGTCACCCCTGATGGCCCAATATTTTTCTGCGCACCAGCAAACCAAACGGCGCACTTTGTGATGTCCATCTCTTTTGAAAGAATGTTGCTGGCAATATCTGCGACCAGTGGAACACTTCCCACATTGGGTATATCAGGGAACTCAACTCCACCAATCGTTTCATTAGCGCAGTAGAGAACGTACGCAGCATCACTTGAAAGCTGCCAACTTGATCTCGGGGGGATGGTATTGAATTTTTCTGCAGCAGATGAGGCCGCTAGATTCGCGATCCCATATTTCTGCGCTTCCTTATATGATTTTTCTGACCAAATACCAGTCACAATGTAATCTGCTTTGGGTCCGCCCTTTGCCAAAGACATTAAGTTCATTGGAATCGCAGCATTTTGACCAAGGCCGCCACCTTGCAACAACAAAATTTCATAGTTGTTGGGAATATTCATCAGACTGCGCAGGTCTTGTATGGTCTCTTCATACACGGACATAAACTCTTTACTGCGGTGACTAATTTCCATCACGCTAGTACCGAGTCCCCGCCAATTGAGCATCTCATCAGCAGCCTGCTTCAATACCGCTTCCGGCAAGGTAGCAGGCCCCGCAGCGAAATTGAAAATGCGGCGGTCAAAAGTCATAATGTTTTCTAGTCTTTTGGTGATGACTTAAGCATCGCCTGCCGCATCAGTGGAGATATCACCATCTTCCGCTTCATCAACATTACCCTCGTCATCGGAATCGCTTTCAGCAATTCTCTGTAAACCAGACAAACGGGTACCTTCATCGACGTTAATCAAAGTAACACCCTGAGTGGCACGACCCATCTCACGAATTTCTGAAACACGGGTACGAACTAAGACACCACCAGTAGTGATCAACATAATTTGATCCTCAGGCGAGACTAGGGCTGCGGCAACAACTTTGCCATTGCGCTCAGAAGTCTGAATCGCAATCATGCCTTTAGTGCCACGGCCATGACGAGTGTATTCAGCGATTGGCGTACGCTTACCATAACCATTCTCAGTAGCCGTTAATACGCTACTTGGAATCGCTAGGTCACTGGCAGCAGCAACGGCTACTTGGGCGCCCTCAGCAGCTTCAGCTGGAGCAACTAGCATTGCAATCACTTGGTGACCTTCACCTAAATTCATACCACGTACACCACGCGCTGTGCGACCCATTGGACGTACATCATTCTCATCAAAACGAACTGCCTTACCTGCGTCGGAGAACAACATCACATCGTGTTGGCCATCGGTAATTGCTGCGCCGACTAAGAAGTCTCCTTCATTTAAGTCAACTGCAATAATTCCGGCCTTGCGTGGATTAGAGAAGTCAGACAAACGAGTCTTCTTCACGGTACCTAGACTGGTTGCCATGAAGACATAATGATCATCCTGATAACCCTTGATTGGAAGAATCACAGTGATCTTTTCACCTTCGATCAACGGGAACATATTAACGATCGGCTTGCCGCGGGACGTACGACTACCTTGCGGCACTTCCCATACCTTCAACCAATACATTCGGCCACGATCAGAGAAGCAAAGGATAGCGTCATGTGTATTGGCTACGAATAAGGTATCAATCCAGTCCTCATTCTTGGTAGCAGCAGCTTGTTTGCCACGACCACCACGTTTTTGGGCGCGGTATTCACTGAGCGGTTGACTCTTCATGTAACCAGTATGTGAAAGTGTGACCACCATATCTTGTGGCGTGATCAAATCTTCTGTGAAGAGTTCGGTAGCGTTCATTTCGATAAATGAACGGCGCCCTGAATCACCACCTGCAATACCAAATTCTGCTTGAACCTCTTTCAATTCAGACTCAATCACAGAAGTAACGCGCTCTGGCTTAGCCAATAAATCTAACAAGTCAGAAATCTCAGCCATCACTTCTTTGTACTCATTAACAATCTTATCTTGCTCAAGACCAGTCAAGCGTTGTAAACGCATTTGCAAAATTTCTTGCGCTTGACTATCAGAAAGTCGGTACAAGCCCGTAGTTTGCATCCCGTACTCCGGCAGTAATCCATCTGGACGATATGCATTGCGGCCACCCGGAGTATCCGTTTCAGCTCGGGCCAACATCTCACGCACCATGGATGAATCCCAAGCTTTAGTCATCAACTCTTGCTTAGCAACGACAGGGTTTGCGGCAGCTTTAATAATGGCAATGAACTCATCAATGTTCGCTAAGGCAACTGCTAAACCTTCTAAGACATGGCCACGTTCGCGCGCTTTACGTAATTCAAAAATCGTGCGACGTGTTACCACTTCGCGACGATGTTGCAAGAAGTACTCTAGCATTTGCTTCAAGTTCAACAAGCGTGGTTGGTTATCCACCAAGGCCACCATGTTCATGCCGAAGTTATCTTGCAGCTGAGTGCTCTTATATAAGTTATTTAGAACTACCTCAGGTACTTCGCCGCGTTTAAGCTCAATCACAACGCGCATACCTGACTTATCTGATTCATCACGCAAATCAGAAATACCTTCTACTTTTTTCTCATTTACTAACTCAGCAATACGCTCGAGTAAGTTCTTTTTATTTACTTGATATGGCAACTCGTCCACGATGATCGCTTGACGAGCGCCTTTATCAATATCTTCAAAGTGAGTTTTAGCGCGCATCACCACACGGCCACGGCCAGTGCGGTAGCCCTCGCGGACGCCCTGAACGCCATAGATGATGCCGGCGGTTGGGAAATCTGGAGCAGGAATGATCTCAATGAGTTCGTCAATCGTGCACTCTGGGTTGTGCAGGACGTGTAAACAGGCCGTAACGACCTCATCCATGTTGTGAGGGGGGATATTGGTCGCCATACCCACCGCAATGCCAGAGCTGCCATTAATCAGCAAATTAGGCACTTTTGCAGGAAGAATCAGGGGTTCTTTCTCGCTACCATCGTAATTTGGCCCAAAATCAACGGTTTCCTTGTCCAAATCGGCCAAAAGCTCATGGGCGATCTTACGTAGACGGATCTCGGTATAGCGCATCGCAGCAGCATTATCGCCATCCACGGAGCCAAAGTTGCCCTGTCCGTCAATCAGCATATAGCGCAGAGAGAAATCCTGGGCCATACGGACGATCGTGTCATACACCGCAGAATCGCCGTGCGGATGGTATTTACCGATCACATCGCCAACTATACGGGCAGATTTTTTGTAAGCTCGGTTCCAATCGTTGTTTAATTCATACATTGCAAATAAGACCCGGCGATGGACCGGTTTCAGGCCATCACGGACATCTGGCAGGGCTCTGCCGACAATGACGCTCATTGCGTAGTCCAAATAGGACCGCCGCATTTCGTCTTCTAGGGATATTGGTAG